>JABLTM010102387.1_pt1 | contig 17690 bp, 10 predicted proteins | sample 7160121 | NCBI WGS metagenome assembly JABLTM01 (sample SAMN14651224, study PRJNA627086) | human gut metagenome | isolation source: feces | host: Homo sapiens
CGGATGGAAAGCGGTCGAAGGTCGGCGACAAGTATCTGATACAGCCGAAAGATAGCTATACGACTATGCTTGCCGGGCTGTATAGGATAGAGGAACGCAGAGGGCTGCAAGTTCCGGTGTTCTCGGTTCTTACGCGGGATGCGACTGAGGAATTGAGGGCAATCCATGACAGAATGCCGGTAATACTGCGGCGAGAGGATGTTGCGGCTTGGGTACGTCCGGATGGGAATCCGCAGGAGATAAGCCAGAGGGCTTTGACGGAGATGTGTTTTGAGAAAACTGGATAATATAGCCTCTGCTGGAGAGCACGCAGTATGATATGGTGCATTCTCCGACAGAGGCTTTTTCTTGTATGCATCAAAAACTGTACTCTTGATTTGTTTATTTTGCCTATTGACAAATCACGCTCTTCTTTGATATACTGGTGCAAAGCGAATAATTTTACAATTGTTTAGCATTATTCGCCAACTGGTCGTATAATATCAAAGGAGGACTTTACATGAACTTTATCAATTTTCCACTCGCTTATGATGACAGAATCACAAGCCAGGAGATACTGCGAACCCGCCGTGAAAAGCTGGGGCTGTCACAGCAGCAGGTTGCAAAAGCCGCCAGACTGCAGCTTCGACAATATCAGCGTATTGAAAGCGGAGAACGGAACCTTGAAACGGCGACACTCAGAACGGCACTTGCAATATGCGCTGTTCTTAAATTAGACCCCTATACATTCTTTCCGGAGGGCGAAGTCATGAACAAGTACATTGAAATCAGCAGCAAACAGTCTGCAACATCGGATATCGAGGAAACGCTTACTACTTTCCTTCAGCAAGCCTGTGAGCTGTATAACGACTATCTCGACACAAACTATTCCCTTGACAATATCAAGGTCGCTTTCTGCACGCTGGATAATATCGTTGAGGTTTACAATGAGTTCACTCAAAAATACGTGTTTCACTCCGAAAAACGCATCATGAGCGATTTTGAGTCTGTTCTTGCTGAGGCCTTCGTAGGTCAAACTGATATCGACGATCCTGCTCATGTTGACGGACTGATGATTCGTGTTGATCCGCCACAAGAACTGGCTGATCTGGACTATTACAAGATCATTCTCGTTCATGAACTTGCACATATCTTCTGTATTACACATGAAATCGAGACAGCAGGAAAAGCCGGGCAGCGCTTCTATGACCTTTACTGCGCCGGTACACCGGAAACGCCCTCTGAAGAATATAATGACGGCTGCATGAATGCCGGTTATGCGATCTGGCGTGAATTCATTGCTGAAATTGTTCAGGATCTCGTCTACCAGCAGCCGTCACTGCACTTGAACGAGATTTCAAAGGAGCTGCATTCTATCGCTAAGAAGGTTAAGGTCGGAAATCCTCTGTCTAAATCTCTGCTACACCGTTACCTATCTGCAATCATGAACTCACGGGAAGGCAGTGAGGCTGAGAAATGGGAGGATTTGGAGAAGAAACTGAACAAGATGAAGATGCCGTTTATGTCGATTATCCACCATGTATTTGATATGGTGCATGATGACTATTGTTACAAGGTAAACCCGGAGGATATAGAATCGCTCGGCACCCTGTATATGGCGGAGATGATAAAGAACACTCCACCAGAGGATCTTGCGAAGTTCGTTGAGTCTTATGGGTTGATGTGATAAGCCGCAGATCATATCATGCGATTATTATATAAAAATATGCTTGAAGTCCGTAAAATTGTACTCTGCACCAGTTGACAAAATTCGCCTACTGTGATATAATAGATTATGTATAAAAACACGATGGAGGTGAGCCTATGGCTGACATGAAAGTGCAGAAAATCAAATTGTTAAAAATTTGGGAGATACTGAACTGGAAGTCTGATGAGCAACACCCGCTCAGTACTCAGGATATTATTGTAGAACTGAGTAAGCTTGGCATCAAATGCGATAGGCGTACCATTTACGGAGACATAGATGCGATGCAGAGCAACGGATACTCCATCATGAACCGCCGTCGTGGGCATGACATGGTTTATTGGGTTCAGGAACGAAAATTTGATTTGCCTGAATTGAAAATAATCATGGACGCAATACAGAACTCAAAGTTCATACCCAAAGATAAAACAGAAGAGCTTCTAAATAAGATTGCCTCCCTCGGAGGAAGTGAATCAACGCACTTATTGAAGAGAAGCGCTGTCAGGTTTAATGTGGTAAAGCATTCAAATGCTGATATTTATAGAATCACAGAATGCCTTGAACGAGCTATTGAATGCGAGCATCGTGTAACATTTCGATATTTTGATTTGAATGCTTCAGGTGAGCGAGTTTATCGCCATGATAATCAGCTTTACAAAGAAGAACCGCTTGCCATGATTTGTGATGACGGCAATTATTATCTGATGTGTTATCATCCGGAGCCTGAGTACGAAAACAATGTAAAAGTGTTCAGGGTTGACCGGATAGCTGATATTTCTGAAACAGACGAGAGTGTGTCTAAGGATGCGAAGAAGGCATCAAAAGCCATAGCTAATTATCCAAAACAAGTCTTTAAAATGTACGGCGGTAAGATTCGGAAAGTTCGACTTTCCTTTGTTGAGAGTCTTATTGGTGTAATGTTTAATAAGTTTGGTGAGGAAATAAGCATCAAGAAGTCCGGTGCAAGGTTTACAGCCTCTGTGGAAGTACAGCTCAGCCCGACTTTTTGGGGATGGCTTTCGCAGTTTCCTAATCAGATGGAGATTGTATCTCCTGTTGATGTAAAGGAAGCTTATACAGCATGGATACGTTCAGCGATTGAAAGTGATGATATGATATGAAGAGGATACCATGGAGCTTGGAAGAAGCGATTATATTACACGATGCATATCTGAGAATAGCAACTAAGCAGACATCAAAAGTGAATGCAATCGCAGAAGTGTCTCAACGGCTCCGTAAAATCGCTGAGAAGTCAGGGATAGACATCGATGAGAAGTTTCGTAATATAAACGGAATAACGATGCAATTGAGCATAATGGAATATGTCATGACTGATGGACAACGCGGCCTCGGTCATCCTCCTAAAGTTTTTAAAGAAGCAGCGGAATTGTACGAGAGTGATTTTCAAAGATATACAGGCATTTTGTTAAGGGGATACAATGTGAATAATGATAATAAAGGCAACGGAAATATTGAGCATCTGATAAAATCCTTTATAGGCTGGATGATTGATAATGGACATGCTGAAGCAACAGTGAGAGGCTACATTTCAGCCATTGTCGGTGCAGAAAGATATGCGTCAGAGCATTCGCTTGAATATGATTGCATTATCACAGATAATTTAAATGTATGCACCTGTTCTGTTGAAGGGCTATTGCACGATTCAGAGTTCATGAAATATAATGATGATCAACAACGTCGTTTCTCAGCTGCTATGAAAAAGTATCTTCTCTTTTTACAACAGACGGAAGGTCACTACGAAACTGAAAATGATCACATTGTTGTTTCAACAGATTCAAAAACATCTTCCAGTCGCTCGAAAGCTAATCCAGAAGATGAGCAATTGAGCATTCCAGAAAATGTGAAGGCTAGATATGGGGCAGTGCTTGAAGAATACTTTTCTGACGACGGCTATCAATTAGGCAGAGCAATTGTTAGAGCAAGATTCAAGCGGTATTATTTCGATACCTACGGAGAAAATGTATCAGAGCCTGATGAAATGATCGATAAGATTATTTCTGCAATTGGTGATGTCCGTGATGGCAGAGCATTTCCAAAACAGAGCGAAGACCAATATGATATTATCAATCAGATCATCTCCGAAATGACAGAACTGTTTAAATCAGGAGTAACCGCCATATACGCGGAAGCAATCTATGATAAATATCGTCAGAAACTTGCAGATGATTTGCATTTATATAATAGCGAGGCCTTAAGTGAACTGTTGCTTAGTAAAACAGTTGGACAGTTTCAGCGCCATCGTAAATCCTACTTTTCTCCAATAGGTGTTGCTGGTGATGCAGAAGCTGATCTACAGAGAATAGTTAGCGATTTCCATGTGCCGACATCTAGAGAAGAGATACATAAGGAAGCTTGGTTTATCCCATATGATAAAATGAAATATATGCTTTCCCTTTATAAGGCATTTATTAACATGAACGAGGGCAGATATTTATACGCTCCAAATTTGCCTATAAGTGCAGATGAACTGAAAGAGCTTATTCAGCTCATTTCAGCGGAACTTGAATATCGAACCTATATAACAGATGTTGAACTTCAAGCAATAATCGAAAAGAATCTTCCAGGCTTTGTTATAAATATCGAAGGGCTATATGAAAAGGGCGTTCGCGATTGCCTTGGGTATCTTTTAAGGGACTATTTTTCATTTAATGGTCCTATTATAACCAAAGCAGGCATCGAGCTGAGAATGGCGGATGTATTTACAGAATTTGCGAAGTTTCATGAAGAGTTAAGTCTATCCGAACTTGAGAGCTTTGCATCAGAAATGAACATTCCCATTTACTGGGAGTATGTCTTGAATGAGATGATTCGTGTTTCAGAAGATCGGATGATACGTAATGATTTTATCAACTTTGACATAGACGCCATAGATTCCCTGCTTGAAAGTATGTGTCCTGGAGATTATATTCCGCTTCAGGAGATACAGTTGTTCCTGAGTTTCCCGAACATAGGTTATATGTGGAACTCTTATCTGCTTGAGAGCTACCTCTATCAAGTAAGCAAAAAATTCCACCTGCTCCATGTTTCCTTTGGCAAAAAAGGAGCGTATGGCGCAATGGTTAAAAATACTGCGCCATATCAAGGATACAGAGAACTCGCCATCGAGGTTCTCTCAGAATCAAACGCAGTTAATAGTAAAGAAGCCGCACTGCAGTATCTTGTAGATCATGGTTATCAGGCAAGACGGCGGCTAGATGACATCGATGGAATTCTTAAAGCAGCAAAGTTGCTGAAAGAGCAAAAAGAAAACCAATAAGAAATGAGGTCCCCAGATGTACCAATATTTATGGGACGAGGAAACCGGCGGCCTTTTGCTGACAACCGAGATATCCAAGTTCAGCAAAGAACCAAGACCGGTGTATTATAGAGAACTGAATCTTTTGGGATTTGACCAGTATTGGGATTACCCTCAAGATGACAGCGCGCCTATCATGTGGGCAGAAGCAAACAATTATATTTACCGAGGGCGGGTCGTAGCCAAGACAAAGGGCGGCTCCTATTACCGGAAACCAGAAATTGTAATTGTTGATGAGCCAGAACCAGAACACGCTGTTCTACGTGTAGTTGATATTGAAGGTATGATTCAAAAGAATGCTTCTTTAATGGAAACACTGGCGCAGGAGACGATTCAAAAAGTATACAATACATATGTGAAATACAAGGACAAAATCGATGTTTTCTATGTTGCCTTCAGTGGCGGAAAAGACAGCGTTGTTGCGTTGGATATTGTTCAGAAGGCTTTGCCACATGATGACTTTTTAGTGCTATTTGGCGATACTCGCATGGAATTCAGCGACACTTACAAAGCGGTCGAAGATATCAAGGAGAAATGTAAGGGAGACGGAATTGAGTTCTATACTTCAAAATCCGACTTACCACCTGAATATACATGGTCTGTATTTGGCCCTCCATCAACAGTTTCAAGATGGTGCTGTAGTGTCCATAAAACCGCTCCTCAGATTTTAATGCTTCGAGAGCTCACAAGCAAACCGAACTTTACAGGAATGGCTTTTGTAGGAGTAAGAGCAGATGAAAGCGTCGCACGTAGTAAGTATGATTATGTTTCATTTGGTGAGAAACACAAAGGGCAATACTCGTGTAATGTAATATTAGAATGGAGTTCTGCAGAGGTTTTCCTTTATATCTATATGCAGAACCTTGTGCTGAATGAAGCCTATAAAAAAGGAAATCGACGTGCTGGGTGTCTAGTATGCCCTCGCGCCGCTGAACGAAGCGACTATATGAATCATTCTTGTTACTGCGATGAAGCTGAGCCACTGGTTGAATCTATAAGATGCGCCTATGCAAATGCATTTCAGACTAAAAATGATTTAGAGCATTTTATAGAAGTCGGCGGATGGAAAGCACGAAAGAATGGACGAGATATTACTATTCCGATTAATTATACTGAGCAAAAAGATCAAGAAAAGAATATCTACATTCAAGTTAAGAACCCGCGAACAAACTGGAGAGAATGGATCAAAACAATAGGAATCCTTTCAAACGAAAGCTCTCCTTATACCATAAACTTTAGGGGTTCGTTGATTCAGATAGAAATAATTGAAACTGAAGATTCGATTAATGTTAAAATCAAAAAAGAAATCACAACCCAATACCCAGATTTTGTAAAGCGCATTAAAAACGTATTTAGAAAAACAGCTTGTTGTGTAGGATGTCGTGAATGTCAGGCAGACTGCCCATATGGTTGTATTGATTTTCATAAAGGTCAAGTTAGTATCTCTGATAATTGTAAGCACTGCTCTCAGTGCCACAAAGCGGAAAAAGGGTGCTTGGTCTATAAATCGCTGGAAATGCCAAAAGGAGGAATTATAGTGTCTGGAAAGAATATGAGCTTAAATAGCTACTCTCATCATGCACCTAAAATGGACTGGTTTAAGCAATACTTCGAATACAAGAATGAATTCGATGAAAAACATGGGTTGGGATCTCAGATGTTCAGCTTCTTCAAGAGGTTTTTACGTGATGCCGAACTTCTTGATGCCTCTGGCTTCTCTGATACCGCAAGGATTGTTGAGTCGCTCGGATTAGAAAACGAAAGTGCATGGGGAATTATCCTCACAAATCTTTGCTATGCTCCACAAGTACAGTGGTACGTTACGAGAGTGAGCTTTAATGAAAGCTATTCAAAGGCTTTGTTAGCATCAATGATGGTTGAAGATGGCGCGAAGGAGTCTTGGACAAATGATATATTCAGTTCCCTCTCTCGAATGACTGAGCTTCCGCTGGGAACTGTGGGAATTGGTGAAACAATTCGTGAAAAGAGCAGAGCGGTTGGTCTCATAAGATATAGTTGGCTATCGGCTGATCCTCGTGTAATTCTCTATGCACTTTATAAGTTCGCCGAACACTGCGGTGATTACTATCAGTTCACACTGACCACGCTGATGGATGATAGCATCGAAAGAGATGGCATCAGCCCGACTCGTATTTTTGGCTTGGATCGTGACACAATGGAGCCGATGCTGAATGGCTTGTCGTCAAATTATCCCGATTTTATTTCCGCTAGCTTCTCGCTTGGATTGGATACGATCAATCTTCGTGAAGATAAAACATCTCAGGATGTGCTTGCGCTGTTCTGAGACAAGGAGTGACAAACATGGCTAATGATGAAAAACTGTATAGGGATTATTTTAACATTGATCCCAAATACTACGCATCTGTTACAGAAGACCTCATTAAAAAGCGTGCAGTACGTTGGGATGGGTTCTATCCACATGACACATTTGTAAAGCTGCTCAAAGCGGTGCATACAATGCTGTCCGGCAAGGATTCCAGATCTCTGTGGATCGAAGGTGCTTATGGTACTGGTAAGTCGCATGCAGCATTGGCAGTGAAGTCCATGCTCGAGGCATCGGATGATGAAGTCAGAAACTACTTCACAGAATTCGGCCTTGCAAATGACCTATGTGAGCAGATTCTTACTGATAAAAACGCAGGCAAGCTGATCACGGTTCACCGTATCGGCTCTGCCTCGATTCGCTCTGACCAGGATCTGATCCTTGCTATCCAGGACAGCATCACTGAAGCTCTCAGAAAACATGACATTGAGAATAAGGGCGAAACCTCCCTGCGTGATGCTGCTTTGTTGTGGCTTGAGAGCAAAGAGGCGAACCGTGAATACTTTGGAAAGCTGATTCAGGAAAGCGAATACGCATTTGACTTTGGCGGTGCAAGTGTTGATTCTGTTATCGATACTTTGAAAAATGGTGATCCGCAGGTCGTCGCTAAGCTTATGCGAAATATTCTCAAGGTTGCAGAAGCAAACGGCATCACTGCACTGCGCCTCGATGTACAGGCAATGTGCAAGTGGATTGAGAGCATTATCAAGGAAAACAACCTTTCTGGTATTCTTTTCGTGTGGGACGAGTTTACTGAGTATTTCCTCAACAATCCGAACTCTCTTACTGGTTTCCAGACCCTTACGGAGATCAGCCAATCCACACCCTTCTATTTCCTGATCGTTACACATGAAAGTGAGGCGCTGATTCAAGATAAGGATATGCGGCGCAAGATCCTTAACCGTTTTGTTGGAGATAAAGCGCTCCGCATCGAAATGCCTGAAAACATGGCGTTTCGTCTTATGGCACAGGCAATGAAGGAAACAGATGATGCTGTTCTCCGTCCGGAATGGGAAAGCTATAAGGATGATCTCAATTCGGAGCTTGCAAGTGTGCGTAATATCATCACCACCAGTGCCAAGAAGAACGCAACTATGGGACAGAAGACTGTTATTTCTGATGCAGAGCTTCAGGGAATCGTTCCGATTCACCCATATGCGGCTCTTTTGCTGAAGCATATGTCTGTGGCATTTAATTCCAATGCCCGTAGTATGTTCGATTTCATTATCAGCAATGATATGACTGACGCTAAGGGCTTCAAATGGTTCATTAATACATATGGTCCGCTGGACAAGATCAATCTTCTGACCATTGATATGCTTTGGGACTTCTTTGTTGGTAAAGATCAGAATGGCCTTAATGATGATGTGCGAGCTATCCTGGATTCTTATCATCTCTTAAAGCAGGGCAGCCTGAACGCGGATCAAGAGCGTGTATTCAAAACAATTATTCTCCTTGAGGCTATTTCTCAGAGGGTACATGATGTCGAACTCCTCCGTCCGAATGAGCAGAATATCGATCTCGCATTCAACGGAACCGGGTGGACAAAGGGTAAAGCTAAGAATATCACGGTAGGCCTGTTCGAGCAGGGGCTCTTGTTTGAAAAGCCTGTTGGCAATGGCATGAAGGAATATACAGTCGCCAACAGTGGCAGCGACCGGGAGAAGATTGCAAAGCTAAAAACAGATATTCGTGCAAAAACAAGTACTCATGATTTGATTCTTTCCGGCAATCTTGTAGCTGCTGTACAGATTCCCAAGTCAGTACATCAGCGCTATATTACTGAAGGAACAGATCACACACACTTCACGCAGACTGTCAGCAAAATGAGCGGTCAAACTCGTCCCAACCGCTTTAAGACGCTGATTGTATTCAGTATGAACGATAAAGAAGCAGCAAACAATCGCAGCCAAATTCTCAAGGTGATTACTCAGCTTAGTAACACACTCTTCTTTATCGAGTGCCTAACTCCAATGGGTGAAGATCTGCTCACACAATATGTTGACAATATGGCTCATAGTCAGAGTAATGCACAGAGCAACAAGGGGCAGGCTGCTGGATTTGAGAATGAAGCGAAGAAAGCTCTGCAAAGATGGCAGCAGAATATCATCAGTGGCGCTTTTATGCTCTACACACCAGATAATAAAAGCGGCATTCGATTTGCTAACCTTGCAGCACTTCAGGAAGAGCTTATTAGAATCAACCATACTACATATCATTATGGTATTGAACAATTCTCTGTTAATGACACATTATTTGACAAAGGGCCTGTCGGACAGGGTGCAGAATGCGGCATAACCGAAGATTTGAAAGGGCAGTTCAAATCTGCAAATGCGAATACCAGTCTTTCTACCGCCCTGAAAGATGTTTGGAAGATTCCACAGTATTGGGAGGATCCAACCAAAAAGAGCCTTCCGATTGTAAAGATCAAGCAGAAAGTAGAAGAAATCATTTTGGATGGTTTCAATAAACCAGCAGGACGTATCAGTATTCTTTCAATTTTCGAGGCACTCGAAGATGCTCCCTTCGGTTTTATGCCCAGCAATTTGTCCGCGTTTATCATGGGATTTGTTCTTAAGGAGTATACAAATTCTGACTATTTCTGGAGTAATGGTTCTACCAGTGAAGCGATGACCCCGACGAGAATGAAGGAAATGATCGCTGGTGCTATCAATCAGAAGTTTAGCCCGAGTCCGAAGTTTCGTGAAGAATTCATAGTGGCAATGAGTCCGGAACAGCGTAGCTTCTTGAAGTGTACATCTGAGGCATTTCATATTCCGACTACACAGTGTGGTTCAGTTGAAAGCGCACGAGACCAAATCAGAATTAAGATGAAGGGACTTGTTTTCCCGATTTGGTGCTTGAAGTATATTTTAGACTCCGAAAATTTGAGCGCCCCCACTGATGTGATCATTAGTGCAATAGATGGCTATTGCGGTATCGCAAATACTGCCAATAGCACACAGGGAAGCGAAAGTGATCTTGCAGCGCGTATTGGTAAGGCCGCACTTGAATTCACCACACTCACATCTGATTTATCCATACTTCTTACAAATGATAACTGTCGAAAGGGAATGCTGGCATATATCGATCAGTACCAAGGTGGTAAGCTTAGTCAACTTGCTATACAAATTGGTGACGGTGGTGCTTATTTGGATCAAGTAAAACAGAAATTCAATTCAGATGCCGCCAATTGGGTATGGAGTTCAGCAACAGCTGATGAGCGAATCTCGGACGTTATCCTTGAATATCAGATAATCGTTGAGAGCAATAAGAGTTTGCCAAAATGCACGTCTTTGAAGGATGTTGTGGTTGAGTGGAATAAAAAATCCAATAATATTAAAATACCCTTCGACGTGCTAAAAAAACATGTTGGAGACTTGTCGACATTCCTAGAGCAGCTATATTTTATGAAGCAAAGCGGAGAGATTTCTGAACAAAAGAAGCAGGCATTCTATAATGCACTTCTAACTCTTAGAGAAGGCTTTGATCGTTTTTATAAAGACCAGCTGCTTTATTTCAAGCAGTCTATGTCGATATTCATCGAAGAACTCGATGACGATGATCTGCCTGATTTCTTTGCAACTATTCCAACCGGTCAGTTTACAAAGGGTGCACAGGAGTATTATCAATACATCGAAAACCAAGTCGGCGAATTCAATAAGAGTATTCGTAGAACTCAACTCCGTAATTTGTGGATGGAAAAAACAGGTACGAAGGATCCAGCAGATTGGTCTGTGAGATATGAAACCCCCATCCTTTGCATGTTTGATGATTCTGCACGTGATGAAGCGAGAGAAATGTTTGCTGTGATTCTGTCGAAAAATGCTGCCGATTCTGACATTTCAAAGGCAATTACATATCTCCAGAATGCCGATTTCTATGACAGATTAAGTGATGCCGCTGAAAGAGATCGTTGCTTTAAAGAACGAATCATTGATGAGTATTCTGTCCTACTGACCGACGCAAACCATGTTCGTAAAACCCTACTCGATACTGTTCCTGTCGAAGTATATAAATGGATGGAAAACATAACAACAATTCGTAATCGTCTGAAAACAATGGCGGATAAGCAGTACAAGTTAAATGGATGCGAACGTGCATTAGCAGTGATTGAAAAGATGGATACTCCAGACCTTCGCCGTTATTTAAGTGACATGATCACTGATAACCTTGCTTTTGGCATGGAGATTCTCAGGAACGAATAAGGAGGCGCATTATGCAGTGTACTGATATAAATGACTGCTTGAAGCAAATCCATGATTATTACACAGGTGAGAAAACAGGGCACTTCCTTCTTGTGAACACTGAAAACTATGATGTTTACCAGGGAATCCTTCAGCGCCTTCAAACTGATAAACAAAAGCATTGCTTTTTCATATCAGATAATCTATATCCCAATGGATTGCCTAATATAGAACCTATTATCGTACAAGCATCGAATGATGAATGCTCTGTTATTATCGGTTTGTCTCCTGCCTATATGATCCAAAGTGAGAAGGTTTTGGATGAAAAACTGGATGAGCTTTTAGGTACTTCTATTTCAGGGTATGGGGTTATCCTGCTTGACCACTGTGAAAAGTACCTCCGTAAGTATTTATGGAGAGACAAAAGAATCGAGCGAAGAGTCCTTCTAGTTGCAGGTGATGCATCTTCGCTTCCTTCGATTCAACTGTTACCGAATAATCAGAAACCAATAGGTAAAAAGCCTCTTGATGGTATCGGCGGGCTTTTAAGGAAGTTAGAAAGAATAACTAATTCAGATTTACAAAAAGATCCTGTTCTTCTTGTCACTACTACATTTCAGCCTGCGAGTTTCATAAAAGCAGTTTATTCTGTTTCTGAAGCTGCGAATATCTATGCAATGCTCTGTAAAAAGTATCATGATATATCTAATGCCACAGAAGAAAAGTATGGTACTGATAATGAGTGGGAGTATCTGGCTAGTAAATTAAGTGTACACTCCAGTTTCTCTGAATTAATTTGTGCGGAGTTCGGAGCGATTGCTAATCTTTCTACGCATATAGAAAGCGTGTGGGAAAGTCAGGATACACAAACCCAATGGCTTCTTTGGCTTGCACTGAAGGTATTTGGGGAAAAGAGTAATAGCTATCTGACTTTTCTGCTAAATAAAGATGGTACTGCTACTTCATTTGTTGAGCAGATCTATCTTTCGTTGGCGGACGTAAAGCATACTCAAAATGATTTTGATAAAATGTATCAGGAACGCAAACGGCTGATAGATAAGATTCCCGAGCAACTGCCGCTCATATCACGGTACTGTGAGCGTATAGGTATCTACCAGAAAGATGCGATATATTACCTTACCGACAGTACCGATATAGAACGCTATGAATTCATGCGGCTCCTTAGCGAAAGTGATTTCTCAGAGGGAGAACTTCTTTCTATCGTTTCTAGGTTTTCTGCGGATCTTGCTCTTTATCTGAAACCGTTTGTTTTTGATTCGTCAAACACAAAACTTTCAGAAGCGGACAGCGATTTGAGAACGAAACTTACAGATTACTTTAAAGAGTACAAGATTCAGAAACTTACAAACAGAATACATCCTGATTTCTTGTCCGCTGTTAATACTTATGCCATCAGCCGACCTTATAACAAGCTTCAGCCACGCAGCAGTATTATTTCACATATGAATCGTGATGGTATGGAGCTGTTCTTCTTTGATGCTCTTGGCGTTGAATATCTGGCGTACATTATTGCAAAATGTGAGATGTATGGAATTATGACAGAATTAGCAATCGGACATTGTGAGCTTCCTTCTATTACCGTAAAAAATAAGGAGTTTGATCAGTTTTTCTCCGATTCGATTTATCATAAGATTGATGAATTGGATGAAATGAAGCATCACAGTCAGGTGTTTAATTACGAAAAATGCCCCTATCCTACGCATCTCTTTCAAGAGCTTGAAGTGATCGACTCTGAACTCAGAAGGATTCACTCTTTGCTTATCCAAGGGACACTGAAAAAAGCCCTTGTAGTTGCTGATCACGGTGCGAGTCGACTTGCTGTATTGTATGGGCATGAGAATGAACCACCTATCCCGTTATCCGAACCTGGGGAACACAGTGGTCGATGCTGTCAAATCGCTGATAACCCGAATCTGGAAAATACTGCATATGAAGATGGTTTTGCAGTTCTGGCAAACTATGATCGTTTTAAAGGCGGCAGACGCGCAAATGTAGAAGTTCACGGCGGTGCTACTTTGGAAGAAGTATTGGTTCCAGTTATGGTACTATCAAAGAAACCGGATAAAATCAATATCTGCTTTGTTGATTCTGTAATCATACTAATTCCAAGAGAGATTCCTAAGCTCACTATTTATTCAAATATTCCTTTAAGCAATCCGAGATTGCGAGTAAATGGTGAGTTCATAGATGGAACACTTGTCGGCGATAAAAAACATGCTGTATTTGAACTACCTAAAATCAAAAGAAAGGGCGAATATACTGCCGAAGTGTTTGATGGGCAAAAAAATATGGCTGTTACTCTTACATTTTCTGCTCGTAAAAACACGCATGAGAACAATTTGCTGTAAGAAAGGAGAGCCTGCATGAGTGAGGTACAAAGCGAAGAATTCGTAGAGCGACTGAAAGATAGCTTTGATGAAATGGTCGTATATAAGGATCTGAAGAAGAGCAATTTTATTGCAGCATTTAAGTTGCCGTCGTTCATGCGAGACTGGGTTCTTAAGAGATTTCAGGATGATGATGGTGCAATCGATATTGACGGTGCAACAGAATTCATCCGGACTTTTATTCCTAAAAAAGAAGATTGGAAAGCAATCAAAAATAGAGTAGTGAGCTATCAGGAGCAGGTCAAATTCCTTGCTAAAATCTCAATAGATATTGACATTAAGACGCAAGCCCTGACTTTTGCATTACCAGATTTTGGACTAATGTTTCGAGACACAGTTATTCCAAGAGATGTATGGGACAGCTGCAATGCATCGCTGCTAAAAGCTGAAGAAAACTGGGGCATCGTTGAATTGGGATATCAGTATCCTGAAAACGATAAAATGCCTGGGAAAATCAAGCTGGTAAGCTTTCAGGATTTCTGTCCGTACAGTATTGATCTGGATGATTTCAAGTATGCACGAGAGTCCTTTTCCCTTGATGAATGGATTGATATCATTCTTGGGGCAATTGATTATAATGCAGCCGGGTATGAATCAAAAAAGCAAAAGCTCGCTATGATAACCAGACTGCTCCCATTTGTGGAGAAACGCCTCAACATGATTGAATTAGCCCCGAAAGGTACGGGTAAGTCCTACTTGTTTGGTTCAGTCAGTCGTTTTGGATGGCTCTCCTCTGGTGGTACAATGTCAAGAGCAAGGATGTTTTATGATGTAGCCCGCAGGACTGAAGGACTTGTCTTTGGACACGATTATGTTGCACTTGACGAAGTACAAACAATCAATTTTACTGATGTGGACGAAATGAGAGGTGCCTTAAAGGGATACATGGAAAACGGTAAATATACCGTTGGTAACCATGAGGGCGCAGCGGATTCAGGAATTATCCTTCTTGGTAATATTCCCGCCAGCAATATGAATGAGTATATCAACATGTTCAGTGAACTGCCAAAAGTCTTTCATGAAAGCGCTTTGATCGATAGATTTCATGGATTTCTCAAAGGCTGGGATCTTCCTAGAATGAATGACGACCTTAAAATATGCGGATGGGCTTTAAATTCGGAGTATTTTTCTACCATCATGCATGAACTGCGCGATGACCCAACATATAGGGCTATTGTTGATTCGTGGGTCGATGTTCCAGATAAATCAGACACTAGAGATACTGAAGCAATCAAGAGACTTTGTACAGCCTATCTTAAATTGCTATTCCCACAAGTGCAGCGCCCCGGAGATATCCCATCTCGAGATTTCAAAACATATTGCTTGGAGCCTGCTATAGAAATGCGTTCGATTATCAAACTACAATTAGGCATTCTTGATCCGGATGAATTCAGGGGAAAAGATGTGCCCACACTAACAATAAAGGATATAGAAGAATGAAAACAACACAGTGTGTTTCCTGCTGCAAACAGCCTTTATCAAAGGATGAATATGGGATTTGCATGAAACTCTTAGGCGAGGATACAGACGCGTTTTATTGCCTTAGCTGTTTAGCAGATTTCCTTGACGTAACAGAGCAGGACATATTAGATAAAATTGAAGAATTCAAAGAGGAAGGCTGTAAGCTGTTTTCGTAGGAGATAGTGATGAAACAATACATATATGCAGATAATGCAGCAACCACACAGTTAGACCCCCAAGCATTTGAAGCAATGATTCCGTGGCTGAGAGATGAGTATGGCAATGCCTCTCAGCCATATTCTTTTTCAAGAAAGCCGAAAAAGGCAATCGCTGAAGCAAGAGCTGTCATTGCAGAATGCATCAATGCAGACCCCGAGGAGATCTATTTTACTTCAGGAGGTACTGAAAGCGATAACTGGGCTATCAAAGGCTCTGCGTTTTCAGATTCCGGTCATCATGCGACAATCACCTCTCAAATCGAACACCATGCCGTGTTGCATTCATGTGAAGCAACTGAACGCATCGGCTATCCCGTTGCATATTTGCCGGCAGACGAAGAAGGACGGATTCTTCCAGAAACACTCGACAGATACATTTCTGATCGGACACGGTTGGTATCCGTGATTACTGCGAATAACGAAATAGGGACGATTCAGGATATTGCTGGATTAGCTGATATTTCACATGCACACGGAGCGATGTTCCATACCGATGCAGTACAAGCCGTAGGTCATATACCGATAGATGTGAAAGCATTGGATGTTGATATGCTTTCGGCTTCAGCGCACAAATTTAATGGTCCCAGAGGAATCGGTTTTCTGTATATCAGAAAAGGTATAAAAGTCTGCCCGTTCATGGACGGTGGTGGACAGGAAAACAAGAACCGAGCAGGTACAGAAAATACTGCCGCTATCGTCGGGATGTCTATTGCGTTGATGAATAACACCCAAGACATGAGGTGCACTTCTGACAGCATTCGATCATTAGAGAATCTATTGATCACAAAGCTTATTGAAGAAGGACTAGTTTTCAGGCGAAATGGAGCAAACACGCTTCCAGGTTTGATCAGCCTTTCTTTTCAAAACAGCAATGGTGAGATGCTGTTGCATCGAATGGATCTGAAAGGCATATGTGTTTCAACAGGTTCAGCCTGCAATGGAAGCAGCGATAAAATATCTCATGTCCTTCAAGCAATTCATCTTCCTGATGAGTATGCCAAAGGTACAATACGCATCTCGTTAGGAAAGCACAATACTGAAAGTGAAATCCTCAAAATTACTGAATCCCTGAAACAAATACTAATGCCAAAATAAGGAGGCGGAAAATGATCACCATTAAGCAGATCAGTATCACAGATTTATCTACTGATGCCATTGTTAATGCCGCAAATGAGCATCTTCAAGCTGGCGGAGGCGTGTGCGGTGCAATCTTCAGCGCGGCTGGCTATGATAAACTTCAAGCAGCTTGTGATGTATTCAAGCACTGCGATACAGGTTCCGCTGTCATTACTAGCGGCTTTTGCCTAAAGGCAAAATATGTCATCCACGCTGTCGGTCCGATCTGGCGAGGTGGTCAGAACGGAGAGCCACAAGCACTGTACAATGCCTATAAACGTTCTCTGGAGCTTGCTGCTGAGAATGGGTGCCGTTCTATCGGATTCCCATTAATCTCTGCCGGTATCTACGGCTATCCGCTTGAGGACGCGTGGAGACAGGTGATTCAGGCTTGTCAGGATTATGAAAATAACGCTGAACACAGCATATAAATCGTTTTTGCAGTTTTAGATAAACGAATCATTGACACAGGTCTTGAGATTTTGAACGAAAAGGGGCCTCCTCTTTGGCGACCAAACCACAGCAAGGAAGGTGCTATTGACAGATGATCCTTCTGAACAACAAAAGCTCGGCAAGCTCTGCACTGGTTATATCAACGGAATCTGGGCGGGTGCAAGACAGGCAATTGCGATGCGCGGTCTGCTTGCAAAATTCAGCCAGAACGCTGATTTGAGGAGCAACTTCTCAATACAAAGGATGCATACCTTGTGGAATGCGCCCATAGTGATAAGAACTGGGCTTGCGGTATCAGGTTAAACGAATCAGAACGCTTTGACACATCTAAATGGGTAGGTCAAAATATTCTTGGTTTTGCGCTAATGGAAGTCCGCAAATTAATCCAATAAAATAGCAAATTGATATTATAGCGTAACCGCCAACCACACCCTAACGTTGATTCGGCACTAAAAAAGCGATAAAATAGTTCCAAAGGGATTTACCCCGAAAGGAGCTGAGAA
>JABLTM010111699.1_pt1 | contig 17678 bp, 11 predicted proteins | sample 7160121 | NCBI WGS metagenome assembly JABLTM01 (sample SAMN14651224, study PRJNA627086) | human gut metagenome | isolation source: feces | host: Homo sapiens
ACTGTTCCGTCAGGTGTGGTCGGAACAAACTCAGTACTTGCAGTAATGGTCTTTCCGTTAACCATCAGGGCATTTCCTGCGGATGTCATTAAAACACCCTTCATTACATATGTTTTTCCAGGAAGCAGATGTGTATAGGTTACGGTATCCACAACAGTTGCGTTACTGTCTGCCAGTACCTGGTTTAATCCGGTATTTGCATCCAAAGCCTTGGTGTGGATTTTAGGAATATAAACAGTCTGATTCTTATCATTGATATCCGCATGAACGGCATATCTTCTTCCCTCATAGTAAATATCCTCAAATGCAACGAGTGTCTTTCCTGCTAAGGAAACACCTGCAAATGTAAAGGTGATATCAATGTTTCCATCAGCAGTCGGTGCCGTAAACTCCTTAGATGCGGTAATTGCATTGCCGTCATCATCAAGAGCAGCCTCACCTGTCTTTGCATCCATCAGTGTTCCCGTGATTTTATAAGTCTCGCCTGCCTTTAATCCCGTATAAGTTACTGTATCAATGATAGTAACGGAATCAGCTGCATTTGATACATGATCTTCGGTTACATTATCGCGTGCCGTTGTCTGAATACAAGGGAATGTAACGGTCTGGTTTTCATCGTCCTTATCCTTATGTTCTGCACAAAACTCTCCATTTACGGAAAGCTCCTCAAATGCAACTACTGACTTTCCAACAAGCCCGGATGCATCGAATGTAAAGGTAACATCCTGAGTACCGTTCTTTTCTGCCGGAGTAAAGTCAACAGTTTCTGTCATCAACTCGGTAAGTGCATCGCCTTCCTTAACATAAAGGGTTCCGGTTAATGTATAAGTCTTATCTGTATCAAGATTCTTATAGGCAACATGATCGGTTAAGGTAATGGAGGATACAGGTTCTGTGAAATGCTCTCCGTTTACATCAACCAGTGTTGTTTTAATTCCCATCGGAACGTTGTTGACTGTTCCAAGATCAAGAACCTTTCCGTCAGTGTCGATTGTGAAGGTGCTGGTATACATCTTCATGCTTCTGGTTGCTTCGGTCTTTAACTCGGTGATGGTATAAGTGCCATATACAAATGCACCGTAAGAATCATTTGCACTTGTCATGGTTTCTTCACTTCCCATACCAAACCAAAGTCCGGCATCCTTTGCCAGTGAATCCACAACGCTCTGTGGAATGACATCCTTATCACCATACTGGGAAAGAACTACATCGTTTGCATTGGTATTTGTGGTCTTTCCAGTTACGGAAGTGAAGTTTCCATTCGCATCAGTTAAGATGTAATGTGTTTCGCCTGTTGTATTATTTGTAATCCTGAACGGGATATAAGCAAGTGCTTCATCCGTGTCGGAATTTTTCTTTACGAATGACAGATCTCCACGTACAACGCGGTCCATAAAGGTGACTGCATTTGTATCAGACTCATACTGGATAAATGCTTCTCCCTGATATTCAACTACATCGAAGTAATGGATCTGATCTGTTGTCATTGTGTAGTAATTGTTTGCCGCCTTTTCGCGCACTGCATAGTGACCGACAGGAAACTGCATACCTACATCAATGTTTCCTTCTTCATCAGAAGTCACTGTAGTAATTGTCTGTCCCTTTGTGTAAGTGTCATTTCCGATGGCAACAGAATCATCCAGACAGTAAATCTCAAAAGAGATTCCCTCAAAGCTAGTTCCGCCCATAGTTGCCTTCTTGCTTAACTCGAAGTCATGCTTTTCCATCTTTGGTGAACCGTTGATCTGGAGCTCTGCATATGTTAAAGTTACGGCAGTCTCATCATCCAGAGAAGTTGAAAGAGCATTGCCACTCTTTAAATATACTGCCGAGTTCTCGTCAACAAACTGGAATAAATATACGTTATTAGTCCCGGAAATCGCTGCACCAGTTTTTGCACTGCTTACAATAGCTCCATCTTTTGTAAAGCCTTCCGGTGCTTTTGTTTCTTCAACAGTGATGGTTCCAAGTGGAATAACGTAAGTTCCAGTATGGTTTTTTCCAAAAACTGCACCTGCACTATTACTATTTGGAACAATACACTCGTCTCTTAAGGAAGCATAATAGCTTCCATCTGAATGTTTTTTTGTCTGAATTACCCATACAGTTGGCTTTACCTCTGGATCTGTATCTGCTGCAATTTCTGCTACACTAGTATACTGCTTCGGATAATAAGTAATCGTATACTCAGCTCCAGATAAGTCAGCTGCCGTAGTTCCATCGCTATTGATCTTGTTTATAACAATACCCAACGGGTCATTAAGCGGAGCATCCTTCGTACTCCAAGTCTGTGGAGCATCAAAAGTGGTTCCTGCCGTTACGGTTACCGTATAAACATTTGTATCCAGTGCATAACCGGAATTTACCGCATCCGTTTCCTTAATGTAATAGGTTCCCTCGGTCAGTTCAACAGACTGAGAATATCCATCCTGATCCAGATACAGGGTCTGTACTTCTGTTGTACAGGAACTGTCACTGTAAATCTTGTAAGTGATATTGGTAAAGTTATAGCAGCTGTTTCCATCCGTCAGTGCCGGATCCGATGATGTCTTGTGGATTCTAAGATATCCTGTCTTTGGAAATACGGGAGTTATAGAGAATGAACCACCTGCCCACTGCGCTCTTAGCGAACGACAATAGTAGAAGAAGTAGGCTGTGCCATCTGCATCCTTACTTGTACATATGATCTTTCCACCCGGCTCAAAGGTTGGGCACTGACCACCAACCTCATTGTTTGCACATGTACCAAACACCCATCCCAAAGAAGCAGAAACTTCCTCGGTTGTATAATATGTAGTTCCATCAGTTCTTGTATATTGAATATTATCAATATCAGAACGGATAATACCCGGTGCGATTTCCGACTTACCGCCAACCGTGTTAAACCAGCCGGAAACATCTGCACTGTCATAATCCCGTGTAACAGAATTAAAATGAACCAGGAATGCCTGCGTTGAAGCATATCCTGCCTCCGTAATATTATTCAATGCATTCGGACCAAACATGGAAGCAATTTCACCTCGTGTCGTATAGATTCCTGGCTTCTCCTCCACGCTAGCGATATATCCACTTGTAATGGTATAGTAATCACCTACTTTAATACCATCAGTAGAATAATTCACATAACAATGGTTCATAGAATCCGCAGTATGCGTAAATGTACGTCCCTGCTTATACGTTCCGTTAACATAATCCTGCGCAGTCTTAAGTGTTAACCCTCCAACTGCGTTATATGCCACCTTAAATTTCTCAGGTGTGTTGGAAATCATATATTTTTCATCCGTATCATAACAATACTGATAAGATGCATTCGGCATGTACCAGCGAATCGTAAGATTGGAATCCTTATACGATGCCGGAATCTTTACAATCATGTTTGTAAGATCAACCGTACACTCATCCGTAATTGCATGCTCGCTGTCGATACTCATAAAATCGACATAAATATCCAACCCGCTTACTGCCTGTGCATCCTCCGCGAAACCAATGCGCGCAGTAATATACTCGTCATCAATCTCTGTTTTCATTAGTTTTTCACTAATCCATACAAGATCATCACGGCTGCCCTGATAGTTGTAGAAAGAAATCTGATGTTTAATGATTGGGCCATTGTAGTCAATCTTCTCTTCCTTCACATAATCGGTCGGGAATACCAGCTTCTCATCCGCTACTGCCCCGTTTAATGTATAATAACCAGAAAACTTCGCAGCTGCCTCTGACGTGGAGTCTGCCACTACGTTAAAGTCAACCGTCGAACCATAGTTGGAAGATGTAATTCTTGCACCATTCTCATCGGCTGCGCCTATGATATAAGCACTCTCGATATTTCCTGGTACAAAGAAACATACATCCATTCCCTTGTTTCCGGCTGCGCCGACAACCGCGATGCCTGCCTCTACAGCTGCATCAATTATTGACGTTAATGCTGCATTCTCGGCTGTTCCTACTGCTGACATGGACAGGTTGATTACGGAAACCTTCTTGTCTATCGCATACTGGATTGCTGCATATACGGCAGACACATCTCCCGTTCCATCAGCACCTAATGCCTTGATGGAAAGAATGGATACATCCGGATTCTGCTCTGCAATCAGCTGTGCCATTTTTGTACCGTGTCCGTTTTCATCTGCTGTGTTGTCACCGATCATGGAAACAGACTCCGTGACATTTGCCACGCCATTCACACCTGTATCAATAACGGCAACTGCACCTGCAGCCTTTACCGGATTTCCGGCAACTGCTTCATGCAGTTCAGCAATTGGGTTTTCGTTGGCAGCCATAGGAGCTGCTGCATTCGCACTGTTATCTCCGTCTGCTACGGAAATGACGGTATCAACATCAACAAATTCTGACTTTCCGTAGTAGTATGCATATGCATACTTTGCCTGACTCTCAGTTTCATACTGCATCAGGTAAACGCCTGCATAACTTGAAAGAACATGCTCTGGATCAATGATCACGGCTGGGTCTGCGGCTATCAAAAGTCTCTTACTGGAAAAATCAATTGCTGCAAGAGCTTCCTCAGTAAATCCGGCAGACGGATCTAATGCTGCAAACGGATCAGCTTTCTCAACCTCGGTGCTGCCCTCAGTTTCGATTTCACTTGTAGACTCAGCCTCGGACTCAGCCATGGTCTCAACTTCTGTTTCGATCTGGGCAGTCTCTGCTGTTTCCTCGTCATCCGGTCCACGTGTTTCATTTGCAGATGTTTCTTCTGCACCCTCTCCAGAGGTCTGGACTTCTTCTGTACAAACTTCTTCTGTCGTTTCAGGCACCGGCTGCATTTCTGATGCTGACGTCTGTGCTTCACTAGCTGTCGTCTCTGATATGGTCTGTTCCTGCGTCTTGCTTACTGCCGTCTCTGATACGGTCTGCACCTGTGTCTCTGCAGTTGTTTCCTCAAGCGTGCTTTCGACTGCCGCGGACGATGTCTCAAGCTCTGATGCCATGGTGTTTACTGGTGTCAGCGTTGTCGATACGCTCATAAGTACTGCCATCAGTGTAGAAGTCAATCTCTTTCCTTTTTTATTTTTTAAATTCATCGTCATGCCTTTCTTATTGGAAATCCCGTCAGAAAATCTGACAGGATCTGTTTGTTGCTTATTGCCTGCCTTTAAAACAGGCGGTCCTCTTAGACGATCCATAACTGTTTTCCTTTCTGTTTCTTCCACGAAAAAAGGTCATGGCATCTCTGCCACAACCTTTCCACAGTATTCTGTGTTTTCTCGCATGTCCAAACTGAACACAATGTAAAAAGAGCATGAAAAAAGCACCAACAATAAATCCTGTTATTTTCAGAAGTTATGCAGATGCTTTTTCTTATGTATTATTACTTATTTATTGATATCAAAAATCTTCTTGTAAGCGAGCTTACATCGAATTTCTGACTTTTTGACTCTGGTATCTTGATATATTACTTTCATTTTGCTGCTCCGCAGCCAGAGCAGGTATAACCAGTAATTACTGTCTCATCCCATGCTGCCTGATCCACTACCTGTTCGTTGTGACCTGTTGCATCATGATGGACGATTGTCGTCTCTGCCTCGTGATGAACTGTTTGATATGTTGCCTCGTGATGAACTGTTTGGTAAACAGCATCATGGTGCGTTGTTCCAACCTGCATCCATTCATCATGCCAGCTTGACCAACAGCCAGCACCCATATGAACATCAATATCTTCATTTGGATCTAAAAACTTATGACCACACTCATTGCAAATTCCAACCCATGCATAAACCGGTTCATCATACGCATCTGAAATCATCACATTTTCATCATACGCATCCTGAACCAGTACCTGCTCATCCCATGCTGCTTTTGTGACCACTGTTTCATCCCATGCTGCAAAGTCCTGCACCCACACAGTCTTGTAAGTTGCATCATGATGGACAACAGATGTCACTGGAACCCATGCATGTGTATGTGCTGTTGTCTGCTGCTGTGTTTCAGGTACTTTGGTTGGCGCTGTCGTACTCGGGCTTGTCGTTGGTGTGCTTGTTGTCGTAGCAACCGTAGTCGGTATAGCCGGCTTAATCTCCGGTGCTTTTGTATTTTCTTTTTCTTCAGAATCTGGCTTACTCTTTCTTTCGAGTGATTCTGCGGCACTTTCTGTTTCTCTGACTGCATCCTCTGTGTCCGAATCGGACACGGCTTCGTTAGTCTGTTTTGCTCCCAGATAAAATACCAACCAGTGATTCGTCTCGGACTGGTAACTGACTAACGGCAGACGATTATACTCATCCTCTGTACACATTACATCCAGAGTACTTTCCTGAAGCTGCCCATCCACTGTCTGATACAGTGTAATATCCGCATCCTCTGGAATCTGGAGATTAAAGTCATATGACTCATCAGTTGTCTGCTGATAAGAAGTAATATCATACAAGGCAATAGTATCATAGTTCTGATAGTCCGCTGTTTGTTCCAGAAGCTGGGCAATGATTGGTTCATCTACGCTGATCCCGGTTACAATGTACTCTTCTGAATCCAGGCTATCCTGAAGTGAAAACAGCACAACTTCAGGCTCAGACTCTACTTCAACTGTTTCTTCTGTTGACTGCTCTGATTCTGATGATAATTCCATCTCTTCTGCAACAACGTTTGGCACAGTAAGAGTCTCTAGTTCAACTATAATATATCGATCTATAGCTTCGCTTTTTTCTTCTGCCGGAATCGTCCATGAAGCAGATGCCGTTAGTGATACAGCTAACATTACTAACAACCATTCTGCTTTTTTATTGCTCCATTTCTTCATCCTGTTCCCTCACTTCCTGTATTTTTGTTTTTGCTTTTGTACAGGTTTTAGGGGCAAACTCCTTTGTTTTATAGCTGCTGTAGCCATCATAGCTATAGCTTTGGTCAACACCTTTCATAAATATTTTTTTGTTATTAATCTTATCTGTCAATGCAGCTTTTAGGAGCATTTTGATTTCCACATCTTTAATTGGACTTACCTTCATCGCTGTCAAATACTCTTCTTTATCAACTAAACTCCAGTCAATAACCTTTCCAAGCTCTTTTTTTAATATTTGATCCAGCCAGATACGAATGCTTCGTCCATTTCCTTTCTGAAAAGGATGTGCAATATTCATCTCCACATATTTTTCTACAATCTCATCAAATGTGGACTGTGGCATCTTCTCGATGCTTTCAAGTGCCGCATCCAAATACATAGCAGGTACAAATCGTAAATTCCCTTTTGCAAAATTCACTGTTCGTGTCTGACCGGCAAACTCATAAATATCACTAAAAAGATGTTTATGAATGGTCTGCAGTGCACCGTAGCTGCCAGGCTCTAGTGTATCCAATAGTTTGTTTTTGAACAGCTCTGCCGCCTTTTTCTTACTGAACCTCTCTTCCTCTTTTGCCAGCTCAGTGAAATACGTGATTTCCAACTCGTTTTTCTCGTTCTGCCGTTCATTTATTTCTTCATTATAATCCCCACTGTCTGATTCATCAAGCGACACAATGCCAAGCTGATATCCAAGTGGTGCCAATAGTTTATTCATGGAGCGAATCGTCGGCATCAATTTTCCATTTTCACAGCGGTTAATTGCGATTCTTGACAATCCAGTAATGCGCTCTAATTCTGATTGAGTCATTTTTTGACTTTTTCTCAAGTAGCTGTAATATGCCAGTAATCGCTTTGCCTGTGCTTCTGACTGCTGCTCTATTCCTGACTGCTGTTCTATTTGAATATTGTTCTCATTCATCATTAATTCCTCCTAACTTTATTGTATATTATAATATACATCATGTCAAGGCATTTTTTAAATTCTTACACATTTTTTTCTATAGCTCATAGGCGAAAGCTTCATCTGTTTTTTAAAAACATTACTAAAATAAAATACTTCATCGAAGCCTAGTCTTTCGCTAATCTGCGTGACAGTTAAGTCTGTCTGCTGCAGCAGTCTCGCTGCTCGTTCCATGCGCATTTGACAATGATATTTCTGAAGTGTCATTCCTGTTTCTTTCTTAAATACATCATTCAAATGCTTATATGACAATCCCATATATGTCTCAATGTCAACTGAAGAAAATTTCTCTTCACAATGTTTTTGCAGATACGCAATCATCTGATCTGTTCTTTGTCTGCTTAGAGCTACTTTTCTGTCTGATTCACTATCATGGTACAGATTCAATAAAAGGCTGCAAAGCATTGTGTTTTGCAATAATCTTTCCAGTGGATTTCGCTTTTCAAATAAATCACAAATTTCCTGCATCTGAGCTATATTTGAATAAGATTCCAGTTTCATCTTCTTTGGCAATTGATAAAAAAAGCTATGATTTTCCTTGTTTAAACTGCGGGCATATGTAAAACTTTCAAAAGGATCAAATCTTGTCTGTGCCGTAATTTCCGGAAGATAAAAGTGAAAATAGTACCAGCTTGTCATAGGTGGATTTCTCTTCGTTCCATAATGATGACAACCATGTTTAAGAAATAATAATTCTCCTGGCAAAATACAATATTCCTGATCATCCTCAACAACCTGCACTGATCCACTCACAACGTAAATAAGCACATCAAAATCTAATACACGATTAGGATGCACAAAACCATCTTCACTTTTAAAAAAAGCACATTCCCTAAGCAATGGCATTTCATCTGCTGCCAAAAGCAGCTGTTTTTTTTGTAACTCGCTTTCCATATATTATTCCTTTCATACTATGATGTTTGATACCGGATTGCTACGTGCTTTGCACTCCCCAATCTTCAAATATATTCGCGAAACACAATTTTATATGCGATTATTTTATAAAAAATACCGAATAAATTTCATTTTATTTATTTCATTTCCGATTATACTATAAGTAAATAAAAACGTAAAGGCATTTGCCAGAAAGGATATTATAATTATAATGAAACAATTATCAGGACTTGATGTCACACTACAGGATCAATTATTACTTAACAAAGAGCAGCAAAATATGGACTATCTGATGGAGCTAGAAAGCGATGCTCTGCTGCAAAATTTTACGCAAGAGGCTGGCCGTTATCAAAATTTTGGAAACAAAAAACTTAAGCATGGCGGCTGGGAAGATCCCTCCTGTCAGCTGCGTGGTCACTTTCTTGGTCACTGGCTGAGCGCGGCTGCCATTCACTATGATGAAACTGGCAATCAGGCTCTGCTTGGCAAAGCAAATGAAATTGTTCATGAGCTTCGTCTTTGTCAGCTTGACAATGGCGGCGAATGGGCTGCTTCTATTCCAGAAAAATATTTTCATTGGATTGCTATCAAAAAGCAAGTTTGGGCTCCTCACTATAACGTACACAAAACCTTTATGGGACTTCTTGACATGTATCTATATGCAAAAAATGAGGAAGCCCTCACCATTGCAATTGATTTCTCCAAATGGTTCCTTCGCTACACAGACAATCGTACAAGAGAACAGCTCGATGACATTCTTGATTTTGAAACTGGTGGAATGCTTGAAATATGGGCTCGGCTTTATGATATTACAAAAGATAGCATGTATCTAACCTTAATTGAGCGTTATGACCGTCATCGCCTATTTGATCCTCTTTTAGCTGGAGAAGACGTACTAACAAATATGCATGCCAATACAACTATTCCAGAAATCATCGGCTGTGCCGCTGTTTATGAAGCAACCAAAATTACGCGTTATCGTGATATTGTGCTTGCTTACTGGAAATGTGCTGTTACAGATCGTGGTTATTTCGTTACCGGCGGTCAGACAAATGGTGAGATTTGGACACCAAAGCATCGCCAGGCATCACGCCTTGGAGAACGAAATCAAGAGCACTGCAGTGTATACAATATGATTCGTCTTGCAAACATTCTTTTTACCTGGACTGGCGATGTTTCCTATCTGAATTATATTGAAAAAAATCTGTACAATGGCATCCTTGCGCAAGCCTATTGGAAGGAGGATCTTCCAAATGGTCAGATATCTTCTTATCCATCAGAGGGTCTTCTTACATATTTTCTTCCAATGCGCGCTGGATCACGCAAGGGATGGGCTTCCAAAACACAAGACTTCTTCTGCTGTCATGGCTCTGTCGTACAGGCAAATGCTGCCCATAACCAGTATCTGTACTATCAGGATGGTGCAAATTTATATGCTGCTCAATATTTCGACTCCACTGCACGCTTTTCAATTGGCAGCACAAATGTTACTTTAATCCAAAAGCAAGATAGCTTAAGCGGAAGCTTCCACATTTCAAGTACAAGCTCTGCTGAACAAGCAATTCATGAAAACACACAGCGTTATCCAATTCAGCCAGACTGTATGGCAATTTGCATGCGCATTGAAATGGATTCCCCTTGCGCTGATTTTTCATTAAAACTTCGCATTCCAGATTGGGCATGTGCACGCATCGATTCCTACGCCGGAAATCCAGCCGTATTTCAGGATGTCTGCTTTGAACTTAACGGCAAACAGATGCCTGTTGATGCAAAAGACGGATTTCTTACCATTCAACGCAACTGGCAAAATGGTGATGAACTTCGCCTTATTCTTCCTCTTTGCATCACTGCAGTCGCTGCAGACGATGATCCAGATCTTGTTGCATTTCGTTTTGGACCAATCGCACTTGCCGGCCTTTGCAGTGAAGAGCGCTCGCTTCACACACACGGTCATGAGCTTCAAACACTTTTGCTTCATGATAATGAACGTGAATGGGGAAACTGGAAACGCACATTCCGCACACGCTATCAGGAAACAGGTATTCGTTTCATCCCTATCTACGACATTGGATATGAACCTTATCAAGTCTATTTTCCGGTAATTCGCGATTAATAGAACCAAAAAAACCTGCTAGCAAAAAACTAGCAGGCTTTTTTATTTTATACGAGAAGTGAAAACTGATATAAGATTCTGGAAAGTTCTGCATTTACTGCATCAATTCCATCCTTCGTTGTATACCAGTTTTCTTTTGTAATATTTCCAATCACCGATGGACTGACAAATATTTTCGCTTCTGGAAAAGATTTTTGATAATACATAAGACTTCTTCTTGCATGTACATTGCGGCAGCACAAAATAGCCTTTTGTATCACTAGTTTATTTTGATCTGTGACAATTCTTGAGTTTTTGGCATTCTCCCATGTGAAGGTTGCCTGATCCTCTTTTAAAATTGCTGATTCATCCACGCCATTTTGAACAAGAACATCTTTTAAAAATTCCCATTCTGTCTTGTACTCCTTGTTATAGCGATCTGCCCGGTCCAAAACACCTGCAAAGTGTCCGACTAGTGTACTGTATTTTCCGCTTGGCAAAATATATGGTGCATAACCTTGTCTGTATAATGCTGCCGCACGCTCAGCATTTTGCGGATATGCATTTCCTGGAATCAATATTATATCAGCCTTTTGCAGCATATCTTCTGCAAAAATGTATTTTGTAATTTCTTCTCTAAAGGATAAAAAATCCATTATGCTTCCTCTTTCTTAATTACCTTATTTTTCTGTAACGACGTCTGCGTCCCTTTACACCAACAATAGCAATCAGAGAACTGATCAAAAGAAACATTGGATAGTACAGTCTTGGCATAACCTGAAAAGCAGAAATCTGACTGCCTAGCTCATTGACTGCTGAAATAGCAACAAGCATCTGTGCACCATATGGTATTACACCCTGAAAAATGCAGGAAAACGTATCCAAAATGGAAGCTGCCTTTCTTGGTGTAATTCCATATTCAACTGCCATTTCCTTTGCAATTGGATTAGCCATTACAATTGCAACTGTATTATTGGCCGTTGCAATATCCATAGCACCAACTAAAAGTCCCATTCCAAGCTGACCGCCTCTTCTTCCTCTAAATGCCTTTCTAATAATTCCTAAAAGTGCCTCGAATCCGCCATATTCTCTTATCAGCGCACACATTGCCGCCACCAGAATCGCAACCATACATGTTTCAAACATTCCAGAAACACCATTTCCCATACGTATGAGCATTTCCACAGGCTCCACATAGCCGCCAATCAGCATAATCAATGCACCCGATCCAATTCCAATAAGCAAAACTAAAAATACATTAATTCCAACCACACCGCCTATCAATACAAGCACATATGGTATAACCTGAATTAAATTATATGGCTGGCTCACATGTCCCTTGATTGTTGTCTGGAATGACAAAATTAAAATCACAATCAGCGTTGCTGCTGCCGCTGGCATTGCAATTCCAAAATTTTCTCTAAATTTATCCTTCATCTTACATCCCTGACCATTGCACGCAGCAATCGTTGTGTCTGAAATAAAGGACAAATTGTCGCCAAACATGGCTCCTCCCATAACAGATCCAACACAAAACGGCAAATCAAAACCTGATGCCTTAGAGACAGCAGCTGCAATTGGAACAAGAAGCGTAATTGTACCTACTGATGTTCCCATGGCAACTGATACAAAACAAGCTACTACAAATAAAACAGCTACTGAAAAGCGCGCCGGAATCAATGACAGCATACAATAGGCAACACTTTCTGCACTGCTTCTTCCTACAATTCCTACGAAAGATCCTGCTGATAAGAAAATCAAAAGCATCGTAATGATATTCTTATCGCCAACTCCCTGCGCCATTACTTCAAGCTTCTGATCAAAGTGTAGCTTCGGATTTTGCAGACAGGCCGTAAGAATTGCCGCCAAAAATGCTACCACAATTGGTACATTATAAAATCCCATTGGAATTTCCATCACATATTCAAATAAAATTCCTAGTCCAAGATATAAGACTAAAAACACTCCTATAGGGAGTAGCGCAATATAATTTAATTTCTTCATTTTTATTATTCCTCTATTTTTATTCTAAAATCACCAGTTCTTTTGCTGTCATTTTACAGATTTCTCTTAGTGTCGTCACTTTTAGTCAAGCGATGACGCAGTGCCCAGATACAGCTTGGAATCAATACAAGATCTGCACCTGTCCATGCAAGAACCTCTGCATAGAAAATGCCCTCTGCCCCAAGCCATAATGGAAGAATAAGCACACACCCAGTTCTCATTGCAAACTCTGCTACACCAGACAGCATAGGACTTACTGTATCACCTAATCCCTGCAGAGTAGAACGAAATACATACAAAACATAAAGAATTGGCAGGCATACGCTCATAATAGAAAGATAATGATATGCAATCGCAAGTGTCTGTGAAATTTCTTCTTCTGTGCCTGAAATAAACAACGAAAGCAATGGTTTTCCCAAAAGAATCAAAATGGCGCCTAACACTGTCGAGGTAATAAGTGCAATAATTACACCAGCCTTTAAACCTTCACGAATGCGTTTAGGCTGATTTGCACCAAGATTTTGTCCTGTGTAAGTAACCATGGCAAAACCATATGAGGTGGCCGCTATTTCTAATACTCCATACAGCTTATTCGTTGCCGTAAATCCTGCAATAAAAATAACACCAAACGAATTAATCAAACGCTGTACAATCATGGATCCAATGGCAATAATAAAATTTTGGAAAGCCATCGGAAAACCAAGAAGCATAAGCTGGCCTAACAATTCAACTTCCAAGCGCAAATCTTTCCTGCGTGGATGTAAGAGCGTAAGCTTTCTTATTGTAAAGAAACAATATACTACTGAAATAAACTGAGCAATAAGTGTCGCTTCCGCTGCACCTGCAATGCCCCATCCAAACACACATACAAAAAGCAAATCTAATACAATATTGCTGGCTGCAGCAATGGCTGTTGCAATAAGAGGTGTCTTACTGTCTCCAATTGCGCGCAGCATAGATGCCAATAAATTATATGCAACAACAATGGGAATACCAGAAAATAAAATACGAAGATATAAAATCGTATCTGGCTTAATATCCTCTGGGGTTTGTAAAATAGCAAGTACTGGACGAACAGCTGCCTGAAATACTATAGTAAGCAAAACTGCAAGCAAGGCTGACAGCACAATACTGTGTCCAACTGCCTGATGAAGCCCATCTTCATCTTTCGCTCCAAACTGCTGTGCCATGCGAATGGAAAATCCCTGTGTCAATCCCTGTATACTTCCAAGGCTCATCCAGCCTAGAGACTCTGCAGCGCCAAGTGCTGCCAATGCAGAAACACCAAGCGTCTGACCTACAATCATTGTATCAACTACTGTATAAAGCTGCTGAAAAACGTTGCCAAACATCAAAGGAAGAGAAAACAAAAACAGCAGTTTCATTGGTTTTCCCTTGGTCATATCTGTAGCATTCATTGTTCAAAACCTAAAATATATCATATTCCTTTCTTTTTCATTACGTGCACTTTAAAATTAATATTTTTGTTCTTCCTGTATGAAGATCTCTGCCATACGCTCACGAAGCTGCAAAATATAATCTGCCAAATGAGGATAATGCTCAAAATCAAACGGTTCCTCAGCATTTTCCATGATCAGTGCAACAACACGTTCTCTGCCAACCACCGATTCTAATGTAGTAAGTGCATTTAAATCATCAAGAGCCTCTCGCTGCACCTGTGCACGAATAGATGACATCGGTTTTTCATCTGGACCTGGATAAACCAAAAATGCATCACCAGATGGAAACGCATAACTTGCATGTGTGTTAAAAAATGGATCAATATGCGAAATCGAATACTGCGAATTATAGAAATTAAAGCCCCAGTGTAAAAATCCCTTAATTCCATGAAGATACATCAATACTCCCATAATACGATTTCGCCAGCTTGGCATTGCAAAAAAGCGATTCGGTACTGTAACAGACTGCCCACAGCAATAATACACCCATGGTTGCGGCACCTTATTCTTTAAAAAGACACTTATATGATTGCTTGACACAATCGGATTATGAACAATTCCTTTTTCATAGAAAGAATACTCGCTAAGTGCATCAACTACCTGCCATCCCTTCAGGCTTTCCTTTACACTCTCTCGTGCCGCCTTATAGCTTTCCAGACAATCCATTCCTGGTTCATCTGAGATATGGAAAAAAACATGATCTCTATCATATCCAAACTCAATCAATTTACTTTGAAGCTCTGGTAAAAACTGCTTTAAGAAACTTTGATACGATGAATCTAGTGCCGGCGTATGCCATCCGAACTTTTTTACGTTCTTTCCATCTACTGTTACAACAATCTTTGGTGCTGCTTTCGCACCCCACTGTGTAAACAAATGCGGTATTTCAAGATACTTTATTCCATTTCTTAGGCAAAGATCACACCAACGTTTTAATCTTGACCAATCAAACTTGTAAGATCCATCTGCATCCTGCACAATATCTATAAGCTGCACTGTTGTACGCTCCCCACCTACTGCAGTATCAAGAGGCGGTGTAAAAATAGGTGTCAGCAGCATATTGATTCCGAGCTCTTTTCCTGCAAGCGCAATCTGTGCTTCCATTATCTCCCAATGCTTTTCTGAAAATACAGGAATATGATAATAATCCGCCAGACAGTCTGCATGAAACCATTCAGTGTGAATAAGCGTTTGTTCTGAAAGCACTTTGTCCAACACATTTAAATTCACTGTCAATATCTGATAAGGTTCTTTTTCATCCTTTCCATATATTAAAATATCAATCTGATATGTACCAGGTACAATTGCAGATGTATCTAAAAAATCAATCCATAGTGAACGTGTCTGTCCAGGAATCAAACGAACAAAATTTGTTTCGCGCGGACATAAAAGATCAGGAAATAATCCTGGCTGACTCTTTAAATACCACTCGTCCGTCTGCTCATAACATGGAAAAGCGCTAGGTACAAGCTCCACATCGCGCACACGCACAGGTGACGGGCTGCCCTTTATCTCATAAGTAAAGCCTTCTGCAAAACGTTTCCTATCGCCATCGTAATTACTGCTGCTTCCATATACAAGCAAAAATGCCGGAAGCTCTCCTTTAAAAATTGAAATTGTGTGCTGATCATTTTTCTTCACGCAGTCCGTATCTGGAAATATTTTTTCCAAACTGCTTGCCAAGTAAAAATATGCCTCTTTATTCCCTGTCATTATCTTCTTCTCCCAATTATCACTGTGTATCAATATGTATACAAATATGGCTCACCATTTCTTAAAATGTGCCATGCGCGATTTGGCTGCGTATGCTCCATATAATAAGCAAACAATAAAGGATTTTCTTCATTGCCGCACATCATATCATAATGCGTTGGAATAACAGTTGTACAATCAATCTCTTTTGCAAAAAGAGCCGCCTCCTGAGGTGTCATATTACCAATAATATCACGTGACTCTCTAACCCAATCTCTGCCATTGATTGGCAAAAAAGCAAGATGAATAGGGCCAGCCTTGCAAACATCTGTAACAAGACGGTCTGTTGCAACTGCATCTCCGCAATGAAGAATCGTAATATCTCCCATATAAAAAACATAGCCAAGTGCTTTTTCATTACCATTTGCATCAGCACGATACACATCATGTGGAACTGCTACCGCAGTCACTGAAATATTTTGAAACAATTCCAGCTGCTGTCCTTGCCGGATTCCCGTCACACGATCAGCAAATGATGCAATACATTCTTGAATTTCATCTAAAATCCCTGTCGGAACAAAAAACTTTACATTTGGATGAGAAGCCGCTAGTTTGCATATAGTGTCTGGCTGAAAATGATCCAGATGATTATGTGTACAAAATACAGCATCCACAGAAAAATTAGCATCTGCTGAAAATGGTGGTTCAAAATGTGTGCGACAAACACCATCTGTTCCATAAATTGGCTCCAAAACTGGATCAATCAAAATAATTTTTCCATTATATTTCAGAAAAACACCGCATTGTCCAATTCTCCAGACTGCAACAGAATGACTTGTAGTCTCCTGCTCGCTCAGGGAATGAATAAGCGCATTTCCCCTATAAAACCAATTTTGATCCATATAAAAACCCTCCCAATATATTTTCAATCAAATTATAAAAAGCACCCGCATAAACTGCCGCAGCAGCTGCGAGTGCTAATACACCTGCTATACGTTTTCCAGTTTTTCTTATTTGTACTGGAAATAGTATAGCACTAATTATATCTATTGTCATCCTATTTTCTATATACTAGTTTCTAGTGTGATATTTTACATTCTATTTGCACAATACTTTCACGACTAATACAGCAAGCGTTACTAGAATTTGTTTTACATTTTTTTACTTTTTGATCTTAATCAGTCTTGCATTTAAACTTTCGATAAAGCCATCCTGGATTCCTGAAATCATATTTGTCATCGCTTCTGGCTTCATCGTTTTCAACATATCCCACATGCCAATGCCAGGCTTAATATCAAAATTAGTTTCCAGCTTGAGTGCTTTTGACGTAATTTCCAAAGCTTCTTCATTTTTAGAAATTTCTTCCATAGTGTCGCGTACACTATAAAAGCCATCTGGAAATTCCATTGGTGCCTTCAAATCAAGACTTCCCATCTGCTTAAACCAATTGGCAACGCCCTCCTGACGCTCATTAAACTCTGGAAGTGTATAGCTGTCTGGTTCTTTTTCAACCTTTTCCAGCGTAATGCTATCCTTCACCTTATCATCTCATATATTTCCCCTAAAAATTTTGCTCACTCTGACTTAACCCAGCGGCAAGCCACTGGGGTTCCATTGGCGGAGTTCTAGTGCCTGCGTACATCGCAAGGACTTTGGCAGACACATCTGTTCCGGAGCAACAAAACTCGCGAATAAGCAGTCCTACGACCACATTTGTGTCGATTCGATGGAACTGAATCTTCACATTCGCGTTCTCTGGGCCACAAGATCTCCCAGATGGAT
>JABLTM010133446.1_pt1 | contig 17544 bp, 13 predicted proteins | sample 7160121 | NCBI WGS metagenome assembly JABLTM01 (sample SAMN14651224, study PRJNA627086) | human gut metagenome | isolation source: feces | host: Homo sapiens
CCGCGTCAGCCTGGGGCTGACGGAGGAGCAGCGCGCCGAGTTGTTCGCGCTGGTACACGACCTGCCGGATTACCGGGCGGCGGAGCTGGCAGACGAGGCAAAGAAAATTAAGGAGTGGAAGCAGGACATCGCGTCCTTGCTGAATTTCTTCCGCTACTGGTACCGTGATGTGCTGGTGTGGAAGTCCACGCAGGGCAAAGGCCCGCTGGTGTTCCCGGAAGAGGAGCGATATTACCGGGCAAGAAGCGAAGCACTCTCTTACGCGCAGCTGAACAGGATTTTTGACCAGATTCAGGAGGCGGAGAGCCGGGTTCGCTCGAATGTAAATTATGAGCTGACCTGGGAGCTTCTTCTGTTGGAAATGAAAAATCCGAAGGAAGAGAAATGAATGGATTCGAATGAAGAATCCGAAAGAACTACTTAAAAGTCAGCGACAAATATGTGATGGATAGATGAATGGAGGAAAATTAAAAGCTTATGGTTACAATTATTGGAGTACGTTTCCGGGTGGCCGGAAAGATTTACTATTTTGATCCGGGTGCGCTGCAGATCGGCAGAAACGGGAAAGTTATTGTAGAGACGGCTCGCGGGCTGGAGATGGGTACGGTTATGGTACCGAATAAGGAAGTTGCGGAGGACTCCGTTGTGCAGCCGCTGAAGCCGGTGATCCGGATCGCGACGGAAGAGGATCTGGAGACGGTCAGAAAGAATAAGGAGAAGGAACAGGAAGCTTTCCGCATCTGCCAGGAGAAGATCCGCAAGCATGAGCTAGAGATGAAGCTAGTGGACGTAGAGTACACCTTCGATAATAACAAGATCCTGTTCTACTTCACAGCGGACGGGAGAATTGACTTTCGCGAGCTGGTAAAGGATCTGGCATCCGTATTCAAGACGAGAATTGAACTCCGTCAGATTGGCGTCCGCGACGAGACAAAGATCATGGGCGGCATCGGTATCTGCGGCCGTCCGCTGTGCTGCCATTCTTACTTGGCGGAGTTTATTCCGGTATCGATTAAGATGGCGAAGGAGCAGAACCTCTCACTGAATCCGACCAAGATTTCCGGTGTGTGCGGCCGCCTGATGTGCTGCCTGAAGAACGAGGAAGAGACATATGAATACCTGAACAGTCGTCTGCCTTCCCTGGGCGATGTGGTAACGCATATGGAGGATGGTGTGAAAGGCACGGTGCAGAGCGTAAATGTACTGCGCCAGACCGTAAAGGTTGTCGTAAACCTGGAGGGCGATGATCTGGAAGTTCGGGAGTATCCGATCGACGAGCTGAAATATCGTCCTCGCCGCAGAAAAGACAAGAACAGCAAGGAGATCGAGTCGGAGGTCCGTGAGAAGGACAAGGAAGAGAAAGAAGAGAAGGCAGAAAAGACAGAGTGGGAAGACAGAAAAGAAGAAAACAACGAAGAGAATAACGAAGAGAATAACGAAGAAAACAGCGTGAAAGAAAATCCGAATCCGATGGAAGATGCGGAGACAGGCGCAGACAGTGCAGAGACAGCAGGTGCTGCATCCTCTTCGGTTCCAACCGACACAGAAGCGGCGGAGCGCCCGGAGGGACAGGCTTCGGAAAATGGAAATAATCCCGCAGTGGCGGAAAAGCCGACACAGCAGGAGCGCAGACCCAGAGAGAGGAGCAATCGCAGAGAGTATAACCGCGGCAGCCGTGGGGAATATGGCGATCGCCAGAGAAGCGACCGTAGCGATCGCCCAGATAACCGCATGAGAAACCGGGACGAGAACGGCGAAGGGCAGGAGTCTGCTGCCGGAAGAGAAAATCGTCCGGAGCGCCGAGAGAGAAATTATGACCGGCGGAGAAATGATCGCGGCGAGCGCGGGGAATATAACGATCGCCGGAGAAATGACCGTGGCGAGCGCATAGAGCGTAATGATCGCAGTGAATACAGCGACCGTCAGAGAGGCGATCGCTCCGAACGTGCAGAACGCATGGATCGCAGCGAATACAGTGACCGCCAGAGAGGCGATCGTCCGGAGCGTTATGATCGCAATGACCGTGGTTCCTATGGGGATCGCCGTCCGCGTGGCCGCCGTCCGGAGAACGGAGAACGGAGTAATCGTGAGAACCGCGAGGAGAACGGTGAGAGACCTCGCCGCGAGCGTTACGGCGCGAAGGATTATGCAGAGCGCACAGAACGTAACGATCGCCCGAACCACACCGATCGTCCGGAGCGCGGCGAATACGGAGACCGCCGCCCGCGCGGCCGCCGTTCGGAGAGCGGAGAGCGAAACAATCGCGAGAAACCCTATCGTGAGCGCCAGAATCGTCCGGTGCAGGAGGAGAGAAGAAACAACCCAGGAGAAGAGAGCCATGAGTAATCTTCTTCGGGAGGGCGAACGCCTGGACGATCTGCAGCGCAGCAACCTGCAGATCATCCAGAACCCGGCAAAGTTCTGCTTCGGCATGGACGCGGTGCTGCTCTCCGGTTTTGTAACCGTGAAGAAGGGAGAAAACGTCCTGGATCTGGGAACCGGAACCGGGATCATTCCGATCCTGCTATCCGCGAAGACGCAGGGCAGCCACTTCACCGGGTTGGAAATCCAGGAGGAAATGGCGGAGATGGCGGATCGGAGCGTCCGCCTGAACAAAATCACGGATCGGGTAGAAATCTGCCAGGGCGATCTGAAGGAAGCGTCCGCAATCTTCGGAGCCTCCTCCTTCGACGTCGTTACCTGCAACCCGCCGTACATGAATCAGAACCACGGACTGAAGAACCCGGACGATGCCAAGGCGATCGCACGGCACGAAGTGCTGTGTACTCTGGAGGACGTCATCCGGGAGAGCGCCCGCTGCCTGAAGCCGGGCGGACGCTTCGCCATGGTACATCGTCCACATCGACTGGCGGAGATGATGCGTCTTATGGCGGCTTACGGCTTGGAACCAAAGCGCATCCGGATGGTTCACCCCTACGTGGAATCCGAGGCAAACATGGTGTTGCTGGAAGCTTCTCGTGGAGGTAATCCCTGGATGAAAGCGGAGCCGCCAGTTATCGTGTTCGAGAAGCCAGGCGTCTACACTCGCGAAATCCGGAAAGTCTATGGCTATTAGGGCGTTTGCCGGATACGGCTGATATCCCCTGCCTTCCGGCATGGGGAGTGTCAGAGACATAAGGGAATATTATAGGAGAAAAATATGGTAGGAACATTATATTTATGCGCGACTCCCATCGGTAACCTGGAGGATATCACCCTGCGGGTGCTGCGCATCCTGAAGGAAGTCGATCTGATCGCGGCGGAAGACACCCGGCACAGCCGGATTCTTCTGGAATATTATGATATCCACACCCCCATGACCAGCTATCATGAGCATAACAAATATGAGAAAGCGGAGGTTTTGATCCGGAAGCTGCAGGAGGGAACGAACATCGCGCTCATCACAGACGCCGGAACTCCTGGTATCTCCGATCCGGGCGAAGTCATGGCGCGCCGCTGCCACGAGGAGGGCATCTGCGTCACCTCACTCCCCGGCGCGTGCGCCTGCATCACTGCACTCACGCTCTCCGGCGAGCCCTCGCGCCGGTTCTGCTTTGAGGCCTTCCTCCCCGCGGATAAGAAGGAGCGTCGTCCCATCCTGGAAGAACTTGTCACAGAAACCAGAACCATCATTCTGTACGAAGCGCCCCACCGCCTGAAGAAGACACTGGAGGAACTTCTCGCCGTACTCGGCAACCGGAAGCTCACGATCTGCCGCGAGCTCACGAAGCGCTACGAGGAAGGAGAATGGATAACTCTTGTGGATGCTGTGGATAAGTATACCGCTGAAGAGCCAAAGGGTGAATATGTCCTCGTCATCGAAGGTCGTTCCCGTGAGGAGCTGGAGCGCGAGAGCGCAGCCTCCTGGGAAGCCATGACCTTAATCGAGCACCTGGAGTACTACCTGGATCGCGGCATGGACAAGAAGGAAGCCATGAAACAGATGGCGAAGGATCGCGGCTGCAGCAAGCGCGAGATCTATCAGAGGCTTCTGGATTTCGAACAGGACGAATAACGAGCCGAACCGGATAGAACGGAAAAAGTACAATAAAACTGCCGCATCAGACGTAAATTTAAAAGAAGCAATCCCGGAGCTGTGACCAACTCCGGGATTGCTTCTTCTGCGGTCTCTTCGAGAAATAATGCAATACTGCGCTTATTCCTTGTCTGTCAGCCTCTACTCCGGCGCCCACATGCGCAACGTCTTAATCAGGCGCAGCTGTTCCTCTTCCGGAAACATGTGGAAGACGTCCAGCGCTTCCTGATCCAGCCACTGGCTCTGCTCCGAAAGACAGACGCCCCGTCGGCCCGCAGCCAGAATACTGTCCACAGAGACGCTGCAGAGTTCCGCATAGTACGTGATCACACGAAGATTCATCTTCGCGCGGTTATGTTCCACATTGCTGACGAAGGCAACCGTACACCCCAGATCCTTCGCCACCTGATCCTGCGTGATTCCCAACTCGGAGCGCAGCTTTTTCAGGTGCTGTCCCACTTTCAGATAATCGATCTCAATCATACTTTCCCCCTTATTCCCATCAGAATTGTTTCATACAAAGAATTGAAAAATGAAAGATATTTTTAATCTGGCACTATAATAATATATTTTAACAAAACAGGCAAGTAGTTATTTCAATAAAATTGAAAAAATTCGTCCGGCTTCCCACCGCAGAAAAATGAAAGTCTAAAATACGAAGAGCTGAATATACTTAAAGCAGGAGAAAAAACGCGGGAAAATCAAAAAAATCCTTTTTTTTTTTTGGGCTTTGACGCTTGTTTTGACGGTAAATATGATATAATGCAATCAAATAAGGGAAAAAGGCTTTTAATCCGGATTTCCCAAGAGAAAAAATATGCGGGAACAGTCATTAGATATAGAGAAAAGCAGTTCCTGCATTTCGATAGAGGAGCATTATGACAGAAAAAGAGTTACATCGGCTGGGCCGTAAAGATCTGCTGCAGCTCCTGGTAACACAGGGAAGAGAAGCATTGACTTTGCAGGAGGAACTGGATGGTTGCCATACAAAGAATGCAGAGCTTGACGCCACGCTTACCCGTCTGAAAGACAAATTAGATGAGAAGGACGCGCTGATCGAGAAGCTGAAGGGGCGTCTGGATCAGAAGGACGCCAGAATCCGGGAGCTGGAAGAAGAAATGGCCGAGTGGAAGAAAAGCCGCCGCATCGAATTGGAAAAAGCCGGCTCAATTGCTGAAGCCTCTCTTCGATTGAACGGAGTATTTGAAGCCGCACAGAAGGCCGCAGACCAGTATCTGGAGAATCTTCGCCGGCTGAGCGAGGAGCATGGCCATGAGTGAGAATAAAGAGAATATAGAAAATACAGAGAAGGATATAGATGGCAACAATGGAAACGAAAGTAAGCCGGTGAAGAAGCGGCCTACGCTGGAGATGCTGGAAGCGGAGCTGAAGAAAGAGCAAAACAAGAGCAACTTCAGCCGTATCCTGAAGAGCACGATATTCTCTCTGGTGGTGGTAGCGGCGGTCGCCGTGCTGGTAGCTGTACTGGTGCTTCCGGTATTGCAAATCAGCGGCGTATCCATGACGAATACCCTGCAGGACGGCGATATCGTCGTTGCGGTCAACAGTAAAAAGTTTGAGACCGGCGATGTCATCGCATTCTATTATAATAACAGTATTCTGGTGAAGCGAGTCATCGCCTACGCCGGAGACTGGGTGGACATTGACGACGAGGGAAATGTTTCTGTGAATGGTGAAGTTCTCGATGAACCGTATGTATCCGAGAAAGCGCTGGGCGACTGCAACATTGAACTCCCCTATCAGGTACCGGACGGACGCTGCTTCGTGATGGGCGACCATCGGTCCACAAGTATTGACAGCCGAAACACCGCCGTTGGATGTGTGAGCGCCGATATGATTGTTGGCAAGATCGTGTTCCGCGTATGGCCGCTGTCGGGTTTTGGAATGATCAATTAGACTTCTTAAAGGAACAGGAAATATGAGGAAGGAGGAAGCGCAATGAAATCTTCGATGAATGAGAAATCCGAAAGGTTCTTGCGTGAACGAAAGGATTATAAGCGTTGGCTGACCATGTTTGCCTGCCTGGCAGTGCTGGTTACGCTGGGAACGCTTGCCGCTCTGAAATATACCGGTACGGCAATGACTCATACGAAAGAGATTCTGGATTGCCAGTATCAGGTACATACCCACACGCAGGAGTGCTATGATGCGGATCACAACCTGATCTGCGGCTATGCGGACTTCGTCATACATAAGCACAATGATAACTGTCGGGATACCGATGGAACGCTGGTATGCAAGCTCCCCGAGGTCGAGCTTCACAAGGCGCACGATGCATCCTGCTACGCAGAACAGAGCATTCTGGTATGCACGAAGCCGGAGCACACGCATGGCGACGGTTGCTACGATGCAGACAACAACCTGATCTGCGGAGAGGAAGAACATACGCACGGTGCGGAATGCTACCAGACCCAACAGGTACTGACCTGCACGAAGCTGGCGCAGGATCTTCATACGCATACCGACGCATGCTACGATAAAGACGGCAATCGGATCTGCGGACTGCTGCAGCTGGAGGAGCACGTACACGGCGCGGACTGCATCAAGACCGTGGAACTGAGCGATGAGGAAGTCGCAAAGCTGAACGAGACCACAGCAGAAGAAATCATCGATGTGGAGAAAACGACTGCCGCTGATGATAACACAAATAACGAAGAAACCACCGCAGCGGACGGCGAAAGCGCAGCCGATGAAAACGGCGGCGAGACGACGGCAGCGGGAAATGGTGAGACTGCAGCAGCAGAAGAGACAACCGCAGCTGAAGTAGCCGCTGAGCTGACCCAGTCGGCTGAGACCGAAAACTATATCGTAACTGTAACCTATACCTCCGAAGCACAGATTCCGGAGAACGCGGTTCTTCAGGTTATCGAGTATGCGAAAGACTCCGAACGCTTCAAGGAGCGCACGGAAGAGCTTGGCTATGAGCCGGAATGGCTGCTGAATGTAGGATTTTTCGTAGATGGCAAGGAAGTAGAACCTGCAGCGCCGGTGAACGTAAAGGTAACTATGAAGGGACAGTCGGAAGTCAGCAACTATGACATCGTTCACTTCGGTGAAGATGGCCAGGAAGCTCTCGACGGTGTCGGCGCAGCTGAGGAAAACGGCGTATCCGCACAGTTCACGCTGGGAAGCTTCTCTGATATCGCAGGCAGAAGCAGCAGCTATGACAGCAGTACAAAGACCCTTACCATGACGGTGGGTGATACCTATGATCTGACGGGAACACAGGGATACAGCAATAGTTCTTCAAATCACAGTTGGAAATCTTCCAATAGTACAGTAGCAACGGTCAGCGGAAGTGGAAAAAAAGCTACCATAAAGGGTGTTGCGGCTGGAACAGCGACGATTACACATGAGTACTACGAAAACAGAAACAGTTGGTGGGCGAAAACAGAAACCTTTACCGTTACCGTAAATCCTGCAGGCAGCCAAAAGTACACGGTTGAGTTCTACAACGGAAGCACTAAGATCAGTGATTACACGCTGACGAACCTGGAGTCCTATCAGGATGATGACGGCTCCTGGTTGGTAGATGTAAACATCTCTAAGAAGAGTGCAACTTCCACTACCGATGGCGCAGTGTTCTATGGCTGGGCAAAGAAAAACGGTGCAAACCTGGAACGATCCGAGGCGGTATATATCGGTGATGCAACAAAAGTAACCTACGGTGATGATGAGAGAATTCTCTTCAACTACCATGGTTCGACCGTAAGCTTTAAGACAACGGATTTTGATGCAAACAGAACCCTGAAGCTGTACGCAACGTATGCGATCAGCAGTGATAAGGCAACAAGCAGCAACGTAGGAGACACCGGCGTTGAGTTCTTTATCCGCTACGATGGAGTTGCTCCTTACGAGCCTTCGACTTACAGCACCAGCCTGTATACGAGCGGTATCACCGTAAGCAATGCGCTGTACTACTACCAGCACATTTATAATGACAGCGCTTCCGTTGCTGCCAATCTGAAGAATGAACCGACAGCAGCACAGATCAGCGGTGTATGGAATCAGACCCTGAAAGATAAATACGGGGCCTGGGATTCCAGCAAATACTATATTGAATGGTATGTTCTGAAAAAAGAAGGTACCTGGCATGTGGATGGTGTTGTTCGTGAGAGAAACCAGTGGACACTGACATACAATGCGAATACCATTGATACCGTTAACAACATCATTGGTGGTATGCAGTATCTGTACAACTCAAACGATACCACGGTACATAACACCGTTGTGAATGGAACTCAGACAGACATCGAACCGGTAAGAACCGGTTACAACTTCAATGGGTGGAATACATCGGCAGATGGAAGCGGAACTGCTTTTACGGCAGATGACAAGATTACGGTGGATGCGACCACAAAACATATTCTCAAGAATGGTGAAGATACTGGAGTGACAGCCCCTGTGAACAGCTCCGGCGGCGATCAGGTTACTCTGTATGCGCAGTGGACGAAGCGCAAAGGCGATATTACTACTGAGAAGGAAGTGAGCAAACAAAAGTACATCAAGTACAATCCGGAAGAGGACAATTACGATCTGACGCTGAACATCACGGGTGCTTACGGAACCGAGATGAACAAGAATGAAGTTGAGATTGTTCTGTTGATTGATGATTCCAACAGTATGTATCCATCGCTGATGCCGAAGGTAAGGGACGCAATTAATAATTATCTGGTAGCTGAGATTAATCAGGAGCTTAATAAGGAAAAGCCGACCATTGATGTTCGCTGGAAGATTTTGAAGTTTGACAGCTCTGCATCGAATGTAACCAGTAGCTGGATTGAGACCAAGGATGTTGCCGGATATGTAAACCGCATCAACAGCGGTTCCGGACGAGACAATGGCGGTACGAACTATCAGGCTGGCTTCAACCTGGCACAGACAGCGTTGAGCAGCAAGTATAGCGGCTTCAAGAATCCGACAAAGATTTTGATCTGGTTTACCGATGGCGTGCCGACGTTCCATGGCAACAATACTTCGGGTGGCGGACATTACTGCAATCAGCAGGACTATGCGGGTGCTGTTTCCGGAGCACAGGGACTGAGTTGTGATCAGTTCTTCGCAATTGGATACGGACTGAGTGATAGCACAAAGTGTGGAGCCAATACATATGGGGATTGGAATTACCATACAAATGTTGACAGTACTGGAAACGCGATCAGCGGTCGTCAGATATTCAATAATGTGGCGGATACGGTACCGGCAGCAAAGAGTGAGAAAAAAGATATCAGTAGCGCTGATCAGCTGGGAACAGTATTCAGCAATATCGCTGGTGAAATCAATAATCTGAAGTGTACAGATGTAGTAATCGAAGACTGGCTGTCTGATGAGGTTCAGTTGCTTGGTAATCCAGCGCTTACCATTACGGCGACCTACAATAAGACAGATAACAAGGGCGCAACACAGACGATCACGGCAACACCGAATTCAGATGGAACGATTCCGAATACGGTGACGATGCAGTTCAAGAGCAATCCGAACGATAACTCTGAGACGGCAACGCCGATCACGGCTACTATCGATCCGGCTACCAAGAAGGTAACGCTTCGTTTTGCAGAAGGTTATGAGCTTGACCCGAACTACACCTTCGCAGTAACCGTGAAGATCGAAGCAAGCGCTGAGGCATACAGAGAGTATGCGGAGAGCAATTATCCGAATACCGGCGCAGCTGGAACGGATGCTCCGGGCAATGCAACATCGTCCGGAAAGCAGGGCTTCAACTCCAACGATGAGGCAAAGGTTACTTATACTTATAATGAAGTAACCAAGCCGGAGAATTACCCTCACCCGGTTATCCAGGTTTACCCCGGTAAGCTGGTGATCACGAAGTCCTTCAGCGGACTGAGCGACGAGGTGCTTGCACAGCTTCAGAACAGCATGACATTCACCCTTACCATTAACGGTACAGAGTATGAGATTCCGTTCGCAGGTAACTTCGTAAAGGATGAAGAAAGTGGGCTTTGGGTATCGAGAGATAATGTGGATTACACCGATAAGACCACAAATACGGTACACAGCCTGGATCTGACGAAGTTTGCTCCGGGAACGACCTACACGATCGTGGAGAACAACGCAGAACTGAGCGGTTATGAGTTGACCCCCACCGAGACCGTTTCCTCCGCAAAGCGGAACGCAGAAGTTGTGATCTATACCGAGAAGGACAATAACAAAAAAATCGGTAAGAACGAGATTGAGACTTATGCCTTCACAAATGCTTACGAGCCGCTGAAGCAGACCATTCGAATCGAGAAATACGAGAAGAATGGTGAGACGCTTACTCCTCTGGCAGAAATGAAGTTCACACTGACGGGGACCAAGATTGACGGAACTGTTTACACAGCAGTTTACGGAAACGACGAGAATGGAATACCGAAGGACGGCTACATTTCCGATGCGAACGGTCTGGTAATCGGAGCTCTGGAACTTCCTTATGGAAGCTACGTGCTTCATGAGGAAGAGAAGGGCAACTACTATAAGCTGGATGATATCACATTCAATGTGGGTGCTAATGGAATCGAGCTTACTGGCAACAGCGCAGGCAGTACTCAGTGTGAAGTGACTGGCAACGGAAATCTTGTCCTGAAGATTTATAACCGAAAGGCAGAGATCGATGCGCAGCTCCTTAAGGTTGCGGACGGCACATCGATTGCATTGAAGGGTGCAACGTTTACTTTAACGGATAAAGACGGAACCGAGATTCTGTCCGGAACCACCGGCGATGATGGTATCCTGAGTCTTGGAAAGTTGGATGCAGGTGTTGAGTATATCCTGAAAGAGGTAACAGCACCAAATGGCTACCTTGCCATGAAAGATGACATCACAATCACTGTTTCCAAAGACGGTGAGGAGATAAAAGTTGATGTAAAAACTGCCAATCCGAATGCCGGAGTGGTAACATCTCAAGTCATCACGGATGATGATGGAAACAAGATCATTCAGATTCAGGTTTCCAACTCGTCCGGAACCGAACTGCCGATGACCGGCGGTTCAGGTACCCGATGGTACACATTCGGTGGTATTGCAATTATTGCAATCGGCCTTGTGTATGGTTTCTGTATGAGGCGCATGCGCAGAAGGAGGTTAAGATAAAGAGCCTCTAAAATGACGCAAAATATGCAGCGCCAGATGGAGAAACCATAATAGAGTAACATTTTTGTTACAGAAACATTTAATCTAACCGAAAACGCTATATGCGAGAAGAAAGGAAGAATAATTATGAAGATGAAGAAGATTGCTGCTTTATCCTTGGCAACCGTTATGACCCTTGGTCTGAGCGCAACCGCGTTTGCGCAGACCGCAGCTCCTACGACGCCGGATGCTGACAATGCGACCATCACGATCGCAAATGCTTCCAAGGGCGAGACTTACACCATTTACCAGCTGTTCAACGCAACCGTAACCGGTACTGCGGATGGTTCCATTGCTTACCAGCTGATGGAAGGCAAATCTGCAGAAGATACAGGACTGCTGGAATACTTTAACGTAGATGCTTCCGGCAACGTTACTGCAAAGGAATCCACGAACGAAGCAGTTCTTAAGAGTGATGAGTTCAAGGCATGGGCGAAATCTTACGGTACTCCTCTGGTAAGTGATGTGGAATCGGATGGTTCTGCTCTGAACTTCACGGGACTGCCTTACGGCTACTACTATGTAACTACTTCTCAGGGAACGAACATCACCGTAGACAGCACGAATCCTAACGCCACCATCTACGACAAGAACAGCACGACTCCCAAGGTAGATGATGAGGCGAAGAAGACCGACAAGGAAGAAGTTACGGTAGGTGAGACCGTTACCTACACCGTTACCTTCAATGCCACCAACTTCATCGGCGAAGGTGAGGCTGCACAGAGAGTTCTCAGCTATACCATCAAGGATACCCTGCCGGATTGGTTGAGCGATGTAAACGTAACCAGCATCATCGTAGATAACGATGGTAAGCTTGACACCACGGATGATCAGGCAAATGTGACCACTCAGTTCGTAAACAAGGAGATTGAACTGGCATGGGTTGACGATGATAATAACAGCCTGTACAACAACAACGCGCTGATCCAGGTTGTTTACACTGCTACTGTTAACGCAGGTGTAACCGTTGGTAGTGACAATTCCAACGTCAATGAAGTAACCATCGGCTACAAGCTTGACAAGGATCAGCCTTCTACCGAGTATAAGACGGTTGAAGAAACCATTGAGACCTACGCGCTGGCCATCCAGAAGGTTGACGAGAATGGTAATAAGCTGCCCGGTGCTACCTTCACTGTTAAGGATATTGCGTATGTAATTTCCTTAAATAAGGATGAAAATGGTAATGATCTTGGCGGACACTACAAGGTTGCTCTGGCTGATACGGAAGGTGCCATGTCTGGCGCAGAGCTGAAGAGTGATGCGAACGGCTATCTGATCCTTGAAGGTGTTAAGAGCGGCGATTATACCGTAACTGAGGTTACTGCTCCTGGTGGCTATAACAAGCTTACAGCTGATGTAAAGGTAACTGCTCAGAAGATCAAGTCTGTTACCTACACCTATACTACAACTGTATGGAAAGATGCACAGGGTAACATTACAGATACTGAGACTGAAGGAGCAACTAAGATTGAGGAAGGCACGAATCAGCTGGAATCCACTGCTCTGGTTGTTATCAACCAGAAGGGTAACGAGCTTCCTTCCACCGGTGGTATCGGTACCACGATCTTCTATGTAGTAGGCGGTATCCTGGTTGTTGGCGCTGGCGTAGTTCTGGTAGCTAAGAAGCGCATGAATCATGAGGCTTAATCCTCACGGAGAACATATTTTGTAACTATTCAGAGCCATGCGGATTTGCAATAAATGGGTAAGCTATGCTTGCATAAGCGAACACATTTTTGAAAATCCATATGGCGAGAAGCCACAGCGAGATGTAGCGTAAGCGAAATCGAGCTGGGGGGTTCTGAATAGTTACCATATTTTAAAATTCTATAAAATCACACTCTATAAAACGGATTGCTCCGTTTGGCATCCGGATCTTTACAGAGTGAACCCCGCGGGCTCTGCCCGCGGGATGCCGCACGAGACTGACACCTTCCCGTGGTGTGTGGCGAGCAACGGATCTTCCGGCCAAGTCAGATAAGGGATTGATCTATGAAAAGGGAAAAAGAAGCAAAGGCAAAGAAGAAAAAGAAGAGCGGCAGGCTTTCCACGATTATTCTTGTGCTGATTCTGCTGACGGGACTCGGCATTATGCTGTACCCTACGATCAGCGATTATTGGAACTCCTTTCATCAGACGCGCGCGATCGCACAGTACGATGAGGTAGTTGCACAGTTGGATGACACGGATTATGAGAGCCTTTTTGCAGCCGCGGAAGCCTATAACGAGCATTTGAGACAGCTGAGTCTGCCGTATGCGCAGTACGATCAGCTGGAAGATGAATATTACAGTGTCCTCGATGTAGCGGGGAACGGGATTATCGGATATGTGGATATCCCGAAGATCGATGTGGAGCTGCCGATCTATCACGGAACCTCAGAGCAGGTTCTGAACATGGCAGTGGGACATCTGGAGGGTAGCAGCCTTCCGATCGGCGGCGAGAGCCGTCATGCGGTGCTTTCGGCGCACCGGGGTCTGCCGTCGGCGAAGCTTTTCACCGATCTGGATAAGATGGAGGTCGGCGACACCTTTACGATTACGGTTCTGAATCAGGTTCTGACCTACGAAGTGGATCAGATTCTCATCGTGGAACCGGCACAGTTGGAGAGCCTGAATATAGTGGATGGCGAAGATTACTGTACTTTGTTAACCTGTACGCCGTACGGCATCAATACCCACCGACTTCTGGTTCGGGGACACCGGATTGAGAATGAACAGGGCTCGATCGTGATTCAGAGAGAGGCGATCAAGATTCCGGCGTATATTGCGGCACCGGCGATCGCAATTCCGATTCTGTTCATTCTGTTGCTGGTACTGATGTTTACTTATCGCAGGAAGCCGAAGCGCGTGGATACTTCGGATGTGCGGAATATGAGCCGTCCAAAGAAGCCGGAGAAGACGGATTCGGAGAAGGATAAGAAGTAATGCAGAGCTGCGGCTCTTCGGAGGCGCAAGGCTGAGGGAAATATGTTGTGATGAAGGAGGAAAACGCCATGAACGATAAAAAGTTTTCGGTTTTAGCGGCCATCGCTCTGACGGCCTGTATGATCCTCGGATTGTCCGGATGGACTGTGGAGAGTGCGCGGGCGGTGGATCTGGATCAGGAATGCTCCCTGACGGTGAGTCCGGGTGAAGCGGAGGATCTGCAGAATGCAGATGTGGTGCTGGATCTTTATCAGGTAGCCAGAGCGGTTCCTGTGAGCGGCTATGATACATACGCTTACGAGGCGGTGGCTCCTTACGGGGATCTGGCAGATGCACTGGCGGATTCGCAGAGCCTGACGAATGAGAAGTATCAGGAATTGTCTCAGCAGGCGGCGGAGATCACACTGACGCAGGGCAATACCGTAGCGAAGAAGATAGACGGCGCTTCGGCCGGAGAGAAGATCGAAGGTCTGGAGGCTGGTCTGTATCTGGTGATTGCGCGCGGATCGGAGATTGCGGATTATGTGACAAAGGCGGTGGATGAGACCGGCAGCGAGAAGCTGGCGACCATCGCATGGTCGGATGAATATGTATACACTTATCTGCCGGAGCTGATCTCTCTGCCCGGCAAGGAAGCGGTGGATGGTACGATCAATACCGCGAATCCGGGCGACTGGCTGTACGATGCGTCGGCGACTCTGAAGCCGTCGCAGAGCCTGCGGTTCGGTTCGCTGGAGATTGTGAAGACGCTGACCTCCTACGAGACGAGCGGCCCGGCCGATTTCGTATTCCAGGTGGAGGCGTATAAGGATGAGACGAAAGCGGAAGTTGTATACAGCAATGTGGTACGTCTGAGCTTTACGGGAGCCGGTTCGCAGAGCACGGTGCTCGCGGATGTGATCCCGGTAGGTGCTTACGTAGAGGTTACGGAGGTTTACTCCGGCGCTTCCTACAGACTGGTGGGCGAAGCGACAGCAACGGCGGTGATTCAGGCGGCGGAGACGGCGAAGGTATCCTTTACGAACGAGTACAATTCTTCGGGCAACCACGGTGGAGCCGTAACGAACCGTTTTGATTATAGCAGTGAGTCCGGCTGGGGCTGGACGCAGGAGTAAGGAGGGCTGGTGATGATGAAACATAAGAATCTTATCCTGACTGCCCTTGCAGCTGCCATGGTTCTGACCGGAGCGATGGGCAGTGCGTACAGCTACTTTACCACGAATGCGGAAGCTGCGGGTGCAGCCACCATTTCCTTGGGAAGCCGCACGGAGGTGCAGGAGGAGTTCTCGAACTGGACGAAGCATGTGACTGTTACTTCTACGGAGGATTCCGAGCCGGTCTATGTGCGTGTGAAAGCATTCTGCGGCAGCGAGTACAGCCTGGTATACAGTGACTCGGAAGGCAACTGGACACCTGGAAGTGACGGCTATTATTACTATACGCCGATTGTGAATGCCGGTGAGACAACCACGAACTTGGATGTCCGCATCGAGAATGTTCCGGCGGATGTAAAGGATGCCGAGAGCTTCAATGTCGTCGTGATCTATGAGACGACGCCGGTGCAGTACCGGGAAGACGGTACGCCTTATGCCGACTGGTCGGTGAAGCTTACGACCGGTACTACGGAAGGGGGCGAGTAAGCAATGAAAGGTTGGAAGAAAGTACTTTCGAAGCCGTCGGTGACGGCAGGCGCGTTCGTGATGGCGGCCGGACTGCTTCTCTTCTCCGGAGTGGGCGGCGCACGGGCGGCTTTGAATTATTACTCGGAGACGTATTCCGGACGGGTACAGCTGCAGGATATCGGTGTGACCCTGACAGAGAATGGTGAGAATGTATCCTGGCGCAACTATACGGAGGACGGCAGCTGGGATCAGAATACGGGAACGCTGCTTACGAATCTGCTGGCGGAGGGCGAGAGCGTGAATCCCGGACAAAAGTATGATGAAGTGCTGGCAGTGAAGAATACCGGTACGATCAACCAGTATGTGCGTGTGAGCGTATACAAGTACTGGCTGGACGCGGATGGCAATAAGATGCAGAATGTATCGCCGGATCTGATCGATCTGCACCTGACGGAGAACGGCTGGATCGTAGACGAGAATTCTTCTACGCCGGAGCGTACGGTTCTGTATTACAGCAAGCTACTGAATTCGGGCGAGACTTCGAAGGCGTTTGCGGATACGCTTAGCATTGATCCACAGGTGGCGACGAAGGTGACGCAGACGACCGCGACGGAGAATGGATATACGACGATTACGACGACGTATGATTATGACGGGCTGCAGTTCTGTGTGGAGGCGTCGGTGGACGCCGTGCAGGAGCACAATGCGGAGGATGCGATCCTGAGTGCCTGGGGCCGTAAGGTGAGCATCAGCAATGGCAGCCTGAGCCTGAATTAAGGGAGGGGATGAAAGATGAAGAAGAAATTACTGAGCCTGCTCCTCTCCGCGAGTCTATTGACATTTGCCGCTTTGCCGGTGCAGGCGGAGATTGTTCACGGCGATTCCTCCTGGGGCGTTACGTTTACGACGGAAGCGAAGATGGAGAGCAGTTTTAAGACGGTGGATCTGAATGATGTGATCCACAATATGCAGCCCGGGGATACGGCGGTTCTGACGGTGGCTTTACAGAATAAGAATTCTTCCTCAACGGACTGGTATATGACGAATAAGATCATCAGCAGTCTGGAGGATTCGGCGAAGGCGGCTGCAGGCGGCGCGTACACCTACATCCTGACTTACAAGGATGCGAAGGGCGCGACGAAGACTCTGTTCAGCAGCGATACGGTTGGCGGTGAGAATACGATTGGCGGCGGGGGTCTGAATGAAGTGAATTCTGCCCTGAAGGATTATTTCTATCTGGATACACTGAGCAGCGGTCAGAGCGGCAGCGTGGAACTGACGGTGGCGTTGGACGGCGAGACACAGGGTAATGATTATCAGAATACGCTGGCGGATCTGCAGGTGAATTTCGCAGTGCAGCTGAATGATACGGCGACGCCGAATCAGCCTTCGAAGAATACGTCCACCTGGGTAAAGACCGGTGACGATACGAACCTGGTTCCTTACTTTATCGCAGCCGGTGCGGGCGGCGTTCTGCTGCTGGGTCTGGGCGCATACAGTATTTCGATGCGCAAGAAAGATAAGAAGGAGGAAGCGTAAGATGAGAAAGACGAGACGTTTTTTAAGTATGCTGGCAGCCTTCTGTCTGATCCTTACCGCTTCCGTTCCGGCTTTGGCAGCCGAGGATGATTACACCTACACCGTGCGTATCTATTCCGGTAAGCAGGGCTCGATCGAAGGCAGCGATGTGAAGGAGTACACGGGTCTGCACTATGGGGATCGCGTGAGCTTCTACCCACAGAGCCAGGTGTCTCTGAATGATGACAGCAAGTATTATGTCCGCGGCCTGCGTGAGAGCGGCAAGGACAATTC
>JABLTM010005555.1_pt1 | contig 17538 bp, 14 predicted proteins | sample 7160121 | NCBI WGS metagenome assembly JABLTM01 (sample SAMN14651224, study PRJNA627086) | human gut metagenome | isolation source: feces | host: Homo sapiens
ATCATCTATCGGACGCATCCGATAACCAATGATAACGGGCGGGCAACCTCAGCCGTGACCTGCTGGACAACCTCCTGTATGACTTTTCTGTGACCTCTACTGCAACCTACTGTGCAGCCTCCTGTATAACCTCCTCCGCAACCTCTGGAACAACCTACTGCGTAACCTCCGCTACAACCTCAGCTGCAACCTCCGGAACAACCTCAAGTTGCTCTCATTTTATATTCAAATACTTCTTGATGACCTCGGCATGCTCTAACGCCAGATAGGGCTTCGCCGCCGTATAGTATGTTTGCGCCATAGAGAGGTTTCCCTGGAATCCCATGGTCAGGATCGCATACATGTTCAGTTCGCTGTCCTTCGGGTCGAAGCGCAGGGCATCAATGGCCGTCTTTTGTGCCAGAATATAATCCTTGCACTCCATTTTTACGCGGACATATCCCTTGGTGATCTGCTCGATCATATACTTCGTCCATCCATACGGGCTTGCGATGTCGCCAGTGGGACACGCTTCTGTAATCGGCAGCGTGGCTGGATTGCCATAAACCGTTGCAGACGAGCTGAAAATCAAGTTTTTGACCTGATATTTGCTCATGGTTTCCAAAAGTGTGAGGGTACTGTCAAGGTTACCTCTATAATACTTGAGCGGTTGCTGAACAGATTCTCCGACAGCCTTATATCCCGCAAAGTGCATGACCGCATTGATCTCATGTTGTTTGAAAATCTGCTCCAAATCCGCAGAATTCTGAATGTCCACATAATAGGTTCTGACGCTTTTCCCCGTGATTTCACTGATTATGATTGGAACCTTTGGGGAACTATTATAGAAGGTATCTGCGATGATTACATCGTATCCCGACTGAAGCAGTTCAACTGCTACATGACTGCCGATATATCCCGCTCCGCCAGTAAGTAAAACGGTCATTCACTGCTCTCTCTCTCCGCATTGAGTGGAAGATACTCGTTCAATAGATCCTCGTGGATTTTGTCCAGATCCGGGACGACCACCGACATACCTCGGATAGAAGCATAATGGTATGCGTCATCTGCCGGGACACGATAACTGGAGAGCTCTGCACTTCCCATAATTGGGATGCACTTCGCTGCCAGCAGCATGATTTGCGAGTTCGTCATGTCAGTTGACAGATACGGTAGTACTTCATCCAACAGCTTCATCAGATCTGCTGCATTACTCTGGCGGAACTTGGTATAGATTGCCTGCAGCACATTGCGCTGACGCTGGGTCCTATAAAAGTCATTGTCGATCTTTCTGATGCGTGAATAAGCAAGAGCCTTTGTCCCATCCAGGTGGTAAACACCAGCCTCCGTACCGATATTTATCGTCTTGGCTTCCTTGCTCGTCATCTCAATATCTACGCCGCCAAGTATATCAATCACGCTCTGGAAGCCAGAGAAGTCGACCTCAAAGCACCCGTCAATAGAAACACCAAAATTAGTATGTAATGTATCCATCAGCAGGGGGAAGCCACCGAAAACATAGGCGGCATTCAATCTGTTATCAGAACAGCCGCCGGGGATCTGAACATACAGATCTCTCAAAAATGAGATCATCGATATCTGCTTTGTATCTGGGTCGATACTGCACAGAATCATAGAGTCAGAGCGTTGCCGCCCTTCTCCCTCGCGTCGATCCTGACCGACCAAAAGGATATTGAGCAGGTCGTCGTCCAGAAATGGTTCTATCTCACTCCAATCGACCTCTTCCGGTTTGAGCTCGATGATATCTTTCGGCTCGTTGCTTGCATCGGTTTCGAAGTCTTCCTGATCTGGAGGGATGACATCTACTGTGTCTGGTACCTTGTTGATCTTATCCAGCTTTGTTTGGACATACCAAAAAGCCGAAACGGCCAGAAGCAGAACTGTTGCTACACATACCAGTGCTACGATTTTTCTCTTTTTTATAAGCTTCTACCACCTTAGTCAGAAACTTTTCAAACAAGTATCGCTCGAATCCAATGTTCTCTTGCGATTATTGATAGCGGTTCTTGTAATACTTCTTATAATAGCCGCCATCCTTTTTCTTGATGTTGTTGCGGACTACTCCGAGAATCTTGCTTCCACTTTTCCTCAGTTGTTCTATGACCTCGATGGCCTGCCGGTAGCGGACTTGATTGTCCGAAATGACAAGGATTGTTCCATCGCATTTGGCTGCTACGACGGCAGCGTCAATGACGCTGCCAAGCGGAGGGACATCGATCAGCACATAGTCGTAAGACTCTTTCGCCGCCTTCAAAAGCTCTTCAAAGTATTGCCCGCTCAGCAGCTCTACTGGGTTGGGGGGATACTTGCCTGCAAACATGATCGACAAATTATCGTACTGCGTCTGATAAAGACATTCTTTGACAGAAGTCAGCCCTGTCAGCACCTCGCTCAGTCCCGCAGGGTTTTCCGCTGTGGTGTTACGCCCTGCCATAACTGATTTTCGCATATCCGCATCAATGACCAGCACACGCTTATCCAATTCCGCGAGGCTTTTTGCAAGCTGTAAAGTGATAGTTGTCTTGCCTTCATTCTCATTGCAGCTTGTGATCACGACAGTGCAGATATCTTGACCGCAGAACTGCAAATTAGTTCTCAATGTCTTAAATGCTTCCTGCGTGAAGAAGTCTTCCTTTCCTGGAAGTTTTAAAGTTGTTTTCACAGACGATCCGGTTTCCAAAATTGTTTTCTCCATTTTATTTATCTTCTACCTCCTGCTTGGCTGAGGTCTTATACGCTGCGTATGTCTTGTAATAGCCGTATTTTCCCGACTTTTTGCCATCCGCATTCGGAATGTTGCCCAGAACGCTGAGGCCCAGGTATCGCTCCAGATTTTCATCATCGGTCTTAATGCGGTCATCGAGGAGGAAGATAATCAGGAAGATCACATACGTTACAACGGCAGCAACAACGCCGGCAAAAGCGAATGTGAGCATCCGCGTGCGGTTACAGGGATCCGGATCCGTCGTTCCCAGTTCGTAGAGGTTCACCTGCTGAAACCCCATAGCGTCTTCAATGCGCTTTGAGCCGATGGTGCAGATTCGATCCACGATACGCTTTGCCAGTTCAGGGGAATCCGCTTTCACAGTTACCTCAAGGATACGGGTGTCTTCCGGATTAGAAGTGGAAACACAGTCGTATAGATCCTCGTATTCCATGTCCAGATTCAAACTGCTGATAACTTCATCCAAAACGGTATGGCTTTTTAAAAGGTAGGTGCAGTCATTGACTACCTTCAAGGCCAAGGAAAAATCGGAGTTTGCGTCGCTGGCAGTCGCACTGTCTGCCTGACGCAGAATGTACAGGGTTGCGGTAGAGGCATATTGCGGGACAAACGTCATACGGTTGAACACCAGAAAACCGCCACAGCAAATGCAGGCTGCGAGTATGATGACCCATAGCCGTTGGACGAATATGCCCCACAGGTCTTTCAGCGTAACTGTTTTAAAATTTGCTTTCTGATTCATGCTTAATAAAAGTCCTTTCTTACGGCCTCACCACGCAATAAACGGATCGCATTATTGCAGCATAGTGTCGCCGCATAGTCGGCACCGTATTTTTTGCTGATGTAATTGAAACATCCCAACATTTCAGGTGGGCGAGACGTACAGTTGTGTGCATCTGAGGAAAAAAGGTCGATCAGCCCAAGGGACAACAGCTTCCGGCATTGACGCTGAACAAGCAAGCCAAACCCGCGGAATAATGATTGTGTATCCGCTTGAATCACTACGCCATCGTGCCAGAACGATTGGATTATAGGAATTTTCCCATGCAGGGATCGATAGCGTTCGACATGGGCAAGAATCGGGATATAGCCTGCGTTGAGCAATGCAAGAAGGCCATTTCCAATTACTTTTTCGGGTGCTGTTTCCGAAAAGTCCACCAGCACATATCTGGTGCCGTTGACCGTTCTGCAAACGCCTTGCCTCAGCCAAGTCACACATTCCGGTTCATACCGAAGTTCATTTCCCAAATACAGCGCCATGTCTGGATATGTTTTCTGCACATAGCTCGACAAGCGCTCAAATGCCGCATTTACCTTGCCATAATTGTCTCCAAAGTAGCCGGGGTGGAAATGAGGGGTACAGCAAAGCACCCTTGTGCCAGTTTGATAGGCCGCATCTAAAATGGCGTGCATCTCATCCTCGTCTTTTGCACCGTCATCCACTCCAAACAATAGATGTATGTGAATATCCGCAAGCGCCATTTATCCGTCCTTCCTCCAAACCATTTTATTCACGATGCCCGTGTAGCTCTGAATGATTCTGGCGACCTTCATGGACACATTTTCAGCGACATAATCCGCCACCGGCGTACCAAAGCATTCAGCCCGCTGCATTCCGACAGCCATCTCCACCGCCTGCAGGAGGGACTCCGCGTCGATTCCGGCGAGTACAAAGCATCCGGCATCCAGCGCCTCGTGGCGCTCGGTAGAGGTTCGGATGCTGACCGCCGGGAACGGCTTGCTCACAGACAGGAAAAAGCTGCTCTCCTCCGGCAGCGTGCCGCTGTCGGAGACCACCGCAAAGGCGTTCATCTGCAGGCAGTTGTAATCATGAAAGCCCAGCGGCTCGTGGGCGATCACGCGGCTGTCCAACTGGAAGCCCGTTGCCTCGAGCCGTTTCCGGCTCCTTGGATGGCAGGAGTAAAGGATCGGCATATCGTACTTCTCCGCCATGGCATTGACCGCCGTGAACAGTTGGACAAAATTGCGATCCATATCAATGTTTTCCTCCCGATGAGCCGAGAGCAGAATGTACTGTCCCTTGGTCAGTCCCAGGCGCTGGTGGATATCACTTGCTTCAATCTTGTCCAGATTGGCGTGCAGCACCTCGGCCATGGGGCTGCCAGTTACGAAGGTGCGCTCCTTCGGCAGTCCACACTCCATCAGATACCGACGTGCATGCTCCGAATAGCAGAGATTGACGTCGCTGATGATGTCTACGATGCGGCGGTTCGTCTCCTCCGGCAGGCACTCATCCTTGCAGCGGTTTCCCGCCTCCATATGGAAAATCGGAATGTGCAGCCGCTTGGCGCCAATCACAGAAAGGCAGGAGTTGGTGTCGCCCAAGACCAGCACTGCGTCCGGCTTCAGCTGTACCATCAGCTTGTAGGATTTCTCAATGATATTCCCAATGGTGGCCCCGAGGTCGTCGCCTACGGCATCCAGATAATAGTCCGGTGCCCGGAGGCCAAGGTCATCAAAAAACACCTGATTGAGAGTGTAGTCGTAGTTCTGACCGGTGTGGACCAGAATCTGCTCAAAGTACCGGTCGCAGCACTTTATCGTTGCGGACAGCCGGATGATCTCCGGCCGCGTGCCGATGATCGTCATCAACTTCAGCTTTCCCATTGCTACACCTCCTCAAAGTAGGTATCCGGATGGCCGGGATCAAACTGCTCGTTGGCCCACATGACCGTCACCAGATTTTCCGTCTCACTCAGATTAATGATGTTATGGGTATAGCCCGGCAGCATATGGACAGCCTGGATCCGGTCACCGTTGACCTCGAATTCGATTTTTTCATCGGAGCCGATTTTGCGTTCCTGGATCAGCCCATGTCCGGCCACGACCATGAAGAATTCCCACTTGCTGTTGTGCCAGTGCTGCCCTTTGGTGATGCCGGCCTTCGTGATGTTCACGGAGATCTGACCGCAAGAGGCAGTTTTCAGCAGTTCTGTGAAGCTGCCGCGCTCGTCCACATTCATCTTCAGCGGGAACGCAATCTTCTCCGGTGGCAGATAGGCAAGATAGGTGCTGTAGAGTTTCTTCTCAAAGCTGCCCTCTGGGATCTCCGGGAGCAACAGTGTCTGCGGCTGGTCGTGGAAGGTCTGGAGCAGTCGAACAATCTCACCCAGCGTCACGCGGTGGCTGACCGGAACGCTGCAATATGCTCCATCCGTCCGGTGGGGCTGACCCTCCATGGCATCCAAAATCTCGTCGATCAGGTCATCAATGTAGACCAGCTCCAATTCGACTGCCGGATCTGAAACAGTGATAGGCTCCTCCCGTGCGATATGATGGCAGAAGGTCGCCACCGCGGAATTATAGTTGGGGCGGCACCACTTGCCAAACAGGTTCGGCAGGCGGTAGATCATCCCGGCTGCGCCGGTTTCCTCGCCGTAAGCGAGGAGCAGTTCCTCCGCCGCTTTTTTGGACTGTCCATAGGGACTTCCGGCATACCGTCCGGTCAGACTGGCCTGAATGGAAGAAGACAGCAATACCGGGCACCGGTTACCGCTTTTCCGAAGCATCTCCAACAGGGTACGGGTGAAGTCTGTGTTTCCAGCTGTAAATTCTTCTGGATTCTGGGGCCGGTTCACGCCGGCCAGATGGACCACGAAATCCGCCTTCTGGCAGTAGCCCGCCAGGGTTTCTGCCGAAGTATCCCGCGAACATAAAAGGATTTCCTCTATTTGCAGTGCGGGCCGGGTCCTGTCTCTGCGATCCTGGATAGTGGAAAGGCGCTGCGTCAGATTTTTCCCGACAAATCCGTTTGCGCCGGTGATTAGTACATTCATCAGCAAGTTCCTCCGAACAGCTTCAGCTTTAGAAGAAGCTGTTTCATCTCCTCCACATCCAGCCGGTGGGTGTTGTGGGAGGTATACTGCTCGATTTTGCCAAACTCCGGATTTCCCTTGCTGAAATAGTTGTCATAGTTCAGATCCCGATTATCTGCCGGAATGCGGAAGAAGCCGGGCAGGTCTTCCGCCCGCATCATTTCCTCTGCAGTGACCAGCACCTCAAAGAGCTTTTCGCCATGCCGCGTTCCGATAATCGTCGTGCCAAGGTTGGAATGCTTCAGCTCCAACACAGCCTGTGCCAGCGTCTCAATGGTCGCGGCAGGGGCCTTCTGCACGAACAGGTCACCCTGTTCGCCATGCTCAAAGGCATAAAGCACAAGGTCTACGGCATCGCTGAGCGTCATCATAAAACGGGTCATGTTGGGATTCGTGATTGTCAGAGGCTTTCCCTCGTCGATTCGGTCGCAGAACAGCGGAATGACCGAGCCACGGGAGGCCATGACGTTGCCATACCGCGTCAAACACAGAACCGGATCCCCAGGCAACATCTGTCTGGACCGGGCAATCACATTCTTCTCCATGACAGCCTTCGTCATGCCCATAGCGTTGATGGGATAGGCCGCCTTATCCGTGGACAGGAAAATGGCCTTCTTCACATGGTTGGCCACACAGGCAGAAATCACATTGTCGGAACCGGCCACATTGGTTTTGACCGCTTCCATAGGATAGAACTCGCAGGAGGGCACCTGCTTCAAAGCTGCGGCATGAAATACATAGTCCACACCGCGGAACGCATTCAGAATGGAATTGTAATCCCGCACATCACCTATGTAGAACTTGATTTTCTCCGCGTGCTGCGGATACAGCTCCTGATAGGTGTGCCGCATATCATCCTGCTTCTTCTCATCCCGTGAAAGAATGCGGATCTCTGCAATATTGGTGGTCAGTAAGCGGCGCAGCACAGCGTTGCCAAAGGAGCCTGTCCCACCGGTAATGAGCAGTATTTTATCTTTGAACGATATCATCTGGTCTTACTCCTTTGTATGGTTTCTTTGTTTTTCAGGCAGTACGCCGCGCATAAGTACGGCATCCAGCATTAGCTTTGTGTTTGGACGCAGGGGACGAATCAGCGCCGGAAGCAGGATCGTTGTCGAAGCCTGTGTGATCAGCGAGGCCGCAGCAGCCCCGGACGCTCCCCATGATGGTATCAGCGCAAGGTTCAGCACAACATTAAGTGCAGCCGCACTGACATACAGGTATTTCAGATATTTCTGTCTGTTTTCACATACCATCCATGCGTTTCTGGCAACACCGAGATAGGAAAACGCGGTGTACCAGACCACGATGCGCAGAGGTCCGACTGCCGGTAAATAGGTTTCTCCATAGAGAATCAAAATAAATGGCTTTGCAACAAGGCAGATCATTGCGGATACAAACAGGGATACATAAAAAACAATTGCGTAGAGCTGCCGGTTCTTCCGTTCATAGCGCAGGCGATCTTTCTGAAAGCTCTGCACGATCTCCGGATAAAGGGAGTCAATGATTGCAGAAAGAATAAAGACCCATGAAACGCTGACCGTCGAAGCAAGGGAATAATGTCCAACGGCATCTGCGCCAAGCATCTGCTTGAGCATCAGCTTATCTGTACAAGCATAGATGGAGACCATCAGCCCGGCTATGATAAAGCTGCCGCTGCTTTGAAGAAGCTCCTTTGCCTTTTTCAGGGAGTACTGAAATCTTGTACCGCCATTTTTGAAATAAGCGATCAGCAAAAACACCGCGAGTACGATGTAGTCCAATGCACTTGCAACGGCGAACCATTCCACGCTTTTCCCAAGTGCGAGCAAAATGATTTTGTACACAGACATTGCCGCATACGAGACGAGTTCGGCAATGGCGGAATACTTGGACTGGAGCCTGGCCTGAAACCAGTAGTTGAGGGTATCAAACACCTGAAAAATGAGGCCAATGCTATAGAGGGCCACAACCACAACAGTAAGACGTTCCCCTCTATCCACGACACTGACAATGCCGATGATTGCCAGCGCAGACAGCAGGCTTGAGATAGCCCGCAGCAGCAGTGTCGTTCCAATTGTTTCGCCCTGCTGATCTGGATGATCCACAAAGTTCTTGACGATCACGCTGTTGATGCCAAGCGTACAGAGCGAGGCAAAGAATGTCGCGTATGCCGCCGCGTAATTGATCAGGCCGTAATTGCTCGGGCCAAGATAGCGCGCCGCAAAAATACCAACGACAAAGGCCAGTAGCTTGTTCGTCACTTTGCCGCCGATGATCCACCCGGCATTTTTAACAACTTTATTCTTTCTGAGCGACTGCAGCAAAATCTTCAAACTCCTTCATCACTTTGGCTGGGATACCTGCCACCAGCGTATCCGCCGGCACATCCGTGGAAACACAGGCACAGGCCGCAATCATGCTTCCATCTCCGATGCTTGTATTCAATAGGAGGGTAACTCGACCACCGATCCATACGCCGCTGCCCACTGTAATATGATAGGATTCGCCTTTTCCAGCCCGCCTTTTGTGGTCGCCCATCTGGTGTCCACCTGTCAGGAAGGTGACGTCCGGAGCAATATCGCAGTTATCTCCAATCGTCACCGTCCCATTTCCATGGACAGTGAGATTGCATCCGATCCAACAATTCGCACCAATGCGGAGCGTCCCTGTATTATGGATCGGCCCGACAATTTTGGTATTTTCTCCGATCTCATAGCCGATGGAACGAAGAAGATTCCTCTTGGCAGAGAAGAACCGGGTTCCCGCCAGAGTATGATTGACAAGGTAAATCACAATTCGTTGTTTGATAGTCTTTAACTTCATCTTTGATACCAGTCCTCCCGCAGCGGCTTTGCGGGGCTGCATGGACCGTTCGCAAACAAGCCGGAAGCATCTGTACCGTTCAAAAGGGTCTGCGATAGCTGCAAAAATCGCTTTGCCGCAACCTCCGCATTCCACAATTCTGTGATCGTCTGGTACGCCGCTTTTCCAAAGCTATACTGCATCGTCGTATTTTCAAGAAGCCGTCGTACCTTTTCATAAAGCTCCTGAATATTGCCGGAGTGATAAACGCTTCCATTCACGCCGTCATTTACGAGGTAAGGGGTTGCCCCAGCTGCATCGCTGGCAACCACCGCACAGCCGCTGTTCATGGCCTCGTTTAACACAGCGCCCCAGCCCTCTTGGCGGTCACTTGTGAATAAGCAGATGCCTGCGCTTTCCATATGACGGCGCACGGCTTCCGGAGACATGGCGCCAAGGAACTGTACATTTTCATCCAGAAGTCCAGCTTCCGAAGCCTGTCGCTTGAGCTGCTGCTCCATCTCACCGGTACCGATCATCTCGATTTTGAAGCAGCATCCTGCATCATGGAGTCTCCTTGCAACCTCGATCACATCGTCGGGATGCTTCCAGCCCAAGAAGCGTCCACACCACAAAATGGTTGCTTTTGCTTTGCGGTCGATCAAGTCATCAATGCTGGGATACCGTATCGTCTCCGGGAAATAGCCCCATTTATAGCACCGACCGCGGAAAAGGCCGAATTTTGCATAATCCCCCGCAGTATAGGCGCTGGCACAGAGCATATACGCCTTTCGCCACGGCGGATTGCAAGCGTGCCAGTGGAAAAAACGTTTTGGATATTTGAGAAGCGGATTTCCTGTCTTTAAGATTCGCTCGGAATATCGGAAAAACAATTTGGCCTTTTTACCGTATTCCTTTGTCTGACGCTCCGGAAAGGAACCGGCTATCAAAACATCCAGATTACTTAACTGCTTCTGGACCTCCTGATCTGATGCCGAACAGGTATATGGACGCGCCAAATCATTTCCCCACCCGAGATTCTTTCGCTCCGTATCCATCTCTTTATGCGCCACGAAGCAATAGTTGTGATTTGTCAATTCATAGAGGGCATCGGATAGGGGGACTTGATGATGCGTAAAGTAATTGCTGCAAAAAAGAATTCTCATGTAGCCATCACACGCCCTTTTCCCAAAGTAGACAAAACATTTTCATAGAGTTCAACATAGCCCTGATACACCGTGTCTTTGTCAAAATGCGCCATTTTTTTAGGATCCGCACGCCAGTTGCTGTCTGCCACGTCTCTCACAGCATTCTCCAATGCCTGTATATCGCCCTGCGGAACCAAGCGTCCATTTCCCGGTGCTACCGTTTCAGGACAACCGTCTGTCTCATATACCACCACCGGCGTTCCGCACGCCTGGGCCTCTACCGTAGTCAGGCCAAAGGTTTCCTCATAGGTAGGGTTCACAAACACATCTGCAGCGGAGTACCACTGTGCCAACTCTGTTTGATTTGCCGTGCGTAAAAGCCCAAGCACATCGGAGGGGATATCCGGCAGTTGCTTTTCGATTAGGCCAATCAAAACCACCTGATAGTCAGAACCGAGTCGGTCAGCAAGTGTCAGCAAATCCGGCAGACCCTTGCGTGCATTCCATGCATTTGCTACCCCGAGGACAATTTTCTTATCTTCCAGATGATACTTTTCACGCAAGCTGCTGGGCTGTGGGGAGAAAATCATGCGGTCAATTCCGTTGGGGATAACAGTTATCGGATAATTCTGTAGGAACGACCGGGAAACCTGATCTGCAAGCCACTGCGAGGGTGTGGTGATGGTCAGATTTTTTACACCGGTAAAGGCAGCCTTCTTGCGAAGGAAGTTGCGCCTTACATCGCCCTTCCAATAGCATTGCGGATACCGGTACAGCAATTTGCAGTCCCGGCACTCGGTCTGCCATTGTATACACTTGACTTGCGAGAAATGTGTGCAATGTCCAGTAAAAGTCCAGCAATCATGCAAAGTCCAAACGACGGGGATATTCGCTTCCTTCAAAAAGCGGAACAGCATCTCGTAATTCACATAGAAGCCGTGCAGCGTGTGCAGGTGGATAAGATCAGGCTGAAACGCTCTGATTTCTCGGATCATCTTTCTGGTCGCCGCCCAGGAATATAGACCCGCGTGGTCTGTGAATCGTGATACTGCGTTGTGAAAGTAATACTCCAGCTTTCCAGACACCTTCACTGTGTCCGCATTGTCGGAGCATGCTCCCGTACCGTATAAAGCCTTTACATCATTGCCATACTTTTTCAGCAGGTTCATGATATCAGCGATGATTTTTCCAGTGCTTCCGATCCCATATACCAAATTGACAAACAGCACTTTCATCCTTCTCATCTCCGATGTTGTGTGATTAAAGAGAACCGCCGAGGCGCCAAGGTGCGCCCCGGCGGTTCCAGTGTATTTACTCGGTTTCGCTGTCCAGAATCATTCGGCCAGCACTGTCAAAGTTGTAATATCCCTCCGGCATCAGGCCGTGTGTCCAATACACATAGTAGCTGCAGTCATGGACAACCTCACAAGTGGAACGCACATAGTAGTAGTCGCCATCGATCTGGATCAGGCCGGCATAAGCACGTTCGCCGTTCCGATAGAAGTACAGGCTTCCATCTTCCTCGTAGATTCCGTTCTTCAGAGGTGCGACGCTACCTGTCAGTTTGCCATCTGCGTCGAAGTGATATCTGCCCTGGGGCATCAGGTCATGCGTCCAGGAAATGTAGTAATCGCAATCGCGTACCACTTCACACTTGGAATTCACATAGTAGTAATCATCGCCAATTTTGATGAGGCCCGCATAGGTCAGTGTTCCATTGACATAGTAATGCAGAACGCCATCTTCCTCGATGATGCCATTCTTCGGAGTGCCGGTCAGCTTTCCGTTTTCATCGAACGTGTAGTAACCGGCTTCCATCAGGCCGTGCGTCCAAGTGATCCAATATACGCAATTGGTCACGACCTCGCCGTTGTTGCGGACATAGTAGAAGTCACCGTCAATTTCAATCAGGCCGACATAGGTTACCTTGCCGTTGACATAGTAACGAAGCACGCCGTCATCGTCCTTTACGATGCCATTCTTGTCCGTTGCGCCCTGAATGAGCTTGCCCTCTGCGTCAAAGGCATAGATTCCCTCCGGCAGCAGGCCGTTCGTTCTGGAGCAGTAGTAGGTCTGGTTCACGATCAGCTGGCCCTTGCTGTTGGCATAGTAGTAATCGTCACCGATCTTGATCATGCCTGCAGGAGCCTTGATGCCGTCGACATAGTAGAAGAGGTCTTCGCCATCCTTCAGGATCCCGTTCTTGCCGGTGTCCTCGTCGTGCAGAATGACGCCGTTTTCATCGAAGTAGTAGCCCCACTCAGGAAGCGCAAGGCCATTGGTTTTATGAAGCCAGCAATCCTTGCCGTCCAGCATAGTACTCTTTACTGCAGCCGAGAGGGTCAGGCCCTCACGCTCCTCCAGATTCTTCTGGACTGCGAAGTAATAATAGTTGACCTCGCCGTTCTCCTTGACAACGCGCTTCAAACCGGCTTCTTCTTCGATGATGCCGCTGTTGAGCCAATAGGTGTCCTCTCCAACGCTGTAAACACCGGTAACGTCGCTCTGGAATACGCCTTCCGCATCAAAGACGCAACGAGCCTTTTCCACTGCTCCCTCGGGGATCAGCTCAGCGATACCGGTAGCCGCATATCCGGTTTCGGTATCCAGATAGTAGGTATTGCCGTCGATGACCGTCCAGCCGGTCTTCTGCAGTTCGCCGTCCTTGTAGTACTGCTTGCCGTTCACATCCGTAAACCAGCCGTTCCAGAACTGCCACTGTGCATACAGAGTCATATCTCCGGTCAGTTCAAGAATTGCGCCCTCATCGGCATAGGTGGCTCCGCTGCCATCTGCGGCAGTATTCCAGCCGATGAACCGGTAGCCCTCACGGGTAAAGGTGTTGGCATTCAGGGCAGTGTCCACACCGACTTCAAAGGTCTGAGCTGCCATCTCGCCCACACCACCATTGGCGTCGAAGGTGATGGTGTAGAACACACGGGCAGTTTCAGAGTACTGTGCCGTATAAGTGGCATCCTCTTCAGCAACCACGACCTCCGGGTTCCAACCGACGAAGGTGTAGCGATAGTTCTCGTCAGGAGCCTTATCCGTGCTGCCCTTGAAGGAAGGCATGGTGCCCTTTAGATAATCTTCCTCTGCTGCGACCACGCCATCGATCATCCAGGTGATGTGTGCGCCGGTCTTAGGAATTTCCTCGCCTTGATTCAGCAGTTCATTGCAGACAGAGCAGTAGGTGTCGCCGGTGTAACCGGGTGTCGTAAGCGTTGCTTCGACCGCATTGCGAATCTCCGGTTTGTGACCGGTAGCCGGGATTACTTCCTGTTTAACAATGACTTCGTTGCAAACAGAGCAATGCTTGCCTTCCGTCAGGCCAGTCTCCGTGCAGGTCGGAGCCTTTGCTGCATCGATTACTTCTGTGTGGCCGGTCGCAGGGATCTCTTCCATGCCGGAGAGAATCGCATCACAAACGGAGCACTTCGTACCGGCTGTATGACCAGCCTCGGTGCAGGTAGCGGGCTGTTCCGCAACTTCAACAGGGGTATGCCCGGTTGCATCGATTGCTTCGGTCTTGGTTGCATTGCAAACTGTGCAGGTGTAGGTCTTGACACCGGCATTCTCACAGGTAGGAGAGGTCGTGATCTCGCCCTCATTCCAGCTGTGACCATTGGCGGGAATGGCCTCACCCTTGGTGATTTCTTTGCCGCAGATGGCGCAGACCGTATCGCCGGTGTAGCCGTTCTCGGTGCAGGTAGCATCCTTCTTGTTGATCACCTTGGTGAGAGAATGATTGTCCTCCCACTGGGCATAAAGAGTGGTGTTCTCGGTCAGATTAACAGTCGCACCATCCGCATAGGAGGTGCTGGTGCCATCGGCTGCGGTGTTCCAACCCGTGAAGTTGTAGCCCTCACGAGTGAAGGTGTTTGCATTCAGTGCCGTATCCGTCTTTGCGGTTACGGTCTGCGGAGCCATCGTACCCTCGACCGGGTATTCCGCACTTCCGTTGGCTTCAAAGGTAACCGTCAGCTCCGTAGGCGCTTCACCGCCCCAAACGCCATTGACATAGTTAATGACATCGCCAGTGCTTGCGGTCGCAGTTTCCGTATAGGTGCCGTCGGCGTTGTGCAGCTTGGCGGCGGTGATGGGGATAGTCACCGCATTGCTGCTCGCATTATACTGATAGGTTGCGTTCGCCGTGCCGGGTGCACCCTGCTGAATGTACTTGCCGGTGCCGCCGCTGGAGCAGATATCCGCACCGCCCTTGGTAGTGTAGATGGCGCCAATAGCCGTTACGCTGCCGTTCACATCCATCTTCGCATCAACCAAGTCGTTATCGGAGCGGTTGTATGCCTTACCAGGCGCATAGGCCACGGACTTAAACTTGCAGGAACCCCAGACAAAGTTGTCGGATTTCCACTCATCGCTGTCATAGAAATAGATATTCTTCCCGTTTGCAACCGTCAGGCCAGCGCCCTCGGCAATATTGACCTGAACGCCCGCCAGCAGAGCCGCATCCTGATTGATCGTCACATTTCCAGACTGGATATTGATAGTAATGTTGTTGGTGATGGGCAGCACGTAGCTTGCAGAGTTAACGCTCATGCCAGCAAGCTTTAGCGACAATGTGTTCAATTCTGCTTCGCCGTTTACCGTGAATACAAGGCGATCCGTCTGTTCATCGTAATCCTTGGTAAAGCTGCCGGATTTCACCTTGAACATACCGTCGTCGCCAATGAATTTGATTGCAGTGGTGTAGGTGGTGCTCATTGCGTAAACGCCGCTGTAAACCTGTTCGTTAGCACCGGCATTCAGCGTCAAGGGAACTTCGATGTTTTGTACGAAGTACTGCGAAAATGGGAACACATTGTTGCCCATACTGGAAGATGCGCTGCCGCCACGGAAGTCTGCAATCTGATAGAATTCATACACCGTAGCGCCCGATTCTGCCAGAACAGAGCCGCTGCCGGAGATAAAACCCCATGCATAGAGATTGCCGCCGTTCTTGACCGTAATGGAGCTGTTATCTGCCATTTTGATATAGCCGTAATCACCAACGGGACGTCCCTGCTGACTGCCGCCAGCTGCAAAATATCTGCCGCCCAGGCTGATCGCGCCATTGACCGTAATGGAGCTTCCTTCGCTCATCGTCAGCGTTCGGAACGCCTTTGAATCCGGAGTCGTGCGGATTGCCGCAGGAGCATCCGTATACAGCGTCCCTGCCGCATCAAACGGAATCAGAAGTGTAATTCCAGCCGGAATGGTATAGTTTCCGCTGATAGAGCCGTCAGAAGCCAGCGTAATCTTGGTTTGGCTGTTTGCCTGTGCGTAAGCAACCGCATCGCCCAGATCGTCAAACCGCTGGCCGCCGGTTTCAAACAGGGCCGCCGTTTTACTTGCGAACCGCGCCGTGATGGTGCAGTCGCTTTCAATGTTCAGTGCCGCCTTGGGAGAGGTATTGATGTACTTCCCCTCGGTCACATTGTACCAGCCCATGAACTGATAGCCCGCCGCCGGGGTCGCCGCCACCTGATAGGCAATCATGGAGCTTTGCGTGTTGGTGTAGGCCTCAGTGATGGCCTTGCCGTCCACGGTATAGGAGCCGTTCTCGGCGGGCTGGAAGGTCACGGTGGCGCTCACATCGGACACCAGCGCCACGTTGGTCATGGTAATCTTGGTGGCTGTGGTGCTGCCAGACTTGATGTAGACCTTTATGCTGGCATTGGGCGCCAGCTCCTTGGAGAACTTGCCGCCCGCCGTGACCGCAACCCCGTCCACCTGAATTGTGCCGCTATTTTGTTCAATAGCATAGTCAAAAGAAAGGGTCGCTGTTGTCGACTTCTTATTTGTAATTGTCAGTGTGGAACTATGCGATGTATCACTGCATGTTCCACCCGTGCTGGTAGCTGCGCCGGTAATGCTTGTACCATTGGCCGACCAAGCATCATCTGCGTCGCCTGTAAAACTCAGTCCAATGTTCTCGTCGGCTAAGCCTGTCACTGTACCACTGGTTGCTGCAAACGCTGTCATGGTCACATTGGTTAACAGTGCCATGACCATGCACATGCAGAGCATAAGCGAAAGGAATCGCTTTAATGTGCTTTTCATTTCTTTATTACCTTCTTTCTTTGATGATTTCTGGCGTTTATTTCTATGTAAATGCTGAGTCCCGCCGCAAATGCGATGGCTGCCCAGACATGAGAAAGGTGGAACAGCATCCCTGTAGAGGACGTCCGGAAGAATTCATCAATAAAGCGGAACGCTCCGTAGGATGCCATATAAAGCGGATAAGTGCTGCCGGGGTTCTTGCTCTTTTTCACTCTGGGAACGAGCAGAATCAACATTACAATGTAATAGATAATCTCAAGTTCCCTCGTGGGAAAGTGAACATGCGTTCCAGGTATAACTAAGCCGGAGCAGCATCCGGAGACGATGCAGTTGACCCGAGCACACATCAGTGTAAAAAGCATGCACGGAGTAAACACATCGCACACTTTGCAGTAAGGCCGCTTGGTAAGCTTGGCCCCCAGCCAGTAGGCTGCCGGCATAAAAAACACACCGCCAAACAGGCTCATGTTTCCTATGTCGCCGCTTTCCAGAAAAGCAAAGACTTTCACACTGCATACGCCGATAGCAGTATGCAATACCGAAAGGATCAGTACGGCATACCATTTCATTTGGAGTTGCCGCCGCATCCTGTACAGCCAGAATACATTGAAAATAGTTCCCAGCAGTAAGAGCACAATCAGGGAATGCTCTTTCAGCCAGATAAATACAAGATCAAGCAAAGTGTACTCCTTTTCGTAATCGTATCTTCCATGGGGTATGGCGCTTTTAGCGTCATACCCCATGGCTTATTCGGTCATCTCACCATCTTGCCGTCTGCACCAAAGGTGTAGAATGTGGCAGGCAGCAGGTCGTTGGTCTTAGATACCCAGTAGCGCTGATTGGTGATGACCTTGCAGTAGCTGTTCACATAGTAGTAATCGCCGTCAATCTGGATCAGGCCAGCATAGGTCTTGACGCCGTCCACATAGTAATACAACTCGCCGTCCTCGCTGACGATGCCGTTCTTTACCTCGGGATCAGG
>JABLTM010127671.1_pt1 | contig 17518 bp, 20 predicted proteins | sample 7160121 | NCBI WGS metagenome assembly JABLTM01 (sample SAMN14651224, study PRJNA627086) | human gut metagenome | isolation source: feces | host: Homo sapiens
GAAAGCATATGCGGCGCAGAGAGGAAACAGAACGAAGGGAGGGGTATGCATGCGGCGGTACTTTGCGGACAAAACCTGTATCAATCTGATCCGGCTGGTGCTGCTGCTGGTCACCGCCCTGCTGGATGCACTGGCGTATTATTTCATTCCGGTTGCCCCCTACCTGTCCACCCTGCCGGTTGTGCTGTGGGTGGTGATCGTCACCGTAACGGTAGCCGGACTGTTTACCGCCATGGTCTACCTACCCCTGTACTACCGGCATAACTGCTACTACGTATCCCCGGAACAGGTGGTCAAGCACAGCGGCTGCTTCTTTGTGCGGACACAGACCCTGCGCCGCAGTGCGATCCAGTATACCACCTCCATTTCCACACCCTTTTCCAAGATCACCGGGCTGAATTTCATTCTGCTGAGCGCATTCGGCGGCTCCATGCTTCTGCTCTTTCTGAGCAAGCGGGATTATGAGCAGCTGCGTACGGCGTTGCAGCCCCCAAGGGGGTGACGGCTTGTACCGGGAGCATCCGATCAATATCCTCAAATACGCCGGCAAGAATATCTGGCTGCTGGTGTTTCCCCTGCTGCGTGGCATCCGCTCCATCCGGCTGGATGTGTACGCCTTTTACCACTGGCTCCAGGGTGCCTGGTTCGACCTGCTGGTGGTGCTGGTGATCCTGGGCATCGGCTATCTGCGATGGCACTTTATCCAATTCCGGGCAGAACGGAACTGCTTTGTGTATTCCAGCGGCATACTGATCCGCCGGGAGGTGGTGATCCCCTATGACAATCTGTCGGTGATTACCGCAGAGCATCCCTGGTGGTTGCGGCCGCTGTTTGCTGTTCGGGTGCAGCTGGACACCCGTGCCGGCGCACTGAAAACCATGGATATTTCCATTCTGGTACGGCGCTCCGATTACCGGCGCATCAAGCAGCGGCTCCCCATCCGGCTCCGCAGCAGCAAAACACGGATCTATCACCCCCACTGGCTGTCCATCGTATTTTTCTCCTTTATTTTCTCCAGTAGCCTGTCCGGGGCGCTGTATCTGTCCACCTTCTTCCTTCAATTCGGCAAAATGGTGGATACCATGCTCCAGGAAAGCCTGACCCGGCGGTTGACGGAAATGGCAGGAGAAATGGCGGAGGAGATCACCGCCCACATGGCACAGATCTCCCGGATCGCCAGCAAGATTCCTCCCATTGCGGTGGGTGCCGCCATTGTGCTGCTGTCAGCCTGGCTGCTGTCGTTCCTGGTCAATATGCTGCGGTACATCGGCTTTCGCTATGAGCAGGACGAACACCAGCTGCGGATCCGCTCCGGTCTGCTGACCCGGCGCCGGTATATTATCCAGAGCGACCGGATCAATTACATCGACCTGCGGCAGAATCTGTTTATGAAGGTGTGCCGGATGACCAGCGTACAGCTGAACTGCTCCGGCTACGGCAATGCCCGGCGGGAGCTGCCTGTCATGGTGCCCATGATCCCCCGTCAGAAGATCCAGGAGGCAGTCAGCTCCTTTTACCCCCAGACATTTCCGAAAAGAAACCAGTTCCGTGCCCCGAACAACGGCATAATGACCTATCTGTACGCCCCGGGCATTGCCGCCGCAGTGATCCCCATCGTCTCCCGGCTGCTGCAAAATCTTCTGCCCCAGTTTTCGGATTTCATCTCCTTCGGCATGTTCATGCTGGAGATTCCCATGCTGTGGATGCTGGTGGTCAAAACCGTAGCCTGGCGCACCACCGGCATCACCGTACAGGGCAATCTGCTCTGCGTCCGTTACTGCCGGGGATTCCGGTTCCACACCCTGCTGGCAGACCGGGGCGCCCTTGCCAAGATCCAGATCCGGGTATCCCCTTTCCAGCGCTGGTACCGCAAATGCGACCTGCACCTGTATTTTTACGGCAGCATCCCCCACGGACATCCCCTGCTGGGATTCCGGATACAGGACGTGGAACAGCTGTATGCCCATCTGGGGCTGAGCCTGCCGGATGAGCTGCCGGAATGCGGCATACACAGACAAACAGAAAACACCGCCCCGGAAGCATGATCCGAAGCGGTGCTTTTGGTATTATGTAGCGGCGTATTCCGCATCCAGCCAGGCAATCAGCCCGTCGTAGCCCTCCTCCGTCAGAGGAAATTCCGCCCTGCCCTCCATTTCCGAAAGCTCAAAGCACAGGGGCGTACGCCAGCAGGCAACGTGAATCTGGTCGTCCACATCGATGCGGAACCGCAGCTTCCCCTTGCTGCCGGTATAGGTATTGCCTGCCTGGAAATAATAGATCCCGGGCAAATCAAACTGATTCCGTTTCCGTTCCATACTCCTCCTCCCTTCCGGTATCATCATAGCACACTTTTTCTGACCCGTCAATGCTGCCGTAATACCGCACCCTTCCCGTGCATATATATCAAACGGATGCTGACGCAAAGCGGGCGTGAGCCATCAGACCATAGCACGATGGGAGTGAGGTCATGAAAGGACAGCCGAACGACCGGGCAATTATCCTGGGCGAGTACATCCTGGAACACAAGGCCACTGTGCGGGCCGCTGCAAAGCAATTCGGAATTTCAAAATCAACTGTTCATAAAGATGTCAGCGAGCGTCTTCCGAAAATTCAGCCCCAGCTTTACCCGCTTGTGAAAGAAATACTGGAGCTTAACAAACAGGAACGACACATCCGGGGCGGATTGGCAACAAAAGAGAAATATGCAAAGCTGGAACAGCAAAAACATAAGTATTAGGGAGTGTTGCCACTAAGATGGTATGCAGATCTTCGAGCATAAATTTTACGAAGACTTTTAACGCAGGATGCGTGAAATTTTGCCGAAAAGCTGCGTTGTTAGGCTTCGTGTCAACACGATCTAAGACAGGCTTGTATAGCGCTGTCAAAGCAAATGCGCACATGACAGCAAGATCATGTGCGCATTTTGTGGTTCCCCGGGTAACCTCTATCTCAAGCGGCATTCCGGCAGACAGCCAACGAAAACAGCATCCCGAGAGCAGCCTGCCGGACAAGCCGCCACTGTCTTTTGCTGAAAGGGTCCGCCGCTGTTGATAGTGTATGCAAAAACCCGGAGAATGCTACACGGAAGTTATTGGACGGCAGCCCCGAAACTCATTTTCCCTTCCAGATCAGCACCGGGATGGGAGGACAGTTGCTCCGGTTGGCAAATTCACAGATCATAACGGTGTACTGTTTGCTGTCAATGGTGCGCAGATACGCCAGCAGAGCGTCCCGTTCTGCGAAGCCGGTCTCCCTGCCGTAATAGATGCAAAGGCTCATGATCCCGTCCTCCCGCAGCAGCTCCAGTCCCTGCCCGATGGCGGCGATGCTGGTATCCGCATGGGTAAAAATGTTGTGATCTCCACCCGGCAGCCAACCAAAATTAAAGGTGATGCAGGAAATGGTTCCGGGCTGGGCATACTCCCCCATGGTGCTATGACTCCCCTGGATCACCGTGGCACGGTCTGTGTACCCCAGCTCCGCCAGCCGGGCATTGGTACTGGCGATGGCGTCCGACTGAATGTCAAAGGCGGTCACATGCCCCGTCTCCCCCACCAAGCCGCACAGCAGGGCGGTGTCATGCCCCCTGCCGGCGGTGGCGTCAATACATAGATCCCCGGGCTTCACATGCTCCCGGATAAATTTATGCGCCCACTCCAGTGCGCTGAAGGATTTCAAGTCCATTACAGTTCGTTCCTCTCTTGTTTTTTCCAGGCGTGCTCTGTGCGGTGTTGTCCCTATTGTATCCCCATCCGGCGAATCTGTCAAGGAAAGCGTTGACAGTCGGTGTGCCGGATGCTATACTGAAGGCAACACCGCACAAAGATTGTGTGGTAGATGTGCCAACAGATTTTTCGTCAGATTGCATAGAAACGACGCAGGAATACTGGCGGTATTGCAAGGAGTTTCTGTGTGATATGACGGAAAATTCGTCAGCAGATGCTGCGCATAGCCGACAGGTGGGCTTTGTGCGGTGTTGCCTGAATGCAAAGGGGGACTTTTTATGCATATTTACATAGATGCAGACGGATGTCCGGTGGTGGGACAAACCATCCGGCTTGCACGGCAGTATGGGGTGCCATGCACCATTCTGTGTGACAGCGCCCATGTGTTCCGGGATGAGTATGCGAACACCATTACGGTTTCCACCGGGGCGGACAGTGTGGACTTCCGGCTGGTGAACCTCCTGCATCCGGGCGATCTGGTCATCACCCAGGACTACGGGCTGGCTGCCATGTGCCTTGCCCGGCAGGCATATGTGCTGCACCAGGACGGAGGCTGGTACACCGGTGAGAACATTGACGGGCTGCTGGAAACCCGGCACACTGCCAAACGCATCCGACGGCAGGGAGGCAGGCTCCGGGGCGCTCCCAAGCGAACCCTCGCCCAGGATCAGGCGTTCTGCCAGGCACTGGAGCAGCGGCTCCGGGAAGTGACAACTGAATAGGCAACGCTAAGATTTTGCGGCAGGAAGATTCCATGCCGCATTTTTTGCAAATACCTCTTGACACATAATACTATGTGTGATATAGTATTACATGTCGGGAGGTATGGTATGGACATTCAACTGAAACGTGGACTGCTGGACGTATGTGTGCTGGCGGCCATCAAAAATGAGGATTCCTATGGATATCAGATCATCAAGGACATCAAGCCCTACGTGGAAATTTCGGAATCCACCCTGTACCCCATTCTCCGGCGGCTGGAAGCCGGACAGATGCTGACGGTGCGCAGCACAGAGCATGGAGGACGGCTTCGGAAATACTACCACATTACGGAGCAGGGACTCCGGCGGCTGGAGGAATTCCAGCAGGAATGGCAAGAGATCCAGGCAATCTACAAATTTATTACAAAGGAGGAACCGGAACATGAATCAAACTGAGTGGATCACAGCCCTTCGGCAGGCGCTAAGGGGCTTACCCCGGGAGGACGTGGAGCGTTCCGTGGGATTTTATGAAGAAGCCATCCAGGATCGGATGGAAGAAGGCTGCACGGAGGAGGAAGCAGTGGCGGCTATAGGCACGCCCCGGGATATTGCGGATCAGATCCTGACGGAGATTCCTCTGACGAAGCTGGTCAGGAAAAAGGTCGCCCCCACACGGGCGTTCCGCCCCTGGGAAATCATTCTGCTGATTCTGGGTGCACCCCTGTGGCTGCCCCTGCTATTGGCGGCGGTCAGCGTATTCCTGGCAATTTACATTGCCCTCTGGTCCGTGATCCTGTCCCTGTATGCGGTGGATCTGAGCGTTGCAGCATGCGGCATTGTCGGAATCGTGGGCACCTTTCTGTATGGGTATCTGTCCGGTGGACACATTGCCGGCTCCCTGCTGTTCCTTGGGGCAGGACTTCTGTGCAGCGGCATTGCCCTGTTCCTGTTTTTCGGATTCAACCAGGCAGCCCGGGGCATTCTGCTGCTGAGCAAGCAGTTCATGCTCTGCATCAAGGCACTGTTTAAGAAAAAGGAGGAAGCCGCATGAAACAAGGAAAGAAAATTGCTCTGACAACCGCATCCGCACTGGTATTTGCCGGGCTCGTCCTATCTGTCAGCTCCATGTGCGCCATGGACTTTGATTTCTCCAAGCTGGAAACCACCCCGCTGCACAGCGAAACCATCCAGGTGGAGCAGTCTTTCACCAACATCTCCATGACAGGAACCAGCTGTGATATTCAATTTCTCCCTGCGCCAGACGACAGCTGCACCGTGACTTGCAGCCTGCGGCAGGGCAACCGCTGCGAAGCGCAGGTTCAGGACGGCACCCTGTACATCCGGCAGTGGGAGGAACAGAAGTGGTATCTGGGTATTTCCCTGCACCCGGAGGAAATCCGGGTATACCTGCCGGAAGACAGCTACGCCTCCATCCAGGCGGAAACCAACAGCGGGGATCTGACCATATCGGAACCGTTACAGTTCCAAAGCGCAAATCTTCAATCCAACAGCGGTTCCATTGACCTATCCGCATCCATTTCCGGCAAGTTGTCCATGACCGCCCAGAGCGGAGACATCCGGGCAAAGGATACCCGGCTGCACCAGCTGGAGGCACGATGCAACAGCGGCAGCATCCTCCTGGAGCAAGTGATCCTGGAAGCAGATGCACAGCTGCATGCCAACAGCGGCAGTATTATCTTGACGAATGTGCAGGGCGGAACTCTGTCCGCCGATGCAGGCAGCGGGGATGTACGTCTGACTAACGTGCTGACGGAAGACAGCTTGCGACTGGAAACCAACAGCGGCAATATCAAGCTCCAGCACAGCGATGGCGCCGCCATCACCATCCGGAGCGGCAGCGGCGATGTGTCCGGCAGTCTGCGTACCCCAAAGCAGTTTGTGACCCAGACCGGCAGCGGCAGCTGTTCCGTGCCGGAATCCGGCACCGGAGGCGCCTGTGAAATTCGCACCAACAGTGGAGATATTCGATTAAAGGTGGAAGAATAGGAAAGCGGCAGGGCAATCCCCTGCCGCTTTTGCAAATCATATGTGATTGCGCTTGCTCCGGGGAATCCGGAGCAAGTTTTTTTCTGCACACTTGTATGCGACCGTACAAGTTTCCCTGGAATGCGCTGTATGATTGAGGGAGAAAGGAGGAAAGGCGTGGAAAAAGCATGGCAAACCCTATGCGCAGTGGCACTGGCTGCCGGCAGCTTTTTATTCGGCAGTCCGGACGGGCTGCTGCTGACTCTGCTGGCGTTTGTTCTGATGGATTACGCCACCGGGCTGCTGGCGGCAGTCTGTGCCCGGCGGGTATCCAGTGCCGTAGGATTCCGGGGACTGCTGCGAAAAATGCTGATCCTTGCTATGGTGGGCATGGGGCATCTGCTGGACACCCAGCTGCTGCATGCTCAGGGGCTGCTGCGCAATGCGGTGATCGGCTTTTATCTTGCCAACGAAGGGCTCAGCATTCTGGAAAACGCCGGCCGCATGGGACTTCCCCTGCCGGACAAGCTCCGCACCGTGCTGGTGCAGCTGAAAACCGAAAAAGGAAAGGATGAGAAACGATGAACAGTCCCTATATGGGGAAATTCCGCATTTCACAGCTCTATAAGGGTGCCGCCCACGATGGGCTGGATTTGGTGGGGATGGACAGCAAAACCATCCACAGCACCGTCAACGGGGTGGTGCTGTACGCCGGTTGGGAGAACAGCTTCAACCACCGGCAGGGCTTTGGTCAATATGTGAAGATCCGGCGCACCGGCACCCAGGAGGTCTACTACTTCGGGCATCTGTCCAGCCTGCTGGTAAAAACCGGGGATACGGTGCGGATCACTGACCCCATTGGCATAGAGGGCAGCACAGGCAGATCCACCGGCAGCCACCTGCATTACTGTATGCGCATGGGAGGCATCAAGGGTCAGCACCGGGACATCAACCGGATCTCCGGCATTCCCAACGTGATCGGCACCTATGACGACGGCTATGTGTCCAGGATGCAGACCCTGGAGGAACAGACGCAGCAGCTTTCCCTCTCCGTGGGGGATCGGGTTCGTGTCCGGCAGGGCGCAACGGATTACAAGGGCAAAAAGCTGGCGGCATTCGTGTACCGGACGGTGTATCAGGTACAGCAGATCTCCGGCGACCGGATCGTGATCGGCATTGGCGGACAGGTCACTGCTGCTATGCATGCAGCAGATCTGACACGCATCTAAGGCAGTGCCGCACGATCTTTGTACGGTGTTGCCCGAAGCCATATTGAGGAGGGATCTCTATGCGGCAGCATGGGATCCCTCCTTTGCTATATTCTGCTCCGGACATCCGACAAAATGCCCTCATTTTTTTGTATGGATTTTTCGATTTTTTCTGTAGGGGGGCTTGCTTTTTTGTTTAAAATACTGTATAATTTAAAGTGCAACACCATGCTTAGGAGGATTACCATGCAAATTTTTCTCATCAACGCAGTCAACGGGGGCGTTGTCCACGGAACAGAGAACGGAAAGAAAACCGGCTGCGGTATCAATCTGACAAAGCCTGACAACATCGGAAAATTTGTAAGCGGCGCACCCATGCAGGATATTGTAGATATCACCTGCGAAAAGTGCAAGATGGTTCTGGCAAAAAAGCTGATCAAAGAAAGCAACAAGGAGCTTGCACGGCAGCTCAAGGAAGAAAAGAAGATGCAAAAGCATGGCGGCATGGGGGCCGCACCCATGGGGCCGATCAGTTCTGCGCCTACACCGCCTCCTGCTCCTGCACGTACATCTGTGGCACCTCCCCCGCCTGCTCCGGTACCCCCCAGGGCACCGGCAGCGCCGGAAAAGGAGGTTCAGCCTGTATTCACTGCATACGAACCGCCTGTCAAGCAAAAAGCTGCGCCTGCACCGGAGCCGGTTCAGCCTGCACCCAAGGCTGCGCCTGTTCAGGATGATTTCCTGTCCCAGTTTGCGATCCCCTCACCGGGAGCAGCGCAGGAGCCGCCCAAGCCTGCATTTGTAGCGCCGGAGCCTGCACCGAAGCCGGTTCAGCCTGCGCCCAAGGCTGCGCCTGTTCAGGATGATTTCCTGTCCCAGTTTGCGATTCCCTCACCGGGAGCAGCACAGGAGCCACCCAAGCCTGCATTCGTAGCGCCGGAGCCTGCACCGGAGCCGATTCAGCCTGCACCCAAGGCTGCGCCTATAGAGGACATTGACTCCATTCTGTCCCAGCTTTCTGCACCTGCAGCAGAGCCGAAGCCTGCGGCAGAAGCACCCAAGGCAGCACCTATGGAGGACATTGACTCCATTCTGTCCCAGCTTTCTGCGCCTGCAGCTGAACCGGAGCCTGTAAAGCCGGAAGTGATCCAGCCGGAGCCGGTACATCCCGGATCCATCTCCATCACCACCGGTGCATCCGACATTGTAGCAGTGACCGAACAGCAGATGCAGAGCTGGGATGACGTGGCAAACAGCCTGTTCAGCAATTCCCAGCCCTCCAAGGGATATACCGCTTCCTTTGATGAAGAACCTGCTCCCATTCCCGTAGAGCCGGTTGCAGTTGCACCCAGTCCGGCACCTGTTCCGGTACAACCCGTTATGCCGGAGTCTGCTCCCATTCCCGTGGAGCCGGTTGCAGTTGCACCCAGTCCAGCACCTGTTCCGGTGCAGCCTGTTATGCCGGAGTCTGCGCCCATTCCCGTAGAGCCGGTTGCAGTTACGCCCAGTCCGGCACCTGTTCCGGTGCAGCCTGTTATGCCGGAACCTACGCCCATTCCCGTGGAGCCGGTTGCGGTTGCGCCCAGTCCGGCACCGGTTCCGGTGCAGCCTGTTATGCCGGAGCCTGCGTCCATTCCCGTGGAGCCGGTTGCAGTTGCGCCCAGTCCGGCACCTGTTCCGGTGCAGCCTGTTATGCCGAAGCCCGCACCGGAGGAAGCCATTGCGCCGCCCCCTGCACAGGTGGTGGACAACATCGACGATGTTCTGGCAAGCATGCAGCAGAAATTCGCTGCCACCGCCCCGGTTCAGGCGGATGCCCCCACACCGGCACAGCCCACGGCACCTGTCAAGCCCAACCCGATCTTTGTGGGCTACAGTGCCCAGGGACAGCCGGTATACCAGGAATTCGACAACTATGGTCAGCCCATTCCCATTACCCAGCCGGTATACAGCCTGCCTCCCGTACAGCAGACACCGCACTCCTCGTATGGGACAAATGGAGGAAACGTGTTCCAGCAGGCAATCTCCAATCAGAATGCAAACAAGCGTTCCGTCTTTGATATGGAAAACGGCAACGCCACACCTCCTGTCATCAGCAGCGTAGAGGATATGCTCAGCGCCATGGGTGAAACAGTCACCAAGAAAAAGCAGGATGACGACAAGGTTGCGATAAACTTTGTAGAATACAAGGCGCCCCCAAAGCAGAAGCCTGCACCCAAGGCTACGCCCAAGCCCGCAGAGCCGCCCAAGCCGACTGCACCCATGACCAAGGCAGAGGCAAAGCGGCAGAAGAAGCTGGATAAGATCAACGCAGAATTTGAAAAACAGCTGAAGGCACGGGGCTTTGACACCACAGAAGGCAACCGCATGAAGCGGGGTTAAACGGAAGGACGAAACACGATGGCAACCACAATCCAAGAAGCTCTGGCGATCTGCAACGCCAATCTGACCGGAGATCTGAAAACCGACATTCCCTACCTGGAGGGACAGGTGCGCCGCTATGCCCACGAGCCAAATGGCGAGGAACTGGCAAAACGCATTACAGAGCTGGCATTCAGCCTGCTGCCCAAGGAACAGCAGGATCAGTTCATGACCGCTACCACCCTGAACGGCAAGCGGCTGGATGAGCTGTTCCATGAGGCACGGGAGCTGCTCAACCAGGAAAAATACCAGGAGGCAGCAGTGGCACTGCGTGCCTTGACTGCAAAATGCGAGGAGGGCTTCGGCAAGGAAAGCAAGCTGCATTATTTCAGCTTCCGGAATCCCTTTGAGTACCACCTGTACCGGATGCTCTATCCGGGGCAGTCCAATATTGAACGTGCCCCCTATGATTTCGCCATGTACTGTACGCTGTACGGCTACGCCCTGGTGGAGCTGAGAAAGCTGGACGATGCAATCGAAGCGCTGGAGCAGGGCATCCGGTTCAACCCGGTAAGCTGCGATGTGCGCTTTGAACTGGCGGAGGTCTACAAGCTGAAAAAGGAACCGGAAAAGCTGCTGGCTGTAATCAGGGAATTGTTCCCCATCGCCAACAGCACCTACGCCATGTCCCGGATCTATGCAGACCTTGGATTCTACGCCATTGCGGTGCATGATTACGATGCAGCGGTATGCTTCTTCTATGAAAGCCTGGTTTACAACAACCACCCGGGAGTACAGGCAGAGCTTGTAAATCTGCGAGGGCTGATGGGGCATAACATTGAACCGCCCACCCGGAAACAGGTTCTGGCGGTATTTGAAAAGTACGAGCTGCCTGCCGGCCCCAATGAGGAACTGATCCGGCTGGCACTGGTGCTGGCGAAAACCGCCGTACAGGACGAACAGATGCAGCTGGGGGCATACTTCTACTCCATTGCCTACGACTTGACCCGGGATCCGGAAATCAAGAAGCAGATTGACGCCATCCGGACTGCCATGGCACCGGAGGAAGGCAAGCAGGCATGAGCATGCGGCGAACAGACCGACAGATGGACAGGGATTCTGCCTGGCAGGCAGTGGACGCATGCTGCTTCGGCACGGTTTCCATGCTTCTGCCGGAAGGTGAGCCCTACTGTGTGCCCCTTTCCATTGCACGGATCGGAGAAACCCTGTACTTTCACTGTGCCCAGGAGGGACTGAAGCTGAAGGCGCTGCGGAAGCATCCGGCAGTGTGTGTCAGTTGCGTGGGTATGGCGGAGCCGGTGCATGACAAATTCACCACCCGGTATACCTCAGCCATTCTCACCGGCACAGCCCAGGAGGTTACGGATGATGCGGAAAAGATCCGGGCACTTCGGGCGATCTGTGAAAAGTATACCCCGGAGAATATGTCCCGGTTCGATGCCGCCATTGCGCAAAGCCTGTCCCGCACGGGCATCTGGCGGATCGATGTGACGGGTATTACGGGCAAATGCAAAAAATAAGGCGAAAGCCGGAGGAACTTCATCCTCCGGCTTTTTTGCGTCCGGAAGTATGTTTCCCAAAAAGCAGCCCATACTGCTACCAGGGCGGCAAAAGCCGCAGCCGCAGTGCGGCGGAAGGGAGCAGTTTATGAAACGGTTTGTGTATACCATTACGGACGAGAACGGCATCCACGCAAGACCTGCCGGGCAGTTGGTGCAGGCTGCAAAGGCATACGAAAGCGAGATCACCCTGACCAAGGGGGACAAAACCGCCAGCGCCAAGAAGCTGTTTGCTCTGATGGGACTGGGGGTCAAGCAGGGGGATCCGGTAACAGTGACCGTGGAGGGATCGGACGAAGCAGAGGCTGCTGCCGGGGTAGAAGCCTTTCTCAAAGCAAATCTGTAAGCCGGAGGGATGGACATGAACAAAATACAGGGCAAGGGGGTCTGCGGTGCCGTCACCATGGGGAAGCTGTACTTTTACAAAAAGGACAACGACACCATCAGCCGGAAAACCATAACGGATCCGGAGGCAGAGCAGCAGCGATTTGACCGGGCAAGGCAGCAGGCAGCACAGGAACTGGATGCACTCCACGAAAAGGCACTGCGGGAGGTGGGGGAAATCCACGCCCAGATCTTTGAGATTCACCGGATGATGCTGGAGGATGAGGACTATTGCAGCAGCGTCAGCCACATTATCCACACCCAGCGAGTGAATGCAGAATACGCCGTGCTGCGCACCTCCGACTCCTTCTCTCAGATGTTCTCCACCATGACCGATGAGTACATGCAGGCACGGGCGGCGGATGTGGTGGATATCTCCAACCGGCTGATCCGCTGCCTCAACGGCGGAAACGAGGAATCCCTGCTGACCCGGGAGCCGGTGATCCTGGTGGCGGAGGATCTGACCCCCAGTGAAACAGTCCAGCTGGACAAGGAAAAGATCCTGGCGTTTCTCACCCTCCGTGGCTCGGAGAACTCCCACACTGCCATTCTGGCACGCACCATGGCGATCCCGGCGGTGGTGGGGCTGGGTCAGCTGGATCCTGCCATGGAGGGGAAAACCGCCATTGTGGATGGATTCACCGGGACAGTGTGCATCGATCCGGATGCAGAAGCCATTGCCGCATACACCCGGAAAAAGCAGCAGGAAGAGGAAAAACACCGGCTGTGGCAGTCGCTCCGGGGCAAGTCCAACACCACCCGGGACGGCAGGAGCATCCGGCTTTACGCCAACATTGGGGGGCTGGATGACATCAGCGCCGCCCTGCAAAACGATGCAGGGGGCATCGGTCTGTTCCGCAGCGAATTTCTCTATTTGCAGAACGACCACATGCCCACGGAGGAGGAGCAGTTCCGGGCATACCGGGAAGCAGCGGAGAAACTGGCGGGAAAGCCCGTCATCATCCGCACCATGGACATCGGGGCGGACAAGCAGATTGATTATTTTCATCTGCCCAAGGAGGAAAATCCGGCGCTGGGGTATCGAGCCATCCGGATCTGTCTGTCGGAACCGGAGCTGTTCCGTACCCAGCTGCGTGCCCTGTACCGGGCAGGGGTATATGGGGATCTGTCCATCATGTTCCCTATGATTACCAGCCCAGAGGAAATCCGGCATATCCAGAAACAGGCGGAGCTTGCCAGGCAGGAGCTGCAGCAGCAGGAGATCCCCTTTCGGGAACACATGGAAACCGGCATCATGATCGAGACCCCTGCCGCAGCGGTCATCAGCGATATTCTGGCACCTATGGTAGATTTCTTCAGCATCGGCACCAACGATCTGACCCAGTACGCCCTTGCCATCGATCGGCAGAACCCCTCCCTGGAGGCTTTTTATCAGCCCCATCATGAGGCGGTGCTGCGACTGATCCATCAGGTGATCCGAAATGCCCACAAGGCAGGCATCTGGGCGGGCATCTGCGGCGAACTGGGGGCGGATCCGGCACTGACGGAGCGATTCCTGCGAATGGGCGTGGATGAACTGTCCGTATCCCCGGCACAGATCCTGCCCATTCGGGAAAAGATCCGCAGTATGGATCTAAGGCAATAACTGAGGAGGCAATATGGAAATCAAGCTAATCGCATGCGATCTGGACGGCACCCTGCTGGACAGCCGGGGCAGGCTCAGTCCGGAAAACCTGGATGCCATCCGCCGGATGACGGACAAGGGCTATTGCTTTGTGCCCACCAGCGGCAGGAACCGGGAACAAATCCCCCAGGCGCTGCAGCAGTTTCCCGGCATCCGGTATCTGATCACCCTCAGCGGTGCCTGCGTCATACAGTTGCCGGAGGGCAAAGCCCTGTTTCGGCATCCGCTCTCCCAGGAGCATGCAGACCGACTTCTTCGCATTGGCAAACAGCAGGGAGCAGCCGTGCTGCTGTATACGCCGGAGGGGGTGCTGCTGGAGCATGGGGCACTGGAACGGCGACAGGATCGTGCCCTGTTGGAGGATGCCATCGGTGCATGCCGACAGGTGGGGGATGCACAAGCCTTTTGCCTTGCTGAAGATGTGCAGGTGGAAAAGGCAGTGTTCTTCTGCCGGGATGCTGCCCAGGAAACCCGGCTGCATCGGGCACTGGATGACGGCACATTCCAGCTTTGCGCCTCTGCGGAAAACTGCCTGGAGGTCACCGCCCGGGGCATTCACAAAGCCACCGGCATCCGGGCACTGCTGCTCCGGCTCAAGCTGCTGCCGGAACAGGTACTGACCATCGGGGATTCCGGCAACGATGTTTCCATGCTGGAGCTGACCCCGAATTCCTTTGCGGTTGCCAACGCCATGCCGGAAGCAAAGCGTGCAGCCCGGCATCTCACCGTGTCCAATGACCAGCATGTGGCACTGCGCATTGCCCGGCTGCTTGGAATATAGGGCAGCACCGCACAAAGCTGTGCGATGTTGCCTAAAACCAGTGACAAGCCACGATTTTTGTGGTATACTAAAAGACAACATAAAGGACAACACCGGAGGCATTACATGGAACCCATCGCATACATTCACACGGACTTTCCCACCAAATTCGGACTGCCCCGTCAAAGCGGCCTGGTGGAGGCGCTGGAGGGGCAGGTGGTCTTTCTGCCTGCCTACAGCAAGCCGGAGGCATTCCGGGGACTGGAGCAGTTCTCCCACATCTGGCTGATCTGGGAGTTCTCCGCCGCCAGGAAGCAAGGGGACTGGTCTCCCACTGTGCGGCCGCCCCGGCTGGGAGGCAACCAGCGCATGGGAGTATTCGCCACCCGTTCCCCCTTCCGGCCCAACAGCCTGGGGCTGTCCTGCGTCCGGCTGCAGGGGGTCAGCTTTGAGGGCGGACAAGCTGTGCTGCACGTTTCCGGCATTGATATGATGGATGGCACCCCGGTTTACGATGTAAAGCCTTACATTCCCCTGGCGGACTGCCGGACGGACGCAAGCCAGGGCTATACCCGGCAAACTGCAACCCATCAGCTAAAGGTTCACTTTCCGGCGGCATTGCTGGAACAGCTGCCGGCAGACAAGCGGGATGCGGCAGTGGGCATTTTACAGCAGGATCCCCGGCCGGGCTATTCTGAGGATCCGGATCGGATCTACGGAGTTGCCTTTGCCGGATTCGACCTGCGGTTCACGGTGACGGAGAATCAGCTGACGGTTCGGAGTGTGGAGCCTTTGGGTGAATCATAAGCGATGCCCACTGGCGGCTGCCCATAAAATATCGCCCGATCTGGCATCAGATCGGGCGATGGTCTTATATGACAAAATCCCCGCCGGATTTGTCTGCGATCAGGTCCGCAATGGTAATCCCGGAGAAGAACTGGGTAATCAGCTCATACAGCCTCTTCCACATATCCAGCGTCCGGCAGTATGCAGCCCGGTCACAGGTCTTTGCGCCCGGCTCCAGACATGCCACCGGTGCCATGGAGCCCTCGGTTACATACAGAATATCCGCTACCGTGTACTGATCCGGCGCACGGTTCAGCCGATAGCCGCCTCCCTTGCCCCGGAGTGCATCCACCAGCCCTTTTTTGCTGAGCATGGACACAATGCTTTCCAGGTATTTCTCCGAGATCTCCTGCCGCTCGGCAATATCCGCCAAAGGTACATATCCGCCACTGTTGTGCTCCGCCAGATCGATCATCACCCGCAGGGCATACCGTCCCTTCGTGGAGATCATCATAATTCCCACCTCCTTTGTTCAGCCGGTCATGACTGCTTTTGATCTTATAAACCTATTATACCACGGGAAAAATAGAATTTCAACTCCTTTTTCTGAAAACCCCTTGACAAGCAGGAAATGTTCTGCTATAATACAATCAACATATAAACCCACCGGGTAAATGAAAGGAAGGAATGTTATGAGTTATCAGTTTGAAACATTGCAGGTACACGCAGGACAGGAGAAGCCGGATCCGGCTACGGATGCCCGGGCAGTGCCCATCTACGCCACCACGTCCTATGTATTCAAGGACAGTGCCCAGGCGGCAAGCAGATTTGGTCTGACCGAAGGGGGCAATATCTACACCCGTCTGATGAACCCTACCTCCGATGTATTTGAACAGCGGATTGCTGCTCTGGAAGGCGGCGCAGCGGCTCTGGCAGTTGCCACCGGCTCCGCAGCCATTACCTACGCCATCCAGAACATTGCCCTTGCCGGGGATCATGTAGTCGCATCCCACAACCTGTACGGCGGCACCTACAACCTGCTGGCAAACACTCTGCGGGAACAGGGCATTACCACCACCTTTGTGGATCCTTCTGATCCGGCGAACTTTGAAGCAGCCATCACGGACAAGACCAAGCTGATCTACGCTGAGACCCTGGGCAACCCCAATTCTGACGTGATCGATCTGGAAGCCATCAGTGCAGTTGCCCACAAGCACGGCATTCCTCTGATCGTGGACAGCACCTTTGCAACCCCCTATCTGCTGCGCCCCATCGAGCACGGTGCAGATGTGGTGGTGCATTCCGCCACCAAGTTCATCGGTGGTCACGGCACGGTAATGGGCGGCGTCATTGTGGATTCCGGTAAGTTTGACTGGACGCAGAATGACAAGTTCCCGGGACTGACTGCCCCCAACCCCTCCTATCACGGAGCGGTATTCTCCCAGGCATGCAGCAACATTGCCTACATCATGAAGATCCGCACCACCCTGCTGCGGGATCAGGGTGCCACCATCTCCCCTTTCAACTCCTTCCTGCTGCTCCAGGGTCTGGAGACCCTGTCCCTGCGAGTAGAACGGCATGTGGAAAACGCCCTGAAGGTGGTGGACTATCTGTCCAAGCACCCCCAGGTTGAACGGGTCAACCACCCTTCCCTTGCCACCGGTCACGCCAAGGAGCTGTACGATAAGTACTTCCCTAAGGGCGCAGCTCCCATCTTCACCTTTGAAATCAAGGGGGGCGCAGAGGCAGCAAAACGCTTTACAGAAAGCCTGCAGTTGTTCTCCCTGCTGGCAAATGTGGCGGATGTAAAATCCCTGGTGATCCACCCTGCCTCCACCACCCACTCCCAGCTGTCGAAGGAGGAACTGCTGGCAAGCGGCATCAAGCCCAACACCATCCGGCTGTCCATCGGCACGGAGCATATCCAGGATATTCTGGCAGACCTGGAACAGGGCTTTGCGGCAGTACGCTAAACACACAACCCTTCAACGGAGCATGCAGATCTGCATGCTCCGTTTTTTGTTTGCAAAAATAATATCCCCCGGGGGATTGATTTCACAAGGGATTTTCGGTATAATATAAAGGTATGGGTTCGATAAGACCCGAAAATGATACCAGCAAGGAGCAAAAATATGCTTGAATTACAGAACGTCTGTTTCGAGGCAGAGGGCAAGCAGATTCTCCGGGACATCAGTCTGACTCTGGAGGATCGCTTTGTGGCAGTCACCGGGCCCAACGGCGGCGGCAAATCCACCCTCGCCAAGATCATTATGGGCATCGACCAGCCCACCAGCGGCAGGATTCTCTTTGACGGCACGGATATTACCGGCATGTCCATCAGCGACCGGGCAAATCTGGGCATCAGCTACGCTTTTCAGCAGC
>JABLTM010060490.1_pt1 | contig 17474 bp, 10 predicted proteins | sample 7160121 | NCBI WGS metagenome assembly JABLTM01 (sample SAMN14651224, study PRJNA627086) | human gut metagenome | isolation source: feces | host: Homo sapiens
GTTGTTGGTATTCCTATAAATTCCACCACAAAATTTGATTGACTTGTCCCTGATTTGGCTGTTCCATTAATGTTTAGTGTTACATTTGTTATTGCTGCATATCCTACTGCTACTAATATTATTGCTAATAACACTACTCCTCCTACTACCTTGTTGTTTGCTCTTCTCATTTTCGCATCTTCTCCCTTCTTTTCATTTGCTACACATGTTTGTGTTTACGCTTTTCCTTAAGTTGTATACTTAAAGATAGAATAATTCAAATTCATTATAGCAATAAAAGCCTTTGGGGTCAAGCTTTTTTTCGACATTTGAAAAAAATATTTATATGCAATTCAAGTACTACTTTCTGGAAAGTCACATAGCTTGTATCTACTGATATTACGGAATTACAGCAATTTTGCAACTTTTTTTAAGTATACAACTTAAAAAAATTTTTAAATTTTTTCCAAATATTTCTTCTTCAATTTATACGAAGAATGAACATATATATTTAAAGTTATATTTACATTTGCATGTCCTAAAATCTCACTAAGAGCCTTTATATCCATTCCTACACTTATACATTCACTTGCAAAAGAATGTCTTAAACAATGGAATTTATGAGGTTGAACTTTACATTTTTTCAATATTTTTTTGTATATATATTGATAGCTTCTAGGCTCTACATAATTTTCTGATTTACCAGTTAAAAAAAAATCTTCATCTTTATATTTTTTTCTTAATGGTTTTAGAACATTATATAACTTATTAGAAATTGGAATTTGCCTTACAGAATTCTGGGTTTTTGGTTTGTCTATTATTACTTTTGTTCTTTTTAAATTTTCATCATAAATTCTCTCTAATGTTGCTTGTACACTAATAATTCTTTTTTCTAAATTAATATTTTTCCATTTTAGTGCACATATTTCTCCTATTCTAAGCCCTGTATTCATACATATTAAAATTCCTAATTCCTTTAGACTGTTGCTATTTATACAGTATTGTTCTACTCTGTTTTTTTCTACTTTGCTAAATACACTTATATTTTCTGCATTTAATTTAGGTGGTATTATTTTGTTTATTTTTATTTTACTACCATACTCATCTTCTATATAGTGTAATATTGATTTTAATATACATGTAATGTCTCTAACTGTTTTTGGTGATAGTTCTAAATTAAATTCATTTATTAATTCATTAAAATCATATCTTTCAAGTTCTGATATTTTTTTGTCTTGCAAATATGGTCCTAAGTATCTATTAATCACATATTCATAATTTGAATATGATGATTTTTTTATAGTCATTTTTTTGTATAATAACCATTCATCTACAACCTCATTAAATGAAACTGTTAAATTAGCTGTTTTTCTTCTTATTATTTCTAAAATATTCATTACCTCCTCGTCTCTCCTTTCCTTACACATTTTAATAAAGAAAAGAGTTCATTTGTTGTAATTATTTGCATTTAATGAATATTTATTCAATTTAATTTCATATTCTTTTAAGCCAAAGAAAAAAGAGTCCATAATGAACTCTTTTTTTCTATTTTTCTAATCTTCTTCGAATTCTTGTATTGATTTTACAGACAACTCATATGCTACTTTTGTATATTCCTCATTATTTACATATTTGGTATATTCTCTACTTTGGAACCTTCCTTCCAATTGAACTCTGGTTCCCACATCTAGCTTTCCTGCCCAAATAGCCTCTCTTCCCCACACAATACTTGGAATATAATCAGACTTTCCATATTTTCTGTTAACTGCTATGAGTAAATCAGTTATAAAAACATTGCTAGATGGTGTGATTCTTGTTTTTGCTTTTTTGCAGATATATCCATCAAGGAATATAAAATTCTCATTTAGTTTGGTTACATCCTCTATTTCTTCTTGGGTATCATATATCTCCATTTCTTTTGCAAAGACATTGAGATATAAATGAGTTTTGTTTTTATCTTTTTTATTATAAGATCTTAACTCACCTTCTATTTCAACCCACTTTCCTGCAAATTGACCTTCAATATTATTATCTGAAAATAAGTAATTTGATACTAATATTGGAATGTAATCTTCTGTTCCACTGTGTCTTACTATTTTGACTCTGTTTTTGTAGAATTTTTCTCCAAATACTTCATGACTAATTGAAAATCCATCACAAAGTTCTCCACTAATTTTTACTTTGTTCTTTTCTGCATTCTGTAATTCTTTCCGTTCTTTCATTGTTTTTTCCTCCTGCATATTAATTAGAAAAATATTTTTTTACTAAGACCAAAATTTCTTCGTCTCTGTAAAAATAAACTTCATTGCTATTATACCATATTTTTACATTTTTGTAAAGTTTTCTCTTTACATAATTATTTTTATATTAAACACTTTGCCACTTCCATCAAGAACAATTTTATTTTCATGTTCGACTCCATCAACCAATACTTTAGAAACACCAGTATTTTTTCCTTCAGGATTTTTTACAACAATATTATAAACGCTATTAGCAAATTTGTATTTAATCTCAAATTCATTCCAAAACTTAGGAATGCAAGGATTAAAGCTCATAATATTGTGATAAATATTTAGCCCTAAAATATATTGAATACCAGCTAAATAATACCAACTGCTTGAACCTGTGTACCAAGTCCATCCACCTGAACCTGCTAAATTTTGCGCACCATATACATCTGCAGAAATTACATATGGTTCGACCTTATACTTGTTTGCAGATTCTTTTGTTCGTGCATGTTCAATTGGTGTAACCATTTTATATAATTCTACAGCTTTATCCCCTTTTCCAAGCATTGCCTCTGCAATAATAGCCCAAATGGCAGAGTGTGTGTATTGTCCACCATTTTCTCTAACACCTGGAACATAAGCCTTAATATATCCAGGTTCAAGTTTGCCTTTTTCAAAAGGAGGATCAAGTAATTTAATAATTCCACTTTCAACATCAACTAAATGATTTTCTAAGCTTTCCATTGCTTGTTTTTGTTTTTCTCCATCTCCTGCACCAGAAATTACAGACCAACTTTGAGCAATACTGTCAATTCTACATTCTTCATTTTCCATACTTCCATAGACGTCACCATTATCAGCAAAAGCTCTTTTAAACCATCTGCCATCCCACGCATTTGTATTTAAGTTTATTTGCAACTGTTTTGCAATCTTTCTGTATTGCTCAATCTTATCTAAATCATTCCTATATTCTGCAATTGAAATAAAACCTTTTAAAATTTCATACAAGAAAAATCCTAGCCATACACTTTCTCCTTTTCCTTCTGGACCTATATTACTGAATCCATCATTCCAATCTCCTATTCCAATTTTAGGTAATCCATGTTCGCCAAAACTCCACTCATTATCACTAATTCCGCATGCTCTGTCAATTGCTTTTTTACAATGTTCATAAATACTTTCTTCAATATTTGATGGCAAATATTGTTCATATTTTTCTTTTTCATTTTCCTTTAACTTTGCACCTTGTAAATAAGGTATAACAACATTTAAAATCTCATAATCTCCAGTGTGTCTAATATATTTTATAACCATATATGGAAGCCACAATAAATCATCAGAAAACTTAGTTCTTATACCTCTATTATTTTCCTCATGCCACCAATGTTCAACATCTCCTTCTACAAATTGATGTTTACTGTGTTTTATAATTTGATTATATAAAATATTTGTATCTAAAAACTTTGTACCATATGCATCTTGCAATTGGTCTCTAAATCCATATGCTCCACCTGATTGATAAAATCCGCTTCTTGCAAGTAATCTACTACAAATTGTTTGATACATAATCCATCCATTAAGCATTATATTTAAAGATTCATATGGCGTTTTTACTTGTAATTTTCCTAATAGATCGTTCCATTTGTTTTTAACTTTTCCAAGTTCCATATTACAATTTTGTACTTTTGAGTATTTATATGCAATATCTTTTGCTGAAACTAAATTCTCTTCTGCACCTAAAATTATAGATATTTTCTTATCTGAAAAGCTTTCTATTTCAACTTCTAATTCTATTGCAATACAAGATTTTCTACCTATCCCACTATCATTATCAAGTCTAATTTTGTTTATTCCAAAAGTCTTTTTATTTCCTGTAAATGATTTGATTTTCTCACTACTAGAAACATATATTGTATCATTGAACTCATCAACATTATAAAGGTTTTTAGCTATTATCATATTTGAATTTTCTTCATATTTAAGTCTTATATAACCATCTGATTTTATTTCATCTTCTCCTATTACTGGTTTAACATAGTATAAAATCTTTATTTTTTTCTTTTTAGGTGTATTATTTTTTAGTGTTAAAATATTCACTTTACAACTTTCTTCTTGTGGTACAAATACTTCTAATTCTTGTGTAATTTCATCACTTGAATGAATATATTTAGCATATCCAAAACCAAATATTACATTATAATTTTTATCATCTGGCATAGGCATTGCAGTTGGTGTCCATATTCTTCCATTTTCTTCATCTTTTAAATAAATTATTTCTGATGGAATATTACTACATGCACTGTTTTGCCAACTTGTAATTCTATTTAGCCTACTATTTTTGTACCAGGTATATCCTCCACCACTTTCTGTTAATACACTCCCGAATTTTTCATTTGCAATTATATGGCTCCAAGTTGTTGGCAATTTATTTTCTTTATTTACTCTTATAACATATTCTTTTCCATCTTCTGTAAAAGCTCCATATTCATTATAATATTTAGGTTCTTGCATATTATTTAAAATATCTATATCTTTCGTTGAATCCTCTTCTGTTGTTACCTCTTTTGTATTTTCTACAACTCTATATTCGTCTAGTACATCTTCTTCCATATCTTTTATTATATTTTGTAGATTCCCTAGATGGCTATCTATTACTAAACTTGATACAAACTTTATTAAATTTACATCTTGTACATCCATTTCACTTTTAGAAAGCACAAAAATTCCACCATAAATGTTTTTCATATATGCTAAATGGCTGTTTAGAATAGCCCCTTCAATTTCATCTTTTATATAGTTTTCATAGCTGTAATTTTCTTCATCTATTATTACCAGCTCAACTTGTACATTTTTAGTTCTAAAAAACTCATATGCTTTTATTATTTGTTTAACAACATAAATATCATTTATATATTTGATTGTAACTGTAATTATAGGTAAATCTCCTGATATGCCATATTTCCACAAGTCTTTTTGTTCATAGGTTTTGTATGCCAATTTAGAATTATTTTTTAATGGATTGTCAAACAAAACATATGATAATATTGTTTGATATATATCCATATCTTTTCCTTTAATTTCAAGATATCTTGATTCAGCTTCTGTTTTAGCTTTTACAATTTCAAATTCTCTGCCCACATTTTCCATCACTTTGTATTTTTCTATATTTTGAATTGCTAATTGCTCATCATACTCAACTGATAATATTAAGTCAACATACACTTTCTGATTCGGTTGAATTTTTATTGTATTTTTTAATGCAACTATACCTTCTGTAGTAAGTCCTATTTTTTTAGACAATGGAGTAGAATTTTGAACAGCTTTTGGTATTCCAAAATTATTTCTTCCAGCAAATTTTGCTCTATCTATTTCATATTCTGTTTCTCCTATTTTTTCACTATTTGTTTGCATTTTGGCTATTAAATATAATTCTTTTTGATGTCTCTCTCTTTTCTTTCTTTTTACTGTTAAATAATCATTTTCTTCATCATATCCATATACTAAAAATAGATTGTTAAAGGTCTGATGTGCATAATCTTGCTCTTTTCTTGAAAGTACTGGTTCAAAATATGAAGTTACTTCTAATATTTTTTCTTCTTGTGTTTTATTTTGAATCTCAAGTCTTCGTATTTCAACAGGTTCATTTGCATCAACAGTAACTTTAAATTTTGTTTTTATTTCTTCTTCTATTTTTTCAAATTGATTTCTGTCTGGCATAAATTGAACTATAAATTGTTCACAATTGTTATCATCTGTTGCAGACCAAATTTCATTTGTTTTTATATCTTTTACATAGAAAAATATTCCTTGGTTATAGTCATCTGTTCTTTTAAATCTATTTATATAATTTTCTTCAAATTTGCTTACTCCACATCCTACCTGGTTCATTGCTACAACATATTTTTCATTTCCTATTACATTTCCTCTTATTACTCTTTCATCAATTTTGTTATATTCTCTTACTGTATAATTTTCGTAATCTTGATATTTGATTTTTTCTGGTTTTTCTTTTGATTCTTTTGTTATTATAAATGTTTCTGGCATTCTCTCTTGTAGTAAAATGCTTACAGCTTCTATTTCTGGATTTTTCATAAATCTTTTTTGAAAGATTTGATTATTAAATAAGTTGTTTATAGATAGTAATATCAATGCTTGATGATGTGCCATATATGTTTTTACTGGTATTGATTTTTTTCCTTTTTCTAATCTTTCTGGTGTGTAATCTATTGACTCATAAAATCCATATTTGTTATACATCCCTTGCTTTTCTAGTTGTTTTAGATTTTTTATTACCTCTGTTGGCATATCTGTTATTGCCAATACACTTCCATAAGTTGAACTTACCATTTCATCTGCTAATCCTCTTTTTAGTCCTAGCCATGGTATTCCAAATGCTTTATATTGATAGTTTGAATGTAAGTCTTTTAAATTAAATGCCGCTTCTGATATTCCCCAAGGTATTCCTAGTTTTTGGCTATATTCAATTTGATTCATTATTGCAAATCTGCAAGATTCGTCTAATAAGCTCCCTTCATATCTTGGTATATTGATATTTGGCATTAAATACTCAAATGCTGTTCCAGACCATGATATAAGTCCTTTGTATTTTCTTAATACTGTTAAAGTTCTACTCAAATTATTCCAATGCTTTGATGGTACATCATTTTTAGCTATTGCTACCAAACTTGCTTGTCTTGCTTCTGATGCTAATAAGTCATAATATGAATCTGTTAATTTGTTTTCTTCTATATTAAATCCTATTGAAAATAATCTCTGCTCCTCATTATATAATACTTTAAAATCTGTGTTTTCTATCATTTCAGTTAATTTATTTATCAAATCTTCTATTTCATCTGTTTTGTCTAGCTCCTCTAAAAAAGCTCTTGTTGTGTACATATACCCTACTAAATTTCCACTATCTACTGTTGATATATATCTTGGAATTAAAGGTTCTCTTGTTTTTATATTATACCAGTTATATAAATGTCCATTCCATTTTGGAAGTTCATATACAACATTTATTAGATTTTTTAGCCTATCTATACTTGATTCCAATCCTTCAAATCCTAAGTCATAACTTGATATTATTGCTAACATTGAAAGTCCTATATTTGTTGATGATGTTCTTGGTACCACAAGTTGCTTTCTATCTTCTTGATAATTGTCTGGAATCATATAATTGTTTTCTACTGTTAAATAATCTTTAAAAAATTGCCAAGTTTTTTGTGCAATCTCTTTTAGATATATTTCGTCTTCTTTCGCTATTTTTTTCTTGCCTTTTTCTGGTACTTTGCTTATTTTACACATAATATAAGGAGTAGTTATCCACAAAATACCAATAATTGTTAATAGCCATCTGTCAAAGCCCAGTAAAATTGCTAATATTCCAAATATTACATTTATAAACATCATTCTATAATAGTTAGATAATGTTGTTTTTGATTGTTTTTCTGCATCTTCTGATGTCATCCATTCTAGCAAGTGTTTATGAGAAATATTTACTCTATATATTGTTTTACAAATTGCCTTTAATTCTACATATGCCTTATATGGCACACAGCCTAATGTTAAAATTGCCCTATATATTGCACCTTTTATTCCTGCAATATGTGGTGTAAATGTTTTTTGCTTTTTCTCTCCTTCTTTCCTTGAAAATGCCAGTGTTAAAATTTCTAACACAAATGGATATATAACTATTCCAAATGAAGTTAATACTAGCCATTGACTTTTTGTACATATTCCCCATGCTAGCAAAATTATTGTTGTTATTTCGAATAAACTTCTTCTTAAATTATCAAATATTTTAAATTTTGAAAGTGCATTTAATTTGCTTTTTAGCCATTTGGCAATTTGCCAATCTCCTCTTGTCCATCTTGATAATCTGTTCATAAAACTAGCATATTTTGTTGGATATCCATCCATTAACATTATGTCTGAGGCTAGACCACATCTTAGATAACTTCCTTCTAATAAATCATGGCTAAGTACCGTATTATCTGGAATTTCTTGTTTCAATACTTTTGAAAATACTTCAACATCATATATTCCCTTTCCTGTAAAAATTCCTTCATCAAAATTATCTTGATATACATCAGATATTGCATTTGTGTAATTATCTATTCCTCCTGCTCCTGCAAAGATTTTTGTAAATAGATTTGTATGGCTAACATTTAAGTTAATTCCTACTCGTGGTTGCATTAATGCATGACCTTTTGTTACTATCCCATTTTGTATTTCTGGCTTGTTTAATATATGTGACATAGCTCCAACTAGTTCAAATGCAGTGTTTAAAACCAAGTCTGTATCAGCATCTAATGTTATTACATATTTTATTTGTGGTAATTCCTGTTGATTTATTGTATTTATTTTGAATTTATTTTTTTCATTTTTTAAGATATATTCATTAAATTGTGTAAGTAACCCTCTTTTTCTTTCCCATCCTAAATATTTGTCTTCTTTTTTATTGTATTGTCTTTCTCTATAAATAAAATGGAATATTGGAAATCCATTTTGTGAATATTTTTCATTTAAGATTGCTACTTGTCTTAGCCCTTCTTCTATTACTTCTTTATCAAATTTTTCGTCTTTTGTAGTACTTTCAGAACAGTCGCCTAATAATGCAAAATATAAATTGTGACTTTTATTAGCCAAATAAAATACTTCCATTTTATTAAATAGTTCTTGTACTTTTTCTTTTGTTTTTACTATAGTTGGTATTACTACAAATGTTGCATTTTCTTTTGTTATTCCATTTGCTAATTCCATTTTAGGAATAATTTTTGGTTTTACTATTTTTCCTAATATATATTGGATTGTTTGATTTATAAATTCTGATATTGGTATGATTAAAAATATTGTTGTTAATATAAATTTTATTAATTCTTTTTCATTTACTCCTGCTAATATAATTGCTAGTCCTAATGTTAGTATAAAAAATGTTATGATATAAATTTTGGATTTTGTTTGTGTTTTTAATATTTTTTCTTTATATTGCAATTTGTTATATAGTTCGCTTCTTCCATCATCTATTAAATAATATCCTATATGGCTTCGTTTACTTCCTTTTTCCGCATTATTACACAATTCTATTGTTTTTCTAGCTATATATATTTCAGACATTTTTGTTTTTTGCGCTATTTCTTTTATCGTATTTCTGTAATATTCCTTTGTTTTATATTCCATTTTGTCATATACACCTGCTGGGTCATTACTTAAAATTCCTTCTACTCCATTGATTTTTTCAAATATATCTAAAAAGTTTATTCTCTGAATTTTCTTTATACTTGTTATGCAATTTCCCATGGTTATTTTTCTTATTGCTGTTGCGAAATGTTCTTTTTGTATTGCGTCAGATACTGTTATTCCTAGTTTTTCTACCTCTTCTTCTAATATATTTAAATATCCATATGCTTTTTTTCCATATTTCTTTAATGAATATGACATATATTCTATAAATGGATATTTCATGTTTCTTACATCATTGCCTTTTAATCTCATTCCTGAAAACTGATTGTATTTTAATTCACTTTTGTCTTTCTTTTCTACTAGTCTTTCTATTATACTTTTTACTTTATATTTCTGTACTTGACTACTATATATTTTTTCACATATATCTGCAATGTTTTGTATTATTGCTATTTGCAGAAATATTCCTATATTCCAAATTTCTTCCATGTTTAAGGTCTTTTTTGTTTGATATGCTTGCAAATATTTTTCCAAGTTTTCTCCATTTATTCTATTGTCTGTATATGCTACTATTTCTGTTGCTAATACATATATTCTTGCAAATCCTGTATATTTTCCATTTTGAATCCCTACAAAATTTGTATATTTTTTTAATGTTACCTCTTTTTCTATTTGTCTTACTGATTCTTCTACTATATAAAAGTTGTCTAATATCCACTCTCCTGCTGGATGTATGTTTATTCCTAATTTTATATGTTCATTTAATAGATTATATGTGCTTTTTATTAATGTGTAATTTGTTAACATTTGTGGTATTGGATATGTGCTTTTGTCTGATTTTTGTTTTAGTGTGTGTTGTATTGCTATTTTTTCCATGTGCTTTTTTAGTTGCTCTTCGTCTAGTATTGCTCCTTCTATGTCTAATTTTTGATATTTTTTCAAAAAAATCCACTCCTTGCAAATTTTATGTTTTAAACATATTGTTTGCAAAAAGTGGTGTTTTATACATGTAACGCCAAAGAAGACGTTATTAACGTCTTCTAGGTCTTTTTTTATGTTTTTTAGATGGTCCTGAGATTGCATATGCGAAGCAATATACTATTGTTACGACTAATACAACATATAATGCATATCTCATAAGCTGGTTTACAAAAATATACTGCCCATTTACATATACTGGTACAAAAGTACTTGAGAAGTACATGTATACCATTCCTACCATTGCCAAAAACATTGTTACTGTTGCCATAATTTTTTTCATTGTCTTTCCTCCGTTTTTTTGACTATAAACTAGTCAATTAATATACATTTATAAGTTAATTTTATTATACTACTTTTCATAATAAAATGCAAATCAACAATTTTTAAGTTTAAATTCAAGCCCTGTATTTCTTTTCTTACTATCAACATTATTAATCATATAATTAACAACCCTTTCATTACCAATAACAATAAGTAGTTTCTTGGCACGAGTCAAACCTGTATATAACAAATTTCTTGTAAGAAGCATTGGGGCAGCTTGTGGCACAATCATAATTACAACATCAAATTCACTACCTTGTGCCTTATGTATTGTAATGCAATAACTATGTTCTATTTGTTCCAAATCATTAAATTCATACCATACAAATTTCTCATCATCAAATTTTACACATATATTTTTTTCTTTTTCATTTATATTCAAAATTGTTCCTGTTTCTCCATTAAATACTCCATTTCCAACTTCGACCTCTCCATTACTTTTCTTTTCCCAGTATATGTCATAATTATTTTTAATTTGCATTACCCTGTCGCCAATTCTAAATATTGCACCCATACTATTTTTTTCAGCTTCTCCTTCTCTATGTGGATTAAGCTCTTCTTGTAATGCTTTGTTCATTTCTTTTGTTCCAAGCATTCCTTTTTTAGTAGGACTTAAAACTTGTATACTTTCAAAGAAATCATAATCGCCAAACTTTTTTAATCGTCCATTGCACAATGATAATACCTGTTCTAATACCTTTTCTTGATTATTTTCTTTTATAAAGAAAAAGTCTTGTTTAGAGTCTTCTTCCATCTCTTTATCTTCTTTGCTTATAAATTTCTTGCCACTATTAACTCTATGTGCATTAACTATTATTTTACTTTTAGCAGCTTGTCTGAATATTTTATCAAGATGTACTGTTGTTATTTTTTCTGATGATATTAAATCTTTTAATACACTTCCTGGTCCTACTGATGGCAACTGATCACAGTCTCCTACTAATATTAGTTTTGTTCCTTTATATATGCAATCAAGCAAATAGCTCATAATGAACATATCAACCATAGAAACCTCATCGACTATTATTATATCTCCATCTATTGGAGCTCCTTGATATTCATTATCTTTTTTAAATAATGATTCTTCATCTACTTTGCCAATCTCTAATAATCTGTGCAAAGTACTTGCTTCTTCTCCAGTTGTCTCTGTCATTCTTTTAGCTGCCCTTCCTGTTGGAGCACATAGCACTATTTTATATTTTTTCTGTTTATAGATTTCAATTATGCTTTTTATTATAGTTGTTTTTCCTGTTCCTGGCCCACCAGTTATTATTGTTACATTATTATCATTTATTGCTCGTATTGCTTCTTTTTGTTTTTCCGATAGTAATATATCTGTTCTTTCTTCAACTAATTTTAATTCTTTTTCTATATTAGATACTTTTTTTACATTTTTATATCTATCTAACTCCAAAATGTTTTGTGCTATTTGATTTTCTGCATTGTAAAATGAATATAAATATATCCACTCTTCTCCGTCCCTGTCTTCTACAATTATTTCATTATTTACTTTTAAATTTATTATTCCATCTTCTATAACTGCTTCGCTTACATTTAAAAGATTTTTTACATATTCTATAAGATTCTCTTTTAATGTACAGCAATGTCCATTATATGTAATTTTTATAAGTGCATATTTTATACCACTTTTAACTCTTTTTTGATTTTCTTTTTCTACACCTAATTCAATTGCCATTTGATCAATTTGTTTAAAATCTACACCTCTTGATATATCAATTAATATATATGGATTAGCCTCAATTTCTGCAATAGCATTTATTCCTAATAAATCATATACTTTCTTGGCACTTTCTGCTCCCATCCCAAATCTTTCTAGAAATCCAACGATTTGCCAAACCTCCCAATTTTCTATAAAGCTTTCAGAAATCTCCACTGCTTTTGTTTTAGTTATCCCTTTTATTTGAGCTAGTTTTTGTGGTTCATATTTTAAAACATGTATTGTATCTTCTCCAAACTTATTTACAATTTTTGATGCTGTTGCTGGTCCTACTCCTTTAATATTTCCATTTGCTAAATAGTTTTCTAATGCTCCTAATGTTTTTGGCATTAACTTTTCAAATGTTTCTATTTTAAATTGTTCACCATAGTCTTTATGTTCTACAAACTTTCCAACAATTTTTAACGTATCTCCTTTTTTTACAAAAGGCAAATATCCTACTACAGTAAACTGCTCTTCTTCTGTTTCAAATACTCCTACTACATAGCTATTGATTTCATTTTGGTATATTATTTCTGCTAATACTCCTTCGATTTCTTCCACTATTGATTTCTTCCTCCTAAAAATATCTCTTTGCCCAACTTTTATTTTTCGAAGTAATTACTTATTCCTTGTAAATCCTCAAAATTGTGTTGTCTTAATATTTCATATGTAATAATTGCAACTGAATTTGATAAATTAAGTGATCTTAATGTTGGTAACATCGGAATTCTTATTGTTTTTTTGTCTAAATATTTTTCTAAAAGCCATTCTGGTAGTCCTTTTGTTTCTTTTCCATATAATACAAATACTTCGTCCATTTTTGAATAGTCTATATCTGTATATTGTGTTTTTCCTTTTGTTGTTGCAAAAAACATATTGTTTTCTTCTGGTTTATATTTTTCTAAAAATTTTTCTAATGAATCATGTTCTTCTATATCTAGTTTATCCCAATAATCTAAACCTGCTCTTTTTAATGTTTTTTCGTCTATTTGGAATCCTAATGGATGTACTAAATGTAATTTTGCTCCTGTTATTGCACATGTTCTTGCTATGTTTCCTGTGTTTTGTGGTATTTCTGGTTCTACCATTACTATGTTTAATTTCATTTTTGCTCACTCTCTTTCTAAAATTCTTTGTTTATTATACTACATAATAATCTTAAATGAAAGTAATTATAATATAAAAAACTCATATTTCAGTAAAATCATTTTCATGAAATTACTAAAATATGAGCACTCTTTAAACTACTCGTATTTCTCTAATTCTTGGAATTGAGTTATTGCCCGTGAATATACGCCTTCAAACTCACCTGGTGTACAACCTAGTGACAACAGATATTCCTTTTGTTTTACCTTTAATAGGCAACCTCTTAACATATTTTTTATATCTCTTCTGAATCTCTCTATGTTCATTAAAGATTCCTCATCTATATTATACTGTGGATGTGAAAATCTTATATGTTTATACATAGTAACATAGTCCATTCGATATTCTAACTTTGTCCAGAAATCGCTATCACCTGTAAGTTTGGAAAATAAAGATTTTAACTGATTTCTTCCATAGTTGTTTTCACAACTCCATGCCATAATCACATCTTCATTTATCCCTAAAACTGTTGCAATCTTTTTTAAAGTAATTATTTCTTCGTCATAAGTTGTTCTTCTTCCAGTTTCTTCTATAGCTTTGTCTGAATTTCCACATAACTCCCAATATATTTTGGTTGCATATAATTCTGCCACAGCTTCTCCCATTGCCTCTCCAGTTATTCCTCTATCTATGTGAATTATATTATTGTGCATATCACGCCAAGTCATTTGTGCAGTATAGTCATATTCATTTTCCCAGTTTGTATGCCATTTTCCCTCGTTGTCCATCCATGAATCTGCAATGTGCTTAAATTCGTGAAAAAATGTAATAATTGATTCACCTTTTAACATATTAATTATATTTTCCTCAGCATTTACATTAGCCTTGGCTCTACTCCCCTTTGGCAAACTGTTTTTATAAGTCTTTACAATTACATTTTTTGCTCTTTCTGAAATATGTGCATTATGATTTACTGCATACCGTATAAATACTCTTTTAGCTTCTTCAATACTGTAGTTTCTTCCGTTTATTTTTTCAACAAAATCTTTCATATTAATGTATCTCCTCTACTTTTCTTATGTAAAAACCTCCACAAATGGGTGGAGGTTTTTAAACTAGCAAATTTAAGCTTAAACAAATGAGTTTAGCTAATATTTACAGTTATTTGGTGGTTTCTTCCTGATCGTATGTTACCTCAATGGCTGAATATTCTCTAGCATTACCATCTTTATCAATTTTTTCTGGGCAATCACAAGAAATTACATCAGCCCACGCATTGTCAATGTCAAATTTCTGCTCGTTTCCACAAGCATCACATTTAAATACAATATGTGCCGTTTCACCTGTTTTAAGGTTAAAATTAATTTTGCCATTTCTTAATGCAAGTTCTTTTCCTGATACTGTAGCATTTGAACCATTTACACTCTGAAAGACATATGACTGTCCATCAGATGTTGTCATTGACACTGTTGCGTGTTTGTCATCTTTCCGGAATGGATTACTACATCCTGTTAACATCATTCCGATTAACATAGTTGTAATTGCTGTCATGATAATTTTTTTCATGCTTCTTTCTCCTTTGTAATAAGTTTTGCTAGTTCTTTCTTCACAAGTAAAATTGCTTTTCTGCGAAGTAGTATTAGGGATATTATTCATACTGTTCTCCTTTCATTAGTCTTCAAGTCTGACAGCATCTTTCTTTGCTCCTGCCTGTTTATGTACAAAGATAATATCGTTCATCTGTTTTTCTCCTTTTCTATTGCAAATGTTATTATTGATTACGTTTTTATGTTCGAATGTCCTTTTTTTTGACATTTTTTATGGCCTCCATATAGCTTGGTTTACGAGTTACAAATAGCGACATTTTCCTCCCTTACATATTATTTTTAGTTGCAAAGAACCTCCCCTCTATTATGTTATATACGTCATAAGGCTTTTACCTTGACATATAATATTATAGCATATTTTCTACATTATGTCAATCTTTTTTTGTGATTTTACTATACATAATTAAAGCCTCAAAAAAGGCAGAAACCTTTATATCATTTCTGCCTTTTTTGTCAAATAGTCTAAACTTAATTTAACTATTATTCTCTATTAGTAATCTCTTCCAAATCAAGAAGTTCTTGCCATCTCTCATCAACAACTCTTTGGAATTCTTGAATCATCCATTCATTACCTGGTTTAAACATGTGTTTAAAACGCTTTTGTGGACGTAAGAATTCTTCTATTGGAAGTTTCTTAGCTGGTTTATATGTTATTTTATATTTTCCATTAACTACTTCATATAATGGCCAATAACATGTATCAGCAGCTAATTTATTAATTTTCATTAAATCTTCTGTTGGATATCCCCAACCTCTTGGGCATGGTGCCATAACATTTAAAAATGCTGGTCCTTCTGTATACAATGCTTTTTCAGATTTTTCATATAAATCTTTAAAGTTTGTCATTGCAAGTGTTTGTGCAACATATGGTATATGATGTCCTACCATAATTTTTGCTAAATCTTTTCTTACTTGCATTTTTCCTGGAATAACTTTTCCAGCTGGTGATGTTGTTGTATCTGCAAATTTTGGTGTTGCTGATGAACGTTGAATTCCTGTGTTCATATATGCACCATTGTCATAACACACATATACCATGTCATGACCTCTTTCCATTGCTCCAGATAAACTTTGTAAACCTATATCATAAGTTCCTCCATCTCCTCCAAATGCAATGAATTTTGTATCTTTGTCTTGTGGTAATTTACCTTGTTTTTTCATTGATTTATATGCAGCTTCTGCACCTGCACATGTTGCACCTGCACATTCAAATGCTGTATGTATAAATGAATCAGTCCAAGCTGTATATGGATAAATAAATGTAGATACTTCCATACATCCTGTTGCATTTGCTACTACTGCATGGTCTTCTGGTTTTAATGCTCTCATTATCATTCTTGATACAACTGGAGCACCACATCCAGCACACATCCTGTGTCCTTCTGTAAATCTTGAAGGTTTATTTGCCATTACTTCTTTTAAATTATATGCCATCTTACTTTTCCTCCCTTCTTAATCCTAAATATCTATATGGATCTCCAATTTCTCCAGTTTTTACTATTTCTGCTAAGTCTGTATATACTGATTCTAATTGTTTTTCTGTTGTATCTCTTCCACCAATTCCATATACGTAATTTACCATTGGAACTTGTTTTTTGTTTACATACATTGCTGATGTTACATCTTCAAATAATGCTCCACCTGCTGCATTTAAAGAATCTGCTTTATCTAATATTGCAACTGCTTTTAAATGTGATAATGCTTCTGCAACTTCTTCTGCTGGGAAAGGTCTATACATTCTTATTTTTAATAGTCCTGCTTTTACACCTTGTTCTCTTAATTTATCTACAACTGCTTTTGTTGTTCCTGCAGTTGAGTTCATACATACTATTGCAATTTCTGCATCATCTAATTTATATTTTTCGAAAAATTCATATTTTCTTCCAGTCCACTTTTCAAATTCTTCTGAAACTTCTTTTATTACTTCTTTTGCTTTTTTCATTGCTTCTGCTTGTTGTGCTTTGTGTTCAAATAAATATGCTTGTAAGTCTAATGGACCAACAGCAATTGGTTCATCTCTATTTAATAAATAATGTTCTGGTTTATATTGTCCAACAAATTTCTTAACATCTTCATCATTTTCTAATTGAATATTTTCAATTGAGTGTGATGTTATAAATCCATCTTGACAAACCATTAATGGTAATAATACGTCTTTGTGTTCTGCTATTCTATGTGCCATTAACATATTGTCATATGCTTCTTGGTTATTTTCTGAAAATAGCATTATCCATCCTGCATCTCTTACTCCCATTGCATCTGAATGATCATTATGTATATTTAATGGTCCTGAAACTGCTCTATTTACTAATGCCATTACTATTGGCAATCTTAAACTTGATGCTATATATATCATTTCCCACATTA
>JABLTM010077193.1_pt1 | contig 17427 bp, 8 predicted proteins | sample 7160121 | NCBI WGS metagenome assembly JABLTM01 (sample SAMN14651224, study PRJNA627086) | human gut metagenome | isolation source: feces | host: Homo sapiens
CGGATTCCAAAACCTCCGTAGCATCCAGTTCCGCAATTACATCATCATTGCGTGTGACGTGCTTCTTTTCCTGGCTATGCTCAAATGGCTTCCCGTAGAGCCGGAGGTGGCCAGGGGGCTTGCTGTTCTTACCTTTATCGGCATCCTGTGGCTGACGGAAGCCCTGCACGTAACCGTAACCTCCCTGCTGGTGCCGGTGCTTGCCATGTTGATGGGGATTCTGCCGGGGGCGAAGGCCCTGTCCGGTTTTGCGGATCCTACCATTTTTCTGTTTTTCGGGGGCTTTGCCCTGGCCGGGGCTCTCCACGAACAGAAAATTGATACCTGGCTGGCGGGAAAAATCCTCCGAATGGCCCGCGGGAGTCTGGGGATGGCTCTGATTCTGATTTTCCTGGCTACGGCGTTTCTTTCCATGTGGATGTCCAATACGGCCACGGCGGCGATGATGCTTCCTCTGGTGATCGGCCTTCTGGACCGCATTCCGGCGGAAAAACTTAAGACGACGGCTCCTTTTGCTATTCTGGGGGTGGCGTACAGCGCCTCCATCGGCGGTATGGGGACGCTGGTGGGGTCTCCTCCCAACGCCATTGCGGCGCATGAACTGGGCATGGGGTTTGCGGAATGGTTCCGGATTGCCATGCCCATTGTCCTGGTGTTCGGGGTGATCGTTTTCTGCCTGATGTATCTTTTCTTCCGTCCGCGTCTGGGGATGCATGTGGATATGACGCCGGCGGAAGGGGGAGAAACGGAGGGCAGGTTGAATGCCAGGCAGGTGCGTGTCCTTATTCTCTTCGTGCTGGTGGCCGGGAGCTGGATGTGCAGCAGTTTCCTTTCCTCTGCTTTGGGCGGCATTCCGTCCATGGACACGCTCATCGCGCTGAGTGCTGCGGTGCTGCTGCCGCTGTGCGGGGTTATCAACTGGAGCGGCATCGCCAAAAATACGGACTGGGGCGTCCTGCTCCTGTTCGGGGGAGGCATCACGCTCAGCAGCATCCTTGTCCAGACGGGGGCGGCGGGATTCCTGGCGGACCAGGTATCTTCTCTCGCCATGGGGCAGAGCCCCATCGTCATCCTGCTCATCATCAGCCTCTTCATCACGTCGCTGACGGAATTCTGTTCCAATACGGCCAGTGCGGCCCTGGTGGCCCCGCTGATGGTCACGGTAGCCTCCGCCATGGGCATGTCTGCTACGCCGCTGGTGCTTCTGGTAGGCATAGGTGCTTCCTGCGCCTTCATGCTCCCCGTTTCCACTCCTCCCAACGCTCTGGCCTTCGCGACGGGAAAATTCCCTCAGATGACCATGGTGAAGGTGGGGCTGCTGATTAATGTGGTGCTCGTTTTCGTGAAGGCTTTCTGGGCCTGGATATTCTGGATGTAGGGGGAATGGGAAGCTGTGCGGGAGCCGTTTTCCCGTTTCGGAAGTGTCATCCGGCCTGCTTCGCGGGGGTGGGAGTTCCCTGTTCCGTTTCCTGGAGTTTCCGCGCCGCTTTTTTGTCCAGCCCGGCAAGTTTGGCAATCAGGTAGAAGAAGGAAGGAATGAAAAATACCCCGATGAAGACGGCTGTAATCATGCCGCCGATGACCCCGACGCCTACCACCTGCCGCGCCGCTGCGCCCGCTCCCGTGGCTACGGCCAGAGGAAGGCAGCCCATGATAAAGGCGATGCTGGTCATCAGGATGGGGCGCAGGCGGATTCTGGCCGCATCCAGGGTGGCCGTGAGCAGGTCCGTGCCCTGACGGAGTTCCAGAACGGCGAATTCCACGATGAGGATGGCATTTTTGGCCGCCAGAGCAATCAGGACGATGAGGCCGATTTCCGAATAAATGTTCAGGTCCAGCCCGGTTATCCACAGGGCCAGAAATGCTCCCAGGATGGCAATGGGGGCGGTCATGAAGACGGCTACGGGCAGGGACCAGCTCTCATACAGGGATGCCAGAATCAAGAAGACAAACACGGCTGATGCCGCAAAGATCATGCCGATGGTGATACCTTTCTGCGCCTGTTTTTCCTGGTAGCTCATCCCGGAATAGTCGTATCCCATGCCGGACGGCATGGTCTGGGCAAAAACTTCTTCCAGGGCGTTCATGACCTGGCCGGAGGAATAGCCCGGAGCCGGGGTGACGTTGAGCTGGGAACTGTTGAACATATTCTGGCGGATCAGGAATTCCGGGGCCCAGCCGTGCGTAACGTTGATTACGGAATCCAGGGGAACCGGGTCTCCTTCATTGTTGCGCACATAGAACATGGAAAGCTTGTCGATGCTGTCCCGGTACGGTGCGTCCGCCTGCATGTACACCTGCCATTCCTGTCCGTAAATATTGAAATTGTTCAGGAAGGTGCTTCCCATGTATGCCTGGATGGTGGCGTAAATTTCATCCACGTCCATATTCTGGAGAGTGGCCTGCTCCGTGTTTACATTCAGGTTGTACTGAAGGTTGGAGGGAGACATGAAATTGCTGATGTCCGCTATTTCCGGCCTCTTTTCCGCTGCCTCGATGAATTTGGACGTGTTGGCGGCCAGGAATTTTTCCCCGATGCCCTGGCGGTCCTCCAGCAGGAATGTGACATCCCCGGACGTTCCTACGCCAGGCAGGGGCGGCGGCGGAACCACATACGCCACGCCGGAGGAAATTTCCGCGTTCAGCCTGCTTTTCAGGCGTGCGGCGATGCCGTCCGCCGTCATGCCCGGAGCAGTCCGTTCGGACCACGGTTTCAGGGAGATGAAGAAGAAGGAGTTGGATGAGCTTTGGACGGAGCTGATGAGGTTGAAGCCGTTGACGGTAGTCACTACGTCCACGCCCGGATCCTCCCTGATGATTTTCTCAATCCGCGCGGCGGTGTCTGCCGTGACGTTCAGGGATGTATTATCCGGCAGTTCCACGCCGCCGAACAGGTAGCCCTGGTCTTCATTGGGAAGGAATCCGCTGGGAATGAGTTTGGCCAGGGGAAAGAGAAGGGCGGTCATGGCGGCCAGCAGCAGGATGGACAGCCACATGTGCCGGATAAGCCTGGCGCAGATTTCCACGTACCAGTCGCGCGCCTTGTTGAAACCCTTGTTGAACAATTTGAAAAAGGGCCCCAGCAGGGGAATGGAGTCCGCTTTCCCCCCTCTCAGCAGCCCGGCGGACAGGGTGGGGCTGAGGGACAGGGCGCAGAAGGCGGAAATGATGATGGACATGCCGATGGTCACGGCGAACTGTTCGAACAGTTTGCCTGTGACGCCGGGCAACAGCAGCGTGGGGATAAAGACGCAGGAAATCACCAGCGCCGTGCTGACGATGGGGCCGGATACTTCCTTCATGGCCGCAATGGTGGCCTGGAGGGGCTTTTCTCCATTGGAAATATGGTTCTTTACTGCTTCCACCACCACAATGGCGTCGTCCACGACCAGGCCGATGGCCAGCACCAGCCCCATCAGGCAGATGGTATTGATGGAAAAACCGAATAATGGAAAGGCGATGAAGGCGCCCACGATAGATACCGGAACGGCAAATGCCGGAATCAGCGTACCGCGCCAGCCCTGGAGGAAAATGAAAACCACCAGCACCACCAGGCCCAGGGCAATCACCAGCGTGCTGACGATGTCTTCAATCCCGGCGCGGACGGCCAGCGTGGAATCCAGGGAAACGAGGTAATCCATGCCGGGAGGCATATCCGTATCCTTCAGCAGGTCTTTGATATTGTCCACCAGCTGGATGGCATTTCCTCCGGGAGCCTCGTAAATGCCGATGGAAGCGGCGGGCATGCCGTTTACGGAAGAACTGAGGCTGTAGGTTTCCGAGCCCAGTTCCACGCGGGCGATATCTCCCACTCTTACGATGGAACTGTCCTGCCCGCGTACCACGATATTTTCGAATTCCTTCACGCTGGTCAGGCGGCCTGGAGCTTTCACGGTGAAGGAAAGCTGCTGGTCCGGCGGAGCGGGCTGTGCGCCTATCTTGCCCGCAGGATTCACGGCGTTCTGGGCCTGAACGGCCAGCATCACGTCCCTGGCCGTAATATTCAGAGCGGCCATCTTTTCCGGGTTCAGCCAGATGCGCATGGCGTAGCGGCCTGCCCCGAACACCTGCACGTCTCCTACTCCGGGCACGCGCTTGATGGCGTCCACCATATTGATATAGGCGTAATTGGCCAGCCAGAGGCCGTCATAAGTCCCCTGGGGAGAATACAGGCTGACGACCAGGGCGGGCAGACCGCTTGTCTTGCGCAGGGAGACTCCCAGCGCGCTGACTTCCGACGGCAGCTGGGAGGTGGCCTGCCCGTAGCGCAGATAGGAAAGTACCTGGTCCATGTTGGCTTCCGTGCCGATTTCAAAAAGGATCATCATGCTCATTTGCCCGTTGTTGGTGTTGACGGAAGTCATGTAGGACATGCCGTCCACGCCGGACATTTGCTGTTCGATGGGGGATGCGATAGACTTGACCACCGTTTCACAGTCCGCTCCGGGATAAGTGGCCGTCACCTGGATGGAGGGGGGGATGATGTCCGGGTACTCGGAGATGGGCAGGCGCAGAATGGAAAAGGCCCCCAGGAGGACAATGATGACGGAGAGGCAGATGGAAAGGATGGGGCGCTTGATGAAGAAATCAGCCATGGCGGGAGGAGCTTATTGGTTGCTGGCGGGTACCGCTTTCAGGCGGGCGGCCGGATTTCTGGAGGCTGCTTCCGCCTGGAGAAGACCGTCCACGACCACTTTGCTTTGGGGGGTGAGGGAATCCGGTTTCAGAGGAATAACCTGCTGCCGGTCTCCAAGCTGCGTCCCGGCCTGTACGGGGATGATGGAAGGGTGGTTGCTCCCGTCCAGAACAATCACGAAAAAGCGCCCCTGTGTCGAAAGAAGGGATTTTGCCGGAACGGTCAGCGCGTTTTTGACGGTGGCCAGCCGGGCCGTGGCGATGATGAACATGCCGGGGCGCAGCAGATAGTCCGCATTGGGAAGGTTGGCCTGTACGCGGATGGTGCCTGTCTGGGGATTGAACGCCCGGTCAATGGCAACTACCGTGGCCTGTTCCGGGTATTTGGTGCCGTCTTTCAGCGTAATGTCCAGCTTGCTGCCCGTCTGGACGCCTTCATTCCCGTTTTTCCCCGCCTGCTGAATCCATTCCTGCTGGGTGACGGCGAAATTGACGCGGATGGGATTGACGGAGGAGACGACGGCAAGCGGGCCGCTTTCCGGGCTGACCAGGTCGCCGATGTTTGTCCTGGAGATGCCGGCTATTCCGTCAAAAGGCGCGTACAGCACCGTATAGGAAAGATTTTTTTCAGCCAGGGCCAGGGCCGCCGCCGCCTGCTGCACCTGTGCTTCCGCGGCAAGAGCAGACAGGCGCGTATCCTCGTATTTCTGCTTGGAAATGGCATTCTCCGCAGCCAGGGGCCTGTAAATTTCCGCGTCGTAATTCAACTGCTGTAGCTGGGCCTGTGCCTGGGCCAGGGTGGCTTTGGCCTTGGATACCTGGTCCCTGAACGTGGAATCGTCAATGCGGAAGAGTACTTCCCCCTTCTTCACAATAGCGCCATTGGCGTAATTCTGCGTTTGAAGGTAGCCCGTAATCTGGGGGACGATGGAGGCGTTGTCCACGCCGTCCAGGTGGCCCACCCAGCTGCCCGTCACCGGAATATCCATGGTGACGGGGTGTTCATAAATAAGCGTGGGCGTTTCATGCGGAACCTGTTCCGTCTTTTTACACCCGGCAAAAAAGAGGGAAAGCAGGAAGAGGAAAACGGCGGGGCTGGAGATAGAGCCCGTCAGGCGTGTCAAGTCCATGCTGGGAATGACACGCCTGCGGGCGCCTTTGTTGAAAGAAGGTTTTCCGGGCGGCGTCGCCGTCCGCGTCATGCGCGGGGGGAATTCCCCCGGACGGTTCAGGAGCGGGCACCGGATTTATCCGGAGTGAATGCCCGCGCCAGTTCTCCGAACCACAGGACAAGGGAGGTGCCTGCGAAGATGAGGCCCCAGTCCGTCCAGCTCAGGGGCACCACGTTGAACATCTTTCCGCCAAAGGTGACGATGAGGTACTGCCCGGCCAGGATAAGCAGGGCTACCAGACCGAAGCCGCCAATGCTGGCGCCCATGCGTGCAAAGGCGCTCTGGTGCGTGTTGAATGCTTTGGCGTTGAACATGTTCCAGAATTGGAGCAGGACGAAAATGGTGAAAAACAGGGACAGTTCATAACCCGTCAGTTCATGTTCCGGGGCGGAAAAATCCAGGTAGCTGCGGAAGTAGCCGCTGAGGCTGAACTGCGTGAGGCTGGTAATGTCCGCATGCTTGAAATATTGCAGCAGGCCGAACAGGAAAGCGACGAACAGGATGCCCACGCCCAGGATGTTCCGGCCCATGGGGCGGGTGATGATGTGGTCCGTGGTCTTGCGCGGCGGGTCCTGCATCACGCGTTCGTCCGGCGGCAGGGAGGCCAGCGCCAGCGCGGCGAAGGTGTCCATGATGAGGTTCACCCAGAGCATCTGAGTGACGGTGAGGGGGGATTCCGTGCCCAGGAATGCGCCGATGAGCACAATGAGGCAGGCCGCCACGTTAATGGTCATCTGGAAGACGATGAAGCGCTGGATATTCCTGTACAGGGAACGCCCCCACATGACGGCGCGGGAAATGCTCATGAAGGAATTGTCCAGAATGGTGATGGCGCTGGCTTCCTTGGCTACGGTGGTGCCGTCTCCCATGGAAAGCCCCACCTGCGCGGCGTTCAGAGCGGGGGCGTCGTTGGTGCCGTCCCCGGTGACGGCCACTACCTGGTCCTTCTTCTGGAGCAGTTTGACCAGCCGTTCCTTATCCATGGGCCTGGCGCGGCACATGATTTTCAGATCCATCACGCGGTCCAGCAGTTCCGCGTCCGGAGTCTGCTCGAATTCCACTCCCGTCATCAGGCGGTCCGGAGAATCCTCCTCCGTCCACAGGCCGATCTGGCGGCCGATTTCCCGTGCGGTGCCGGGAGTGTCCCCCGTGACAATTTTGATGCGGATGCCCGCGTCCATGCAGTCCTTCACGGCTTGGGGCACATCGTCCCGGACGGGGTCGGAAATGGCGGTGATGCCCAGGTAAACCAGGTCTTTGCGGATGATGCGGCCGTCCTCGAACACCGGGGCGTCATCCTCCAGAATGCGGTACGCGAAGCCCAGCGTGCGCATGGCTTGGTTCTGGTAGGCCAGGAGCTGTTCCTCAATGGCGGGGCGCATGTCCGCGGCGGGTACCTGGCCTTCCGGAGTCAGGACGGTGGAGCAGAGCCCCAGCACGATTTCCGGCGCGCCTTTCACGTAAAGGACTTTTTTGGCCAGCAGGGGGGATTCCGCTACGGTAGCCATGTACTTGCGTTCCGTGGAGAAAGTGAGCTGTTCCAGCACGCGGGCGTTTTCCCGCAGGTCCAGGTAATTCACGCCCAGCCCGTGCAGCCACAGGAGGAGCGCCCCTTCCGTGGGATTGCCCAGGGCCCTGATATGTTTCGGGTCTGCGTAATCCAGGAAAGCGGTGGAGTTGACGGCGATTCCCTCCCTGATCAGGTTGCCCGGCTCGTCTTCCGCCGGGACGGCGTTCCCCAGCCCGTAAAAATCCGCCTTGTACACGTTCATCTGGTTGCGCGTCAGGGTGCCCGTCTTATCCGTGCAGATGACGGTGGCGGCCCCCATGGTCTCGCAGGCGTGCATCTTGCGCACCAGGTTGTTGTTGGCGAGCATGCTCTTCATGCTCAGCGCCAGGCTCAGGGTGACGCTCATGGGCAGCCCTTCCGGCACCGTGACTACGATGACGGTCACGGCAATCATGACGGTATTCAGAATGTAGGTTCCCGCGCTCAGCCATTCCACGGGGCCCGGCAGATGGGAAAAATACAGGGTGAGGCGCCCGATGACGATGAGGGCGGCGATGGCGTAGCTGGCCCAGGTGATGAGATCGCCCAGCCTGGAAAGCTGGCGGTTGAGGGGTGTCTGCACCTTGTTGTCGATCTGGGAACCTTCATAAACCTTGCCGTATTCCGTTTTGTCCCCCACGGAAGTCACTTCCATGACGCCGTGGCCGTCCGCCACGGTGGTTCCTTTCAGGACGTGGTTGGAGGGGTAGGTGGCATCCTTCTTGAATTCCGCTTCATTCGTGGTTTTGCCGATGAGGGGTTCCCCCGTCAGCGTGGATTCATTGACCTGGAGGGAAACGGCTTCCAGCAGGACGCCGTCCGCCGGTACCTCCTCCCCTGTGTTCAGGATGACGATATCGCCCACCACCACGTCCCGGCGGGGCAATTCGCAGATATTGCCGCCGCGGATGACCTGGACCATGGTGTCGTCATTGACCTGGTTCAGGATTTCAAACTTCTTGTTGGCGCTTACCTCGAAGGCGAACCCCACGCAGGTGGCCAGCAGGATGGCCGCCAGGATGCCCGCGGGCTCCAGGAAGACGCTGGCCGGTTCCGTTCCGGTGAAAAACTGGTAGAAAGCCACGCCTACGGACAGGAGCAGGGCCACCAGCAGAATTTTGATGATGGGGTCTGAAAATTTCTCCAGAAATTGCTTCCACAGGGGTTCCTTTTCCGGGGGAGTCAGGATATTGACCCCGTATCTGGTCCGGTTTTCCAGAACCTGCTGTTCCGAAAGCCCCTGATGATGTGCTGCGCTTTTCATGGTTCAGATGCTTCTTACCTGATTGGAGCCTGTGAGAAAAGCGCGGAGGAATATTTTCAGGAGTGATGACGGGAGTTTTTTATCGGGGCGCAGCCTGAGGCCCGTGCCTTGAAAGGCGGCATTGTTGTCTTGACTTTGACTATGTTCCGGAGATTCTGGAGCACCTATGTGGAATGATCTTTCTCATGGATTTTCCGTGCTGGCGGATGCCCTGGCCTTCCTTTCCCGTTCCTGGGGGTTCTGGGTTTGCGCGGGCAGTGTGGCGGGGCTGGCCGCCGTTTATGCGTGGTGGAGAAAGCGGCTGGCCCTGTGGGCGTTTGTCCTGGCGTTCCTTTCCCTGCTGGCCGTGGTGGGGCTGGCGTGCCGCCAGGCGGTGTGTCAAAAAGCTTTCCTGTGGATTCATGAGCCGGATGTGCAGGCCCTTTCCGGAAAGTATGAGGTGGAACCATCTCCTAGGGAGAGGCGGTTTTTCCGCCCTCCGGAGTTGAAGCGTTTTTTCCAGGTCAGTTCTTCCACGCTCCTCCTGAATGAAGACGGGACGTGCGAGATTTCTTCCTTTCCCCGTCCGGAGGCATGGGGCAGGTGGATTGCCCGTCCGGAAGAGAGGGAGGACCTTTCCGTGCTGGAGGAAGATCTCGTTTCTTCCTGCCGCGGAACCTGGTCCCTGGTGAAAAAAGGGGGATATTACGGTGTCTCCATCGCCTATTCCCCCGGCAGGAGCCTGATGTTGTACCTGGGCGGGGAAGGTGCGGAATGCCTGGTGATGCCGGTCAACCCTGCCGATCCGCTGGAAGCGGTGACGTTTGAAAAAACATTCTGACCTGGATTCTGCCCGCACGGGAACAAGGAAGGGAGGCGGGAATCCCGCCTCCCCCATATGTTTTTTTTAACGCCGTTCCGGCTTTGACCGGGCGTGTGGGCCGGCTGATTTATTTGACCTTTCCCCCTTCGTACACCAGCACCTCAAAGGGCTTCAACGTGAAGGAGATTTCCTTGTCAATGTCTACGGAACTGCCGGAGAAGCCGTCCAGCGTCCGCTGGTCGTCATAGGAATCCTTGAAGGTGATGGAGCCCTTGACGTTCGCAGGGATATCCAGAATACTGCGCAGGGTTCCGGTCAGGCTCTTTTCCTGGTCGGAGGAATTGCGGAGAGCCAGGGTGGCCTTGTTTTTATTCCATGCGGCCCAGCCGTACACGGCCCCTTCGTTAGTTTCCTTGTTCCACGGATTGCCGCCCACCCAGTGCACGTCGTCCAAAACGTCCGCATTGCGGCGTATCCACTTGATCCCCTTGGCCAGTTCGTCCCACAGAACTCCGCCGTTGGCGCTCATCAGGTCCCGATCCACGTAGAGCTCCTGGAGGGAAGTGCCGCAAGCCGTGGCGCAGCGGAGTTCTTTCTTGACGTTTTCCGGATCGCGGGGCATGCAGGCCGGAGGACCGAATTTAGTGACCATCAGGCCGTGAGTCATCATGGAATTGATGGGCATCAGCGGGGAGCCCTGCACAAAAACTTCATGCACCAGGCGGTCGCGGTAGGTGATCCATTTGTCGCGGTTGTCGCCCGCTCCGATGGTGCCGAAGTCATTCTCCTGCCTCCATACGGAATCCGCATAACGGAACCAGAAGGGGGATGCCCAGGTTCCTACAGTGCAGTTGATGTAAAGATCCCCCTTTTTCTTGCGCAGGGCGTTCAGCACGCGGATGATGCCTTCCGCATCCTCTTCGTTGCCGGGCCCCTTGGCATGGAAGTGGGTGCTGATGCCGTCGAATTTGAAGTACTTCATATTGTAGTCCTTCACCATCTGGGAGCAGCGGCCCACAAAGGCGTCAAAATATTCCTTGTTGGAGAGCTGGAAATTGCCGATCTTGTTGTCCGGATGCTTCACGTTCCAGTAAGCGAGACGCTTGCCCTTGGAGGCTCCGTAGCCCCCCACCGGACCCAGCCACGTGCCGATGCCGGCCTTTTGCCTGCCGGCGGCGGCGTCAATGCGCTTGAAGCCCTGCGGGAACATTTTGTGGAAATCCCACAGGCTGTTGAATTCATCCCAGCCGTCGTCCCAGACGAAGGCGTCAATGGACATGCCGCGCTTCTGGAAAAACTGTTCCTGCCAGTCTTTCAGGACGGCCAGGCATTGTTCTTCCGTCATGCGCTTGGCGGGGTCCGAATCATTGTTGCGGTTGATGTTCAGTTCATACCAGGAATTATAATGGATGAAGGGGCGGTAGGGCATCACGCGTTCCCGTTCCATATAAGCCAGGAAGGAGCGGCGTTTCTGGCCGGGGGCAAAAATTCCGAGAACGGAGGATACGTCCCATATTTCCCCGGGCTGCAAGGTGGTTTACGGCTCCAGAGTCCCTGGGCCAGCCGGGATTCGTCCGCCTGGGGTTCCTGCTTTTCCTCCAGCGTGCGCACGGGCAGGGAAAAGGTGATTTCCCCCTTGCTGGCAATCGGTTCGCTCTTGGTCTGGGCCCAGTAGCGCAGAATGTAATTTCCCCTGGAGGGAACCTGTACCGTGTAAGTGTTGCCGGCATTGGAATCTCCGGTGCTGCCGTTGTGGAAATCGGAGTCAAGAATGGCCCCCTTGGAAGAGAGGAGCTGCACGCCGGCAAGGTTCAGCTTATTGTTGCCCTTGTCCCCTCCCTTATACTGGAAGGTGACGGTGCATGCTCCTTTGCCGTCAATGGAAACCGGGCCTTCCGCACTGGAAACCTGTTCTCCGTACTGCTTTTTCAGTTCCTGGGGAACATTGAAATTTCCGGTCCATGAGGCTGTGGACCACTTATCTGCGCTCCAGATGGCGGTTTCTCCCCCTTCCATATTTCCGGCGCCTCCCACGGTATTGATGCCCATGGGAGTTTCCAGGGCGGTGAACGCCAGGTCATTGACGATGAGTGCTCCTCTGGCGTTTCCGGAAACGGAGGGTGCCCCGGCTTTCCCTTCTGCCAGGTCATATTGCATCGCTACGATGTTTTTCATCTGGACGGGCTTCGTACTTGCCAGGCGGAGTTCCTGCCGCAGGTAGTGGGAATGGTCCCTGAGTACGGCGCGCCAGGAGATGCGAAGGGCTCCGTTCAGAGCCTGGAATGTTGCGCTGACGGCTTTTCCCGGGAAGCGGTCAGCCAGCCTGAAGGCCTTGGGGTTGGGCTGAAGGGAGACGAATTTGACGTTTCCCGCTTTCAGCTCGGAGGATTTAATGCTCCGTCCGTCCTGAAGATTGATGATGAATAATTCATCCCCTGCCTTGGCGACGGGGCCCAGTTTGGAAGTCATTCCTCCGAAGGAAAGACTTCCGTTCCGAAGGATAAATTTGGCCGTCAGGATGTTATTGGAAAGAGTATAGCCGGAAGCGGATTGTTCCGCGCTGGCTGTTCCGGGTGCAGGCCCCGGAAAGGCGACTTCTGCGGGGGATGTGGGCAGGCAGCCCAGCAGGGTTGCCATGGCAATGGTTGTCTTGAAAAATTTCATGATGAAATAATATTACAGCTAGCGGGAGGATAATTTGGGGAAGGCTCTTTTTCAAGAAAAAGGTCCTGGAAATGAAGGGGAAGAAAATTGATTTTTATTGAATATGAAAACCTTATGTTGCTTTTTTTGATGGCTGAGGGAAAACAACCGGATTCCCAATCCGAGGTCAACCTAACATTTCAGATGTGAAACTATTATTACAATTTTTTCTATTTTGCGAAAAGGGATTGCTGTTCCTAAACAGCAACTTCAGAGCCGCCACAAAAAAATCTATTCTGCGTTTTATTTTTTATATTCATAAGTAATAGAAGGTAATTATATTACATTTTTTGGCAGATTGAAAAAGCTTGTTCTCATCTTTCCTGTGGGGGGGAGAAAAAGAGCGGATTGGGAATCCGATATACAGAGGGCGGGGAATATCTCTCTAATTGCTACTCAGTCCATCATTCACAGAAAATGAAAAAAACATTAGCATTAATGGCCATTGCGGCGTGTTGTTCCGTTCCGGCGTTGGCGTCTCCCGGCTCTTTAGAACCATCGGCCGGAACGTCTTACGCTGCCGGTACGGCGACGACAACTGAAGGTATTGCATTGGGAAAAGACATGACGTTTGGGAGTCTCTCACAGAGTGCCCTTCCTGGCGGTTTCATTCCTTACGGCGGTAATTTTTATGCTTCCGATTACACGATCTCCCTCTGGCTGGATACCTCTTCCTTAGCGGAAGGAACCCAGACCACGCTGTTTGGGTATTATGGCAGCAACGCGGGCCAAAGTTACGGGACAAATGCCTTGTATCTGACGTCAAATGCCAAGCTTGGCATGGGAGATGGAAATTTGAATACTTCTACCGGCTCTTTTTCCCAAAACCGTGGAGACGTTTCTGAAACTCCCGTTGTTTTGGAGGGAGGTCTTCTTAACGTGACTCTGGCCGTTACTGGCGCAAACCAAAGTCAGTCTGTGGATGTCTATGTGAATGGTTCCTTGCTTGACACGTTGTCCTACAACGGCAACATGAACGGAAATCGCTCTGATATCCAAGGATGGATTAATCCCAATCTTACATGGGGTGAAATTCAGTGGACGAATACAAAACTTTCCGCGGAACAGATTGCCGGTTTTGCCGGCCTTCAGGTTCCGGAACCGGCCTCGGCTTCTCTGGGAATCCTGGGCCTGGCCGTTCTGATGATGCGCCGCCGCCGTTCCTGACGGTTTTCCACCAGAGAACTGGTAAATTCATAGGCCGCTGCCTGAAAAGGCAGCGGCCTTATGATATCAGGGGAAATCCTCAGGCATTTTTTCCGGTGCGGAAAAGATGGAGGGGATGACACATAAGAATGAATCCGTTGGAGGTTGGCTGGTGTCTAATCTGCATGCACAGGGTAGCCGATCAGATTGTTGAAATTTTGGAGAAGGCGGGAGTTAAGCGGATTTACGGCATTGTGGGGGATAGCCTGAACCCCGTTACGGACGCTTTGAGGAGGAGGAAGACCATTGAATGGATTCATGTGAGGCATGAGGAAGTGGCGGCTTTTGCCGCGAGCGCGGAAGCCCAGCTGAGCGGGAATCTGGCTGTATGCTGCGGCAGCAGCGGCCCCGGGAACCTCCATTTGATCAATGGCCTGTTTGACGCCCACCGGAACCATGCCCCGGTGCTGGCCATTGCTTCCCACATCCCGCAGAGCCAGGTAGGCATGGAATATTTCCAGGCCACGCATCCGGAACAGCTTTTTAAGGAATGCAGTGCATATGCGGAACTGGTTTCGGAAGCTTCCCAGGCCCCGTCCATTTTGATGTCCGCCATTCAGCACGCGTGGGCCAGGCGCGACGTAGGCGTCGTCGTCTTGCCCGGAGACATTGCGGACGCCCCTGCGGAGATGAAGAATCTGGTGCATCCTCCTGCCTACACGCGGGAGAATGTTGTTCCTGAGCATGAATCCGTATCCCTTCTGGCACGGATGCTTGACGACCACCGCCGCATTACTTTCTTCTGCGGCGCCGGCTGTGCGGGAGCGGAAGACAGGGTCGTCCGGCTCGCGCACCGCCTGAAAGCTCCGATTGCCTACACATGGAGGGGAAAGGATTATTTTGAACATGACAATCCCCTGGGCATCGGCATGACGGGGCTGCTTGGATGGGGAGATGCCTACAAGGCCATGCATGAAAGCGACATGCTCGTGTTGTGGGGGACGGATTTCCCCTATTTCAATTTCATTCCCACCAAACCTGAAATCGTGCAGATTGACAGGCGCGGTGAAGTGCTGGGCCGCCGCTGCCGCCTGGACCTGGGTATTTGCGGGGATGTTTCCGTCACGGCGGAGGCTCTGCTGAACATGGTGCAGGAAAAGACGGATTCCGGGCATTTGGACGCCGCCCTGAAACGCCACGCCAGGGACGTGAAGGAGATGAACGCCTATATGGAAGGAAATGACAAGGAGTCTCCCATCCGGCCGGAACAGCTCACGACCGCCCTGAACAGGCATGCGGCATCCGACGCCGTATTTACGGTAGATACCGGCACCCCCTGTATCTGGAGCGCCAGGTTCCTGTGCGCTACGCCGGGCAGGAGGACGCTGGCTTCCTTCAATCATGGCTCCATGGCCAATGCCATGCCGATGGCCATTGGGGCGCAGATGGAATACCCCGAACGGCAGGTAATTGCCCTGTGCGGAGATGGCGGCCTGTCCATGCTGCTGGGGGATCTCATCACGATTGTCCAGTACAGGCTGCCGGTGAAAATCGTGGTGTATAACAATGACTGTCTGGATTTCATCCAATTGGAAATGCAGGCGGCCGGGCTGATTCCGTGGCAGATCAACCTGAACAACCCCTCTTTTGCCGCCGTGGCGGATGCCGTAGGCATCAAGGGGTTTTTATTGGACAAATCCAGCCAGGTGGACCAGATGGTGGACATGTTCCTGAATTATCCGGGCGCCGCTCTGCTGGACGCGCATGTGGACAGGGACGCCCTTGCCCTGCCTCCCTACATCAGTATGGGCCAGGCGGCGGACTTTTCCCTTGCCATGATGAAGCAGACGCTGGCCGGGGAAGTGAAGCAGGTATGGAACACCCTCGCCGGAAACAGGAAGCTGTTCAAACCGTGATGCCCTGCGGGCAAGGAGCCGGCACCGGCAAGGGAAGCGGCTCTTTGTTTATGGTTACTCCATGGAAAGGGCTTTTTTCAGCGCTTCCGTCACGATTTTCGGGTTGGCTTTGCCTTTGGCGGCCTTCATGACCTGGCCGGTAAGCCAGTTCAGGAGCTTTTCATTGCCCCCCTGTATTTCCGCCACCTTGTCCGGATTGGCGGAAATGACTTCCCGCACGATGTTGTCCAGAAAAGAGGAATCCGCCTTTTCAAAGCCCAGCAGCTTGGCGGCCTGCGCTGCGGCGAGGGCCGGCTCATCCCACATTTTGGCGAATACGTCCTTGGCCTGGTTGTTGGAAACGGTGCCGTCGTCAATAATGGCGATCAGCTCCCGGATGGCGCCGGGTTTCACCGGGCATTCAGACGGGCGCATGCCTTTTTCATTCAGCACGGCGGAAATGTTGTTAATCACCCAGTTGGCGATTTTTTTGCCGCTGGCGGTTCCCCGCGCCGCCTCTTCAAAAAAGCGTGCCAGTTCCAGGTCTCCCACCAGCACGTTGGCGTCGTACTCGCTCAGGCCGTATCCTTCCATGAAGCGTTTCTGCCGTTCCTGAGGCAGTTCGGGAATCTGCCCGCGCACTTTCTCCACCAGCGGGGCCGTGCGTACGGGAACCAGATCCGGACAGGGGAAATAACGGTAATCGTGCGCGTCTTCCTTGGTTCGCATGACGACGCTTTCTCCGCGTTCGTCGTCCCAGCGGCGGGTGGACTGGATTTGAGGAATGCCCATGTCCAGTTCTTCCGCCTGGCGCTGGATTTCATAATGAAGGGCTCTGCGGACGGCGGACATGGAGTTGATGTTCTTCATTTCCACCTTGGCGCCCAATTCCTTCTGCCCGTGGGGACGCAGGGAAATATTCACATCGCACCGCATCTGGCCCTTTTCCATGTCCGCGTCGGAGATATCCCCGTAATTCAAAATCTGCTGGAGGGACTTGAGGTAGGCGTAGGCTTCTTCCGGGGTGTCGATGTCCGGCTCGGAAACGATTTCCATCAGGGCGGACCCCGCGCGGTTGTAGTCGATCAGGGAATAATTGGCATGATGGGTAATCTTCGCCGCGTCTTCTTCCAGATGGATGCGGGTCAGCTTCACGGTGCGGAAAGGGGGGACGCCGGCTTTGATCACGTCATTCGGATAGGACCAGGGGTACAGGGGCACTTCCCCTCCCAGGCACAGCGGAAGATCCAGCTGGGAGGTCTGGTAGTTTTTAGCCATGTCCGGATAGAAATAATTTTTGCGGTCCCATTGGGAAATCTCCGGGCTGGAACATCCCAGCATCAGGCCGGTCAGCAGCGTGCGTTCGATGGCGAACTCATTCAGGACGGGCAGGGCGCCCGGCAGCCCCAGGCAGGTGGGGCACACGCGCGTATTGGGTTCAAAGCCAAAGCCGGTCTCACAGGAGCAGAACATTTTGCTCTTTGTCTTGATCTGGCAGTGGACTTCCAGGCCAATGGTCACGATGTAATCTGAAATTGCCATAAATTCGGAACGCTTGAAGATCGCGGAAACTGTACGGAACCCTTTTCCCCCTGTCCAGTAAAAAGGCCTGCGGGGGAGAGCGGAGGGTTTTCAGTCTAAGAATGATGATTGATTTGGAGGGAGGCTGATTTTTGTGGTGGAAGTGGGGAGGCGTTTAAGTTCTTCTCCGTCCCGGTAGATGCCGGCGTGCTTTTCTTCCGTCAGGAAGGCCGTGTCCCTGGGCAAATCAAGCCAGTAAAGGGGGCCGGATATTCCTTCAAAACGATGTAGATTTGGAGGAGAACAAGATGAACTGCCGATTTCCGGCCTGTCGCTCTGGTGATTCCTTCCATGTCACGGAACTCTCCGCTCTACCTCCTCCGCTCTTTTTATAAAATGCCCAGTTCCTTAAGCTGCTGGATGGGGCGTTCCGGCCAGAGCTTGTTGGCGATGGGGCTGGCGGGGCTTGGGTGGAGCAACGTGCCGATGGTGAAGCTTTTGCCGGGGAGCCGGGAGGCGGCGTCCCGCAGCTTCTGCGTGGCGTAGGCACCCACACCCACCAGCGTGTGGGGATTCAGGATGGTGATGAGGGAAAGCAGGTGTTCCATGCATACTGCGTCCACGGCGGCGCGCTGTTCCGCCGGCAGTTTGTCCGGCGTAATGTTGGCTCCGGTGGCTCCCATCCAGATAAGCGGACAGTAATTGCCAGTCCATTTATGATGCCATCCAGTCCGGTTCTC
>JABLTM010034109.1_pt1 | contig 17404 bp, 16 predicted proteins | sample 7160121 | NCBI WGS metagenome assembly JABLTM01 (sample SAMN14651224, study PRJNA627086) | human gut metagenome | isolation source: feces | host: Homo sapiens
TACGAATGTTTTTGAAGATTGCGGGAGTGCAAAGCACGTAGCAATCTGGTATCAAAGGGGTCAAAAAACCTTTTGACCCCAACATCATATCATAATGCTTTCGGTGTTTATACGATCAGTAAGAGCAACAGCGGAATCGTTACAATGCTGAACAGCGTTGTCTGAAAGATCGTGGTAACTGCGAACTGCGTATTTCCTCCATATTTCTCCGAAAGAATCAAGCACAGTGCCGGAACCGGCATGGCAAATACGACCAGGATCATCTGAGCCACCAGCGGGTATGCTCCCAACGGAAGCAGCTTCAGGATGCCGAACAGTAACAACGGCATAACAATCAGCCGGGTTATCGTAAGCAGATGTGCGTCCCGGTCTGTCATCAGGTCGCGCGCACGCCCCTTCGACATGTTCAGACCTACAACCAGCATGGACATCGGCGTCGTTACATTTGCGAAGTATGCGATAAAGTTCTCCGCAGGCTCCGGAAAACGGAAGCCAGTCAGAAAACAGATCATTCCCAAGATGATTGCAATATTGATATTCGTAAATACGTTCTTTCGCAGACTGAACTTCTCTTTACTCTCCTGATCGCCCCTTACTAGCCCAATTCCAAAACTGAAGGTTGTGATCGTCAGGGACAGATTCACGATAGATGCCAGGAATACGCCGACCGAACCAAAAATCGCATTCGCCACCGGAAATCCCATGAAGCTTGCGTTCGTAAACATACTATTATATAGGAAGAGACCCTGATTTTCTTTTCTTATGCGGAAAAATTTTACTAGCAGGCGTCCCGCCCCGTACTCTAGCGCCAGGCATGCGAAGCCAATAAAAAACAAGAGCGCTGCATTGATCAGAAGATCCGTCTCCAGTTCCCGGAGCATAGAAGAAAATATACTGGCAGGAAGCGTGATCTCAACCAGAATCGCGGATAAGTCTTTCGAAGCCTGCTCCGATACCAGGTGCGCCTTTCCGGCGACAAATCCCACCAGGATCAGGGCAAAGATCAGAAAAATATTGATAACGATAATATGATATTCCATAATGCCTCCGCGTTTTCCTTTTATTTCGTAAAGAATCCGAGCCTCTGTTAACTTTCTCGGCTCTGCATCGTACCGTTTTGTCAATTTTCTTGCTTAAAGATAATTATACATGAAATCGTCCTGTATTACAACCGGAACACGCCTGTACACATTCAGATTGTCCTCAAAGGATCCGACAACTTCCGATGATGTACGAAAAAAAGCTCCGGCTCCCTTTCAGGAACCGGAACTTCTCCTACTGCACATATTTTCCATACATGGTAAGGTCTCGGATTAGCTGATAACCTTAACCGGGCACTTGGCTGCGCACTTGCCGCAATTCGTACACTTTTCCGGATCGATCACTGCCAGGTTATTCTCCACAGTGATTGCGCCGAACTCACACTGTTTCGCACAGATACCGCATCCGATGCAGCCGGCGGAGCAGACAGCCTTCACATCCTTGCCCTTTTGCTTGTTGCTGCACTGTACCTGATGCTCTGCCTTCTTCGGGATCAGAGTGATCAGCTGCTTCGGACATGCCGCTACGCAGCAGCTGCAGCCGCTGCACTTATCCTTATCGACAACAGCAACACCGTTTACGATATGCATCGCATCGAACTTGCAGACACTGACACAACTGCCAAAGCCCATACAGCCATTGCTGCAGGCCTTATCAGTACCGCCGGGGATCAGAGCTGCCTTCTGGCAGTCGTGCATACCGAAGTACTGAGACTTCATCGCCGTCTTGTCGCAGGTACCGGAACAGCGAACAAAAGCTACTCTCGGCTCTCTCGCCTCTACTTCCACACCGAGAATCTTACCGATCGCTTTGGCTGCCTCTCCATTTACGGAAGGGCAGGCGGTCGGAGCCGCCTTACCAGCTACGATGGCTTCCGCACAGGCATCACATCCGGCGAAACCACAGCCGCCGCAGTTACTTCCTGCTAAATATTCACGCACCTGGCTGACTCTGTCATCTACTTCCACATCGAATTTCTTACCGGCCACACCGAGAAGCAGACCGATAATCAATCCCAGTACGCCGACTACAAGAACGGCGATTAAAATTGCATTTACATCCATGGTCTTCTTCCCTCCTTAAATAATACCGGCAAAACCGCAGAAAGCGATCGCCATCAGACCGGCAGTTACCAGCACGATCGGCTGACCACGGAAAGACTTCGTAACATCGTTATGCTCGATACGTTCACGGATGCTTGCCATAAGTACAATCGCGATCGTAAAACCGATTGCGGTACCTGCGCCGTTAAAGATGGAGAACAGCATCAGGTTGCCGTCCGCATACTTCTGAACGTTCGTCAGCGCAACACCGAGAACGGCACAGTTCGTGGTAATCAGCGGCAGGTATACACCGAGTGCCTTGTACAGGGCAGGCATGGACTTCTTCAGAACCATTTCTACCAGCTGTACCAGAGCTGCGATTACCAGAATGAATACGATGGTATTCAGATAGGTCAGATCCAGCGGATCTAAGATAAACATATAGATGGCACTGCAGACAGCGGAAGCGATGGTGATTACAAAGATAACCGCAACGCCCATGCCGGCGGCCGTCTCAACTTTTTTCGATACGCCCAGGAACGGACACAGACCAAGGAACTGGCTGAGGATAACATTGTTGACCAGGGCGGCACTGATGAGTACCAGAATTAATTCAGTTACTACATTCATGATTCTCCCTCCTTACTCCTCTTCCTTAGATGCTGCTTCTTTGGCAGCCTTGGCTGCTGCCGCTTTCGCTGCCTTCTCCGCAGCTGCCTTCGCATCTGCTTCTGCCTTAGCCTTCTCGATCATACCCTTGTTGGATACGAATACGCTGCCTCCGCAGGTGCTGCAGTTGCCGCCGCAGGCGATCTGGTCACAGCCGCTGCCTTCTACATTCGTAGCGCTCGGAGCTTTGAGCTTATTTTGCAGAGCCGTCAGGACAGACAGTACGAAGAAAGCGCCGGGAGCCATGATGAAGATGGAAGCCGGTGTGTATCCGATCTTGGTCAGAACCTCGATACCGAAGAAAGTGCCTGCGCCAAGCAGCTCACGTACCAGACCGATGATCGTGATGGCGCCGGTGAAGCCAAGACCCATACCGATACCATCGAACAGAGACAGCAGACCTGGATTCTTGCCGGCGAAGGATTCGGCACGGCCGAAAATAATACAGTTAACAACAATCAGAGGAATATAGATTCCCAGGGATTCGTACAGCGACGGAATGTATGCCTGAAGCAACAAATCCACCACGGTTACGAAGGAAGCGATGATTACGATGTAGGCCGGGATACGAACCTTATCCGGAATCACGTTTCTCAAGCATCCAATGAAAAAGTTGGACAGCATCAGTACCACTGTCGTGGAAAGTCCCATACCGAGGCCGTTGATCGCCGATGTGGTAACCGCCAGCGTCGGACACATACCGAGCATCAGAACGAAGGTGGGATTTTCCTTGAAGAGGCCATTCGTTAATGTAGATATATACTTATTCTTGCTCATCTTCTCTCTCCCTCCTTACTGAATACCGATCTCGTCATAGACGAAATGCAGAGCCGCGTTTACCGTGTTGGTCACCGCGGTCGTCGTAATGGTTGCAGAGCTGATCGCGTCAATCTGAGTAACATGATCGGCACCGCCGCCCTTTACAAAGGAAATCTCCGGAGAGTCAATCGTCTTGAACTGCTCAGTGAAGCTCTCCTTCGAGCAGTTCGCACCCAGACCTGCAGTCTCGCTGTTGGAGATCACGGAAAGTCCGGTCATCTTACCGCCCACGGTGATTCCGATTGCTGTTACGATATCGCCGCCGTAACCGTTGGAATTCGTGATATTCAGGACATAGCCCGCCGTCTCTCCATTCTGGATGGCAGCAACCGCCTCGGTTACTACGATACCGGAGAAGCCGGCAGCCTCAAAATCTTCCTTGCTGGAAGCAGCCAGAGCGGTAAGCTCATCCGTCTCCTCGAAGCTTGCGTCTTCGAAGACTGCCGTGTATGCCTTCTGCTTCTTCAGCTCATCCTGCTCCGCAATCCTATCCTTGGTGATCTGATTGGTGAAGCCCAGGATTGCGCTTAAGAGGACTGCCATGATCGTAAGAATTACAGCATTTTTAACAATACGATTCTCTTTCATTTATTTGCCCTCCCTTCCGAAAGCCTTGGGAAGCGTAACCTTCTCGATCAGCGGAACCAGAAGGTTGCAGAAAATGATCGCATAGCTGACGCCCTCTGCCGACTTGCTGAATACACGGATCAGTCCGGTCAGAAGACCCAGGCATACGGCGAATACAACGCGGCCCTTAAAGGTAATCGGGCTGGATACGTAATCTGTTGCCATGAAGAACGCGCCCAGCATCAGTCCGCCGCCGCAGATCTCGCACAGTACATAGTTCACATCGAAACCGTGACCACCGAAGAGAATCATGAAGACTGCGAATACGCCAATGTAGATCACCGGGATCTCCCAGGTGATTACCTTCTTCACCAGAAGGTAGATGCCGCCTGCCAGCAGAAGCAGCGCGGATACCTCACCGATCGTACCGGAAGTAAATCCGAAGAACATATCAGAAAGGCTCTGTGTGCCGCCATTCTTCAGGACTGCCAGGGGAGTTGCGGTGGATACTGCATCTACACTGGGGAAATTCGTCATCAGACCGGCAAACGCGATCAGCAGGAAGCAACGTCCTGCCAGTGCCGGATTCATGAAGTTCTGGCCAATACCGCCGAAGAGCTGCTTTACAATGATAATTGCGAAAGCGGAACCTACGACAGGCAGCCAGTAGGGAACGGTACTCGGCAGGTTCATGCCAAGAAGCAGGCCTGTAACCAGAGCACTGTAATCATTCACCGTAATCGGCAGGTGCATACACTTCTGCCATATGTACTCGCAGGCAACGGCAGAGATCATGGACAGAGCCAAGATGATCGCCGCGCGATAACCAAACATATATACGCCCCAGGCAGCGGCCGGAATCAGAGCCAGAACCACATCCAGCATGATACTGTGGGTACTGTCCTTACTCAGTACGTGGGGGCTGGTGGAAACGTGAAGTAACTTGCTCACTGTTTGTTTCCTCCTTTCTTCGCTTCCTCGGCTGCTTTCGCCTTTGCTTCCTCCTCAGCTTTCTTCGCCTGTGCCTCTGCGGCAGCCTTACGGCGTGCGGCAGCAACACTCTGACGCGTCTGCTTGAAGGACTGGGTCAGGCGCAGCTTGGCAGGGCATACATACGTACATGCCCCACACTCGAAGCATTCCATACCATTCAGCTTCACAAATCCGTCATCGTCGCCGCGGCTGGAGCACTCATACATCTTCTGAGGAACCAGACGGCTGGGACATGCGGATACGCAACGTCCGCAGCGGATACAGTGCGTACTGGGATTGGCAGCTACCATATCCTTCTCCATGCACAGCAGCGCGGAGCTGATCTTCGTTACCGGAACATCCAGTGACGTCAGGGCAATACCCATCATGGGACCACCGGAAAGAATCTTCTCAGGATCAACACCGTCCTTGAAGCCCTCCGCGTACTCCAGCAGCTCGCTGTAGAGCGTACCGGTGCGGACGATCAGGTTTCTGGGCTTCTTCACCGCATCACCGGTCACGGTTACAACACGGCGCATCAGCGGTGTGGACTCACAGACTGCACGGTAAATCGAAATTACGGTATCGCAGTTGTCTACGATACATCCGGCGTCTGCCGGCAGCATGGAGGAATTGATCTTGCGTCCGGTACATGCATAGATCAGCTGACGCTCGGAACCCTGCGGGTACTTCGTCTTCAGAACCTGCACTCTTACCTTCGGTTCATCCTTTACCTTCTCCTGAATAAATGCGATCGCATCCGGCTTATTGTCCTCGATGGCGATAATACCTTCCGCATTCGGGAATAAGCTTACAATAACCTTCAGACCACCGATCAGGCGATCCGGCTCTTCGAGGAGCATACGATAGTCAGATGTCAGATAAGGCTCACACTCTGCGCAGTTTGCAATGATAAAGTCGATCTTGCTGTCGTCCTTCGGTGTAATCTTGACATGCGTAGGGAATCCTGCGCCGCCCATGCCGACAACACCCGCATCCTTAACAGCCGCGCGGATCTCCTCCTTTGTCATCTTCGTGTAATCTCTCTTCTCTCCTACTCCCGGTGCCGGCGTATACTGACCGTCATTCTCAATGATGATCGACTCCACCATGGCGCTCGAAGGCGTCATTCTTGGCTCAATCGCCTTAACGGTACCGGATACCGAACAGCAGATATGCGCGGAAATAAATCCGGTCGCTTCCGCAATTCGCTGGCCCATCAGGACCTTATCCCCTACTGCTACGATTGGCTTTGACGGAGCTCCGAGATGCTGCTGTGCCATCGGGTAAACCAGATCACCCTTCGGCATCACAGTTAAGGTCGGCAGATCCTTGGAAAGATCTTTTCCATCATAAGGATGAATACCGCCTTGGAATGTTCCTGTTCCAGAACTCATGTTCTACCCCTTTCCTTGTGTCCCTTTATCTCCTACCAGTTTAGTGAAACACAAACTTTTATATCTTAATCATCATAATACATATAGTTTACTTTTACAAGCATTGTTTTTAAATTGTCAATTTATTTATTGTCCCCGCGTAATATAGAAAAACCGCGCATATTTCCATATTTTCCCCCGGAAACAATGCACGGCCTTTTTATTATTGTTATTTTTTGCACAATTCATTTTTTTCTTTCTGTTATCAGGTTATGATTGTAATTCACCTGTATCTTATATCATTGTTCTGAAAGTTCTTACTTTTCCTGTCTTTTTCCTCTTTGTTTTCTGATTTTTCTTTTTTTCAATTTGCAGGCATTTTCTTTTTCCGATTTTTCTTCTTTCTTCTTTTTCTTCCTGTTGTTTCTGTTTCTTTTACGATTTGTCGCTTTCTTTTCTGTTCTTCCGGCCATCCCCATTACTCTGCGGAAAGGATTCTCGTCCCGGCCGTCCCCTGCAGCGCATCGACGGCCTGTGCCAGTGATGTGATGACTGCATGGCGACCTTCGCCCGAACGGGTGAATTGTACAGCTGCCTGTACCTTGGGAAGCATGCTGCCTGGCGCAAAGTGTCCCTCATCAATATAGATTTCTGCCTCCTCACAGGTCATGCTTCCAAGATCCTGCTGATCTGGCCTGCCGAAGTTCACGGCGACCTGATCCACCTCCGTCAGAATCAGCAGGATATCCGCTCCGATTTCTTCCGCTACTTTTGCGGCCGCCAGATCCTTGTCAATGACCGCCGGTACGCCCTGCAAGCTCCCGTCTGCTTTACGCACGACAGGGATCCCGCCGCCTCCGCAAAGAATCACGATGGTAGAATCCCACAGGCGCTTCAGCGTCTCAAATTCCACGATCTCCACCGGTTTCGGCGACGCTACAACTCTGCGCCAGCCTCTTCCGGCATCTTCCCGCATCGTATATCCCTTTTCTTTCTTCAGTACTTCCGCCTCTTCTTTTGTATAGAAGATTCCGATCGGCTTCTCCGGCCGCTGAAAAGCCGGATCATACGGATCAACCAACACCTGCGTCACTAGCGATACCACCGGAATATTGCTTCTTCCTTCCTGCTGCAGCGCTTCTCGCATCGCCTGCTGGATATGATACCCGATGTAGCCCTGACTCATGGCGCCGCATACATCAAAGGGCATGGCAGGCGTTACATTATGCGCCGTCTCCGAAGCAAGGAGTATGCGCCCGACCTGCGGCCCGTTCCCATGTACGATCGCAATCTCATATCCCGCCGCGCTGAGCTTTGCAAGCAGACGACAGGTTCGGCTGACTGTGTTACGCTGATTCTCCGCCGTGGATTCCTTTCCCTTTTCTTCCAGAGCGTTCCCACCCAGGGCGACCACGACCTTTACCGGCTTATGCGCGGATTGATCCGAGGTTTTCGATTCGCAGGATAGCATTTGTGATTTTAATGTGCTTTCTGTATTCTCTGTGTTTTCTGACATAATAAAAGACCTCCGAATAGTTACGATAATATTTCTTTGCAGTAATATTATTTTCTCCCGAAGGTCTTGTTCTTATTCTTATATTTATTTGTAGCGATTCTATGGACTCCCGATTCCGTTTATACGAAATGCTTACATGATATCTTCCTGGCGTCTCTGTACTCTTGCGTTGCTCTCGCGGACGATCATCTCACAGGTATCGCCCAGGCGCATCGTCTGTGGGTGCTCCGCCGTATACGGCGTCCACGCGGGCAGCTCCGGCTTGCGGTCGCCGTTCGGCGTGCCGTACTTTGCGAAATTCGCCCAGTAGGTATTGCAGGCATATGCCAGCATATGATCCTCCGCCTCCCAGGGTCTCCAGCTGCGCAGCAGCGTCCGGAAGACATACCAGAGATCCGCCGCATGGAACGGCCCTTTATCGTCGCCGGGTAGATTACGATCCAGGCAATACACATAGGTCTCTCCCTTTTGCTGCTGTTCACGGATGAGCGCCAGCGCCTGAGCCGTGCTCTGAAGAAGCTCCGTCGCCATATCAGTCTTATATTGCTCAAACTCCGGTCCGTCCTGCGGGCAGAGAGACAGATAGCCATCCGCCTTCTCACCGAGCGCTCTGTGCATGATCTCCTCCAGGTTCTTCCGGTCGCGGGCGAAGGCCAGACCTTCCCTGGCAGTATAGCCGATCAGAATCGGAACTTCCGGTGTATCTCCGGCTGTAATCGTCTCTGCCACACCGTTCGTCAGAACATAGCCGTCCACCACCGGATAGCGCTGCAGCACCGGCCGGGGCATCGTCTTCTTCCAACGGCCAAGAAACTCTGCTCCGGACAGTGCCCGCGCCTCCGCCAGATTCTTTACTCCAAGCGCTGTAATATCCGTCTCCTTCTCGGCTTCTTCCAGTGTGGGGAATACCATATCCGGGAAGGGGGAGGGACCGCCTCCGCTCTGCATGATCGCTTTCGCGTAAAGTCCTTTCGTAAGCGGGGAGCATACCAGTGCCTGCACACAGGCAGCTCCGGCAGACTGACCGGCAATCGTAATATTCTCCGGATCGCCGCCGAAGGAAGCGATATTACGTCTGACCCACTTCAGAGCCGCGATCTGATCCAGCAGACCGTAATTGCCGGAGATTCCCTTTTCATTCTCCGCATCCAGCTCTTTCGATACCATCCAGCCGAAGATATTCAGACGGTAATTGATGGTCACCAGAATTACTCCCTGACGGGCGAAATGTTCGCCGTCAAAGTGCGCGGAATGACCATAGCCGGTCATGAAAGCGCCACCGTGTATCCAGAAAATGACCGGAAGCTTCTCATCTGTGCTCTGCGCCGGCGTCCACACATTCAGATACAGGCAATCCTCACTCATCTCCTCCTCACACGGGTAAAACTCGCGAATAAAGAAAGGACTGGCTACACCCAGCTGCGGGCACTTTGCGGATGCACGCGCACAGTCGCGCACGCCTTCCCAGTCTGCTGCCGACTGCGGCGCCTTCCAGCGTAGCTCGCCGACAGGTGGAGCCGCATACGGGATGCCATAATAAGCAGTGATGCTGGGCCATCCGCAGGGGATGCCTCTCACCTTTCCGTTTTCAACCGTTGTCTCTCGCATAATTACGCCTCCTTAAGATCTGAACAATTTGAGCGGTTACCGTTTATTAAGCGTTTTTCTTCGCCATCGCGCGATATACAAAAGAAAGTACCAGACCGCACACCGCCATAACCATGGCCAGCAGGAACGCCGGGCGATAGCTTCCGGTTGCCGCCAGCATCTTGCTGACGATCATCGGACCTGCGATACCAGCTGCAGAGAAGCCGATAAACATGATTGCATAGTTGATGCTGGAATTTCTGGAGCCGAACTGACCGGCAGTGAAACCGGGGTATACGCCCATGAACGCACCGAAGCATACGCCGATCATGCAGATTCCGATATAGAACAGAACCACAGAGCCTTCGCTGAAGTACAGCATGCCAAGAGCGGCAATCGCCAGGCAGAGTACGCCGGTCAGCGTATTGATCCGGCCGATACGGTCAGAAATATAGCCACAAAGGATACGGCCGAAGGTATTGAACAGTGCCAGTACGGATACAACAATCGCTGCAGCCGCCGGAGTCATGCCGACCATACTCTGTGCGATGTTGGATGCCTGGGAAATCGCCATCATGCCAAAGACTGCACCAAGAAACAACATTACGATCATAACATAGAAGATCGGGGTCGCCAGCATTTCCTTCCAGTTCTTGTCGGCCGCGCCGGTTGCGCCACTCTTCGCTGCCGGAGGATTCCATCCGTCCGGTACGAAGTCTGCCGGGCACTTTACAATGAACTGCGAGCAGATGCCAACGACAATAACGATAAAGATACCGATAAAGATAAAGGCTTTACGCACACCGAACTGACTGATCAGCATGTTGCCGACCGGCGGAACGATGACGGAAGAGATTCCGTAGGAAGCTGTGGCGATACCGCCAACAAGTCCTGCCTTATCCGGGAAAAACTTTACGGAGTTGCTGATGGTCTGTCCGTAAGCAAGACCCATGGCAAGACCGCAGAGCAGGCCGAAGCCTACGATCAGCATGCCTGTGTTCTGTGCCAGACCGCAGACGATAAAGCCGAGGCCGAACAGTACGCCGCCGGCGAAGATAACCCATTTCGGGCCGAGCTTTTCGGTAATGAAGCCGCCGGCAATCATGGTAATAAAACCATCGCCATTGCCTATGGAAAATACGATTGACAGGCTGGCTGCGGTAAGGGTTACACCGTTCAGCCGGCTCAGTTCCTCTGCCATGGGGGCTGCGAATACGCTCCAGGCATACATGGCGCCGATGCAGAGGTTAATCAGGCAACTGGCCGCCAGTACCAACCAGCGCTTTTTTGTAAGAGCAGTGTTACGCTCCTGTACATTCTGTGACATGTTAGAGTCTCCTTTCTCTCTCCTCTATATGCAAATTGCAAAACATTGTTATTATAACATGGATTTATAGGAAACTCAATTATTCATAATTATAAGTCGAGGTAAATCTTTCTTTTTACCCTGCAAAACTTTGTTGGTGCTGTGTTTTCCCTAAAGTTACATAAATTGTACCCGGGTAAATCCTTTTATACAAAAAACTCTCCGCATTTCTGCGGAGAATCAGTTTATCGAAGAGTATTCGCTCTGTTAATTACTTCCGGATCAATCTTCTTCATATCCGTATGCTTCAGGATTTGATGCACCAGCTCGTAGATATCTTCCACATACTGATTGATCACAAGCTCCTGACCGCCCACGACGAAGGATACCGCGAAGACATCACGCATTCGGTAAGGGTTAAACTTCGCTTCCGTAAAATTCGCCCAGGGGAAACGCTGCACCGTCTTGCCGGTTGACATCTCCAGGTATTCCGGCTTGATCTCATAGCGGATCTTGGCCTTAATCTTAGCTCCAACCTTGTTGGTCAGTACAATAACCACTGCCTCAATCAACAGAAAGATCGCTACTAGGGGAGTACCAACAAAATCCGGGTAGGATGGCTCAAAAAGATACCGGTAAATAAAATAGAAACTGAATACAACGACGGAATTCGCCAGTACACAGACATTCTTCATCTTATCAAACCGCCGTCCCGCTACAAACACTTTCTTCATAACTGTTATTCTCCTTGCCGCTTATCCGGCCCCTCCGAAAAGCTTTGCTTTTTATGATTCAAACATCCCGCAGATGTCCCCAACTTCTACAAGTTGCTCTTCGTTCTTCTGATTAGAAATCTCCCGGATCCCCGTTCTCAATCGCCTTTACAGCATCGTTGTAATCTACATAGCGATCATAGTCTCCGGTATAGATTGTCCTCCCGTCTCTCTTAACAATGATCGTATCCTTGATACATCCGGACCAGCCCTCCAGCTCAAAAGTCAGATCATGCTTTTTCAACCACTGCTTAAATTCAAAAAAATCCATATCACACCTCCGGACGATTTTGCCAATCGTGGGAAACTCTTCTTCCCATCTCAAGAATCGCCTGCTTCTTCTCTTCCAGTGTGTCATTGGCGAAACGCGCCGTAGGGCCTGAGATTGAGATCGCCGCTACCAGATTTCCATCACGATCCAGAATCGGAACCGCAATTCCGAACAGTCCATCCTCACGCTCGCCATCACTAATGGCAACTCCACTTTCACGAATCTTATCATACAGGGTACAGTCCTGCTCTTCGCCGCATCCCAGCTTTATACGCTCAGCCGGCGTCATAAAGGACAAAATCACCTTTCCGGCAGCTCCCCGCTGCAGATCATGACGGGTTCCCACCTTCACCACCTGCCTCAGCTCACGTTCTGATTCCACGGATTCCACACAGAGCTTCGAACATCCGTCAGGAACAAAGAGACGTACATCTTCATTATACTTCTGATTCAGTACCCGCATATGAGGCACCGCAATCCGCTTCAGCTCATCGTAGGACTTACTGGGAACCATATCCGCCAGCCACACTAGCTTCGTCCCCAGATGATAGCGCTTGTTCTGCGGGTTCTTCACCACAAAATCATGTTCCTGCAGTGCCGTAAGGATGCGAAGTGCGGTACTCGATGAAAGCCCCGTACGCTCAGCGATCTCCAGCAATATCATTTCCTCTTTATCCAGAAAGCACTCCAGGATCTCCAGGGCGCGCTCTACGGAACGTGTCGGTGAATTCTGCTTTTCCATTCTTTGCCTCAATTCTTGCCACTATTCATGTCATGTTGATGAAAGGTTTAAGAAAAGAGCTGCCGCAAGCGGCAGCTCCTTCTTTATAACATATGTACGAAGTTACGCACACAAACTATCTGCCGTTGGTGATGTCGTCGATGGTCTTGAACATCTGCTCAACCGGAGCTTCCTTACCGGTCCACAGTTCGATCTGACGAGCACCCTGGTAAATAACCATGCCCAGACCATTGATGATCTTGCAACCCTGCTCCTCAGCTTCCTGCAGGAAACGGGTCTTCAGAGGGTTGTAGGTAGCATCGAAGCAAACCTGGTTGGACTTGATGTACTTCTTGTCAATAACGGTCTCGTCCTCATGGCCTCTCATGCCCAGACCGGACAGGTTAACCAGAACGTCGGACTCTTCTACAGCCTTGATAACTGCTTCCTGATCAGCAGTACGGATAGCTACAGCAACCTCTCTGCCGAACTTCTCGTTCAGATCCTTAGCCAGGATCTCGCACTTCTCGGAACGAGAGCTGATGTACATCTTCTTAGCTCCCATATCAGCCATGGTAAAGCAAACGGACTTACCGGTGCCGCCTGCGCCCCATACGAAGAAAGTGCTCTCTTCGAACTTGATGCCTTCCAGCTCCATGGACTTGGTAGCGCCAAAGCCATCGGTGTTGTAACCCTTGCAGGTACCGTCAGCGTTGCGAACTACGGTGTTGATGGTACCCATCTTCTCAGCCAGGGGATCCATCTCATCCATGAACTGAACAGCGAATTCCTTGTTGGGTTTGGTTACGGCAAAACCAGCATAGCTGTTATCTTTCTTGATATTGGCAATATTGTTGCCGATCAGCTCATTGTTGGTCTCCAGAGGGAAGTAATGACCATCAAAGTTGATAGCCTTGTAAGCTTCGTTCTGCATTCTGGGGGAGAAAGACTGTCCCAGAGGGGTACCTAACAATGCGATTAATTTCGTGTCTGCCATAATTGTCCTCTTTCCACACATGTACATGTGTATTTTATATTTGCAACGGATTGTCCGCCACATTTTTATATTATATAATATAATAAACTTAATTCAAAAAGTCAACCGGATTTGGCAAAATTTTTTAGCCCTGGCTCTTCGGAAGCTCCAGACGCAGATCTTTGGAAGCACCTGCCTTCAGGATGTAGCTGTCGGTATCATGCTGCAGCATCTCTACGACTCTCTTGGAGATCGCGATACACTGATCCAGATCAATGCCGGTCTCGATACCCATCTGGCTCATTGCATGTACAACATCCTCGGTAGCTACGTTGCCGGTAGCGTTCGGGATGAAGTTGCAGCCGCCTACGCCTGCGAAGGAAGCATCGAACTGATAGAAACCAGCCTGCATACCTGCGAAGATGTTAGCGATTGCCAGACCACGGGTGTTGTGGAAGTGCAGCCACCAGTTGTTCTCCGGATAGCACTTCTTCATCTCGGTGCAGATATCGTATACCTGCGTCGGGTAAGCCATACCGGAAGCATCGGACAGGGAGATCTCGGTGATGCCTACGTTCATGTAAGCTTCTACGATCTCCTTTACATCGTCGATCGGTACGCCGTTGTAATCCCAGGGAGAACCAAATGCCATAGAAATGGAACCGGAAATGCCGATGCCGTTCGCCTGAGCCTTCTCTACGCACTCCTTGAACTTTGCTACGCTCTCAGCGGGCGTGCAGTTCAGGTTGGCAATATTGTGACCCTTACTTGCGGATACATTCAACTTAACCTTCTTACAGCCACATGCAACTGCGCGATCTACGCCTCTTGCGTTGGGGATCAGAGCTCGAAGCTCTACATCTTCCGGTACGCCTTCTGCCAGGATTGCCTTGAATACTTCATCGGTGTTCGCCATCTGAGGAACCTTTACAGGATGAACGAAAGAACCAACTTCAATTACCTTGAAGCCAGCTGCGATCATCTTCTTCAGCAGCTCTACCTTGTTCTCTACGGAAAGTACAAAAGGAGCCTTTACGTGCTTACCGCTCTTGCTCAGTACGGGATTGCCGTTCTCATCTACCATATCACGATAGATGAAAGCGCCGCTCTTGTCACGCATGGGAATGCCGTTTGCATCGAAAGTAATCGCCTTCTCATTCTGCAGACCGTCTCTCATGCCAACTTCGCAGATTCTAACATTTTTTACAAGATCTAATGCCATGATTAATTAATCTCCGTTTTTCATAGTAAAAGGGTGGGGTACGGATACCCCACCCCTGAATTTATTGTCTGTACATATCCAAAGGTACCACGGTGCCCTGGGCACACTCACAGGCATCTTCTTCGTCTTTTATTTCAATTATAATAATTACTCAGCCTGAGAACGAACAACGGTAGCTTCTACGCCGCCCATCTCGTCTGCAAACTTCAGACGACCGTTGCAAATATCAACGTTATCCTTGTGAGTGTAGATATCGTTGATGTTCCATACACCGGGGGTGGGAACTGCGATGTTCTCCATCGGAGCATCGATCAGGTAAGGCTCGCCGCACTCCAGAGCTTCCTTCAGAGCTTCTGCAAACTCATCTGCGCTGGCAATCTTGCGTGCCTTGATGCCGTAACCGCGTGCTACTGCTGCCCAGTCAGGGCTGTAAGGCTCCCATGCCTGCTGGAACATACCTTCGCCGCCCATGGTGTTGCCCATTTCTGCCGGACGGATTTTGAACTCCGTACCAAGATGCTGACGGCAATGCTCTCTCTCATTCGTGTAATGCAGACCTTCCAGACCTGCGATGGTTCCGAATGCGCTGTTGTTCATAACGATCCAGATTACCGGGATACCCTGCTCCTTAGCGGTAGCCATTACGCAGGGGTTCGCTGCACCGAAGCCGCCGTCGCCGGTCAGAGTCAGTACTACGCGATCCGGAGCTGCCAGCTTCGCGCCAAGGATTGCGCCTGCACCGAAGCCCATGGTAGCCAGTCCCGAAGGATGGTTGATAGCGCCGGGTACGTTGATGTCGTACTGCTGTGCAACACCATTCTTGTTCCAGCCTACATCGGTGAAGATCAGAGCATCTTCCGGAACGAGAGCCTTAACGTCTCTCAGGATACGCTGAGGAGTCATCGGGAAGCGGCCGTCGTCGCAGATTGCCTGATTCTGAGCCTTGAAGTTTGCCTTGAAGTCAGCAATCTCCTTGCGCAGCTCGGGGTGATCGATACCTTCCGGCTTCAGCTCCTTCGCTGCTGCCAGAATCTGCTGCAGAGCCAGCTTGATGTCAGCCTGGGCACCAATCATAACGGGGTAGTTGCGGCCGATTTCCTGAGGATCGATATCGATCTGCATGAACTTAGTTACACTCTGGTTGAAGGTTACACCCTTGTACCAGGAAGAGCTGTCAGCCTCTGCCATACGGCTTCCCAGGATCAGGATGCGGTCAGCAGTAGTGGTCTTCTTGTGAGTCAGCTCAAAGCCCCAGAAACCAGTCTGGCCCAGCATCAGCGGATGGCTGTCCGGGATACAGCTCTGGCCCATAAGTGTACGGGATACCGGGATATCCAGGAATTCTACGAGATCCTGCAGTTCTTTGGATGCCTGAGCAAGCAGAACACCGCCGCCGGCATGGATGACAGGATTCTTAGCCTCAATCAGCTCCTTGGCGATTGCCTTTGCTGCTTCGGGATCCAGTCCGGGCTTTTTGGTCTCGTGGCTGTCCATGTAAGTACGCTCGAAGCAGTCGGTCTCAATCTCACGAGAGAACATATCCATGGGAACGGAGATCAGAACAGGACCGGGGCGTCCGCTCTCAGCCAGACGGAATGCCTTATCCAGAATTTCCGGGAAAGCTTCCGGACGATCTACTCTCCATGCTCTCTTTACGAAGGGCTTGTAGATATCGTACTGGCTGCCGTCGCAGTGCATGTTAACTTCCTGATGCGGGTGCTTGCCGTAGTAGTAGCTGGGAACATCACCGGCGATTACTACCATGGGGATGGAGTCAAATGCTGCGTTTGCAACACCGGTGGTCGCATTGGTCAGGCCCGGGCCAAGGTGGCAGATAACAACGCCTGCCTTATGTGCAACACGAGCGTAGCCGTCAGCTGCGGTAGCTGCGATCTGCTCATGACGAACGCTGATGTAGCGCAGCTTGGTGGAACGGCTGAAAGCATCCAGCATAGCGATTACGGTGTGGCCGCAAAGACCGAACACGTACTCGACGCCGCGACGCTCTAAATAGTCAACGATCTGATCGGAAACAAGTTTCTTCATTCAGATATCCTCCTTTAGAATGGTTTTTGTCCCTTTGGTAATTTATTTTTATCATAAAACGAGGGGAAAAGTCCAATGCTATCTTTTCAAAAAAAAGTTAGAATCCTTCATAATATGCGTAAATTTCATGATAAAGAAAGAAAAAATCATGGATGAGTTGAATCTTGTATATAAAAGATTTATAATAAAAATGATTTGGGGCTGTGCGGACTTTCATGAATGAGCAGTGCTGCCCGGAATCAGGAAACGAGTTTTAGCAATTATATAATTACGGAAAGAGGAGGAACCCTATGAACCTGCAGCAGCTGTATTACTTTAAGACGATTGCGCAATTGGAACACTATACCAAAGCAGCGGAGCAGCTGAATGTCTCCCAGTCCCGTCTGAGTCATGCGATCGGAGATCTGGAGAAGGAATTGCAGGTGACATTGTTCGTCCATCATGGACGTAATGTGAAGCTGACGCGTTGCGGAGCTTTTCTTCTGGAATATGTCTCCCA
>JABLTM010079407.1_pt1 | contig 17286 bp, 13 predicted proteins | sample 7160121 | NCBI WGS metagenome assembly JABLTM01 (sample SAMN14651224, study PRJNA627086) | human gut metagenome | isolation source: feces | host: Homo sapiens
ATCAACAACCATATCAGCCACAGAAAGCACTGTATTGGCTGCGAATCCGGTCATCACCTGATGACCGCCGTTAATTCCGGTAAATTCCTGATCCGACGCATAGCCACCCAATTTCAGTGCATTCTCAATCACCGGCGAAAAGTCCTTCTCTTCACCGATATGACGCATGCCGGGATACCCCACCATTTCCGTCGTGAAAACCCGATCCGCGTAATCCTCTTTCGGAGGCATCAGACAATTCGTCGTAAAGAGAACCGGGGCCGGAAGTTTCGAGAATTCCTTCTGCTGATTCTGCCATGCGGTTCCGAAATTCCCCTTCAGATGCGAATACTTCTTCAGTTCCGGGTAAGCATGCGCCGGAAGCATCTCTCCATGAGTATAGACATTAATTCCTTTGCCCTCTGTCTGTTCCAGCAGCAGTTTCAGATCATACAGATCATGACCGCTGATAACGATAAACGGCCCCTTTTCTACCGTGAGAGTTACTTCCGTCGGCTGCGGATGTCCGAAAGTCTCTGTATTGGCACGATCCAGCAGAGCCATGCACGTAAGGTTCACTTCACCGACTTCCAGAACGATCGGAAGAAGCTCCTCCATCCCCCAGTCGTCCATGCCGACTGCATAGAGAGCCTTATAAAGGAAATTGTGAATGGCAGCGTCCCTGTACCCCAGCACTACCGCATGATAAGCATACGCCGCCATGCCGCGGATACCGAACAGGATCAGGGAACGCAGGGAACGGACATCCTCCGGCGCGTTCCAGAGATTTGCCATATCATAATCATCATTCTTGCCGCAGGAAGCCTCACAGGAGAAGCAGCCGGGGATCAATCTCTGCTTCTCCTTCTCCGCCCGGTCAATCAGCTTCCGGATATCCGCATTGTCAAAATTCACATTCGTCAGCGTTGCGAAAAGACCTTCCACAACCAGCGCTGCCGTCGCATCATTTGCTTTATATTCATTGCCCTCCACAGCCTTCGCCAGACCGATCAGCGCGCCTGTCAGCTGATCCTGAAGCTCTGCCGTATCCGAAGTCTTCCCGCAGACTCCCATTCTGCCGGAACAACCCTTACCACCTGCAGTCTGTTCACATTGATAACAAAACATATTTCATTCCTCCTGTATTGTAAAGAAACATTTGAGCAAAGTCACCTTGCCGTATGCCAGATGCACTATAGTTTCTGTCCTTTGTGCTTTGATTATAGCAAATTGCTTTTTTCTTCTGCGTTGTAATTGCAACGAATTGTACACATTACGGAGCAATTTTTTTCTCGATTGAAGTTCTTCTTGACATTTTTTTCCGATAGCCTACAATGAAGGTGTATGTCAGATGCGGAGTATCATGATATACCCACCGCATCCTCATAACTGTACGATTCCTTGTGGTTATGACTGCTCGGAAGAAGGAGGATTTCTCATGAACACAGAACGTTTGCAGCGTATCCTGCAGAAATTAAAGGAAAAGAATCTCTCCCAGATGATCATCTCTGATCCTCTGGCCATTTACTATCTGACAGGCCGTCTGATTGATCCCGGCGAAAGACTTCTCGCCCTCTATATCAGTCAGTCTGGTAATAACCGTATCTTTATCAATAACCTCTTCACAGTACCGGAGGATCTCGGTGTGGAGAAGGTTCGCTTCTCGGATACGGATGATTCCATCGCGCTTCTTGCGGAGGCTCTTACCCCCGGCGAAGCGCTCGGCATCGACAAGATCTTCCCTGCCCGCTTCCTGCTGCCTCTAATGGAGCGCGCTTCCGCATCTTCCTATGTGCTCAGCTCTGTATGCGTGGACGAGGTTCGCGCCTGCAAGGACGAGGAAGAGAAAGAAAAGATGAGAGCCAGCTCCCGGGTAAACGACGCCGCAATGGCTCGTTTCCGCGAGATGGTTCATGAAGGTGTCACGGAGAAGGATGTCGCCGCTCATATGCTGGAGATCTATCAGGAACTGGGCGCAGAGGCCTATTCCTTCCCGCCGCTGGTTGGATTTGGCCCAAATGCCGCGAACGGACATCATGAACCGGACGATACCGTTCTGAAGGACGGCGACTGCGTTCTGATCGATGTTGGCTGCAAGCGCGAAGGCTACTGCTCAGATATGACCCGTACCTTCTTCTTCCGCAAGGTCCGCGATCCGAAACACAAAGAGATCTACGAGATCGTGCGAAAGGCAGTGGAGACTGCGGAATCCATGCTGAAGCCCGGCGTACCGCTCTGCGATGTGGATGCGGCTGCCCGCAAGGTTATCGAAGATGCCGGATACGGTCCGAACTTCACACATCGCCTGGGCCACTTCATCGGTCTGGAGGATCATGAGTACGGCGATGTTTCCCTGGCGAACCACAATGTCGCTCAGGTTGGAAATGTCTTCTCCATCGAGCCCGGTATCTATATCGAAGGCGAGGTCGGCGTCCGCATTGAAGATCTTGTTATGATCACAGAAGACGGCTGCGAGATTCTGAACTCCTACCCGAAGGAACTTTCTATTATTGAATAGCCGCAATCATTGAAAACTGTGCACCGCATTCTAGTTGTGTGAGGTTCACTCATTACAATAAATTATCGATAATTGCCAGTATTACCAAAATCCCCTGTCAGATCCATTTTTACCGATCTGGCAGGGGATTTTTCTCTGTTTTTATCGTTCTTATCGATTTTCTTAACCTTTGGATTTCTACTCTTCCTCTGAACCGGTATCCTCACCGGAATCCTCCGGTGCCTGGGTTTCCGGTTCCGTCTCAGGGGCTTCGGTCTCCGGTTCCGTCTCGGGCGGTGCGGGAGTCTGGATCGTCTCACTGGTCTCAGGTGCCTGCGTCGTAGTCTCCGCTGTCGTTGCCGCCGTCGTGGTCTCTGCCGTTGTGGTCGGAGCCGCCGTCGTCTCCTCCTCCAGCATGGATCCATTATTCGCAATACCACCGAACACGATAACTGGCGTGCCGACCGAGATCAGATCATAAAGCTCCGGCGCTTCCCAGGTGGGGAGATTCACACAGCCGTGAGAACCGCTTCTCTTGTAGATGCTTCCACCGAAACTGCTTCTCCAGCTGGCGTCATGCAGACCGTAGCCGCCGCAGAAAGGCATCCAGTAGGATACAAACGAAGTATACGCATACGTACCGTTATCCGCCTGAGGGCCGCGCAGTGTGCGGTTGCGCTCCTTGCTCTGAATGCTGTATACACCGGTAATTGTGCGGTTGTTCTTCGCCGGATTACCGGATACGCAGTTGCTGCTCCACAGGCAGCTGCCGTCGCGGTAGAAATACACTTCCTGTACATTCAGATCAATTTCCACATATTCATTGCCCCAGTCCGCGCCGATCTTGTGGCTGGCTGCCTTCTGATCCCAGATACAGCCCCCTTCATAGGGCACGCCGGTCTCCAGCGCTTCTACAGCAACTTTCAGAGTTTCTTCCTTATTCATCTTCCAGCCGTAGGTACCGTCATCGGCCAGAGTCACCGTTCCGCTGCTGGTACTCTCGAACTCTCTCGCCGTTCCGTATGTATTGTATTTTGCTGCAAGCTCATCGATCCATGCAGAAATCGGCTCCGTGTTTATCGTTACATTATTCGAAGCATCCAGAACTAATGCTTCCTTTACCACGCTCGTCGGCATAGATTCCTTCGGTTCCGGATCGAACAGGAAATCAACAGTTCCCTTGCAATGGGCATTCAAGGCATTTACTGTCGCCGCCATTGCATCATCCGCCTTCATAACATCGCTGTAAAGACCGCTATCCGCCAGCACCAGATCGTGCTGCACGTTCTTTACCGCTTCGATCGCCAGCTGCTCCACCTGCTTCAGATCGATTTTTGTTCCGATCACTTCCGGCTGAAGCTCGTACATGCGCGTTGTTTCGTTGTAAAGAATCTCCGCATCCTTCGATGTGGTCATATTCTGGAACAGCGGACTGGCTTCGATACGTTTGCTCAGCAGTACTTCATCGAAGGACCATGCGCTTCCTGCTTCATAATTCACAGGATTCTGCTCCGCCTTGCGCCAGTTGGATACATCCTGTCCATCCATGAGTGACTGGAGGCTAACATCGTAATCCGCCTCCAAATTGATATCAGACGCTGTAATCACATCCGTCTTGGACAGAACATCTGTGATCGTAAGGGTATAGTCTTTTGCTTCCTGGGCGAAAAGCTCTTCCACCTCCGCAACCGTCTTCTCCGAGCAGTCGATGGAGTTGATAAAGGTTCCCGGCAGGAAATGATCCTCGTAATGAGCCTTCATTTTATTATTCTGCGATACAGCATAGACACCGTATCCGCCGGCTGCCGCGACAATCAGAATCGCTGCCACAGCGGCTACGATCTTCCCCTTGCCCTTCTTTTTCTTCCGGCGGGGAGCGTTGCTGCCCTTCGGGTTGTTCTGACTGTCTTCCGGCTTTCTTCGGTATTCATCGTCGGTCTCACGCTGTACTCTTCTCGGATCATTCTCCGGTCTGCGCCCTTCTGCATGGCGAACCTCTGCCGGACGTCTTCCCGGACGATGCTCTGCGGATGCAGCAGCTGCCGCCTGCTCTGCACGCGGAGCGGTCTTTGCCCTTGCAGTGATCGGAACAGTTTCAAAGTCGGAATCATCCTCCTTATCAGATGGCTGTTCGGAGGACTGTTCCTCCTCATCCAGATCCGAGAACTGAATCTTAGGCAGGATCTCTTCTTTCTCATGTTCTTTCTCTTCTGCCGGAGGAACCTGAACCGCCTCTCTGCGAAGCTCTTCTCTGACATCCTCCTGATCCTGTGTTGCACGGTTCTCCAGCGCTTCCGTGATCACGCCAACCGGAATCTCCCCGGTTTCATCCAGGTTTTCGATCACGATCGCGTCTCTTGCGGTATTTTGTTCCTCTTTCTGCACAGAATCTGCATTGTCATCCAGATTCTCTATTTCGATCTTTCTTTTCTCTTCTGACATGTCTTCTCCCTGATTCTCATGACTGCTTTCTGAAACTTACATTTCTGCCACAAAAGGCATTCAGAAAGGTTTCAGTTCTATTTTACCAGAGTATATGACTATTTGCAATAGTTGTATACTTAATCCTTTCTTAAAATTGTGATTTTAAAACCTACGTTTTTTCGTACTTTTGAAGATTTTTGTCACTAACGATAAAATTTTCAAAGCGTTCGCAGGAGCCAAAAACCGGCCTCCTGCTCATGCAGGAAGCCGGTCCTGGACCATACCATAAAAGAACTTCGGTCAATCTTCTATTATCTGCTCGTGTTATATCTGCTTCCGTACCACCTTATACTCGTCATCCATCTGGAAATACGGGCAGCTGCGGGAGCTTCCGCTTAAGAAGCGGTACATCTCATCCTCATCCAGATTTACTTCGCAGTAATAACATTCGTCTTCTTCATCATAAGCGTAATTTGCGCAGAACTCACAGCATCCACCGTCCGCCATACTGCCTCCTAATCTGCCAGAAGAATCCGGTCGTTATCCAGATCCTTTCCGGTTCCCGCCTTGAAGCGCGCCAGCAGATCTTCCACGGTCATGCCTTCTCTCTGGCTGCCGGATACATCCAACACGACCTGTCCATTCGCCATCATGATCGTGCGGTTGCCAAGCGAAAGCGCCTGGTGCATATTATGAGTGACCATCATACAGGTGATCTTCTCTTCCTTCACAATCGTGCGGGTCAGCTCCAGCACCTTCTCTGCCGTACCGGGATCCAGCGCCGCCGTATGCTCATCCAGAAGAAGCAGTTTCGGTGTAACAATCGTCGCCATGAGAAGTGTCAGTGCCTGGCGCTGTCCACCGGAAAGAAGTCCAACCGGCTGCGTCATGCGATCCTCCAGTCCCATATCCAGAAGTGACAGGCGCTCACGGAAAAGGCTCTGATCCTTCTTGCTGATCCGGCTGAACGGAGCTTTGCCCTTCGAGGAGCGAAGATAGGCCAGCGCCAGATTCTCTTCAATTGTCATATGGGGCGCCGTTCCACTGTTCGGATCCTGGAAGAGGCGGCCAATCATGCGGCTTCGCTTATGCTCTGTCATGAAGGTGATATCCTTCCCGTCCAGGCAGATGCTGCCTTCGTCCACATAAAAGCTTCCGGCAACCGCGTTGAACAGCGTGGACTTGCCGGCGCCGTTCGAGCCGATAATGGAGACAAAATCCGCCGGTTCCAGGTTCAGGGAAAAATCATGGAGCGCCGTCTTCTCATTCACCGTTCCCGGATTAAATGTCTTGGAAATATTCTGAATCGAAAGCATACTAGCGTCCTCCCTTTCTGGCGGCAGCCATCTTTTTTTTCTGGAATGCTGCGTACGCCTTCAGCGTAGGCATTGCGATGGCCAGTGCCACGATGATCGCCGTCATCAGTTTCAGACACTCGATCGGCACGATCGAAGTCTTCAGAATGATCGCATAGATGAAACGGTAAATAATGCTTCCGACCAGCACTGCAATGATGTTGCGCAGAATCGAGCGGCGGCCAATCACCGTCTCGCCAATAATCAGACAGGCAAGACCGATAACTACAATACCAGTACCGCCGTTAATATCCGCTGATTTCTGCATCTGACCAACGATTGCTCCAGATAGAGCCGTTAGCGCATTCGCGATGCAGAGGCCTACCGTGATCGCAAACGCCGGATTGATGGAGGATGCCTTCACCATTGCGCGGTTATCGCCAGTCGCACGAATGGACAGCCCCATGCGGGTTCTCAGAAACCAGTTCAACAAAATCATCGCAAGTATTACAATCACAGCAATCAGAAGCAGCTCATACCACTCGCCGCCGATTCCGGTCTTCTTGAACAGAGTAAAGATGGTCTCCTTCTTCAGCAGATTGATGTTCGAAGTCCATCCCATCGCCATCAGGTTCACCGTATATAAACCGGTGTTCGTCACGATTCCGGCAAGGATTGACGGAACCCCCAGACGGGTCTGAAGGAATGCCGTCACAAATCCTGCCGCTGCACCGGCTGCCATAGCGGCAAAGATCCCGAGGAACGGGTGTCCTGATGCGGCACAGGATACGGAAACGGCCATTCCGAGAACAAAACCGCCGTCCGTGGTCAGATCCGCAATATCCAGGATCCGGTAACTCAGAAAAAGCGCCAGTGAAACGAGGGCATAGGCAAAGCCCAGTTCCAGAGCAGTCTGTGCAATAAATAACATGATATTAATCCTCCGTTGTCGTTACCTCAACCAGTTCTCCCATATCTGCAAATACAGAATAATCGATCTTAAGCTCGGCTGCCGTCTCAGTATTTACCGTGATGATGCCGCCATCCATCTTGTAGAAATCTTCCATACCGTCCATGCCCTTCGTCATCGCTTCGAAAGCAAGATCCGCGGTCTTCGTTCCCAGATCGGTATAGTTTACACCGCAGGTCGTGAATGCGCCATTGCGTACAAAGGAATCCGCGCCGGTGTAATGGGGGATACCTGCCTCCGCGAAGGTCTGCGCGATCGTCGTTTCAGCTGCCATGATGATGTTGTCGGTGGGAGTGAATACCGCATCCACACCTTCCGATGCCAGAACGCTGGCCGCGGAGATAACCTCATCGTTCGTGTTCGCAGTTGCCTCTACATATTCAATATTCTTTGCATCCAGATAAGCCTTGGCTTCCGCGATCGGGGTTGTGGAGTTCGGCTCTGACAGGGAATACAGCAGGCCAACCTTCTGCACATCCGGATTCTGTGCCAGCATCATATCCAGAATGAAATCTGTATTCAGTGCGTCGCTGGTACCGGTTACATAATCAATGCCAACCAGATCAGCTGCCTCCGGATCGGAGATAGCTGCAAATACAACCGGAGTCTTCGTCTCTTCTGCACAGCTGGTCATTACCTGCGCTGCCAAAGTCGCAATCGGAATAATTGCATCTACGCCGTCGGAAACCGCCTGATCGCCAATCTGCATCAGAATCGACTGATCCCCCTGGCCGGAATAAACCTGACCGTAATCAATGGTAATGCCGTTCTCTTCTGCCAGCTTATCAAGCTCTGCTACGATGGCATCCGCGATCTCATCCAGGGAAGCGTGATCCATCTGCTTAACAACCGCAACCTTATATGTATCCTTCAGACCTGTCTCTGCGGCTGCTGTGGTATCCGCCGCTGCTGCCGTGGTATCTGCTGCCGCTGTGGTGTCTGCTGCCGCTGCCGTGGTGTCTGCCGCTGCCGCCGTTGTCTCGGAACTTCCTCCGCAGGCCGCCATTGCGAAAACCATCGCTGCACTCATGCCGCATGCAAATACTTTCTTTACCATTTCCTTCTTCATAATAATTCCTCCTGGTGCGGGTGGAGATGGAGCCATATTCTTAAAAGCAGCTGTGGATATAAAAAAACAGCCTCTGTCCCACCATGGGACAAAAGCCGCTGCTTCTGCGATACCACCCAAATTGACGTTCACACGCCCTCTCGCTTCACGTACCATCTATACGTGTCCCATGGATAACGGGTGGGATTCCCGTCGGTCCCTACTTGGCAAAACGCCGTTCAGTCCGCCCTCCGAAGTCCATTCACCGGCTGCTTCCCGTCCCGCTCGCACTGTCCGGGACTCGCTGGAGGTTCGCTTATACAGGCTACTTCTCTTCCTCAACGGTTTTGGTTGTTTCCTTACTTTCTGATTATATGCACGTTTTTTCTATTTGTCAAGCCCCTGACACAAATCCGTCCGGAGCTTTGTGAAAAAGCCATAGCGGCATGCCCTACCGAAATAACCATGCCGCTCACGGATATCGCGCTCTATTACGCGGCCAGTGCTCCGAATGCGCCAAGTACACCTGTTGATGCCAGTGCCATAATCACGCCTGCCAAAAGTACGCCGCCCATGCAGGCCAGTACACTGGACTTAAAATCCATATCCAGAAGACTGGCGGCCAATGTTCCTGTCCATGCGCCGGTTCCCGGCAGCGGAATTCCCACGAACAGCAATAGTGCTACAAACAGACCGCGTCCCGCCTTCGCCTGCAGCTTCTGTCCGCCCTTCTCGCCCTTCGTCAGGCACCAGGAGAAGAAACCTCCGATGCCTGGTTTCTCCGCGCCCCACTCCAATATCTTTCTGGCGAAAAAGTAAATGAACGGAACCGGCAGCATATTCCCGATAATCGCAATGATATAGGTCGGCGCCAGAGACATACCCATGGTTAATCCATAGGGAATCGCTCCGCGAAGCTCTACCAGCGGAAACATGGAAATAATAAAAACGATCAGATAAGTAAGCATAGATCTCCCTTCCAATAACAGACCAATGTAAATCGCTTCGCATATTTTAACACAAGTGCTTTGCAGTGTCTACTATAAAATATGCCGCACAGACTTTTGCTCTGTTTCTTACGATCCGGTATCTTTCTGCTCCTCCTGTTCCAACAGACGGAAGGAAAAATTCAGATAAAGCAGCTCATCCGGATCGGTGAGATCCGAATCCAGAATCTCCCGGATTCTCTCCAGACGGTACAGCAGCGTACTTCGGTGAATATAAAGTTCCCGCGCCGTCTGTGTTGCGTTCAGATTTTCCTCCAGATAAACCCGAAGTGTCCGGTAATATTCCGTATGCTGCTGCGCATCGATCTCCTTCAGTCTCGGAAGCTTCTCATGGCAGAGCATATATCCCGGCAGTCGCCTGGTGCTCTGCTCCAGAATATAGGTGAAGGCGATCCTGTCGAACCAGTGGATCCAGAGATAGGGCATCTTTCTCCCGCCCACATCCAGTGCCAGTGTCGCCTGAATATACTGTCTGCGAAGATTGGAATGCCCGGTCATCACCCGGCTGTAGCCAGCTTTCAGAAAGCTCTCGCGGATAAAATATTTCAGACGATTGCCCAGGTCTTCCGCGCTTTCGCCGATCAGCGTAAGATCAAAGAAACAGACGATATCTTCTTTAAAAGGGAAACTGCTTGTATGTGGGATCTGTTCTTCCATATAACTGCAGATTGCATGTGCCGTCAGATTTCTCTGGTCCAGATAAGTCGTCTGATAGACCAGACAGAGGTATTCATCCTCCGCGCCCCAGCCTAGAGCGATAAGCTTCCGGCTGATCTCCATATAATCCGCGGTACGATCCGTCAGAACTCTCCGGAATACCGACCGCAGATTTTCACCACCGGTATGCTCCGCGCTCCCTGCATGCAATGCCATCCTCACATGATATGCCAGTACCTTCAACAGATATGCGTCGCTCTCTCCCAGCGTCTTCCGATACTCCATCAGGATCAGACGATACCAGACAGCATTTGGTTCCTGCAAATTGATATTCCAGCTGTTAAAACCCACGATGTGTCCGGGAAACCATACCACATCCTCGCGCTCCAACATGGCATTATACTGCTCATCCTGCTTCAGCGCATTAATCAGCTCCATGCGCTCCGATCCGGGATAGAATAATGCTTCTCCTTCACGGAACTGATCCAGTCCGCTTTCCGCCACCAGGGAGAAATCCTGTCCCATCAAAACCAGCGGATTCTGAAAAATTTCCGCTGATGCCTGCAGCAGCTCCCGAACGCCTCCTGCGTTCTCACGAATCTTCTGCAGCTTCTGCTCCCATTCCTCCAGCTCGTCAAAAATCTGCTGTACCGCGTTGAAAAGAAGCTCTGGCGGCTCTAGGCTGATATAATCGCCGGTCCATCCGGCCTGTGTGATCCATTTTCCAGCAAGAAAGCAGCACTTCCTGACATTTTCCGGTTCTTTCACCGGAGAAGCCAGAAAATAGAAATGCCCCTGCTTTCGTTCGTCTTCATTTACACAGAAAAGAGGGCGTCCCATCGGACTCCCCTCCCGGATCTGTATTCTTATGTCAGGGAAACAGTTCTTCAGCCGCTCCGCCACTGTCATAACCGCAAGCTTCAAGCGATTCGCCTCCCCTTCTTAGCTGTCACTGTGCTGCACAAAACGCTTCGCGACATCCACGGCATCCACAGCATTCGTAGTATAGGCATCCGCTCCGATCTCATCCGCAAATTCCTGTGTAATGGAGCCGCCGCCTACCATAATCTTCATGTGAAATCCCCGCGTCCGCTTCAGCTGCTTCACAATCTGCCGCATACCTGGCATAGACGTCGTAAGAAGCGAGGAGATACACACGATCTCCGCTTCCGGATGTTCCTTGATCGCCCGCTGAAACATACGCCCGGATACATCTACGCCAAGATCGATCACTTCAAAGCCTGCGCTTCGCAGCATAATTGCCACCAGATTCTTCCCCACATCATGAAGATCTCCTTCTACTGTACCCAGAATCACGGTACCAGGGTGACGATCGGGATCCTGTTCCAGAATCGGTTCCAGGATATTCAGCCCCTTCTGCATACTGCGTGCAGCCAGCAGAATCTTCGGAATATCACTCTCTTCCCTGCGGTACGCTTCACCGGCTGTTCTCATGGCGGGAACCATCGCGTCTTCCAGAATCACCGCCGGATTTTCGCCGTCTTCCAGAGCCTGACGGATCAGCCGTTCCGTATCTTTCGGTTTTCCACATTCAATTGCTTTTCGAATTTCTTCCAGATATTTCAAATCAAACGCGGCTCTCTTTCGTTTCAAACTTGTCTTCGTACAACAACTTAAGTATACCTGTTACTTCAGCAAAAAGCAACCGGTATACGCAATTGCGTTGGGGCCGTAATAATATTCCAGATGATTTTCCTTGCATACCTGCAATACCAACATGCCATAGGCTTCCATGGAAGAAATCTTTTTTTCCGGGAAACGGCACGGCGCATCCGGATAAGTGCACACTTTACAGCGGGTACAGGTTCCTGCTCCCAGAGGCAGCATAGGAACTCCAAGTTCATGAAGGCGATCCACCATAGCCAGGAAATGCTTGCTATGCTCCTCCTGCGCCTCCATCATACCTTCTCCATCCATCTCGTCCTCCAGCTCGCCAACTGTCTGAACAAGGATGCCATCCTTACACTGATTCACTGTCTGCTGACAGACCTCCAGATCTCCGCATCCGGGCGGGCAGCACCAGTTTTTACCATATTGCCCGCAGGTGTTCTGCGCGCACATATCACGTACTTCCTGCTTCATCTGCATGGTAGTTACCGCCAGCGGAGCCGTATGCGTAAATCCACATTCTTTTGCAATCTTCTCCAGTTCCTTATACTCCATAAATTCTCCTTCCGCTTTTATTCAAAGCTCAATTCATCGACAAATACATCCTGAAATTCCGGCAGAGAAGCCAGCTCCAGAAATTCTGTCTCACGCGCCAGCCGTTCCGCATCCCTAATCGCATTCTCACAGGTCAGAATCTGTATCGCGCCTTCTCCGGCGGAATTTCCCACTGCTGTGATCCGATTCTCCAGCTCCCGCGGAATCAGACCAATCCGACAGGCATTCTCCGGACGCAGGTACGTGCCAAAGGCACCCGCCAGATATACTTTCTCTATTTTTGTCAGAGTGATTCCCAGCTGCTCTGCCAAAAGAGTAACTCCCGCTGCGATTGCTCCCTTGGCGAGCTGAACCTCACGCACATCCTTCTGACTGAGATATACGCCAGAATCAGTTCCCTGCGGGCGACGGAACCAGTACACCGGCTGCCCGTTGATCTGATCGTCACTGTTCATATGACCGTCGTCATCAATCACCCCGATCCTGAGTAGAACCGCGATCGCATCAATCAGACCAGACCCACAGATTCCCTTTGCGATTTCACCTCCAATGACCTGTATATGAACACCGCCGCTTTCATCCACTTCTACATGCTCAATCGCGCCGTCAGCTCCCCGCATCCCACAGGAAATCTTTGCCCCCTCCAACGCAGGTCCCGCCGCTGTGGAGCACGCCATTCTCCAGCTGCGATTCCCCATCACCAGTTCTCCGTTCGTTCCAATATCGATCAGAAGTGAGAGCTCATCCTGCCAGGCAAGCTCCGTGGAAAGAAGTCCTCCCACAGTATCTGCGCCGACAAAGCCGGCAATCAGAGGAAGCCAGAACACTTCTGCTTCCGAGGCTGCTTCGATTCCAAGATCCGAAGCCGTAAGAATCAGATGCCGGTTCACGGCAGGCTGATACGGCGCATGTACCATGCTCTGCGGAGAAATTCCCAGGAAGAGGTGATGCATGCAGGAATTTCCCACCATGCTGACGGCATATACATCCTGACAGCTTCCCTGCGCCCGTCTGCACATCTCCGCCAGCATCTCATTCACTTTCTCCCGGATGCAGGCAGTCAGCGGTTCCTCGCTTTCCTCCAACGCATAATTCGCCCGTCCGATCACGTCCGCGCCATAAGAAAACTGCGGATTGATCGCGCTCGCTGTTGTTAGTACCTCACCACTTTTCAGATCCACCAGATACCCGGCCAGTGATGTGGTACCGATATCAAAAGCGGCTCCCCATACCTGCGGTTCTTCCTGCTCAAAAGATAACTCCAGCACCTTTTCTCTGCTGCGAACAATCCAAAGATCTGCTCCGTCCTTTGTATTGCGCTGAGAAAGCTTCCGAACCATCGGAAGACTCTCACGAAGAGGAATCCCGGATGCCTTCTGCAGCCGCTCCCATTCGGAAAGTCCCGGCTGTTCTTTTCGCGGCGCAAGGGCTATCCGCTGCACAGTTACCAACGGATGAATCTCCGTCTTTCTTCCATATCCTCCAGTCAGCACATGAATTGCTCCGACAGATTCTCCGGTTCGAACCCAGAGGTCTCTGTCCACCCGGGTCTGACATGCCAGAACCTCGCGCTCTTCTTCCCCTTGTCCATGACACCATACCCGGCATTTTCCGCACTTTCCTTCCCCGCCGCAGGGAGCATCCGGATGCATGCCCGCTTCTATCATGACTTCCAGCAGTGTCTTTCCGGCATTCACTTCCATGGCCTTCTGTTCTTTTTCCCATCGAACCCAGTATGTCATATACGATTCCAACCTCCGAACGACTTTTTCTCTATTATAGCTCCTGCCATATGCTTTCGCTGAAGTTTTTATTTTCGTATTGATTTTTAATTTTGAAAAAGCCGACACAGTCCTTCCTGCATCGGCTTTTTCTCATACATACATAACGTCTTTATGCGGCCAGCTCCTTTGCCTTCTCAGCAGCGGAAGCAGCATCTGCCGTGTAAGCATCTGCGCCGATTTCATCTGCGAACTCCTGCGTGATGGGCGCTCCGCCTACCATAATCTTGATATTGCTGCGGAAATCCTCAGCTGCCAGAGCAGCTACGGTATCCTTCATCGCCGGCATCGTGGTCGTCAGCAGAGCGGACAGACATACGATCTTAACGTCAGGATTCTCCTTCACAGTCTCAACGAACTTCTCAACCGGTACATCAACACCAAGGTCGATCACTTCAAAGCCTGCGCTCTCCAGCATCATGGCAACCAGGTTCTTGCCGATATCGTGAAGGTCACCGGCAACAGTTCCGATGATCAGCTTGCCTGCGGATACGGTATTGTCGCCAGCCAGATGGGGTTTCAGGATCTCTACTCCCTTCTTCATGGCACGAGCAGCTACCAGCATCTCGGGAACGAAGATTTCGTTTCTCTTGAACTTCTCGCCTACAACTCCCATCGCGTCAATCATGGTGTTCAGGATCTCGGGAGCCGGAGTTCCCTCATCCAGTGCTCCCTGTACGGCCGCACCAATCAGCTTTGCTTTTCCACGTTCGGTCAGATCTGCAACTTCCTGTAATTTCGACATAATAAAAATCCTCCTCTACTTTTTTTCTTCTTTACTCTTCTTCTATTTTGCCTGATGATGGATCAACAGCCGAAGTCGGCTTATTGCTTCACCGGGCCGATCAGGCCATCCCGGTATGCACCAATGTATTCCATGCAGTAATCATCCAGGCCAAGCAGCGCTTCCGTGGCATAGATCAGTCCCAGCATGTCACGATTCGTCGGATCAAGAATCGCGCTGTCCAGTCCATAGTTCATAGCCAGTACCAGGAAGCCCTGATTGATTAGCTTACGAACCGGCAGGTTAAAGGAAATGTTGCTGACTGCCGCCGTAATATGGATACTGGGATACTGCTTGCGTACTGACTGGATGACTTCCGTATTGGTCTCAATTCCGTTCTCCGATGTGCAAAGCATCTCTACCAACGGATCAATATGGATGCGGTTGGGAGCGATGCCATATTCTTTGGCTTTTGCCATAATCTTGTCAAAAACCTTCAGACGGTCTTCCGCACATTTCGGGATTCCGGTATCATCAGAAAGAAGTGCGATGACTTCCCATTTCTCATTTCCTTCCTGCGCCATAATCGGAAAGATCGTATCCAGCTTGTTACCTTCGCCGGATACAGAGTTAAACAGACCAGGGCGCTTGCAGAATTTGTAGGCTTCCGCAAGTACTGCAGCACTGGGGCTATCTACAGAAATCGGAAGATCAGATACTTCCTGAATGCAGTCGATCATCCAGTGAAGAGTCTCTACTTCTTCTGCTTCGGGAACGGATGCGCAGCAATCCAGGAAGGTTGCTCCTGCGGCTTCCTGCATTCTGGCTCTGTTCTTTATAAATTCCGCATCTCTCTTGGCGATCGCTTCAGCGACCGAGGGGATGGAACCATTGATTTTTTCACCAATAATAATCATCTCGATATAACCTCCCATTCATTTTGTAAGTTTATTTTAACAACATTTCCCTGGATTGTGAATCCGGCAAAGCGGCGGGATTTTTTTGTTTCTTTCCTACACTTTGTAGGATTAGTTGTTTTTCCTGAAAAAGTTCGCCTGAACCGGATTCCGGGTACGAAAAAGGAGCCCGGCTCTCGCCGGACCCCCACAGGAATACTGATTCTCTTTATAACTTTATTTCTTCGTCTTGTTGAATCCGGATCTCTTTCTCTGCAGAGGATCCAGGATCTTCTTGCGGATACGCAGATGCTCCGGCGTAACCTCCAGCAGCTCATCCGTATCAATGAACTCCAATGCCTGCTCCAGGCTCATTACCTTGGGCGGCGTCAGCTTCAGCGCGTCATCGGAACCGGAAGCACGGGTATTCGTCAGCTGCTTGCGCTTGCACACATTGACCTCGATATCCAGGTTCTTCGGGTTCTGGCCAACAACCATACCGGAGTAAACTCTCTCGCCCGGGCCGATGAACAGCAGACCGCGCTCCTGCGCATTGAACAGACCGTAGGCAACCGCCTCGCCGGTCTCAAATGCGATCAGAGACCCCATCGTGCGGTACTGAATGTCTCCCTTGTAAGGGCCATAACCGTCGAACAGCTGATTCAGAATACCGTTACCCTTCGTATCGGTCATGAACTCATCGCGATAGCCGATCAGACCGCGGGACGGGATGGAGAACTCCAGACGGGTATAGCCGGTGCCGGAGGGATTCATGTTCAGGAGCTCGCCCTTGCGCATGCTCAGCTTCTCAATAACTGCGCCGGAGAACTCATCCGGTACATCCACATATACCAGTTCCATGGGCTCCAGTTTCTTGCCGTTCTCATCCTCTTTGTACAGAACCTCCGCCTTGCTGACAGCGAACTCATAGCCCTCACGGCGCATGTTCTCAATCAGTACAGACAGATGCAGCTCGCCGCGCCCGCATACCTTGAACATATCCGCACTCTCGGTCTCCTCCACACGAAGGCTGACATCTGTATTCAGTTCGCGGAACAGGCGGTCACGCAGGTGACGGGAAGTCACATACTTACCTTCCTGACCGGCGAACGGGCTGTCATTTACAATGAAGTTCATGGACAGCGTCGGCTCCGAAATCTTCTGGAAAGGAATCGGTTCCGGATGCTCCGGAGAACATAACGTATCGCCGATGTGAATATCCGCAATACCGGAAATCGCTACGATCGAACCAATCTGCGCCTCGTTTACTTCCACCTTGTTCAGGCCATCAAACTCATACAGCTTGCTGATCTTTACCTTCTTGAACTTGTCAGGATCATGTGCATTTACCAGAGCAACTTCCTGGTTCACCTTCAGGCTGCCGTTGTCCACCTTGCCGACACCGATACGGCCAACGTATTCGTTGTAGTCGATCGTACTGATCAGAACCTGTGTGGGCTTCTCCGGATCGCCTTCGGGAGCCGGGATATAGTCCAGGATCGTCTCGAACAACGGAACCATGTTCACGCGCTCATCGTCCAGGCTTCTTGCGGCCCATCCGGCCTTTGCGGAAGCAAAGATAAACGGGCAGTCCAACTGCTTGTCGTTCGCATCCAGTTCCATCAGAAGCTCCAGAACCTCATCGATGACTTCATTCGGGCGGGCCTCCTCACGGTCTACCTTGTTGATGCAGCAGATAACATCCAGGTTCAGCTCCAGCGCTTTCTTCAGCACGAATTTCGTCTGGGGCATTGCGCCTTCGAAAGCGTCAACCACCAGGATAACACCGTTTACCATCTTCAGGACACGCTCTACCTCGCCGCC
>JABLTM010073767.1_pt1 | contig 17236 bp, 17 predicted proteins | sample 7160121 | NCBI WGS metagenome assembly JABLTM01 (sample SAMN14651224, study PRJNA627086) | human gut metagenome | isolation source: feces | host: Homo sapiens
ACAAAAATAAGAGGTTGTCAATACAAGTGTGGGAATTTTTTATATTTTAATATTTAGAATAATAGTGTAGTGAGTTTTATACTTGCTATGCTATTTTATATCATAAGAAAGTTCACCGAACTTTCTATAATATAAAAATAATTGTATGTTGGGATATAAAATTAGTAAAATTTATTAAAAACCACTTGTAAAAAACAAAAATATTGATATAATAAGAAGGAAACAAATTTTACCAATAAAGGTAAAATTTTAATAATTTAGGGGATACCCAATTGGAGGAATTTTTATGTTAAAAAAAGTAGCTATACTAGCAAATGGAGGAGATGTATCAGGCTTTAATGCTGTAATTAGAGCAATAATAAAAACAGCAGAACATAACAATGTAGAATGCTATGGATTTATAGATGGATATAATGGACTATTAAAAAATAACTATGTAAAATTAAGTACAGCAAATGATGCATCTGCATCTGGAATATTACCTAAAGGAGGATCAATAATTGGTTCATCAACAAATGCAAATGTATTTAATTATAAAGTAGTAGGAGAAAATGGAGAAGTTGAATATAAAGACTTATCAGATGTATGTGTAGAAAATATAAAAAAAGATGGATTTGATTGCATATTCACATTAGGAGGAGATGGAACACAAAAATCAGCAAGAGATTTTTCTACAAAAGGAGTAAATGTAATAGGAGTTCCTAAAACTATAGATAATGATGTTGCATGTACAGATATAACATTTGGATATAATACAGCAGTATCAGTTGCTGCAGAAGCATTGGATAGACTACATACAACAGGAGAAACACATCATAGAATTATGGTATTAGAAGTTATGGGAAGATATGCAGGATGGATTGCATTAGAATCTGCAATAGCAGGAGGTGCAGATGTTGCATTAATTCCAGAAATTCCTTATGATATAAATAAAGCAGTAGACAAAATAAATGAAAGAAGAGCTAGAGGAAAAGAATTTAGCATTGTTGTAGTTGCAGAAGGTGCTGCTCCAAAAGGCGGAGAAATCACAGTAGAAGGAAAGAGAGATAATGGAGCAGGTGTTGACAACAACAAACTTGGAGGAGTAGGTCAAGTTGTTGCTAGACAATTAGAAAAATTAACAGGCTTAGAAGCAAGAAATACAACACTTGGATATATGCAAAGAGGTGGAACACCAACAGCATTTGATAGAGTTTTATCTACTAAATATGGTGCTAAAGCTATGGAACTTGCATTAAAAGGACAATTTGGCGTATTAGCAGTATTAAAAAATGGAAAATTAGATAGTGTTTCTTTAGAAGATGTTGTAGGAAATAATACTAAAATTGGAGCTGTGTCAGGAAATACAGCAGAAAGTAATTTAAGAAAAGTTACAATGGATGATGATTTAGTTAAAACTGCTAGAGACATTGGAATTTGCTTAGGAGACTAAATAAAACTATAATTATAAGGTAATGGAGTTTTGAGTTAAACTAACAAGAAATCCTTAAAATATAAAACTTGAATATAATGATGAATGTACAATGAAAAGTTTATATTTTAAGGATTTCTTTGTATTAATTTATTTGGAATCTCTCTAAAAAGAATTTAACTAAATAAATGATTCAAAAAATTAAAGAGTTCTTTTTCATGAACTTTAAAAAATGAATTAGGATTTTGCCTTGAGCAGAATATGTAGTTAATATAAATTGTATTATATATTTTTTTAACTATTCTACTTGCATAACTTGCTGAAATATTATATGAATAGTCAAATATATCTGTAATTGCAGACTTTACATCATCTGATATTATTATTTGCATATTTCGCCTCCAATTCGTCAATATGTTGTTTTAATTCTTCTAATGTACAAACTTTATCGTTTTTAATATTATCTTCACTTTCTTGAAGTTTTGCAAAGAAAAATAAATCATAAATAATATTATATAGAGTATTTTCATGTACATCAATTTGGTTTAAAGTTTTTTTCATAAAATCCATTTATATTGACCTCCTTTTAATTTGGATTTTTATTTTCAAGCATTTCTTTTAAAGTTTCTCTGTTTAAATGCCTGTTTGTACCTGGGATGATAGTTGTTTCATCTTCGCCATATCGGTCTATATATTCAAACATAAGTTTAAATACCATTTCAGTTGGTTTTAAGCCATCGAAATAATCATCAGGTACAGAATTAACAATATCTAGCATTCGCTGTTTCACATTTGCCATATTTTTTAAACTCCTTCCATTGAAAATTTACTAATAGTATATCATAAATTACAATGAATAACAACATTTTGAACTTCTTTTTATTTTATTTCGTTAATAGTTAATGTTTTTGATTGAATTTTTATACGGAATACTTTAAATATAAGCTTTTCATTACATTCCTCGGCTTAATACGAAATTTAAGAATTTCTAAAATTTCTCCTTGCACATTCATTATTTCATTTAAAGCTTATATTTAAAGTATTTCTCTATATCTATTTAAAATGCACCATTAACTAGTAACTTTATTTCCTGTAAGAATTCACATAAATTTCACAAAAAGAGTATTGACAAAAGTGACACTGTGTCATTATAATATATGACATAGTGTTATTTTTGTACTTTAATGTTGGAAGGAAGTGATAAGATGCCAAAAGAAACATTTTTAAAACTTTCAAAAGAAAAACAGCAAAAAGTAATAAACTCTGCCAAAAAAGAATTCGCAAGAGTACCAATAGAAAATGTTTCAATAAAAAATATAGTAGAAGAAGCAGATATTGCAAGAGGAAGCTTTTATCAGTATTTTGAAAATAAAGAAGATTTACTCATATACATATTAAAAGAAAACTCAGAAGAACTAAATAATAAATTAAGAAATAAAGTAGAAGAAACCAATGGAGACATATTTGAATTATATATATTTCTATATGACTCAATGATAGAAGAGTTTACAGATAACTCAGACCAAGAATTATTTAGACAGATATTTATTAATTTAAAATCTTCAGATGAGAATGTATTTGATTTAGTAAAAAGAACTAAACCACAAGATATTATAGACTATTATGAGCAAATAGATAAGACAAATCTAAAAATAAAAAATTATGAAGATTTAGTTATAGTTTGTGATATGTTAAATGTAATAACAAGAAGAGCTTTAATAAAAAACTTCAAAAACAAATCAAAAGAAGAGTGCAGAAAACTATTTTTAAAAGAAATAGAATATTTAAAACATGGAATAGAAAAAAAGGAGGAAAAAGATGCTTAAAATATTAAAAAACTTAAAACAATCATGGATGTCAGTACTTATAATTGTAGCATTATTATGTGTTCAAGCAGCAGTAGATTTGGAACTACCTAATTATACTTCTAAAATAGTAAACACAGGTATACAAGCAGGAGGAATTGAATATGCAGTACCAGAAACAGTAAGTCAAGAGGATATGGATGCAATATTATTATTCTCAAATGATGATGACAAAATATTAGAAAACTACACAACAGAAGAGAATGACGGAAACTATCTTATAAAAGACTTAAAAGAAAGCGAAAAAGAAGAGCTTGAACAAATAATGACAAAACCAATTATTATATCAAGAACAGTACAAAAAGAAGAAATGGCTAATAAAATAAAAGAACAAATATTAGCAAATGTACCAGAAGAGCAAAAAGAAATGATGCAAAATATGTCTATTATTGATATATTGAAAACAATGCCAGAAGAACAATTAAATCAAATGCTAAGTGAATCAACAAGACAAATAGATGAAATGCAAGATTCAATCAAAAGTCAAGCAGCAGTTGCATATGTAAAAGAAATATATAAAGATGCAGGTGTAGATACAGACAAAATCCAAATGAATTACATAATGGTTGCAGGATTTAAAATGTTAGTATTGGCAGCAATAAGTATGGCTTCAGGAATTACAATAATGATGTTATCATCAAGAGTTGGAGCTAAAATGGCAAAAACACTAAGAGAAAAAATATTTAACAAAGTACTACAATTTTCAACTAAAGAATTAAGAGAATTTTCAACCGCTTCTTTAATTACTCGTAGTACAAATGATGTACAACAAATTCAACAATTATTAGCAATGTTATTTAGAACAGTAGTATATGCACCAATAATAGGAATAGGTGGAGTAATAAAAGTAATACATCAAAGTAATACATCAATGGCTTGGATAATAGGAGCAGCAGTAATTACAATATTATTAGTTGTTGCAATATTATTTGCAGTAGCAATGCCAAAATTCAAAAAGCTACAAGACTTAATAGACAAATTAAATGGTGTAGCAAGAGAAATATTAACAGGAAAATCTGTAATTAGAGCATTTAATACAGAAGAGAGAGAAGAAAAAAGATTTGATGGTGCAAATACAGATTTAACAAAAACAAATATATTTGTAAACAGAACAATGTCAATAATGATGCCATTGTTAATGCTTATAATGAATGGTGTATCAATCTTAATTATATGGGTTGGAGGTCACAATATAGACCAAGGCATAATGCAAGTTGGAGACATGTTAGCATTTATTCAATATGCAATGCAAATAGTAATGAGTTTCTTAATGATTTCTATGATTTCAATAATGCTTCCAAGAGCATCTGTATCAGCTAACAGAATTACAGAAATATTAGAAATAGAACCAAGTATTAAAGATAAAGAAACAACAAAAAAATTAGATCCAAGTAAAAAAGGATTAGTAGAATTTAAAAATGTATCATTTAGATATCCTGATGCAGACACAGAAATACTTGAAGATATTAACTTTACAGCAGAGCCAGGAAAAACAACTGCAATAATAGGAAGTACAGGAAGTGGAAAATCAACAGTAGTAAATCTAATACCAAGATTTTATGATGTAACAGGTGGAGAACTTTTAGTTGATGGTGTAAATGTAAAAGACTTATCTCAAAAAGAATTAAGAGATGCTATTGGATTTGTACCACAAAAAGGAGTATTATTCTCTGGAACAATCGAAAGTAATATAAAATATTCTGATGAAAGTATGTCTGATGAAAAAATGATAGAAGCTGCAGAAATAGCACAAGCAACAGAATTTATTGAAGGAAAAGATGACAAATACAAATCAGAAATAGCACAAGGTGGAAGCAATGTATCAGGAGGACAAAAACAAAGATTATCAATAGCAAGAGCAGTAGCAAAAGACCCAGAAATCTTTGTATTTGATGATAGTTTTTCTGCTTTAGACTTCAAAACAGATGCGGCATTAAGAGAAGCATTAGCACAAAGAACAAATAATAAAACAAATATAATAGTAGCACAAAGAATTAGTACCATTTTAAATGCAGATAAAATAATAGTTTTAGATGATGGTAAAATAGTGGGGCAAGGAACACATGAAGAATTGCTTGAAAATAATGAAACATACAGAGAAATTGCATTATCACAATTGTCTGAAGAAGAATTAAATAAAAAGGAAGGAGGAAAATAATATGCCAGGACCAATGGGACCAAGACCAGGCCATACAACAGAAAAGGCCAAAGATTTTAAAGGAACAACAAAAAAATTAATAAATAATTATTTATCAAAATATAAAATTGGATTAATAATAGTATTTGTATTTGCAGTTGGAAGCACTATATTTTCTATAATAGGACCAAAAATATTAGGAAATGCAACAACAGAAATATTTAATGGTTTAGTAAATAAAATATCAGGAAATGGTGGAATAGACTTTGGAAAAGTTGGAACTATTCTTTTAACATTATTAGGATTATATGTAGTAAGTGCATTATTTTCTTTCATCCAAAGTTTTGCAATGACACAAATTGCTCAAAATCTTACATATAAATTAAGAAAAGACTTAGCACATAAAATAAATTCACTTCCAATGAACTATTTTGATAAAAAGACAAATGGAGAAGTATTATCAATAATAACAAATGATATAGATACATTAGGAATGAACTTAAACCAAAGTGTTACACAAATAATAACATCAATATGTACACTAGTTGGAATATTGATAATGATGATTTCAATTAGTTGGCAAATGACATTAATATCATTAATAGTTATGCCAATTGGAGCATTTCTTGTAAAAATAATAGTAGGAAAATCACAAAAATATTTTAAAAAGCAACAAGATTACTTAGGACATGTAAATGGTCAAGTAGAAGAAGTGTTTTCAGGATTAACAATTGTAAAAGCATTTAATGGTGAAAAAGATGCACAAAAGACATTTGAAAAGGCAAATTCAGAATTATATAGTTCGGCATGGAAGTCACAATTTTTGTCAGGATTAATGCATCCAATAATGAATTTTATATCAAATATTGGATATGTAGGTGTAGCAATAGCAGGTGGTTATTTAGCTATTAATGGAAATATTACAGTAGGAGATATACAAAGTTTTATACAATATAATAAGCAATTTACACAACCTATAAATCAAATTGCACAAGTATCAAGTATGCTACAAGCAATGGTCGCTGCAACAGAAAGAATATTTGAATTTTTGGAAGAAAAAGAAGAGATTGAAACTTATGTAGAAGGAACTACAACAGAAGGCTTAAAAGGAAATGTAAAATTTGAACATGTAAAATTTGGATATAACCCAGAAAATACTGTAATAAAAGATTTTAATGCAGATGTACATGAAGGACAAAAAATTGCTATTGTAGGCCCAACAGGTGCAGGAAAATCAACAATGGTAAAACTTCTTATGAGATTTTATGATGTAACAGCTGGTGCAATATTACTTGATGGACACAATATAAAAGATTTCAAAAGAGGAGAGCTTCGTCAAATGTTTGGAATGGTATTGCAAGATACATGGCTATTTGACGGAACTGTAAAAGATAATATTAAATATGGTAGAGAAGATGCAACAGATGATGAAGTTATTCAAGCTGCTAAAGCTGCAAGAGTACATCATTTTATAAAAACATTACCTAAAGGATATAATTCTGAATTAGGTGACGAAACAAGTGGAGTTTCAGCAGGTCAAAAACAATTACTTACAATAGCAAGAGTAATTTTAGCAGACCCTAAAATATTAATTTTAGATGAAGCTACATCAAGTATTGATACAAGAACTGAAATAGAGATTCAAAAAGCTATGGATAATTTAATGAAAGGTAGAACATCTTTTATAATTGCACATAGATTATCAACAATAAAAAATGCAGATTTAATATTAGTTATGGACCATGGAGATATTGTTGAACAAGGTACACATGAACAACTTCTTGAAAAAGGAGAAGAAGGATTTTATTATAAATTATATAATAGCCAATTCCAAGACTGTATTGACGAAGTTGAATAATATGTTATTTTGTGCTAAAATAAAATATAAGAGGTGATGAAAATGGGATTTATAACAGATATATCACAATATTTAGGAAAAACATTTGGGTTTTATAGTGATTATGTTGAATTGGCCATATTGACAATTTTAATATTTTTAGCATTTGGAATTCTAAAAAAACTTGTAAGATTTTTCTACTCAAGAGCTGACGTAAGTAACAAAAAGAAATATTTTAGAAACAGAATGATAAAAGTAACATTAGATATTATATCAATTGTTTTAGTAGTATTACTATGGGGACATAGAATTTCAGGTATGGTAACAGTAATAAGTTTCTTATCAGCTGGAATTGCAATTGCTGTTAAAGAAATAATATTTGACTTTTTTGCAGGAATATACATTAATACAAAGAAAACATTTGAACTAGAAGACAGAATTGAAGTTAATGGAATTAAAGGTGATGTAGTTAATATTAGATCTCTTGGATTTGAAGTGCTAGAAGTTGGAGATAGAATAAATGCAGAACAAAGTACAGGTAGAATAATACATATACCAAACTCATTTGTGTTTTTATATCCTTTAAAAAACTATACAAAGGCTTTCAAATATGTATGGGATGAGATTACTGTTAAAATTCCATTAGATGCTGATGTAGAAAAGACAAAAGATGTTTTATATGATATTGTAGAGAATAATGAAATATTAAAAACAACACCTAAAAAGATGGAAGGTGCAGTTGCTGATGTTACTGCAGAATATAGAATTTATTATAATTATTTAGAACCTATTATTTATACTGAAATAGTAGATTCTCATGTAGAATTATACCTTAGATATCTAGTTCATCCTAAAAAATCAAGAAATGTAAGAGATGAAATATTTTTAAAAATATTAGAAGAATATAGAAGCGGAAATATAGAATTATATATTCCAGTTGCATAAAATAATAATGAACAGGCACTTTTATTTTTCTTATACATATAATTTTAGTATGAGAAAAATGGAGGTGCTTTTATGTTTTCTGCACTTTGCATAAGTGGATTTATTCAGTTTTTACAAACAGCAGTATTTACAGTTGGATATATTTCAGGAGTACAACTTTTTCCAGAGCCATTAAGTGCTGAAGAAGAACGTATATGTCTTGAAAAATTAAGTACAGGTGATGAAGAAGCTCGCAATATACTTATAGAAAAAAATTTAAGATTAGTTGCACATGTTTGCAAAAAATATAGTAATTCAAATGTTGATCAGGATGATCTAATATCTATTGGTACTATTGGACTTATTAAAGGTATTAATAGCTTTAAACCAGAAAAAGGCGCTAGACTTTCTACATATGTTTCTAGATGTATTGATAATGAAATATTGATGCATTTTAGGGCGACTAAAAAATTAAATAATGAAGTGTATCTGAATGAACCAATAGGAAAAGATAAAGATGATAATGTAGTTACATTACAAGAAGTACTTGAAAATGATGAACGTAGTGTTGAGGATTCTGTAGATTTAAAGATGAAAGTTAAACTTTTATATGAAAAGATGAAAAATATTTTAAAAGACAGAGAACGTACTATTTTAGAGCTCCGATTTGGACTTGATGGACATAAACCTAAAACTCAAATTGAAATTGCTCGTGAAATGGGAATTTCACGTTCATATGTATCTCGTATAGAAACTAAAGCTATTGGAAAACTTGCAAAAGAAATAAAAGAATGAAATATTACTTGTTAAATATAAAAATCTATGTTATTATACAGACATAAAATGTTAAAAGAAAGGATGCATATAACATGGAAGAAGAAAATTTTGAAAAACTATATAAAGAATCATTAAATACAAAAAAATTTGACAAAAGAATAACAGGAACAGTAATACAAATTTCAAGTAAAGGGGAAATATTTGTAGACTTTAAATATAAAGCAGATGGAATAATACCAAGAAAAGAATATTCAGATGATGAAAATAAAAATCCAAAAGACGAATTCAAACCTGGAGATGTAATAACTGCAGATGTATTAAAATGGAATGATGGATTAGGAAATGTACTTTTATCATATAAAAAATATAAAAGAGAAGAATACCAAAAAATAGAAAAAGAACAAAAAATTAAACATGCAGAAGAAATAAAGAGACAGAAAATAGAAAGAGCAAAAAATATTGAAGAATTTTGGAACAATATAAAAATAGGAAAAACATATACAGGAACTATTTCGAAAATTGTTGATTATGGAATATTTGTAGACTTAGGAATAACAAATGGCCTTGCACATAAATCAGAATTAGTATGGGATAGAAACGAAAAATTAGAAGATAAATTTAATGTTGGCGACGAGATTGAAGTGAAAATTAAAGACTTCAATAAAGAAGAAAGAAAAATTAGCTTAGAATATCCTTTAAAAGGCGAAAATCCTTGGTTTGCAAAAGCTAATAAATATGAAATAAATGATATAGTAACTTGTAAAGTTGTAAAATTTGCACCATTTGGAGCATTTGTAGAAATAGAAAATGGATTAGAAGGTTTAGTACATAACTCAGAAATAACAGGATTAAGAAGAGTAGTAAAACCAGAAGATGAATTACAATTAGGTCAAACAGTAAATGCTAAAATTATAAATATAGATAAAGAAAAACTTAAAATCGGATTATCTATTAAAGAACTTGAAGGAACTTCTGCAGAATATGGATATGAAGAATATATTTCAGGAAAGAACAAATAAAAGAATAAGGAGCAAGAGTGATTAAATATATGCTTTTGCTCTTTTTTGGTATATTGCATAAAAATATATAAATTGGGAAAAATAGCCTAAGGAGGTAAATTTTATGGAAGATATTAATGTAAAAGTTTTAGATGAAGTTAATAAAGGAACAACAATGGGAATGGATGCAATTCATTTTGTTTCAGATAAAGTTGGAGATGAAAGATTTAAAAAAGTTTTGGATGTAGAATATGGAAAGTATAAAAAAATAGCAGAAAGAATAGACAACATATATTCTCAATATGCTAGTAAAGAACCACATGAAACAAATAAAATGGAAAAAATGATGACATGGTATGGAATAAACATGAAAACAATGAATGACCAAAGCAATTCTAAAATTTCAGAATTATTGATGAAAGGAACTAATATGGGAATCATTGAGGGGCGAAGATTACTTAATAATAACCCTAGTGTTGATACTGAAATCAAAAACATTTTAAATGATTTTGTGATTATGCAAGAAGACAGTGTAGAAACTTTAAAAAAATACTTATAAAATTTAAAATACTACTTGAAATGTAAAGAATTTTGTTATAGAATAAACTTGCCTGAAGAAGGTAAAAATAGAATTAGAGGTTAGAAAAGAAAATAAAAAACTAACATCTAAAAAAGGAGGAAATTTTTATGTCAGTAAAAGTAGGAATTAACGGATTTGGAAGAATTGGAAAATTAGCATTCCAAGCAGCATTAGGAAAAGAGGAGGTAGAGGTTGTAGCAGTTAATGACCCATTTGTAGCAGCAGACTACATGGCATATATGACAAAATTTGATACTGTACATGGAAGATTCAAAGGAACAGTAGAAGAAAAAGATGGAAATTTAATAGTAAATGGAAGAATAATAAAAGTATATAATGAAATGGACCCAAAGAACATTCCTTGGGGAGAGTTAGGAGTAGAATATGTTCTAGAATGTTCTGGAGTATTCAAAACAATGGAAAAAGCACAAGCACACTTAGATGCTGGAGCTAAAAAAGTATTAATAAGTGCACCATCAAAAGATGCACCAATGTTCGTAATGGGAGTAAATAACACAACATATACATCAGATATGAACATTGTATCAAATGCATCATGTACAACAAACTGTTTAGCACCACTTGCTAAAGTAATAAATGATAATTTTGGAATTAAAGAAGGACTTATGACAACAGTTCATGCAACAACAGCAACACAAAAAACAGTTGATGGAGCTTCTAAAAAAGACTGGAGAGGTGGACGTGCAGCAGCAGCTAACATCATACCATCATCAACAGGAGCTGCAAAAGCAGTAGGAAAAGTTATTCCATCATTAAATGGAAAATTAACAGGTATGTCATTCAGAGTACCAACAGTTGATGTTTCAGTTGTTGACTTAACAGTTAACCTAGAAAGACCAACAACATATGAAGAAATTTGTGCAGCTGTAAAAAGAGCTACAGAAAATGAAATGAAAGGAATAATGGAATATACAGATGAAGCTGTAGTTTCATCAGACTTTGTTTCAGATATGCATACATCAATATTTGATGCAACAGCAGGAATAATGTTAACAGATACATTTGTAAAATTAGTAGCTTGGTATGACAACGAATGGGGATATTCAAACAAATTAATCGACTTAGCATGCTATATGGCATCAGTTGATCATCAATAAAATTTCAAGGTTAGGGGCTTCTAGCCTCTGGCCTTTTAATGCTTTTTAAAATACGAGGAGGAATTTGTAATGAGTAAAAAAACAGTAAGAGATATAGATTTAAAAGGAAAAAAAGTATTTGTAAGATGTGATTTTAATGTACCAATGGACGAAAATCAAAATATTACAGATAATAGAAGAATAGTTGCTGCATTACCAACTATAAAATATTTAATAGAACAAAATTGTAAAATAATTTTAGCGTCTCACTTAGGTAGACCAAAAGGAGAAGTTAAACCAGAATTTTCTTTGGCACCAGTTGCAAAAGAATTATCAAAACAATTAGGTCAAGAAGTATTAATGGCAAAAGATGTTATTGGAGAAAGTGCAAAATCATTAGCCGAAAACTTACAAGAAGGTCAAGTAATGTTACTTGAAAATGTAAGATTCCATAGAGAAGAAACAGATAATGATCCAGAATTTGCAAAAAAATTAGCAAGTATGGCAGAAGTATTTGTAAATGATGCATTTGGAACAGCACATAGAGCACATGCTTCAACAGAAGGTATATCACATTATTTACCATCTGTATCAGGATTTTTAATAGAAAAAGAATTAAAATTCTTAGGAGATGCTTTAAATAATCCAGAAAGACCATTTGTAGCAATATTAGGAGGAGCAAAAGTTTCTGACAAAATAGGAGTTATAGATAGTTTACTAGAAAAAGTAGATACATTAATGATTGGTGGAGGAATGGCATATACATTCTTTAAAGCACAAGGATATGAAGTTGGAAATTCACTATGTGAACCAGATAAATGTGAATTAGCATTAAACCTAATGAAAAAAGCAGAAGAAAAAGGTGTAAAATTCTTATTACCAATTGATACAAAAGTAGGAAAAGAATTTAAACCAGATACAGAAAGCAAAACAGTAGCTTGGACAGAAATTCCAGAAGGATGGGAAGGATTTGATATTGGAGAAAAAACAATAGAAATGTTCAAGAATGAATTAAAAACAGCAAAAACAGTTGTATGGAATGGACCTTTAGGATTGTTTGAATTTGACCAATTTGCAATTGGAACAAATGCAATTGCACATGCATTAGCAGAATTAGATGCAACAACAATAATTGGTGGTGGAGATTCAGCAGCAGCAGTTGAAAAAGCTGGATTAGCTGATAAAATGACACATATTTCAACAGGTGGAGGAGCTTCACTTGAATTCTTAGAAGGAAAGAAATTACCAGGAATTGAATGTTTACAAGATAAATAAAGGATGTAGAATATGAAAACAATACAATATAAAGTATATGACAAAAGTGGAAAATTAAAAAAACTAATCAATAAAAGTAAAGAAAAAGAATTAAATGAAAACGAATGGCTAAATGGAGTTACATGTTTTGTGATAAATGAAAATAAAGAGGTCCTTATTGAAAAAAGAGCAAATAAGGGGCTTACTCCTGGTAAATTAGACTTGTGTTCAGGACATGTTGATGGAGAAGAAACTCAAACACAGGCTATGATAAGGGAATTAAAAGAAGAATTAGGAATACAATTAGAAGAGGCCATAAATACTACAAAAATAACTCCAAATGCAGTGCCTCTACAATTCGAAAGTTCAGGAAAAAACAAAAATTTCTTTATTACATTTTATTGTTTAAAAAGAAATAATTCGAATGTAATATTTCAAAAAGAAGAAATTGATAAAATAGTTTGGTTACCATTAGAAGAAACATTTGAATTAATAAAAAGCGGAAGAACTAAATTTCCTAAAGAATATAATTATGATAAAATATTCGAAGAAGTTAGAAATATTTGTAATAACAAAGACACAAGAAAGGTACAAAGATGATAGTAACATTATCAGGAGTAACAGGAACAGGCAAATCTTTTTTTAAGAATGCAATTTCACAAGAATTAAACTTTAAGAACTTAGTTATTGTAACAACAAGAGAAAAAAGAAATGGCGAAATAAATGGAATAGACAAAGAATTTGTCGGTGAAGAGGAATTTGCAAAATTAAAAAGAGAAAATAAAATTGCAGTAGATTTTGAATTTTTGGGCGCAAAATATGCATATAGGAAAGAAAACTTAAATTCAGATGAAAATCAAGTAACAGAAGTACATTATAATACAATTTATGAATTTAAGAAAAATGCTAAAAATGTATTTGCAATTTATATGATACCAAAGGACATAGAAAGAGCAAAGCAAGAGCTAAAAAATAGAAATTTATCAAAAGAAGTTCAACAAAAACGTTTAAAGGAAATTGATGAACATATTAAAGAATATAATAACAACAAAGACTTACAAAAGCAATTTGATTATGTTTTTGTAAATGATTATTCAGAAAAAGCAAAAAATGACTTGCTTGAGATAATTAAAAGGAGGGCAGAATAATGAGAAAAAAAGTAATAGCTGGAAACTGGAAAATGAATATGCTTCCAAATGAAGCAATAGACTTTATACAAGAATTAACACCACTTGTTAAAGATACCAAAAATGAAGTTATATTATGTGTGCCATATACAGACTTATTTTATTCTTTATTACATGTACAAGGAACTAATATAAAAATAGGTGCACAAAATATGCACTGGGAAGAAAAAGGTGCATATACAGGAGAAGTATCAGCACTAATGTTAAAATCAATAGGAGTGGAATATGTAATAATAGGACATTCTGAAAGAAGACAATATTTTGCAGAAACAGATGAAACCGTAAATAAAAAAATCAAATCAGCATTAGCACATGGATTGAAACCAATTGTATGTGTTGGAGAAACATTAGAACAAAGAGAAGCTGGAGAAACAGAAAAAATTGTAACAAGTCAAATAGCAAAAGCATTTGAGGGGATTGCATCAGAAGATTTAGAAAAAATTATAGTAGCATATGAACCAATATGGGCAATAGGAACAGGAAAAACAGCTACAAAAGAAGATGCAAATAACACAATTATGCAAATTAGAAAAAAATTAGCAGAAATATATGGACAAAATGAGGCAGAAGGAGTTATAATACAATATGGCGGAAGCGTAAAATCATCAAATGCGAAAGAATTATTTGAAATGTCAGATATTGATGGAGGACTTGTAGGTGGATCAAGTTTAAAAGCAGAAGAGTTCTCAAAAATAGTTAAGTTTGATGAATAAGCTTTGCATAAAAAGCAGAAAGGGATGGAAAATATGGAAACAAAACCAGTAATGCTAATGATATTAGATGGATTTGGAATAAACGAAAAAGAAGATGGTAATGCTGTTAAACTAGCCAATACACCTAATATAGACAAACTAATGAAAAAATATCAAACAACTAAGATCTATACAAGTGGGTTAAAAGTTGGATTACCAGATGGACAAATGGGAAATTCAGAAGTAGGGCACACAAATATAGGAGCAGGAAGAATCGTATATCAAGAATTAACTAAAATAACAAAATCAATTGAAGACGGAGATTTTTTTGCAATTCCAGAATTTATAGAAGCAATAGAAAATTGTAAAAAATATAATTCAAAATTACACATATTAGGACTTTTGTCAGATGGTGGAGTTCATAGTCATATACGTCATTTATATGGATTGCTAGAAATGGCAAAACGTAGAGATTTTGAAAATGTATATGTACATTGCTTTTTAGATGGTAGAGATACACCACCAGCATCAGCAGAAGGATATATTACTCAATTAGAAGAAAAAATGAGAGAAAAAGGTATTGGAAAGATAGCAAGTTTATCTGGAAGATATTATGCAATGGATAGAGACAAAAGATGGGACAGAGTTAAAAAATGTTATGATGCGCTTGTAAATGGTGAAGGAAACAAATCAACATCTGCAACAATAGCAATAGAAGATTCTTATCAAAAGGAAGTATTTGATGAATTTGTTGAACCAACTGTAATATGCAATGGTGAAACACCAATTGCAACAATACAAGAACATGATTCAGTAATATTCTTTAACTTTAGGCCAGATAGAGCTAGAGAAATAACAAGAGCAATTGTTGATAAGAATTTTGAAGATTTTGAAACAAAGAAAATGGATACTTATTTTGTATGTTTCACAAACTATGATGAAACAATGCCAAATGTAAAAATTGCATTCAAAAAAGAGCCATTAGTAAACACATTCGGAGAAGTAATTAGTAAAAAAGGATTAACTCAATTACGTATAGCAGAAACAGAGAAATATGCACATGTTACATTCTTCTTTAATGGCGGAGAAGAAAAACAATATCCAGGAGAAGACAGAATATTAGTTCCATCACCAAAAGTTGCAACATATGATATGCAACCTGAAATGAGTGCAAGAGAAGTAACAGAAAAAGTTGTTGAAGCAATAAATGCTGACAAGTATGATACAATAATATTAAACTATCCAAATCCAGATATGGTAGGCCATACAGGAAGTTTACCAGCTGCTATAAAAGCAGTAGAAACAATTGATGAATGTGTTGGAAAAGTAGTAAAAGCAATGCTTGAACACCATGGAACAATGCTAATAACAGCAGACCATGGAAATTGCGAGCAAATGATAGATTATGCAACAGGGGAACCACATACTGCACATACAACAAACCCTGTACCACTAATATTAGTAACAGAAAATACAGAACTAAAAATAAAAGAAGGAAAACTTGCAGATTTAGCACCAACAATGTTAGAATTATTAAATATTGAAAAACCAGAGGAAATGACAGGTGAAAGTATTCTAGTAAAATAAAGGGTGAAAAAAGTTGTTAAATAGTAGCAAAAGAATAAAAAAAATATATGAAGAAATTCAACAAAAAATATTTTATGCAGTGCCTGGAAAATGGGAAGAATTATATCTTTATGCTTCAATAATCGATAGACTTGGAACGGTTCAAACAGGAGAAATGTATTTTTACTTTTTGCCAAAAGGGTTATTAAAGAGAAAATTCATTAATGTTTATGAAGTACCAAGTAAATATGATATAGAAGAAGAAGAATATATGAAACTTGTTAAATTATTATATGAACAAATAAAACTATTGAGAGAAGAATTTGAAAAAGAAAACCAAAAAGTATGGTCAAATATAACAATTTCTATTAAAAACAATAGGTTTAAAGTAGAGTATAATTATGATAATTTATTAGGGGTACAAGAGGAATATTATGACCATCATATTTTTTGGAGAAATAAATATTTACATATTGAGCCACATGGAAGAAAAGAAAAGGATGCAATAGAGCAGTATTTAAAAAACAGACAATTTAGCAAGAAAAAAGATGAAGAATATGACATGGGGTTGTATCAAAAAATGCATACAAATATAATAACATATGAAACAACAGATACAAAAGAAAATCAAAAAGTAGAATATCTTGCAACAAAGCAAGAAGATAAAAAAGTTAAAAATCAAATTTTATGTAATAAGTGAAAGGAGCAATTAAAATGATTTATTCAAAAGAATTAGAAAATATGTGCCATGTTGCAAAAGGAGTAGACCATGGACCAGCACCAATCCCAGAAGAAGGAAAATGGGTAAAAGCAAAAGATATTAAAGATATATCAGGATTAACACATGGTATTGGATGGTGTGCACCACAACAAGGAGCATGTAAATTAACATTAAATGTAAAAGATGGAAT
>JABLTM010089203.1_pt1 | contig 17235 bp, 13 predicted proteins | sample 7160121 | NCBI WGS metagenome assembly JABLTM01 (sample SAMN14651224, study PRJNA627086) | human gut metagenome | isolation source: feces | host: Homo sapiens
AATTACTTTCTGAAATGGATGGCTTTGACGGAAGCGGCGGTGTCGTCGTAATTGCAGCGACAAACCGTATTGAGGACCTTGACCCGGCGCTGACAAGACCTGGAAGGTTTGATAACCATTTTGCAGTAAGCCTGCCGGCTACAGTAAAAGAAAGAAAAATCATCATCAACTTATATGCAGGTAATAAAAAATTTGCAGACGATGTTGATATGGAAAGCTTTGCAAAAGAGACCATGGGCAGCAGCCCTGCAACGATTAAAACCGTATTAAATGAGGCTGCAATCATTGCCACGAGAAAAAACAAAGGAATCATCACACGTGAAATCCTTGATGAGGCATGGATGAAACAGCTGATGGAAGGACATTTAAAAAAGAATGGAGAAAAAGATAACGTTGAGCTTGTGGCATGGCATGAAGCAGGACATGCACTTGCAGGATTACTGATGGGGCAGGACCTCACAAAAGCCTCTATCATCCCATCAACATCAGGAGCCGGCGGTGCAACATTTATCACACCAAGAAAACTTGGACTGTTTACTGTAAAGGAATTACGCGAACAGGTGGTCATGCTGTATTCCGGCAGAAATGCAGAAGCGGTTTTGGCAGAGAAAAACGGTGAGAGCCTCGGCATAACAACCGGAGCCTCAAATGATATTGAAAAAGCAACAGGAATTATCAAAAAGATGATTACCGAGTATGGAATGAATGAGAATTTTGGTCTGCTGAATCTGGAAGAACTCGAGATTAAGCCTGATGTAATTGCAAAAGAGGCAGTAAGCCTGTCAAAAGAATTATGCAGTGAGTCATATAATCTTATGATGGACAACGCAGATACATTAAAAAAGATTGCAGAGGCGCTGATTGAAAAAGAAACCCTGACGGGAGAGGAGATAAGGAAAATTGCAGGAAAATAATTTTGTAAATAAGATTACCGGCCGCGGCGAAAAGCCAATCAGTAAAATGCCTGGCTTTCACACGCCGGATGATGAAGAACATGAATACATATTAAAAAAGATTCAGAAGAATCTAAAAAAAGAGACGGTTAGTTCCGGTAGCTGGATGGTTGTTGGAATCATTATCGTAATCATGTATATACGGCTGTATTTCAAATCAGCATCAGATGATAAGAATTATATACTGATGGCTGCAGGAGTTTTTGGAGTGATGGCCCTGATATGTGCATATCGTCTGTTTTTTGTGGATAGGCAGATTGCAGATATTGTAAAAGAAAAAAAATATCAGGTAAGAAATGCAAAAATCCATCACATAATGCCTGGATTTGGCACAACATTTGGAAAAGCAGAAGCAAAAGTACAAGACAAAAACGGAACCGTTTACAGTTATGATTTCGTCTTGAGCGGAAAGATAAAAAGAGAATACAAAAAAAATCCGGAAACAGAATTTTTGCTTATTAAATTGGATGAAAAAAAAGAAATGTATAGCATTACATTACCAAAAGAAGATAATCAGGAGGAGATGGAAGAAGATGAGTAAATCAGGGTACAGCAGAAGAGGATTGTTTGGAACCATCAACCACTATGACTCACATGGTCATAAGACTGGAGAAAGCAGGCCTGGCCTGTTTGGTTCTTACAATAATTATGATGTAAGTGGCCATAAGACCGGCCAGAGCAGACCTGGCTTGTTTGGTTCTTATAATAGCTATGACAACAACGGAAATAAAACAGGCGAATCAAGACCAAACATGTTTGGCGGAAGAAACCAGTATGATGCTGATGGAAACAAAACAGGCCATACAGTGCAAGGATTCTTTGGGGATTATAATCATTATGATGATGACTGACAAAATGGATGGAGGGGCTGAATTTCCAGCTCCTTTGTTTTTGCATAAACAAAAATAGGAGGAAGAAAAATGAGCAGCGCTTTAGCAAAAACAGTGGCATATATGATTTTTGCCGTTCTGCTGATATTGTTTTTAAACGCCATGTCGTATCGAGAAACAAAAAAAATACATAAAAACGAAAGCAGTACAAAATATATTGTCAGTATGCCTGCGGTACTAAAATACACATATTTAACCATGTTTGTATTTGGATTATTCCTGTTCTGTGTCTTTTTGTTTTTCATGTCAACGGGAAATGAAACTGTAACAATGGGGCATATATGGTTTGCGACCACCTTTGCGTCAATCGGGCTTCTTATATACCTATGGTCCAGCAGATGGCATATCGAGGTTGACAACCGCAGAATCGTAATACATACATTTTTCAAAAAGCCAATAAGAATATCCTTTACAGATATTGAAAAAATCACAAAAGATAGCAAAGAAAATATGTACATATACAAAAATGGCAGGAAAATTGCAACAATAGACGCATTGTCAGACAACTATGACAGATTCGAAAAAAGTCTAAAGAGATATGGAAAAATAATTGAAAAATACGATGACTAAGCCGGCAAAAAAAATGCCGGTTTTTTTGTGGTAAAAATGATACATTTTATTTTTTTTCGGCATATTGGATATGAAAAAAATATAAAAAAGGAGAGGTAAAAATGACACAGGAAATTACAAAAGAAGTAAAAGAACTACAGGAGCTTATTAATAATCATGACAATATTGTATTTTTTGGAGGGGCCGGAGTATCAACTGAAAGCGGAATTCAGGATTTCAGAAGTCAGGACGGATTATATAACCAGAAATACGATTACCCGCCAGAAACGATTTTAAGCCATTCGTTTTTTATGAGAAAACCGGAAGAGTTTTTTAAATTCTACCGCGACAAGATGTTATGTGATACGGCAAAGCCAAATGCGGCACATTTGAAACTGGCAGAGATGGAGAAAAAAGGAAAGCTGCAGGCAGTTATTACACAGAATATTGATAACCTGCATCAGATGGCCGGAAGCAAAAATGTACTTGAACTGCACGGAAGTGTATATCGCAATTACTGTACAAAATGCGGGAAGTCATATGATTTTGATTACATCAAAAATTCAGAAGGAGTTCCTCACTGTGAATGTGGCGGCATTATCAAGCCTGATGTTGTACTGTATGGAGAAAATCTAAATGACGACGTCATGACAAAAGCAGTAAATGCAATCTCAAATGCGCAGGTGCTGATTATTGGAGGCACTTCATTATCTGTATGGCCGGCAGCAAGCCTGATTGATTATTTTTACGGAAACCATCTTGTCGTAATCAATAAAGCACCGACGAGCAGGGATTTGTATGCGGATTTGGTAATCAGGGAACCGATTGGGGAGGTTTTTGGAAAGATTGTAATCTGATTTTTTTCTTAAAAAAAGTTACAAAAAAAGCGTTACAAAATTTATTTTATTTATCATATTAGATTTGTAAGCGAAAATGATAGTGAAAAACGGCTAGAAAAGTCAGCAGTAGAGCTTTGCCGAAAGTGCAACCCTCCTGTTGGAAAAAGATATACAGTTGAAAATGCTGTTTTTATCTAAAGAATTTTTTCGCATAATACAAATAGAAGAGCGTAAAAAAATACGCAAAAAAAATCTAACAGGAGGAGAGAAAAATGCAGAGCAAAGCAAAAAGAAAGATTGACTACAAGAAGGTGGCGATTTGCCTGGCAATGATGGCTCTTGGAACTATCATGTTTGTACTCCCAGCATTTGCAGCAATAAATGCAAAAGAAGTTATGTCAAATCTTATCAGTTTAATGTGTTCTATGTTTAAGTTTGTTGGTGTTGCAATATTTGTGTGGGCAGTAATCCAATTTATTCTTGCCACTAAACGTTCTGACGCAGACTCTAAAGCAGATGCTGTTCAAACTGCTGTTTGCGGTGTTGCACTTATGGCTGTCGCAACTATCGTTACAAAACTTGGACTTGATAGCGCTGTTATTGACACCGGAAAAATCAACGATACTCAGCTTGATGGTAAATAATCTAATTAACGAGGAATGGGAAATCCACGGCCGACAAAAAGTCGTCCGTTGGTCAAATGTTCCGGTTTTAACTTCGCACGTGGGCTGAATCCACGCTCGTGCACTGCACTCGGCTTTACGGCTTCATTTGTCAGCCTCTACGAGGCTTGATTACGAGCACGAAGTGCGAGTTATCAATATTAATACGGCAGGCTCTAACGAGCCTGCTTTTTTCATGCCAAAAAACTCGGCAAAAATTTGATTTCAGGAAAATTTTTCAGTATAATAATATTGAAAAAAAATATAATGCAGAAAGGAGGATAAAAAGTGTTAAGAAGAATTTTGTTAAGAATTGCAAACGAAATTGCTTATAATACTGGCGAAGTTACAGGAGTAATCACTCTTATTGTGTGGTTTTTATATACAAGAGACAGGGTTTTGCACGATAATAGCCCGGCTGCTTTTATCATCTTTTTTTCAATCATTCTTTATCTTCCTCTCTTTTCTGCAGTATTCTATATTCTTATGCTCATCCCCAAATTAGTTTGTATGACAATCTTGTTAGTAGTTGATAAAAAAAATAGATATAGATATGACAGAACTAAATCTAACGACGAGAAATTTGAACGTTTTTGGAAAGAACAGAATCAGGCGTATGATGATATTGAACGCGAGCAGAAAGAAAGGGAGGAAAAAGAAAGGCAAAACGAACAGGCCTGGCAGAACTCTTATGAGTTCTGGAAGAAGACATATGAAAGATATCGCAGCCAGCAGGAGGAAAGTTATCAAAAGGCATACAATCAAAGCGGTAGCCAATATGAGCATAACACCTCCGGACCTCAAAAAGATGAGCTCCGTGATGCTCTTTCATTTTATGGATTATCAATGCCATTTACACAGGACCAGTTAAGGGAAAAAAGAAGGAAACTCATGAAAACGGCACACCCAGATGAAGGTGGAAATACGGAGACGGCAGCAGATATTAACAGATATTTTGATATTCTTAAAAAATATGCGAACTGATTTCAAAAAATTAAGCATATTAGAGTTAAAAAGAAAAGGAGTATATCAAAAATGAGTATAACAAAAAAAATAGTATTGACGATGCTTTGTATATTAAGTATAGTGCTTGGGACGGGATATTTTCTCGGCCTTGCGTACTTCCAGACGCACTTTAAGATTGGAACAACAATTAATGGGTTTCATTGTTCATTTCAATCTGTAGATGAAACAGAAGCGCTGCTTTCGCGTGAGGTTGAAAGCTATGCGATTGCTGTCAACACAAGAAATAATGGTGTTGAAAAAATCGCAGCAAATGACGTTGGCCTCACATTTGTCGGACGCTCTGCATTGGTTGACATCATTAATAAACAGGATTACAAATTGTGGTTTATTCCAGAAATGGAAGAGCAGCACCTGTCAGCAGACTGTTATAATATTGATGAAACAGAAATGTCAGCAGAGATGGCAAAACTAAAATGTATGAATAATATGGTGAAAGGCGAAAGTGCACACATTGTTGATACAAATGATTTCTATCAGGTATCTCCGGCTGTAAGGGGTACAGACCTTGACAAAACAAAAACAAGGCAGGTGATTGAAACAGCCATCAGGCAGTGGAAACCGGAAGTTAACCTGGAAGATTCCGGATGTTACATTGATGCAGGTGAAATCAGTGAAGAAGAACTTCAGCAGGAATGCGATTTATTAAATTCTATACAGGATACCATTATCACATATGATTTTGGTGACAGAAAAGAAACAGTTGATTTTAAGACTGTTCAAGAGAAATTCCTGGACGAAAATTATATGTTCAGTACAAAAAAAGTAAAGAAATATATAAAAAAGATTGCAAAAAAGTATGACACAGTTGGAGCTGAAAGAACTTTTATGACATTCGATGACCGGTCCGCCATCATTTCAGGAGGCGATTATGGCTGGAAAATAGATATAGAAAAAACAGCAGCAGAGCTGCTTGAATATATAAAAGAAAACACAATTGATGTGATAGAGCCGGTTTACACACAGGCCGCAGTCAGCCGGTCAAAAAATGATATCGGGTATTCATATCTGGAAATCGATACATCAAACAAAAAAGCAGTACTATATGTTGACGGCGCGCCGGTTGTACAGGCTGACATTAAATTGAATGGCGGCATTGAATCCGGGTTTTATAAGATGAAAAATAAATACGGCATCACAGATGACGGACTTGTCAATGCAATATCATTCGGAAGTGCATTATTATATCATGATGACAGCAGCGACGATAGGACATCAGGGTTTGCAGGAGACGATGATATTTCAGGATTTTCTGAAAGCACTATCCATGAAGGATGTGCTACAATAAATACAGCAAACATGGAAACAATCTTCACTACAATGCAGGAGGACTGGCCGGTGATTGTGTATAATAAGAATAATATCAGTTAAGAAAAGAGGAAAAAATAATGGAAGAAAAAGATAGAGAAAAAGATGAAGAAAAAGTGAACAAAATTAAAAATATTTGGCATACTATTGTTGTATATTTAACTACTGCAGTTGTTGCAATAATTGCAATGGTATTTTTATATACGGTTGTACTTATAAACGCATATATTCCATCTGAGTCAATGGAGAACACATTGATGACAGGCGACAGGGTAATCGGCAACCGTCTCGCCTACAAATTTGGAAATGACCCGGAAAGATTTGATGTCATTATCTTTAACGCGCCAGATAACAAGCCTGGATTCTATATTAAACGAATCATTGGAATGCCTGGCGAAAAGGTAACCATCAAGGATGGAAAGGTCTACATCAATGACAGCTCCGAACCACTCGACGACTCATTTATCAAAGAAGATATGGATGAAGAAGACGATATGGTATTTAATGTACCTGAGGATTCATACTTTATGCTTGGAGACAACCGTAATGAATCAGAGGATTCCAGATACTGGGATTATTCATATGTGCCAAGAAGCGATATTGTAGCAAAGGCATCTTTCAGATATTGGAAAGGATTCAAGTGGGTAAAGTAAGATTTTAACGAAGAACGGGAAATCCCCGGCCGACAAAAAGTCGTTATGTTCGCCTGAATCCTTCCGGTGTTAAAAAAATAATCAGGAGGAGAACAAATGAAAGACAAATATAACGACGATGAGTTCAACGATAAAGACTTTGATGAGGAAGAGGATGACCAGCTGATTGGCGGCGATAAAGAAGATACGATTGACGGCGAAGCGGAAGAAGTGGAAACCGAGGATGACCAACAGCAGGTACATGAAAAACCAAAAAAGAAGCAAAGAAAAACACGTGAACCTGAATATGAAGAAGAAAATGATGAAGAATACGAAGACGAATACGAAGACGATGACGAAGACTATGAATATGAAGAGGATGATGACGGCGGAAGCGGGAAAAAGAAAATCATCATCATCTCAATCGCAGCAGCTGTAATTATTGCAGCAGCCGGAATCTTTACATATCAGAAAATTAAAGGAAACCGTGAGGCGCAGGAAGCACAGCAGGCAGTAGAGGAGCAACAGCAGGCAGAAACAGAAGAGGCTACAGAGTCCGAAGAGGAACCTGATGAGACTCAGGAAGTTACAGAAATTCCGGAAGTTACAGAAGAAGCGGAAGAGCCGGAAGATACTATTGCTCCAACATCCACTCCGAAGCCGCTGCCAACAGCAACTCCATCCGCAACACCATATCCAGAAGAGACAGATGATGATTATCACGATGAATACAACGATGGATACACGGACAGCCAGGTTGACGAGATTAATAACAATGGTGACGATTCCATTTCCGCAGGTGAAGCTGCTGAAAATTCAGAGCCAGCAGATATCATTTTCCTTGGCGATTTAAGATTCAGAAGTATGGCAAATGTGGCGACAGGAGAATCAGCACTTTGGGAGTGTTCCTCATCCGCAACATATTCATGGCTTTCCGATACAGCATATCCTGACGTTGACGCACGTGTTGGTGAAGGAACACAAGTATTTATCAGCATGGGTATTAACGACCTGACCATGTATCAATCATACACTACATCTATAAATGCAAAGGCTGCAGAATGGGAAGAGAAAGGCGCAAAAGTTTATTTTGTAGCTGTCGGCCCTGTTTCACAGACCAGCGAGACAGCAAATGCTGACATCATGACATTTAACACATATATGTACCAGAACTTAAACATTCCGTTCATTGATGCTTATAATTATCTTGTAGAACAGGGGTTTGAAACTATAGATGGACAGACATACACTGATGCGACAAGTAAAGCAATGTATGATTACCTGATGGGATTAATTGGACGCTGATAAATTAGAAATTGACTAAAGTTAAAAACTTTAGTCAATTTTTTTTGCATGAAAACGAAAAAAATAAAAAAAATATAGCATATTGTATTTGTATGGCGTATGCCGCCGCAAACTAATTAAAAGGAGGATAAAAAAATTTAAATGACATGACAAAAATAGGAGAAAAAGAAAGCCGGAAAAGGAAAAAGAAGAAAAAAAAGAAAACTACTAGCGGAGATATTGTTCTTATATTGATATTCATCGTAGCACTTGTTGTCGCTGTTTTTGCAGGATACAAGCTTTACTCTATTTTCGCAGAGTATAAAGCTGGTGTCGATGAATATTCACAGATTGCAGATACGGTAGTTAAAGAACGTGATGCTGATGCAGAAGAAATTAAAAAATTAAAAGACGCAAAAGGAAAAATAGTAAAACATTGGACATCACCACTGGAAATTGATTTTAATGAGCTGGAATCAATCAATAAAGATGTTACAGGATGGCTTTATATGGAGGCATTACCGGATATCAGTTACCCAATCGTGCAGGGTACAGATAATGATTATTATCTGCATCATACATACAAAAAAGAAGAAGTGTTTGCGGGCTCTATCTTTATGGACTGCAAAAATTCAAAAGATTTTTCCGACCAGAATACGATTGTGTATGGCCACAATATGAAAAACGGAAGCATGTTTGGAACGTTAAAGCAATATAAACTTCAGGAGACAATTGATAAAAGTCCATACTTCTGGATTATCACGCCGGACGAAGCATATAAATATAAGATTTTTGCCGTTTATACAGCAAATGTTGACGGCGATACCTACACCTTGATTAAAGGGCCTGGAACAGAAACTATAGAATATGGTGAATCCATGCAGGAGAAATCCGATATCGATATGGGAAAGCACGAGTTTAAACAAACCGATAAAATGGTAACTCTTTCAACATGTACTGGAGATTCGGCTACAAGGTTTGTTGTGCAGGGAGTCAGGGTGGACCCGGAATAACGGCATGACAAAAGAGATTTCACTGATTTTTCAAAAAGTGTTACAAAAATTTTTTTATTTGTCATATTAAATACAGAACCAGCAGACGAGTGTTAACCACTCAAAAAAATATCGCAAAAGCGAAAAAATAGGAGAGAAAAAGAAATGAAAAATAAAATGATTTCAGCCATGCTTTTAGGCATGTCAGCTACAATGGCCGTGCCAGCCACAGCCGTATTTGCGGAGGATTTAACAGAGCCATCCGCATTAGAAGAGGTCGCAGCTGAGACCCCGGCAGAGCCGGTTGAAACTCCGGTTGCAGAAACAGAGGCAGAAGTTTCTTACGATAACGACGCTAACGAAGCTCAGGCAGAAGCTCCGGTGATTGAAGAAGATGTCGTTGAAGAGGGAGAAACAGCAGAGGTGCAGATTGCAGAAATGGCTGCATATGCTACCGATGAGGAACAGAAAGAAGCTGACACTCCTTCTGACTTCAAAGACAAGCTTGCCGATTTTGAGTTTGAAGCTGACACATTTGGAAAATATGGTGCTCAGTTAACAGAATTCATCAAGGGAGACGAAATTGACAAGAGCTCTTTATATAACTGCGAAATGTCAGTAATTGAAAAAATCCAGAAGCTTGCAAATGAGGAAAGTACAGATGCGCGCAGAGCCTTAAAGTATGCTATCGCCCTTAAATTTGAAAGCGAATATGGCGAAGATGCATTCCAGCCAGGCCGTGATATCAGACGCGCAATCCTTTCTGATTCCGGTGTAGATAAAGATTATGAATTTGCAGTCAGTGAAAAAATCGCAGAGGCAGATGCAATCTATAAAGACAACGGTGGCATCACAACAAATCCAAAAGACCTTCTTATCCCAGAACCAGAAAAAGAGCTTTACGAATATGTAATGGGCATGCAGGACTTTGAGATGAACCAGGGTGAAGAGATTAATGTTCCTGAAATCTCATTTGATGAGACATATGTAGATTCAGTAGATATTGACACCTCTACAATTGATAAGGATACTGCAGGCGTATACAAGTTTACATACGTAATTAAAGGTGTAGACGGAAGCACAGTAAATGTTGAAAAGCAGTGCACAGTTAAGGCTGTTGAGACACCAGCAGAACCTGAGGTAAAAGAACTTTATGAATACGTTTATGGAATGCAGGATTTTGAGGTAAAACTCGGAGATGCAGTCCCAAACCCGAATCTTTCTTACGACACAGACCATGTCGCATCTGTAACCGTTGATACATCTGAAGTTGATACATCTGAGCCAGGAACATACAAGATTATCTTTGTTATTGTCGGCATGGATGGAGAAACAGTAAATGTAGAAAAAACATGTACCGTACTTGACAATGAAGAGCCGGCTCCGGAACCGGAAGACCCGGATAAGAAAGAGCTTCATGATTATGTTAAAAACCTTGATGATATCGAGATGCAGGTTGGTTCAGACATTCCGGTACCAACAGTTTCATTTGACGGAAGTGTTATTGAGTCTGTAACAATTGACACATCTGCTGTTGATAAAGATACAGTTGGAACATATCCAATCACATATGTTATCACCGGTCTTGATGGCAGCGTAGAAAATGTTGAGAAGGAATGCCGCGTTGTTGAAGACGCAGCTCTCGAAGATTTAAGAGATGAGATGTGTGCAAAGATTGATGCACTTGGCGAAGATAAGTTCACAGAGTCTGAATTCCAGTCCAAATGGGAACGCGAAGCAGAGGCTGCAAAAGCAAAAATCAGAACCATGACAGAGGAAGAAGATATGCAGGCTGAGGTTGATGCCTTTACCGATATCACTAATTCAATCATCGCTGAGCAGCAGCTTTTCGTGGCAAAAGCAGGATATGTAAACATTCTTAAAAAATACCATGCAGGATTCTCTTATGAGACAAATGCGCAGAAGCAGTTTGCAGATGACGCTATGGCCGCAGCTATTGACAAAATCAACGCAGCAAATACAGTTGATGAAGCAGCAAGCGCTCTTGATGCTGGAAAAGAAAGTATCAGACGTATCGGAGAACAGGATGCAGATTTCGTTGACGAATTAAAAGAATCAGCAAAAAAGAAATTAAATGCACAGAAAGAATCAATCCAGGATGCGACAACAATCGTATGCAATGTATACAATGCTTTTGCTGCAAGACTTGATGACTGCAAGACAGCAAGAGATATTGAGTCACTGACAAATTCAGCAGATATTGCATTTAACGAGGCAGAGTCCCTGATTGGTGGAGACATGTCATCAGCAGCAAAACTACTGAAGGCACTGAAGGGAATTTCCGGTGATGGAGACACAACTGCAACAATTGACGCTATTGCAGCACTTGGAACACCTGAAACAATGGATGACGCAGAAAGCAGAGTATCTGATGCATGGAAAGCAATCACATGTAACGTTGAAGATTATGCAGCTTACTTAAGCGGACGTGCAGGAAAGCCTGTTACCGGCGATACAAAAGCCAGCGCATATGCAAATTATGTGAAGGTTACAGATGGAACTGCCAAACCAGATGAAGGACTCCAGAAAGCAAAAGATGCAGCAAAGAGCGAGGTAGACAAACTTCTTGATGAGATTAAGTCTGATGATGCAGATGTAACAGCAAGAAAGGGTGAAATCAAAGAAAGTGCATATGCGTTTATTGATGGTTCCACTTCAGAGGCAGAAGTATCTGCAGCACTTGAAAATGCAAGAGGAATGGTAAGCGACCTTGCAAATGATGTTTCAAAAGCAGCTGAGTTAAGCGCAGCAAGAGCAAAAGCAAAAGAAAACATCCAGGCTACAGTTGATGAGCAGAAAGATGAAAGCCTGAAAGCAGCTATCGCAAAACTTGCAGAGGCAGCAATGGTCAACATCGATGCAGCTGGAACAGCAGATGAGATTTCTGCAATCCAGGAAGCATTCAATACTGACGTTAAGACAACAGCAGAAGCATTCAAGCAGGATGCAGCACTGGCAACTGCAAAGGCTGACGCATTAAGAAAGCTGACAGAACTTGCAAGCAGCGCAAAATCTGAGTATAAGAGTTCTGAAATGGATGAGATTGAAGCAAAAACAAGAGAAAGTATTGCAAATGCACAGACAGCAGATGAATGTTCTACAATCTATGCACAGGCTAAGCAGGATTACAAGGCTGCATATCTGAAATCCATGAGAGCAGTCTTCTCTGCAAAACTTGATGAACTCGTATCTGCTGATAAGTTCACAGACAGCACATACCTTACAAAAGCTCAGGAAGTAATTGCTACACAGAAATCTAACCTTGACCAGGCTACAAATGAAGACACAATGCAGAAATGCTATGACCTTGCAAAAGAGAATATTGACAAACTGCTTACAGCACAGTCAACGGCAACAGCTCTTGCTTCTGCAAAAGTAACAGCCATTAACCAGTTAAATGCTTCTTATACAAATCTGTCAGACCAGCAGAGCAAGGTTCTGAAAAAGTACATTGATGCAATCAATAACGCAACAACGACAGATGAAATCAACGACCTCGTAACAAAATGCGATGCAGCTATGAAAGAAGCTGGAGCGAATGCAGATACAGATGCTGCCCTGGCTCAGGCAAAAGCAGATGCAATCTCTGCACTTACAAACATGGCAGCAACTGCTCCGGAAGCAAATAAAGAGGCTGCTCAGGAGGTATTAAAAACTTATACTGATAAGATTAATGCCGCAACAACAACCGATGAAGTTAAACAGCTTCTGGAAGATGGAAAGAATGCATTAAGCAAGTATGGTGCAGATGCAAATGCAGCTGTTCCAAACAGTAATACACAGACAACACTTGGTTCTGGCTCTGGAAGCGGCGACGCATCACAGAAAGGTGACGCTACAGCAACAACCAGCGTTAAGACAGGTGACGACAATATGGGAATCATTGCAATTGCAGGAACCGCAATTATGGGTGCACTTGCAGCAGCATTTATCTCCCTTCGTAAATTTATCAAAAAATAATCCGGTTAAAATCCGGTAACCGTTAGCGGCGGTAGGCCAACTGCCTGCCGCCGTAATTTCAAAAAAATAAAGAAAAGAGGATATAAAAAAGATGAAAAAAGGATTAATCGTTGCAGTTGCGGCAGTTGCTGTTGTTGGTATTGGAGCTGGCGGATATCTAACATACCAGAAGCAGGCAGAGCAGAAAGCATATGAGGCACAGATGACTGCCACTATTTCCAGCCTGCCAACAATCACAATGTATGAAAAACAGGACCTTCCGACTGTAGAGGAGGAATTTGCAGGAACGGAGAATGTGATTGATATTGATTCAATCCAGCCTGATATCAGCAATGTGTATGCAACAGAACCTGGTACGTATGAAGTAAACTATACTTTCAATGACTCAAAAGGTGAACAGCGTACGGCAACTGTAAAATGCGAAGTAAAACCTGAACTTGCTTCCCATGTGACTGGCATGCAGAATATTACAATCGATAAAGGGGACCCTGTTCCGACAGACGCAGGATGCTCTTTTGATGAGTATGTTGATTCTGTAACACTTAACACGGAAGATGTAGATAATGAAGAAGCCGGCACATATGATATTTCTTATACAATCCTTGGTGCAAACGGTGAAATGAAAACTGTTGATGGATACACCTGTACAGTAAATGAGATGGCGCCTCCAACACCAACTCCAACTCCGTCACCAACTCCAACGCCAACGCCAACACCTGAACCGGAAGAAGAGAAGCCGGCAGATGAAGAAAATGCGGATGATGAGACAACAACAAATGAAGACACAGATGCTGAACAGCAAGACGCAGAAGAAACACCTGCTCCGGCTGGTGATGCAGTAGGAAATGTTGAAGTACAGAACAATGTAGTTGAAACTGGTGATGAAAATAATATTGCCGCAATCGTGGCAGTTATCGTTATCTGTCTTGGCGCTGCCGGAGGAGTTCTTGTATATAAGAAGAAAAAAGATACAAAAAGCAAGTAAATAACAGTGTTTAGGCAGCACATAAAAGTGCTGCCTTTATTTTTGAAAAAAAATATATAATTTTATTTCCAAAAAGTGCACAGGTTTTATTTTTTTTCTGCATATTAACATAGGGAGAGAAATTCCAGGCCAAAACTTGTCAGTTGGTAAAATGCTTTGCATTAAAACTTCATGCGCAGGTCTGAATCCTCGCCCGAAGTCAGGTAACGAGTCCAGCTCTGCTGGCGAGTTATCAATTTATGATGATAACGGGTCCAGCTTTGCTGGCGAGTTATCAAAAGAGAAAGAACTTTATTTTTTTGAAGTTAAAAAACGAAATAACCCATAATTTGAAAGGAGAAATAAAATGGCAGAAGAAATTTTAATGGGAATTGCCAATAAAATAAAAGAAATTATTCCCGAAGCAGAAATTACAGAAGCAGGAGAGAAGGTTTTAATTACAGCAGAACATGAAATCGGAATCAAGGGCATCAGCATCACAATTGAATGCAGCACAAGAAGCATTAAAGTGAAGGGTTCACGCGAGTATAAGTATCCGATTACTGATAAAGCTGTAGAGGAATTCCAGGAAGAAATGCTTAGCAAATATCCGGGATATAGTATTTATGTATCTGGACAGATATTATCTTATTCAAAAGTATTTACATATCAGGATGAATTATATGCTATCAATGAAATCAAAAATAACATTGATATCATTGAGGATGCTGTTCTGACATTTGAGAATGACTGTGTTAACTTCATGGAAAAAGAAGTAGACAACAAAAACAGTAGTGAAGAGTACAATCCTGAAGACAACATCAATATTGTAAATGTTGACAACAGCTTCCACGCGGTAAGTACGACAGAACAGGATAACAGCAATTATGAAGAGCAGCATAATAATTATGCAAAAAAAGTATTTTATGACTTAGCTAAGCGTCTTGATGCTGACGTTAATGGGAACGAAATGTCAGCTGTTTATGCTGATGATACAACAATCAGATGCGTATTGTTTCCACTTGACGCAGAAATCCTTGTGTCTGTGTCAGTTCACGCGACAAGAGATATCGGTGCAATGTATGCTTCATACATTACATCAAACTATCCGGAGCTTATGAGCTCTTTTGATGAAGAAAGTGGACTCTTTTCAGTAAGAACATATTCATCACCTGATGAATATGAGCCAGAAGGTACTCAGGATTTGCTGGAATTATGTATTACAGCTTCAAAAGCGTGCGTAAACGAATATAAGCAGACTCTTGAAAAGAAAGATTCTGCAGATTTTGCGTCAGATGTACAACAGATTCTTGCCGAGCAGACAGAAACAGTGTGGGAAAGAGAAAAGGCAGTTGCTGCACGTGAAGAGGAAATGGCGAATAAAGAAGCTGAAATGATGCAGCGTGAAGAAGAGTTGAATCAAAAATTAAAAGAACTGGAAGAAGAAAAGAAAAGAATCCAGAATGAAGCCGAAGAGGAACGCCAGAAAATGAAAGACCATGAAGCTGAAATGGAAGAGAAAATTAAAGCATATGAAGACAGAAATACAAAAGATATCTTAAACATTCAGCAATTGGCAAATCAAGTGGCGGCACTCCAAAACAGACAGAATGCACTTGGAAAGGTAGATGATAAAGCCGAAGAAGAGATTTTCAGAATGAAAAATAAAGTCCAGCAGCTTACATCACAAAAGATTGCACTTGAAAAGAAACTGACAGAAAAAATCACTGGTAAGGATGCAAAAATCAGAGAATTGTCTGACGTTATCACTCAAAAAGACTCTGAATATAAGAAGCTGGAAAGCAATATTGACGATAGGGTCAACAGCAGGGTATCAGATGAAGTCAAAAAAACCGACGTAAAGATAAAGCAGCTGGAAGCTGAATTATCAAAAATCGGACATATACTGACACCGGAAGAAATGATTGACTACCTTGAGCAGTATATTGATGCGAAAATCGCAAAGCGCCATGCATCAAATGCAGAATTTGTAGTATACAATGACGAGGCGCTTGAAATCAGAATCCGTTTTGGGGAAACCAATTATGTAGATGTAACAAGAGAAGCTGCATTAAAAGATACAATCTTAAGAAAATTAAATACAAAACATGGTGATATTAAGTTTTTCAGCAAAGAAAACAAAATCACAGCGCGTTCATACTTTAAGAAAAATGCTACCGTAGAAGAGGTTGACGATTTAATCGCTTCACTGTCAGCACATTTTACAAAATAAGGAGGTAAAGAAATGGATAAAACAGTAGTTGTTCTTATTGGTGCAGGCGTTTGCTGTGTGGTAATCGGCCTTGCACTGTTTGTAAAACTGCTTACAACAAAAAATGACGATTCAGATGAAGCATCTGGAAACAAAAAACTTCTTGATGAAGAATATGCAGAAAATTTTCAGGAATGTTTTGATGATACGGAAAATATCGAAGATACTCTTGACCAGCTGGCAACAATCTATACAGGAAACCAGTATATGTACAATCTTCTTATAAATGCACTTGACTTTATCCGTGATGAACAGGGCGATTATGAAACAGCGCTTGAAGGAATCAATGTTGACAGTGACCCGGTTATTGCAAAGATGCATAGTACAGCAATTAAAAAAGCCTTAAATCTTGACACAAAGCCTGCGATTGTAAAACGCTCTGCAAAAAATGTAAAAACAGAGCCGGATTCTAAAGAGGATTTAGAAAACGAAGCCAGTACAGAAAAAGCTGCAGACACAAAAGCAAACGACAGTTTTAATAAAGATGCTGCAAAAGACAAGGTTGCAAATCCTGTTAAGAAAAAACTGCAGAAACAAGCTAAGGTTGAAGACGAATTTGAAGAGGATGAAGATGAACCGGCACCAGTAAAGCCTGAGAAAAAGAAAGAGCAGACTCAGGAAAAAACCGTTAGCAAATCTGTTGCAAAAAAGGAAGTGCCGGAGCCACAAAAGCCAGTTATAGAAGATGATGAGTTTGATGAATTCGAGGAAGACGAAAAGCCGGTTGTAAAAAAGAGGCAGGAAAAGGCTGTAAGACCTGAAGAAAAACAAGAACAAAAAAAAGAGGCTCCAAAAAAGAAGCCGGAAGTCAGTGATGATGACGATTTCGATGATTACATGGATGAACCACCAAAACCTGTTGTAAAAAAAGAAACAAAAAAAATAA
>JABLTM010106112.1_pt1 | contig 17172 bp, 15 predicted proteins | sample 7160121 | NCBI WGS metagenome assembly JABLTM01 (sample SAMN14651224, study PRJNA627086) | human gut metagenome | isolation source: feces | host: Homo sapiens
GGTCTCCCGGATTACGTTGATTTCAAAGAAATCATCGAGCCTCTCCGTGACCTTTTCAAAGATGAGGTCCGCAAAGTCGGTCTCGAACTCGGCATTCCGGAATACCTCGTATTCCGTCAGCCATTCCCAGGTCCGGGGCTTGGAATCCGTATCATCGGCGAGGTAACCGCTGAAAAAGTCCGCATCGTGCAGGACGCAGACGCGATTTACCGTGAAGAAATTGCAAAAGCCGGTCTCGACCGCGACATCAACCAGTATTTTGCCGCCCTCACAAACATGCGCAGCGTCGGCGTTATGGGCGATGAGAGAACGTACGATTATGCCGTTGCGCTTCGTGCTGTGAAGACCATTGATTTCATGACCGCAGAAAGTGCAGATATTCCGTTTGAGGTGCTGCAGACTGTAATGACGAGAATCATAAATGAGGTTAAGGGAGTCAACCGGGTATTCTATGATTTGACGAGTAAGCCGCCTGGAACGATTGAGTTTGAGTGATGTGAAAACAGCGGGAAGCCTTGTAAATAGGGGTTTCCCGCTTTTCATGCTTGCAAAATGCTTGCAGTTTATTGATGGTTAGTAAATAAAATGATAGTTATGGGGTGAAATTGATGAACAAGATTAAAGAACAGATAGAAAAGATAAAGCAAATAAATTTAAACCAGAATCTTGTTATTTTTGTGGGGGCTGGAGTATCTAAAAATTCTGGTGTGTGTTCATGGTGGGAATTGGTTAAAGAGATTGCCGATAAAATCGGTGAAAACAAGTGTACGTCATGTAAGATAAAAGATTTGATATGTGAAGAATGTGGTGAGAAAATTGAATTGTGTAATTTAGATGGTCGTAACTGCAAGTTAAAGTATGATTTTTCAACAGAGGACTTTTTACGTATTCCTCAACATTTTTATGAAAGTCTTGGTGATTCTGAAGAAGATAAAGAGCCTTATTATGATTTTTTGAAAGACAAGTTTTGCAGTAAAGATTATGAAACTAATATTATAGATGAAATTATTGTTAAATTGCAGCCAGAGCATATCATTACTACAAATTACGATCACTTATTAGAAAAAGTGAAAGATCCTACTGTCTCTAAATATGCAACAATTACAAAAGACGATGATATGTTGTCTCAAAAAGGCAGAAACTATATTATTAAGATGCACGGTGATATTGATGATATAGAGAATATCGTATTAAAAGAGGATGATTACTTAAATTATTCACAAAAACATATCATAATAGAATCGTTTATAAAATCACTATTGATAGATAAAACCTTTCTTTTTGTAGGGTATTCACTAAATGACAATAATTTAAAACTTATTATGAGCTATATTGATTTTTTTGTAAAAGAAAAGAGAGTAGAAAATCGTCAACCACATTATTTAGTAGTGGATGCAGTTAAAGATTCAAAACATGATATTCCATATTGGACCAATAAAGGTGTAGAATTGGTGGATTTATCTCAAATTTCAGATTATATGGTAGAAAATTCAAATTGCAAGAGTATAAGTAACATGGTAGGAAAAAAGTTATATGCCTTTTTATATTATTTGAACAATGAAGGATTGGCATATACAAATGATAAGATGCAAGAATTAAATAGTACATCACGAAAACTAATAGAGGATGTTTCATGTTTTAAATTTGTTAGTTATAAAACGATTATTGAGGCATTTGGTTTTAAAAGCATATATGAAATAAAGGCTTCAGTAATGATTTTTACAGATGCAAGAGAATACAATAATTTTAAACTACTCATAAGCAATAAGGAATTGCGTAGTTTATTGATAAAATCAGGTATATATGGAATACAAATGGAGTCAGGAGCTGATAGAGATCGTGTATTATTTGAAGAGGAAGCAAAAGACAATGCTATTTTATTCGAATTATCCTTAAACAATAAGTACCATGATATTATGACCAAAATAGAAGAAAGTGAAACAAATTCTGTAAAAGCATATTATTATTCATTGATTAGATATACGGATGGGTTATCAGAGATTATGAATGAATTGCAAGCGCAGTTTGATGATATTGATTATTTACATCTTTCAAATCAAAAGTGTTACGAATTAGCAATATATGAATTTAATAAAACTTGTGCGCGTTCTCTATTATATACAATGGATAATGACTACAATAGATTAAATACATTATTAAGTATAGCTGCTGCAAGATACAGCAAAGCATATAACTCATTAAAAGAAATATTAAATAAAGAAAATGAAATTCAGAAAATGAATAATATTCTACTGAAACACGAAGAGTATTATATGAAAAAAGCAAGTATATCAAAAATGGGTGGAACAATTTATGGTGATTTGCTTAAAATTAGGCAAATAGTATATGACTATTATTTGTTTTATAAGAAAAATCATTTAATGTTGGATTGGTTCAATAATGTTGAAAAAATGCTGGAACCATATATAAAAGCCATATTTTGTACATATTATCCAGATGAATTTCAGGGAGATTATCAGGGCGGATTTTTTAGAACAAATGTGAAACCGTATCCTCTGGAATTATTGGATGTGGATATGATGGTAAAACATTTTAAGGAAAAAGATTTAAGGAATATAGCGTTGCATTATAAGGTTGATTCGATAGCAGTATCTGAAAACTTTGATATTTCTGTATTGTTTGAGGACTTTTGTATATCAATGAAAGAATATTGGAACATACGGATGATAGACCAACTTGAATCGTTTAGTTTTTTGTTGTCATTATGCGCGTTGAATCAAGAGCAAAACTCAAAAATTGTAAAAGCTTTTGTAAATTTATTAACAATATCTGAAAATGAAAATATCCATGTCATTACTAATAATATATATGCTTTGTCGATATATGTGAAAGCACATTTTGATAAAAGTATCAAGGAGTATGGTAATTTATTGGATTTGTTGATTAACAGTGATATTTTGTTAGAGGCAACAACTCACCAAAATGCATATATCGATATGGTTGGAGTATTATCCGTTTTGGCTAACGAAAAGATATATAATAATTGCTGCATAGAGTTTGAAAAAGTAAAGGGTAATAGTCGTCAAAAGACATTATGGGTATTCATTACTAAAAAAATTTTGCTGAAATATGATGAAAATAAGTGGAAAAAATATATAGAGGAGAATCTTAACAATAATTGTGAAGAGGAAGTATTTCAATTATTATATGAGAAAATATTAACATTTGATTTGAGAATAAAGGAATATTATGTAAATAAAATTAGGGAGTATGCTAATAGTAATACTGGAGTAGTACATACGTATCCTGATCGCAAAGCAGAGATGATTGCTCAATTAGTTATATTCGTATTATTAGGTATTGCAAATGAGGATGATATAGGATTTATGAAAAAATATGCATATATGAGTGATTATTTGGAGTTTATATTTAAACCGGAATCTTTTGATTATAAAAAAATAAAGATATCTGATTATATGTGGTGCAATTTCATAAATAACAACCAATATAGAGAAAAAATATTGATACATAAGAATGAATTTTGGGATAAAGATGAAGAGAAGAGGATTGAATTAGGATTTGGTTCTTCTTTTGAAAATCGGGTTGCATATAAATATTTATTTGACTAGATTATGAAACCCAAAAGATAAGGTTTGCAAACAGAAAGTATACTTCTGTGTATTTTTGTCCTTCCAGAATTTCATGGAAAAAGTATTGGAAGAAAAATCATAAATACATTAGAAGCGGATGAATTTTATGTGAGAGCAAGCAGAATTGAGATACCGGCATCTATTACGGCAACGGAATTTTATAGAAAATTTGGATATGATTATAAGAATGGTGTTAAGAAATTGGATGATGAACACCATTACAGATTGGAAAAATTTAAGGAGGCGGGATTGAAATAACAACAGATGACCAATTATTTTTATTTATTCTTGCAGAAGCGTTAGTTCTTATGTTAGAATAATATCTAAGGACAGTACCCATGACAGGGTGTTAAGCGTTCGGAGGACGCTTGTTTAGTACCGCTCGAAACGGAGTGTGGACGTGGCTTATGAGATTATTTCAATTTTTATTGGTTAGTATTGTTGATGTCCTTTGGTAGCTTGATTGTAGCGTTGCTTGCCTTCCTCGATAAAGAGAAAAGTTCTTCGAGGAAGAGCAGGTGAAAATAAAAATGCCTATCCTGTTTGCCAACAGGCTGGTCGGTGTCCTTAAGGACGTTAATTAACCTAAACGCGGAGCAGCCACCTTTGGAGTGGGGTTTCATGTAAATTGGTTATTTCTGAGTAATCTTAAATTCTTTGAAATAACTATGAAGGAAAAGTGGCGGAGGCGGATTATTGAAGGAGAAGGATATATTAAAGAGGCTAGTTAAGAATGATGCCTTGTTTAGAAATATACATGTAATAACACAAAATTATGATATTATTCCAAAGGACAAAAATCACATGGGAGCTTATATTGAATTCCAAGATTTGAATGAGTTGCGTGAAGATTTTTTGGAGGAACTGATAGATTCGGTTGTTGATTGGATATATAGTTCTGACAAGTTTGCGGAGTTGAAACAAAAAGCAATGGATAAAGGAAAATCAGATGCGGCAGCAACTCAGGAGGTTGGTAGAAAAGCAAGGCAGAAATTTAGAGCTGACCATAATACTGATAAATTGTTAATTCAGGGACAGTTCGGAGAGTTATTATTATTTCATTTTATACAAAGATTTATGAAAGCAACGCCGTTATTGAGAAAAATGAAGATAGCTACATCTTCAGAACATGAAAGATTTGGTGCGGATGCAATTCATTATAAAATCCAGGATGGAAAAAATATTATAATCATTGGAGAAGCAAAAACATATAGTAGTAAATACAAATTTGTCACAGCATTTTCTGATGCATTAAATAGTATTATTAATACATATAAAAAGCACAGAAAAGAGTTAAATCTTTATGTGCACGAGGATTTTTTGGATAATGAGATGAATCAGGTTGCAGAAGATTACTTGAATAATACACTTGAAAATGTTGAGGTTCATTTAGTTAGCATAATTACCTATAATGAAAATATAAAATTGAAATTTGATACAGAGACAGGAATTAGAAATCAAATAGAGACGATAATAGCAGAAAGATATCATTTGTTTGATAATAATAAAATTGATGTTGAGAATAATCCTATACTGAGGCGGATAACGTATATTGTTTTTCCTGTATGGGATTTGAAAAGTTTGGTTGAAGAATTCCAAAAGATGATATGATTCAAAATGAGGTACATGATCTATGGAAGAGAGAAAGAAGCAAGTTCTTTGTAAGTGGCTTGAAATTGATTTAGTTAATATTGCCAATAAAATGGGACTTTCAGACGAAAGTTGTGACTCAAGTTTGGAGTTACTTATGGATACAATTCGTTGTCTTGATTATGAATCTATTGTAGTTGAAAAACCATCTGCGAATTATATTATTTCTGTTATCGGTTTAATGTGGGAGCATGTTGATCATACTAAATTTGATTTAAGAAAATTCGTTATTAAAATCTTATCACGTATCGGATATCCTACTTCCGCAATAATATGTGATAAAGATTTCGATAAAGAAAATGGAACTTTTTTGGGATTAGACAGTTGGATAGATGAGGTTGCTCTGACAATTAATCAAATGAAAAATGAGATTATGGTTGCTAACCAAAAATATCTTCTTACAGATTATCAAAAACAGATATGGGATAGTATGGATAACGATAAGGTGTTGGGAATATCGGCACCGACATCAGCGGGAAAATCTTTTGTTATTCTTTTAAAACTTGTAGATAGGTTGATAAATGATAATATAGATATTGTATATATTGTTCCGACTTTAAGCTTATTAAATCAAGTAACTGAGGATTTTAATAGAGAATTGAAAAAAGTTGGGGTAACAGATTATTGGATTTCAAATTCATTTGATGATCAACAATTATTAAATAAAAAGAATATTTATATTATGACACAGGAAAAAGCCATAGCTGCTTTTTCTGATACAGAGAAGGCTTTTACAAAAAGATTGATACTTGTAGCAGATGAAATTCAAAATATTGAAAGAATAAGAGAGGACAAGGATCAAAGAGCTAAAATTTTATATGACACTTTAATTGAATTTAGATATAAAGATAATGTTGAACAAATTATTATATCAGGACCCAGAATAGAACAAATTGAAAAAGTTGGTAAAAGTATTTTTGGTATTGAAACAAAAGATCATACAACGGATATTAGTCCGGTACTTAATTTAACATATAGCATAAAAAAAATTAATAAAAAATATTATTTGAAACAGTATTGTGCATTAACACAGAAACCTGTGACTTTAGAAATAGAAAATGCAGAAATTATTGAGGGATATGGGAAAAAACAATACACAGATAGGTATTTGTCATATCTAAACAATGTAGTAAAAGGAGTGGGAGAGAATTGTCAAAATATAGTTTTTTCACCGACTTCGGATTCCGCGAGAAAGATTGCAATGGCATTAGGTGGCACAAACAACGGGATTGAAAGAGAGCTTATTGAGTATTATGGTATGACAGTTAGAGAAAATTATTCTCTTTGTAAAACATTGGGGAAAGGGGTTGCGTATCATCATGGGAAGTTACCTATGCACGTGAGAAGAACCTTAGAAAAAGCGATGGCAGATAAAAAAGTAAATACGGTTGTGTGTACGACTACCTTATTACAAGGGGTCAATTTGCCAGCTCAGAATGTTTTTATTAGGAACCCACATCTTTATGTTAGGAAACAAAAGGAATCTTCTGAATTGACGAATTATGAGATGGCTAATTTGCGAGGGCGGGCAGGAAGATTGCTAAAAGATTATATAGGTCGAACATTTGTGATGGATGAGGATGAGTTTATAGATTCGGAAGGCTACGAGCAGCTTGAATTATTTGAAGATGTTACCAAGGAACTTCCTTCGGGTTATGAACAAAAATTTGAAGAATATAAAGATTTTATAGAGGAAGCATTAGATAATAATACACCAGTAGATGCAACTATGAAAAAATATGGATATATTATTTCATATATAAGACAATTTGTTTTGAAGTACGGAGCTGAATCGCGTGGTCGTATGAAAAATGTTGGAATAAAGCTTACACAGAAACAGGTTGCAGCAATTATATTAAAACTCAATTCAATAGACGTTCCTAAAGAAATTTGTTATAAAAACAGGTATTGGGATCCGCTCGTATTGGATTTTATTTATAATGAATATGATGGAAAACTCCCTAATACACCGATAGAAAAGGGGGCAAAAAGTAAGTTGGATAAGGCAATGCATTTTCTTAGGGAAAATGATGTAACGGCTGAAATGTATAATAGAAATATACCTTCAACATATAGGAAGGGGACAATGCGTAGTATAATGTCTAGTTTATCATTGCAGTGGGCTAATGGGAAGGAACTTTGTGAAATATTGAACAACCCAAGATATGAGGGAGATGAGGGTGCGGAGAATATTGATAGTACTATTGAATTGTTGCAAAATACAATCTCGTACAGTTTACCATTGTTGCTAAAACCTCTTTATGATATGAAACAACCAGAGAGTCCTTTTTTGAAGTGCATGCAAGTAGGGGCTTTTGGTGTAGTAGAAAGATGCATGATTGAAATGGGAATTCCAAGAGAATCAGCATTGTTTCTATATAAAGAAGTATTTGCTGGAAAAGAAATTAAAATAGAGAATCGATTAGAGTTAGAACAGATAATAAGAGAAAAGGTTCGATTAGAATATAAAAATATACCATATTGGATACAGGTCCAATTAGATTTTTTGATTTAGTTTTTTAGATATGGTTATATAAGATATAAGATTAAAGGGGATAATTCAAAGTGATATATATTATAGAAGCTATTATTGTTATGACATATATATTTAATAATATACGGAATGTATGAGTTCCAAAGAGAATTGTATGAATACTTAAAGGATTTTGATGCAACGAGGCGGGAATGGTATTGGAGTACGAGAAGCAGAGGCTTCAAAGCAAAAACAATACGCTTCGGCAGATTTTTGGTAAAGTTGAAGAATTTATGCGAGAGCTGAAGATTAACGGCAGGAATCTGTGGGATGCCTTTAAGGAGAGGATAGCAGATATACTTCAGAATAACCGAGAGGAGCATTTACACAGACGATAAAGGGATTGGGATAAGGGATATTTTTTATGCGTTATGAAGAAAGAATGGCAGAATTATGATAAGAGAAGAATTACAGTATATGGAGCAGAGAAAAGAAAATTGTGCAGGAGACTTAGAGGAACAGGTGTTTGTGGGAGTACTAGAGAAAAACGGATTGGCCTATCACGTGGCAGAGGATGGCTGTTACTATCCTGATCTGACATTTGAGCAGGAAACAGATTATCCAATTGGAAGGTATGGATTAATTTGTGTGGAATATATGTGGGAACATCAAGCACATGAATATTGGATGCTGTTGCAGGATGGAATTTGGAACCAGTATCTGCATGAGGTGAATGATGAGTGTCGCCGGGAAGTGGAACTGGCGGTGAAACGGATCATGGAGAAGGAGAGGTGCAGAGACGGTTGAACTTATAGTTTTTGTTAAAGGGACTCATTATGAAAAGGAGATTATGAAGGAAAATAAGGTATTGTATATAGTTTTGTATTTTGTATAAAAAATTGACAATTTAAAAAATATATTTGCAATATTAAATATTTATTGCAATTCAAACCAATGTTTGTTATTCTGATAACGGAGTAAATCAAATATAAGAATGGAGGATAAAGGGATGAATATTTCCTATAATGGATTATGGAAAATTTTAATTGATCATAATATGAAAAAAACGAGCTTAATCTCTGAGGTGGGAATAAGCAGTAGTACACTAGCCAAGATGAGCAAAGGTGAAGTTGTTTCAATGGAGATTTTAATTAAAATTTGTGCTTATTTTGATTGTGACTTTGGTGATATTGTTAGTTACAATAAAAAAAACAAATAATCATAGCGCAATATTGAAAATAATAAAAAGGATGTAGAGGAAAAAATATGACAGGTTTTGAAAAAATAAGCAAATCTAAGGCAATGCAATTAACAGAGTTGTCTAGGCATTCGTTTGAAAAGGCTATAACAGAGGGATTGCTGATTCCTCATACGGAAAAAAAGAAAAATTATTATATGATGAATGAAATTCAGGAATTCATGAATACGGAAAGGTATAAGGAGTTATCAGAAGGGGTTGTCGATCCCCGTAATTCCTTAAATGATTTAACAGGGAAAGATTGGCTTCTTGAAACGAAGAGTTTTTTTTATCAGAAGGGTTTAGGTGCAGATAGTTCTGAAGCGCAAATTGAAAAATTGCATCCAGCACCATATTCATTTCAGGATATTGGGCATTTAGTGCGTTTTTTTACGAAAGCAGGTATGATAGTTTTAGATCCTTTTGGGGGAGTAGGTTCAACAGCAAAAGCATGCGAAATTAATGATAGGTTTTGCATAAGTATTGAACTGTCTCCGAAGTGGCATGAGTTGTCTATTAAAAGATTGGAAACGGAAATTGGTAAAGGTGTCAGTAAAAAACACAAATTAATCAATGGGGATTCTTGTGAAGAACTTCTTAAACTAGGTAAGGAAACAGTTGATTTTGTTGTTACAAGTCCGCCGTATTGGGGGATTCTTAATAAACTTGACCAAAAGGTTAAGAAAGAACGTGTGGAAAAAAATCTTGAGACAAAGTATTCAGATGATGAGAAAGACCTAGGAAATTTGGAAAATTATGAAGAATTTTTAGAGATTTTGGTTGACAAGGTTTTCTTTCAATGTGCAAGAGTTTTAAGAACAAAAAAATATATGGCGTTGGTAGTTTCTGATTTTAGAGACAAAGGGGATTACATTAGTTTTCACAGTGATTTGATTCAGAAACTAAATCGTCATGAGATCCCAGAAGGTGGAATTCTTAGGCTTAAAGGCACAAAGATTCTTTTGCAGAATCACAAAAGTTTATTGCCGTATGGATATCCATTTGCTTATGTTGAAAATATTCATCATCAGTTTGTATTAATTTTTCAGAAGGAGGAAAAATAATGTTATTGTATCCGGGAGTTATTTGCGGAGATTGTGATGAAATATTGGATAAATTCATTGAATTAGGTGAAAAGTACGATCTCATTTTAACAGATCCACCATATAATATTAATAAAGATTTTGGAAACGATAGCGATAAGCTTCCGCTAGAGGAGTTTGTAAAGTTGTCTTATGAAAGAATTTGCAAGTTAAAAAAAATTCTTACACCAACTGGAAGTATTATCTGGTTTGGGATACATGACTATATTGGTTATATACAAATCGCAATGTACAAAGCGGGATTAAATTATAGAAGATTAAATATATGGCATTACGAAAATGGATTTTCTAGGTCTAAAAGGGAACCAGCAACTCATTATGAACCATTTTTGTGGTTTTCAAATAGTTCAAGAGAATGGACCTATAATGTTGATGAGGTTAGAATACCTTATAAAAGTACAGAACGATTAAAATCACCGGTTAAGTATAAGGGAAAAAATGGTGAAGAAAAGATATGGATACCTAATCCTAAGGGGGCAATGAGAGGTGATATCTGGAATTTTCCAACCCTGGCAGGAAAGAGATTCAAAGAGGAGAGAACGGATCATCCCACGCAGAAACCAGAATCTTTGATAATAGAATTAATAAAGGCGTTTTGTCCGATGAGAGATGGAAAATTTGTTGGAAAAATTATTGATCCGTTTCATGGCTCTGGAACTCTAGGAGTATGTTGTGAAAAATTGAATAATGAAGGCCATAACATAGAGTGGACAGGGATAGAATTGGAAAAAAAATGGTGTGACGTAGCAAATGCGAGATTGAACAAAATAAAGAGGTGACAAACTATAAATAGTCAAGTGTTTTTTGAAAAAAGTTTGTGTGACAAAAAAGGGTAGCTTTAATAGACCATCTGAAAATATCGTATTTTAGATGGAATAGAAAAATATATGTAAGGCAGATATTAGCGAAGTTTCTGATTGTTAAAGTCAACATCTTGCCTCTCCAATGCATAGATGACTCGAATCAGTTTTTTTGCCACATGGGTGATAGCTACCCGGTGTTTCTTGCCTTCTGCTCGTTTCCTTGCATAATAAGTCGCAAAGGTTAAGTCAAAACGGATTAAGGGAAGGTAAGCATTAAGAAGCACATAGCGCAGTTGGGAAGAACCATGTTTTACCATTCTGCCGCCATGAGATTCTGTTCCGGAATCGTTAATACCGGGCTCAATTCCGGCAAATGCAAGCATCTGACCGGGATTTGAAAAGTTTGATATGTCACCATATTCAGCGTAAATAACAGCTGCTGAATTGGACCGATACCAGGGATAGACATATAGTGAGGTTTTACTTCCTGAATAAGTCTGGTAATTTCGGTTTCAAGTATTTTTATTTCTCTGCAGAGAGAATTGTACAAGGTTAGCAAGCTGTTTAATTCAATGTCAAAGATAGAATTATTAACGCCGACGGTGTTAACAGCTAATTCTTTTAAACGAAGAAACTGTTGTATAGAAAACTTACCTCTTGAAACACAACGGAGCCTGTCATAGGAAGCAGAATTCATATGAGCCATTTTTTTCGGCAGAGCCATAGTTTTCAAGAAGATACAAAGCTGTTTTGGAAAGCCTCTCATTGAAAAAAGGTTTAAATTCCGGAAAGGTATGATCTAAAACATTTGTTATCTTAACAAGATAAAAAGAACGCTGCCGAATTAAGCGATCTCGCAAACGAGTTAGCGACTTTAAGTAATAAGCATGGTAAAATTCTTTTGAATGGGGTTTGTACTCGACAGTCATTAACCATCGAGCGATTGATTCGTAGTCAACAGAATCGGTTTTGGTTCGCCTTAAAGATGTAGACTTTTTATATTCCTTGATAAGAACTGGATTAATTTCCATAAAGCTGTGGTTGGTGTTTTCAAGGAAGAATTCAAGATTGAGGGCATAATGGGCAGTTGATTCAAACCCTATTTTTATATCCTCAGGATTGGAGAGAGAGTTAAAAGCAGTAAGCAGATGTTGAAAGCCTTGTTTATCATTGGTAAAGGTAAATTTAGAAACAATCTGCCGGCTGGCTGCCGAAATGATGCAGCAATCGTGTTTGTACTTGGAAATATCAATTTCAACAAAGTACATGGACATAGGGATTTACCTCCTGAAATAATATTTAGCACTGTTGTCTCCCACAGAGTATTCGGCTGTGTAATCACGTAAATAGAAACGTCAAGCGTTAACAAACGAATTACCAGTAATAGACGAAAAACTGTGGTCTGAGTCACCTCGAAACAGTCAAAGCTGTAAATAAATAGCTACAGATCCACAGTGCTTTAAGTATTATAATGGAATATTCAATAAAACCCAAGATGTTGGGAGAAAGGAGAATAATCTATTACCCTCAAAAGAGGATAATTGGATTATACGTGAAAAATGCTTAGATTTAGAAATCCATCAAGTAGTTTAGAAACTATGCTTGCAAGCTTTAATGAATTATATTATGCATTGAAAGATAAGACTTTTTTTAATAATGATGATATAGCGCGAGTTTTAGCAAAGGCAAACCTTATGGCTTCTTCTGGTTTTACGGGAGATGACGCTTTAATGAAAGGGGCAAATAAAGACCGAAGTCGAGATAAGACATATAATAATGCTAAAATGTTTGCTGAAACGTTTAGGCTGTTGGGGCTTATTTCGGTAGTAAACAATGTTTCCTCTAATTATAGATTTACATATATAGGAGAGCATATGGCTGCGGAGAATGCAGATAAAAAATTACTAATTGAGCAGTGTATTCTTGGTGTGAATAATCCAAATGAAATTATGGATGTATCTTATAAGGAATCAATAAGATTTTTTGCATGTGTTCTAAAAACAATGGATCAACTTGGTGGTTATATTTGTCGCGACGAGATGATTTTGGGTCCTATGTGTGTAAATGATAATGATTCAGAATTTGCAGAAATGATTAATCGAATAAAACAGCTAAGAGCATCCAGAAATTTAAGGAGTATTCAGGATGGTTTAACAATATTAGCAAAGTCTCTTCAGTCTAATAAGAAAGGCGGCGTGAGTGTTATATCTGTTCAAAATTGTACACGTTTTCCGATATCTGTGTTGAAATATTGTGGGTGGGTAACAAATGAAAATAGAAAAGATTATGGTAAAAGTATCCGATTTATGAAATTAACTGAGCATGGAAAAGATACGGTTTATAAATTAGGTAATTTAAGAGATATACGTTTAGATTTATATGAAAAACAATCTTATGAAGAGAAGGAGGCGTTAATTCGGCTTGGAGTATATGGAATGTTAGGGAGAGCTAATTTTGATTTGTCAAACGTAAGACAAATAATAAATAAAGATAAAGAAACATGCACTTCAATTCTTCAAGGGAAGGAGATATTATTTTCGCCATATCAAACGATAGAGTATAATACTGTTAATCGTGCAATGAATTTAACATATGAAATGACGGGTGGAATGGGGAAGGGTGTGTTTCGAGAGGAGCCAGTATATAGCAGTGAGTGGAAGGTTCCCAAAATGCTTCATATAAACCGACTTTATGTAAAGCATGATATATTTGTAAATTCAGCGTTGAAGACGGACAATGTAGATATATATATTAATCATGTGAAGGAACTATATAATAAAGATAAAGATATAACCCGTTTGGTTCATAAAATTGTCAGTGAACATGCTAGAGACGACAAGGATCCTTTTTATGCTTTGGTGGAAACATTGTTTAGAATAATTGGAGTTGATTGTTATAAGTCTAGAGATGGAGTTGTTGGGGAAAGGTGGGATGCGATGATTAGGGATAATGAATATAGTATTCCTATTGAGATTAAATCACCTCGCGAGTGTGAACATCTGTCATTAAAGGCGATACGACAGGCTGTTGAAAATAAAATTGTTCTTTTATCAAGAAAAACTTACCCGACAACGGAGGATTGTTCGTCTTATGCAGTTGGATATTATACACCAAATGATCGTGCGGAAATCGTAGCGTTAATTAATGACATTAAGTCAACATATGGGTATAACATTGCTGTATTTGATATCGAATCACTGGTAAAAATTACAGTAAATATAGTTTTATTTAACAAGGGAATTGATATTAAGGAACTATATAGATTGGAGGGAATTGTAGATGTCAAAGATTTTAAAAGCGAATATTACACAAAATAGTATTTATATTCCTGAAATCAATGGGGTAATCGGTATATTATATCAGACAAAAAAGCCCTCTTTGATTACCATGGAAAACGGGGAGAAGGTTAAAGCAGGTTGTATTAATTGCTTTAACCCTAGGTGTATGAAGGTGTGTAGAGAGGAAATTGATTGTAGCACTTTTTCTGGAATGTCTCATAATATGTCGATGGATGTTTGCCCGGTAAAAGCTATTATGTTGGGCTCGGATAAGATTGAAATAGATGAGAGAAAATGTATTGGATGTGGTCTATGTGTTTCTCGATGCCCAATTGGAGCGTTATATCTTAGAGATAATGCGGTTGTAAATACAGAAAATGAACTTTTGAGAGAAAAATGTCAACCAACAGAAGCGTTTGTTAAGGAACAAGAAGAGGTAATCAATAAGTTATCGAAGAATGTTCATACAGGAAATATGATACAGGAAAATGAAATTAATATGGATAGAATATATGGAGAAGTAAAAAAATTATCACAGGAGCAACAGAATATTTTAGCTAGAAATATTTTAATATGTTTGTCAAATAATTCAACTATATCAAGGCATGGAGATGTTTATCTACGTATGGATGGGTATTATGAAAACGCTGAAAAACATGGTGTTATTGAAGTTGAGACGGGAACGGAAATGTTAGATGTTGCTCGTGCAATTCTTGATGATGTTGCTGTATTGAGTGCTAGATATGCTATTTCGAAGGAGGGAAATTCGGCTCTTGCTATTTGTTTGAATTTTGCAAATAGAAGAACAGATTATTGGCAAGAGATAAAAGATATTCGAGATGTAACTGGGGTGACGATAAGTACAGTAACATTTGCCATTTTGTTTATTTTTATGTGGAATGGAATAGCTGTCAATGACTTTGGTGATTTCTATATGGATGTAGATAATTCTTCATTGCGCTTAAAAGTAGAGGAAATGTTAGGTAGAAAAATTCAAATACCAATTGGTTATGAAGGAATGATAGAGAATAGTAAATAAAATACTTATATATGGAGAGGATAATTATGAGATTAAATGATGCAGATTATGCTCAGTTAAATGGGATAATAAAAAAACAAACAGCAAAATATGGAACACAATTATATCATTACATTTTGGTGCAAACTTTTATCAATATGATAACAGGTCATGAGTTGTGGTTATGTAGTACAGATACAATGTATAATAGAGAAAAAAGGTTATTAACGTAAAGGCAAGGAGTATTTGCTTTTGCTGAAAGGAAGATAATAATGCGGAAAGCTACACGTGAGTTTATAAAGGATAGTGATATTAATATGGAAAAAATAGAGAAGCGTTTGGCAGAAATAGCGACTTCAATTAAAATGAGTAATAAAAAGAACATGACGGATATAAATATTATATGTGAAGAAATCTTTGGAGTTATATTAAATAAACTGTATGGGTTAAATCTAGTTTCAGTTTCAATGGAACTTTCGAGCAATTTTATTGCTGTTGATTTAGTAGATTATGAAAAAAGGGTCGCATATCAGGTAACATCACAAGATAAGCGTGATAAAATTTTGAGTACAATAGATAAATTTAATAAATCTGATTTGAGTGACAAAGTTGATCAGTTGCAATTTCTGATTCTCTCTTCAAGGAAGCATAAATATAGAGGGGCAGATAAAATACCACTAAAAAATGGAAATGATTTTTTATTTTCGCAACATATAATGAGTTTTGATAAACTTATAAAGGAAATTGCAAATAAAAACAGAAAAAAAAGTGACTTTTTAATTGAAGTATATAATTGTATTGGAATGGCATTTGATTCTGGGAGATTGAAATATTATGATATTGTAAAAGAATCAGAAATATTGTTGCATAACGAAAAGAAGGATTTAGGAGAAGTTTTACCATGGACAAATGGAGTAGGGGATATACAGTTATCGGCATATATTCCTATGAATTATGAAAAAAAACTAAAATGTATGCTGCAGTTACGAAGTTATGAATTGTCGGCTATGACTATTTTTTTGGAGCAAGATGTGTTACTGAACCGGTATTTTGTGTCGGAATCAGAATTTAAATTATTGCATAATCTTGTAAGATATGAAGATGAGGATGAAATGTATATGGATTTTGAAAATGTTCGAATAAAAATAAATGCTAATACTGCGTATCATATGTATGAATTGTTTCAAGAACTTAAAAGAGAATTTTTTTGTAGGCAAGATGAAATAAAAAAAATAATAGGAGTTGTTGGGTTGGAAAAATGTGACAATAAATATATACTTATGACAATTGATATAGACCAATGGGGTGAAATATTATATTTTGCATCGAATCATGAATGGAGAGGGTATGATAATGCAATGGAGTGGAATATATTCAGAATTGTAGATGAAACAGACCAATTGTTTTTGCTATCAAATATGTATTATGAAAATGCAGGAGATATTATGGCCAAACTATCAATATGTAAGAATAAAAATAGTCACAAAAAACTAGATTTATGCTGGGAACCAGGTGTTAAAATTAATGAGGATTGTATGAAAGGATTTGATAATAAGATAAAATGGAAAGCAGATTATACAAAAGAATGGATTGAAAATAAGCTTTTAAAAAAGGCACATGAATATTATAAAAATAATAAAAGAAGAAGGTGTATTTTTTACAAGTTATTTAAGTCAATAATGTGAAAATAGTGTAGAAAAGAGCAAACAAGAAAAAATAAAAATAGTTATGACTAAAGCAGTGTTAGAAGTGGTATTGGAGGAGCAACTAATGCTCTTCTTTAAAACACATTACGTTCATCTGCTAATCTTGTTTCCCACTATCCTCTCATTGACAAAACCATCAATTCATGTAAAGATGAGAGAAACCCTTTCCGAACGGCAAGGGTATAATGTAAAATTGGAGGACAGAAAATGAAAGTAGCAGCAGCTTATGAAAATGGAGAGGTTTTTCAGCACTTTGGTCATACCAAACAGTTCAAAGTGTATGAAATAGAGGA
>JABLTM010118301.1_pt1 | contig 17159 bp, 18 predicted proteins | sample 7160121 | NCBI WGS metagenome assembly JABLTM01 (sample SAMN14651224, study PRJNA627086) | human gut metagenome | isolation source: feces | host: Homo sapiens
ATTTCTGGCATCTGCACGTATCGTATATATTAAAAAAAGCTTTAACCCTGACGGATTAAAGCTTACAGAGGCGACAACCAGATTTGAACTGGTGATCAGGGTGTTGCAGACCCACGCCTTACCACTTGGCTATGTCGCCATGCCTATATATGTTAACAAATTTATCGGGATTTGTCAATACCTTTTCCCGATAAATTTGAGATGACCCCATCGGGAATCGAACCCGAGTTACCGCCGTGAAAGGGCGATGTCTTGACCGCTTGACCATGGGGCCGTACGCTGTGGCGCATTGACTCAGCATTGGTATACTACCACACCTTTTTCCAAATTGCAAGCACTTTTTTTACTTTTTTTCATTTTTTGCGTTTCCTTTTTATAGAAAAAGCCGCCGGAAGAAAACTCTCCCGACGGCCGATATCTTCCCACGTAGAATATACGCTTACGGACGCTGTCCCAGTCCGCCCTCCAGCGTGATCGTCTCACCGGTCATATACTTGAAATCCGGAGATGCCAGCTGTACGCATACACGGCCAATCTCCTTCTCGACATCGCCGAAGTGTCCCATCGGAGGCATCTTTACATTTGCCTTGAACGCATCCGGATACGCATTCTGGAACTTCTCCAGCTGAGAGGTCCATGCCAGCGGGCACACGATATTGACGTTGATGCCATCCTGCCCCCACTCGGTCGCTGCCACACGGCTCAGTCCGCGGATGCCTTCCTTCGCTGCCGCATAGGCACACTGACCAAAGTTGCCGAACAGTCCGGCTCCCGATGCAAAGTTGATTACAGATCCCTGTGTCTCCTTCAGGTAAGGATAGCATGCCTTCATATAGTAAAAGGTCGCATACAGTCCGGAATAAACTGCCAGATCAAACTGCTCTGTCGTATGATCCGTCAGCTTCACGCCGGATGCCGATGCCTGCGCATTATTAATCAGAACGTCAATGCGTCCGAACGCATCCATTGCCTGCTTCGCTACATCCGCTGCAATCGCTTCGTTATCCGCGCCTGCGTGAATATCCGCCGGAACAGCAAGAACCTTGATTCCGTACTTTTCCTCCAGTTCCTTCGCGCCTTCCAGTTTCTTCACATTTCTTCCGGTCAGCACCAGATTCGCACCTTCCTTTGCAAAGGCAGTCGCAATTCCGTAGCCGATCGATCCGCAGCTTCCATCCTGCAGTACTTCTCTCCCGCCGCCGGTGATAATGGCGGTTTTCCCTTTTAAAAATCCCATGTTATTACACCTTTCTGTCTGATATAATAATTCGGATGCTCTTGTAGCGCACCTCATAAATAGTATAACACAGTCCGGGTTTTCCTGCAATCACTTCGCAGATATTTTGTGAATTTTGTAACATTTTTTCAGAAAGAAGTTCCTGTAACCAGCAGATAAATCAGATAGAACACAATCCCTGCGATTACGTTCAGGGCGAAGGAATTGCCTGCCACCTCCAGGTCCTCCTGTGTCTCATACTGCCCTACCATTGCGACAAGAAGCGTGGAACCGAACTGCGAGAGCATGATAAAATACGCCGCACCGAACCAGGGAGACAATCCGGGAATCCGATCAAGAAGCAGCCATTTCACCGGATAACCCACACCGAAGACAAGCGCGTACCGGTATATTACATAGAGGGCGCTCTCCCGGATCAGCCCGCGATTCTCAAAGTGAATCTGGTAGCCGATCATTACCATAGCCATCACGGTGCTGACGGAGCCGAGAAGTGCTGTGCAGCGAAAAAGGCAGGCACCCCAGAGCGTGGCCTCGATCCGATTGCCCAGTCCGCTGATATTTAACGTAAGCGCCGTAAATACCATCATCAGAATCGGTGTGAACAGGTTCTTCAGAGCTGCTCTTCCTCCCGTTTTCTCTCCGCGGAACATCAGGTTCGCAATCGGAAGATATACCGTAGCAAAGAAAACCTCATGCGCAACGCCCATCGCTGTCAGCTCTCCCATATGTTCTGCTCCGTATACAGAAGAAAAGAGGGGAATTCCCATCAGGCCGAAGGCGAATGCCGTTCCGAAGAACGGGAAAAATTTTCTCTTTACAGGAAAGAAATGATAAATCAGCAAACTGATCGCCAGAAAAAGGACAAGAAGGCAGAAGAATGATACCGTCAGAATCATATACTCCGTTCGAACTTCTAATTTTCGCAGCGTCTCGAACAGGATACAAGGTGCCAGAACATTTCCGATCAGCTTCATGTTCTGCTTCACGGTTTCTTCGCTGAAATACCGTCTTCTGCGCAACCAGGCGCCAAAAGCCATCAACAGGATCAATGGCATTACGTTCCGCATCAAGGCATCCATAGCCGTTCCTCCTTCAGACATATACTATCGATATTCTCTATTTTATCGTGCCTCCGCTGCCTCGTCCATTTTGTCTTTTCTTATAGAATTCATAAGGATTTCCTTATAATTCCCACCCACTTTCTCTGTTTTTCTTGCTTTTTCCGGGTATTCCTGTAAAATATCTTTAATGATATGTGCATCTGCAGACTTCGCCCAACAGCTGCACACATGCCCCATCCATGCATTACACAGAAAGGAGTCTGTCTCCGCCATGACACTGCTTCAGCTGGAATACTTTCGCGTGATGAGCCGGACGCTTCACTATTCAGAAGCAGCCCGGGAGCTTCACACCACTCAGCCCAACCTCAGCTATGCTATGAAGGAACTGGAGAAGGAACTGGGTGCGCCGCTTTTCGAGAAACAGGGCCGCCGCGTACGCCTCTCCGCCTTCGGAATGCAGTTCGCCTGCTACGCGGACAAGGCGCTCCGCACACTGGCGGAAGGCCAGGAAGTGCTTCGTCAGATGAAGACGCTTCCCGAACCGCTCTCCATCGCATATATCGATGAATTGGGATACGATTTTCTTCCGGAACTGCTGCGCAGCTTCCATGACACATTTCCCCTGGTTCCACTGCAGCTGTATCGATACCTTCATCCGGATATTCTTCCGCGACTGCTGAATCATTCCATGAATTTTGCCTTCACGATCTATGAACCGGATACCCCTTCCCTGGAGCAGCTCCCGGTTACCAGCCAGGATATGATGCTCTTCGTTCCGCCCAATCACCGTCTGTCCGGCCGTTCTTCAGTATCGCTCACAGAGATCGGCATGGATCCGGTTGCCGTCACGCAGCCGCACACCGCAATCCGACGAATCATTGACGAGATGTGTGAAACCGCAGGCATCCGCCTGAATGTCGTATTCGAAGCGGAGGAATGCAATGCCGCCGCGCTCTATGTCAGCTCCGGACTGGCGCTCAGTATCCTGCCCTTTTCTCCGCTGTGTACCATGTACCGGGCGGAAGCGATCCGAATCGCTTTTCCCTCCCGCACCAGGCAGATCTGCCTGTCCTATGACAGAGATCAGCCTCTTACTCCATCCGCGCTGCAATTTCTGAATTATGTCCGCAAAAATCTTGTGAAGCCACCGGAAATGTGATAGGATATTCTATAACTATTCAGATCCATATGACGAGAAACCACAGCGAGGTGTAGCGTAAGCGGAATTGAGCTGGAGCTCTGGATAGTTGCATCGGTAAGAAGAATTCGACATCATTGCTTTATAAAGGAGTTTTTACATGACAAGACAAGAATTTGCTGAATTAGTTGCACAGGACATCCTTGTTCTGGACGGCGCTACCGGTTCCAATATGATCAAAGCGGGGATGCCCCGCGGCTTCTGCTCTGAGGACTGGATTCTGGAGAACCCGCAGCCTCTGATCGACCTGCAGCGATCCTATGTGGAAGCCGGCAGCCAGATCGTATATGCCCCTACGTTCTCCTGCAACCGCATCGGCCTTGGAAATTTTGGTCTTGCCGATCGCATGGCGGATATGAACCGTGAGCTGGTTGCTCTCTCAAAGGAAGCCGTCGGCGGACGCGCTCTGATCGCCGGCGATCTCACGACTACCGGCCAGATGATGGCTCCTCGCGGCCCCATGACCTATGAGAAGCTGTTGGATGTCTATAAGGAGCATGTCACCTGCCTTCTGGATGCAGGCGTTGACCTGTTGGGCGCGGAGACCATGCTCAGCGTAGAGGAAACCATGGCCTTCGTGGATGCCGCAACTTCGCTCTGCGATCTTCCGATCATGTGTACACTCACACTTCAGGCGGACGGCACGGCACTCTATGGCGGCGATGCGATAGAGGCTGTCGTTACGCTGCAGGAAATGGGCGCATCCGCAGTTGGACTGAACTGCTCTGTAGGCCCGGATCAGCTGGAAGCCGTGATCCGCAGCATGGCTGAGGTTGCTACGGTTCCCGTTATCGCAAAGCCGAACGCCGGTATGCCTACAATCACGGAGACTGGCGAAGCTGTATACAGCATGAACGCTGTAGATTTCGGACAAAGCATGAAGATGCTGGTGGACGCCGGTGCGCGTATCGTCGGCGGCTGCTGCGGTACCGATGCGGAATACATCCGCGAAGTATGCAAAAACGTAAAAAATCACTGATTAAATCACTAACAGGAAAAGAGGAGCAAACTGTCCCATACGGAACAGATGCCCCTCTTTTCTCACTTTTATCGAAAAATCAACGAAAATGCTTGGTAATTATAATGTCCCGGCTTTTTGCCGCTTCCGCTTACTCTCCGAATACAGCCTTGTAGTCTGCCTGGAACTTCGCGATACCCTGATCGGTCAGCGGATGCTTGGTCATCTGCTCGATTACCTTGTAGGGAATCGTTGCGATGTCCGCTCCTGCCAGTGCGCAGTCAGTTACATGAATCGGGTTACGAACGCTGGCTGCGATGATCTCGGTCTCGATGCCCTGTACAGAGAACATCTCGGAGATCGTCTCAATCAGATCGATACCGGGAGTGGAGATATCATCCAGACGGCCCAGGAAAGGAGATACATAAGTAGCTCCGGCACGGGCTGCCAACAGTGCCTGGTTCGCACTGAAGACCAGTGTTACATTCGTCTTGATGCCTTCCGCCGTCAGTACTTTAACAGCCTTCAGACCTTCGATAGTCATCGGGATCTTTACTACCATGTTGGGATGGATCTTTGCGATCTCTCTGCCCTCGGCGATCATGCCCTCGGCATCTACTGTGGTGGCCTTTACTTCACCGCTGATCGGTCCGTCAACAATGGATGCAATCTCTGCGATTACCTGCTTAAAATCACGGCCTTCCTTTGCGATCAGAGAAGGGTTCGTGGTAACGCCGCAGATTACGCCCATGTCATTCGCCTTCTTAATCTCCTCGATATTCGCGGTATCAATAAATAACTTCATTATTGGTCCTCCTTGAATGATTCAATTCTTCCATTCCTCTTAAGCAGTGCCTGCTCACACTGCTCTCGCGGATATCTTACCTCGAAAACGCCGCTTTGGCAAGATCAAATCTGCAAAAGATAGGCAAAGTCCGCAAAAGCGACCTGATCTCCGTTCCGAAGGATGCAGGCTTCGCCCTCCTTCAGGCGTTTCCGGTTCACAAAAGTCCCATTGGTAGAGCCAAGATCATACAGCGTCAGAGTTCCATCCCCGGCTTCAATACGCGCATGAAGCCTACTGATCACCTGACTGTCCAACAGACAGGTGCATTCTCCCGGCACCTTTCCCAGAATCCAGGGAAAACTATCAATCTCCAGGTTTTCATGGTGCAGAAGGTTCTGGCTAATCAGAATCGCCCTCATCGAAGCCTCCGGCCTTTTCCCGCATAAAAGTTCCGTCTCCGGCCCGCCGGAAGAAAAGGCCTCTTCCCGGATGGATTCCCACACCGGATCGGGCTTCTTCTTCTGCCAATACAGCAAAACTCCGACAGCAATCAGGGCAACTGTGCCTCCGACAAGAATCAGAAGCTGTATTCCCATGGAGAAACGGTTCAGACAGCCGGTAAAATACAGTGCCCCCAGCATCAGGAAGCCTCCCGCCGGAAGAAAGATGGCGCAAAAAGGCCGCGCCGTTTTCTCTGTAAGATATTCCGTACAGAGACTCTTATCAGCGTCTTCTCTTTCTTTCGATATGCTCCACGGCTCAAGCTCTTCCTCCCGCTTTTCTTCCCTGTTCCATCGATCTTTCTGCCTGTTCCATTCAGATTGTCTGTCCTCCCCATTCTCTTTCTTTTGAGATAACTGTACACCATGTTCTTCCTGCCGGATGCTCACGGTGTCTCCTTTCAAATAAATCTCCGCTTCCGCCTCTTCCTCTTCTTTATGAAACACCTGCATCAGATCCCGAAATCCGAAATCGTCCTCTCCACTGATCCGGAACATCTCATAGACAATCTCCACACTCTCTGCGTCAGCGTAATCAATCTTGTTCAGGAAATACTGCGTTAGCCGACGGGCTCCATTGAAAAAGCTCTCCATATCCGCCGGGTAGTAGCACAGCAGCGGATCGCTGAAATCCGGCTTTACATAGATAAATTCCGGCTCCAGGCGAACACCGTCCGGAAGCAGAAGATATTTCTCCAGTGTCTGCAGCGCGGCATCGATTCCACAGAACAGGCGGCGCAGCTCTTCGGAAGAAACCGGGCGCCGTTCCAGAATTCGCTGCACCGACTGCCGCCCACTGATCTCATAATAAAAAGACCAGGTGCGATCCATCTGCTTACGCTTCATTTTCAGGAAGCCTGAAATTTCATTTTCTGCCAGCATACGCACCGCATACTCGTCTCCCGGGCAGGTATCTTCCAGAACCAGATAGTTCTCATTCAATTCTCTCTGATAACGAACTTCCATTTTAACCGCCTTTCTCCGTGGAAATGATATTCTGCACTGCCCGATACAGGAGCAAAATGCGCACTGCCGGGCAGATCTTCCTCTCTGTTGTCTCCGAGAAAGAGAAGCTTCCGGGCAGCCCGGCAGCCGCCATGTTTCCGCTACCGCTCGCCTGCACCGTGTATTCATCGAAAGAATCCAGCGCAAGCGAACTGTCTGAAGCAAAAATCTTCTCTTTCGCTCGGTTCAGACATTGCTCCGCCTCCTGTCGGTTCCGGCAATACAGGCTCTCCGTCAGAGCGGAAGAAAGAATCACCCGCTCACGCAGCCACAGTGAAAGAGACATCAGAGAAAAGATCGTCAGAATCGTCAGAAGCATAACCGCTGCTGCCTCCACAGTAAATAATGCTTTTACCTTCTTCGTCATTCGATCGCCTCCGTTTCTTCGTATTTTTAACTCTTTTTCATCGAACTACTGCTCACTACCCATTCTCCCTCTGGCCACTGACCACTGATCACTGTTCTCTGACCGCTGATCACTGTTCTCTAACCACTGCCCACAATCCACTCTCTTATCCGCCTGCAAGAACAAAGATCCCGTCCGCAAGCCAGAGAAACGGCAGATAAGCGATCGGTGTCTTCGCCGTCAGCTTCTTTCTCCGAATCTGAATCATTCCCCATAAAATAAGAAGAATCAGCGCAAGGAATGCCTCTCCGACTGCGCGGACTCCGCCCCGGCAGAGTCCCAGCACTGCCAGCATCAGTCCATCTCCCGCGCCGACAGCTCCTCCGCACAGAAATGATGCGCCACACAGAATCCCGCCAGGAATCAGATCCGTCAGAATCCACAGAGAAATATCCCTGCGAAGCAGCCGGAGCAAGATTCCTCCTGCCGCCGGAAGAAGGATCTGCCATACAGCAATCTGCCGATTCTTCCTGTCCTGCCAGGCTCCCGGAATCAGGAGTAGAAATGGGAGCCACATCTGCATCATGATCCGCCTCCGCAGCGGCTGCACAGGGGAAGCGAAGTCTCACCTGCCGGGACAGAATCTACCATCCGGCGCAATCCTCCACAATTACTGTCCACGTGATAGCGATTCCCTTCTTCCGTAATATACACCGGGCTGCTGCATTCCCCATGTAAAACACATCTCTCACAGGGGTAATATTTCGCGCCGTCCTGATTCCGGAGCGCCGGGATTTCATCGAGTCCGGCACTCTTTACCGAGAGCTTCAGATATGTGCAATCTCGGCTACGGTGACAGACCTTCCCGTTCTCCGCGACATAGACAATATTATCACTCTCCACATCTCTCTCGGCATTCTGCCGCACGCTTCCTGTCCACATCCTGCGGCAGACCTGTCCGCTTACCGGAAGTGAAACTCCGGGAAGAGCAGTAAAATTCACCGCATACAACCAGTGAATGACAATATCTTCCTTCGATTCGTTTTCCGCCGGAAACTCCGCCAGGATCAGAACGCCGCTGCTCCCTCCACGTATCCAGGAAGTGTTCAGACGATCCCGGCCAGCCAACTGAAGAATCCTCTCCCGGAGATAGAGCGTGCCGGCTCCGTTCCCCGCCAGATGCGCCGCCTCATTTCCCCAGCCGTCCGGAAGCGCGGCCGCAAGGGAATCCGCCAGCGGAATACTGCTGAGCACGGCCACTTCCTCTGCAGTCTGCTCCGCCGCCTGCCGAATCGCCAACTGTACCTGCATCGCAGGAAAGATCATAAGAAACGTTGTGCAGACAAAAAGAAACAAGCTGAGCGCCAGCGCCGCCTCCAGTGTAAGACTTCCCCGAAAAGAAGGGATCGTGGAGGTGACTCCAGATGTCCCTCCCTTGTCGGCCGGACTTTGGTGTTGCGCACTTGTATTCCATTTACTTATACCAAAGGGGGGTGATAAATTAAAAAGTTGGAGAGATAGATTTTTTTTGTGATTTAAAGGGATATCAAAATCCGGTCTCCGCAGAAGAGACATCTGCAATCACCTCCTTTTTCTTCTTGTTTTTTGCTTTCTTTTTGCTCTTTGCTTTCTTCTTGTTCTCCGTTATATTCTCCTCCGTCATCCATTCCATCCGGCGCTGATTTTCATTTTACGACAGGCTGATACCCGCCTCCGGCGGTTCCTGTGAAGGAATATTCCGAAATCGCCGGGATCAGCGGAAATATACTCTGCGCTTCCGCCGTCAGGCGGATTTCTCCGCTGTAAATGCAGCTAGCAAAGCGGAAGTCCGGTTCTGTCCGGCAGATCTCCTGCTGAATCACATCCATGGTGCGGTAGACGATCTCCTCCTGATTGTTTAACAGCAGAAGGATCCTCATGTAATCCTCATACGACAGTCCATCCTCGTCCTCCTCACTCTTCTCCGAGAGATCTCCCAGCGTATCGGCCAGATGCAGCAGACTCATCCGCCAGCTGCTGGCATCCTTCTTCAGAGGAATCCGGCCGCCGGAGAACAGTGTTCTTACATCCAGCGCTGACTCGCCCATTGCCATCGCAAGAAGCAGAATCATCTTCAGACCTTCGACCATCGGCACAATCCCGGTCCAGCCCAGAGCCGCCGCTGCCAGCGTTTCGGCTTCTTTCTGCAGCTTCGGTTCCGTCAGTGCCATCGTCTGATCCATCAGATAGCGAATGGCGAACAGACGCGCCGCCACGGAGGATACACACTTCCGCTCGGTATTCTTTCCTGTAATGACATATTCCACCTGGCATCCCTTTCTCTGTTCCGAGGTGTAGCAGTCCAGATTTCTTATGACATATTCATAGAAGAGTGGATAATCGAGAACACCAGGGTCACGCCTTCCATTGCCATCGCCTTCCCGCTCGGACGCCGTCAGGGAGGACGGGAGTTCCTCCCTGGAAAGCACATCATTGCTCAGGGATGCGACATCCTCTGCCACAAAGCCGAGCAGGCCAAAGCGCCCGATGCTGCGGATGGTGTTCATCACAGACTGCACGACAGGCTCCGCTTGTTCACGACTCATTCCGGCGGTCTCCCTGACCTGTTCCTCCGCCGGAGGCTGTGCCTCAGCTTCTGCCTGCTCTTCCTTCAGATCATCATACTCCTGCAGAAGATTCTTCACGTCAAGTTCCTCTTCTTTCGATGAAGCCTCCCACTTCTCCCCGGTTTCCGTTAACTCTCCCGCCGAATCCGTCAGGCCTAGCTTCTCAAAGAGCATTTCTGCCGATTCCGCTGCGCCTGCTGTCTTCATATAATCAGAAACCGCCTGTCGGAAGATATCCCCGTGACTGTCCGTCGCAAACGTCAGATGTTCCGCTTCCACCGCAGGATTCGCAAGGCGAAACCAGTCCAGCCCGGACGCTTCCGCATTTCCATTCTTTTCCGCATAGTCTTTCGCAATCTGTACCAGACGGGTTCCCTCCCGGTCACTGTCCGAGAAGAAGAACAGACCGTACTGCTCCCACAGAATCCGGTCGTATCCTGCCAGAACCGATTGCAGCGACGAGACCGCACACATCTGTGCGGACGCCTGAAGCCCGGCGGCACGGGCAGATTCCAGACAGACGCAGATCAATGCCAGTATGCTTAACAGAATCAGACTCAAAAATATAGTAATACTGCCCTGTATCCGTCTCATCGTATCCCCCTGTTCCGCCGTAAAATCTCCGGCATTTTTCTCCCGTTACTTATAGATCGACCCTGCCTTGCTGGAAATGCTGCTGAAAATGTTGTTGACCAGATTCGTCAGCTGTGTCCGGAAGATAATCACGAGCGCAATCAGAACGCAAAGAATCAATATGATCTCTACGACTCCGACAGCAGACTCATCCTCCCGGAAAGCTTTCCACGATACATCCATATGCCATCACCTCCTTTCTTCTTTCACCGTTTTCGCCACTTTGAGGCTTGTGCTTTTTTACATACTGTGTTCTTCCCCGCATAATTCTCCGATATGCTACAGGCTAAAGAATGCCGGCACCATCAGCAGCACCAGAATCAGTGCGAACAACAGCAGCAGAGGAATCAGCAGCCGGGCAGAGATCTGCTCGCCCTGCCGCCTTGCCAGCTGCAGTCGCTCCCGGAATGCTTCCGCGGATTCCGCCGCCAGCAGCGCGGAGAAGCCCCTGATTCCATTCCGGATATGACTTTCCAGCAGACCGCCCAGGCGCAGATACGCGCCCTGACCGATCCGCCCGGCGAACCGAGAGTAAACCTCTTCTTCCAGAACGCCCTGGGAAAGTTCCCGCTCCGTCCGGCAGACCTCTTCATACAGGATTTTTCGCTTTCCGCCCTTCGCCCGGTCAGCTTCATATTCCTCCGCCAGCCGCTTCCAGGTGCTTCGCAAAGAAAGCCCCGCCCCAGTCAATACCCGTATCTTCGCCACGAATTCCGAGTAGGCCAGCGCAAGCTCCTCCTCCCGCTTCTTCTCCTCTTCTCTCATCCTCTGCTCCGGATAGAACAGAAATACACCGGCTGCCAGAAGTCCCAGGATCAGAAATATGCCCACAGGCAGATCTCCGTCCCGGCGGTACGTGACCGGCTGCCCATCGATCTCACCGGGAAGAAGCACCTCCGTTTCTTCCGGATTTTCCTCCACAAGTTTCTGCAATGCCCGTTCCGCAGAAGCTTCTTTTCCGCTCTCCGGATTTTCACGGTCTCTCAGGCTAACCGTCACCGGTACGACCCGCTCTGTTTCGCCATCCTTCAGATTCAACTCCAGTACGGTTGTTCTTCCGTCTGCGCCGAATACTGTCTCTTCCGCGATCGTTCCGTCTGGATGAACCAGTTCTGTCTCCTCCGGATTCCACCAGGCGGTAACGCCGTCCACCGGACACTCTGCGGAAAGATTGAGCGGAAGACTCACATGCTCTACGTCCGGATTTTCTCCCAGAAAGAGGATGCACATCTCCGCTTCCGCCTGATCCAGACGCGTCTCCCGCTCTTCCTCTGTCAGCCTGCGCTCCGCAAGTTCCAGATCCACCGTCGCCACATGATCTCCCTGCTGTACCTGCAGCACTTCTGTACGACTCCCCGCTCCCGGCGCTGGGCGTTCTAGCATCTGAATCTCCGATGCTCCGCCGACAAGCAGCGCAGCCACTGTCAGAACACTTCCGGCTGCCAGAGCAATGGCAGCCATCCGCAGCCGCTTTGCGTCCTGCTTCGCTGCCTTCTCCTCCGGCCGGCACTCCGGATAGAGGCGGGACAACCGCTTTCGCCTGTTCGGTGACAGAGTCTGTCTTCTGATTTTTTTGATTTCCCGGTCAAAGAGATTCGTTTTCATGTTGCTTCCCACCGCTCCTTCCTGATTCTATAAGCACCCAACGCCCCTTAGTTTCTCCTCTCGGCCCGGCTCTGAATCGCCTCCTGTATATTACACTTCAATCTGAATCAGCCGCTGTCCCAGCCAGACAGCCAGCGCATAGACCGCCAGGCAGGCGCTCATAAAGAGTCTTCCCCGGAGGCCGGTATAGACCGGATCCATGAATCCCGGATTTCCCAGACGCACATAGACAAGGATCAGCGCCGGAAGCACGCACATCAGCATGAACTCCATCCGTTTACCTGCCATCAACGTGCGGATTTCCTCCTCCAGTTCTCCTTTCTCTGCCATCGTGCGCGTCACACTGCGCAGCATCTCCGGAAGCGGGCCGCCGCTGCGCTTTATAATAGAGAAGACAGCGGCAAATTCCTGTACATCCGGCAGTCCGCTCCGTTCCGCCAGATCCTGCAGAAGACCTTCCACCGGAAGGTTCATCTCCATCTTCCGGCAGATTCCGGCAAATTCCTGTGGAAGAAGCTCACCGGCTCCGTAAATCCGCTGCAACTCCTGCACAGCCTGCGCGAACGCATTCTCTACCGAATACCCGGCGGAAAGCGCAGCTGCCAATGCCTGCATCCCGTCACGAAACTGTCTTGCCAGCTGACGCTTCCGCTTTTTCTGCAGGCGTTCCCGCTCCACTTTAAGAAGTGGAATCAGGAGAATGAAGAGAATCAGGCCGACCATCCAACTGTCATAGAACAGAATTCCCATCGTCAGCGAGATCACCGCCAGAACCGCCGCAAAGCGAAACGTCTCCACCGCCGACAGCCGGTATCTCCGGTAATCCGGCATTCCTCCACTTTCCCTGCTGGTACAGCGTACCGACTGCAATGAGAACCTGCTCTTTGTCCGGGCCGGGCCGCGATTCGAACAGCGAATTGAGCTGAACTTCTCCTTCTTCATATCCAAGCACCTCCACAATGGAATCGACGCGTCTATGCCCGTCCCTGCTCCGCACCAGATGCACCATCACATCCAGCGCGGAAGCCATCTGACCACGGACTGCCGGAAGCGGAAGCTCGCCGCCGGTCAGAATCATCGTCTCCAGCCGTGCCAGCATATCCTTCGGACTGTTGCCGTGTCCGGTGGAAAGGGAGCCGTCATGGCCGGTATTCATAGCCTGCAGCATATCCAGAGCCTCCTCGCCGCGCACCTCGCCTACAATCAGCCGGTCCGGCCGCATTCGCAGCGCCGCCCGGATCAGATCCCTGATCCGAATCTCCTTCTCGCCCTCGAGGTTCGCGTTCCGCGCCTCCAGCCGGACGCAGTGCGCCAGCGACAAGCGCAGCTCTAGCGAATCCTCAATCGTAATCACCCTCTCGTCCTGCGGAATATACGCCGACAGCGCATTCAGAAAAGTCGTCTTGCCAGAGCCGGTTCCTCCACTGATAAAAAGGTTGTAGCCAGCCAGAACCAGCCGCTGCAGAAACACGGAAGCCTCACGGGTGATGCTTCCGATGCGGATCATCTGCTCCATCGTAATCGGCTCCGATGGAAACTTACGGATCGTCAGGATCGGCCCGTCCGGAGCCGCCGGAGGCAGCACTACATGAATACGCGAACCGTCAGAGAGTCTGGCATCCACAATCGGCGACGAAGTATTTACCACACGGTTCACTCTTGCCGCCATCTGCTGAACCACATCCATCAGCTTCTCTTCCGAATCAAAAGTCCGGTCCCAGCGGCTCAGCCGCCCGCCGCGCTCCAGATAAATCGACTCCATGCCATTCACCATAATCTCGGTCACGCTCTCATCCTCCAGCAGCTCCTGAAGGATATCCAGCCGCCGGAAAGAATCAAAAACCCGCCGGCGCAGCCTTGTCCGCTCTTCAATCGAGAGCAGACGCTTTCGGCTTTCCCGCATCAGCGCATAGTCAATACGGGCAAAAAGCTTCTCATCACTGATCTCCGAAGAGAAATCCATCTCTTCCATCACGCTTTCTCTTAAATTCCGAAGGATTTTCTGTTCCATATCCACCTGATCCATGCCACTCACATCTCCATTCCCATCGCCATTCGCATCCTTATGCTTCCTGTATCCGCAGCATTTCTGGCAGTCTGAGCGATTCCGCGTACACTATCCTTCCTGAATCACGCGTTCCACGTACCGCCCAAACGGCGTCCGGCGCAGTTCCCGAAGTTCTGAGGATTCCGCCTCCATCCGCGAATACGAGGGAAGATGAAGCGGACAGATCCGTTCGCCAAGCTCCTCTTCCCGCCGCTCAGACAGCATCCGCTGAAACTCCCGGATCCGGACCTTCGAAACAGTATCGTCCCGCGTCGGCATATAAATCCTGCGGCAGAGACGAAGCACCGGAAGCGGATCTCTCAACGCGTCTCCCAGATCAATCACCAGCGATTCATACGCATCGGAAGATCCTATTTCAAAGATCACCTGCGCCATCTCTTCCGGATCTGTCTCCCGGATATCCCCGGGGCAGACCGCCGGCGGAAGGTAAGCCAGCTTTCCCAGGTTCTGTACCACGCTGCGCAGCTTCCGCTTCGGCTGCGCGACGCGGTGACAGTATAGCACGTCCGACAGCGTCTCCTCACCCGATGCACCGGCCAGCGCCTCCAGCCCGCTGCAGTCCTCCAGATTCACATAGAGCGTAGTTCCGCGATCTGCCAGAATCTGACCGAGGATCAGAGAGAACGTCGTCTTGTAGCACCGTTTCACCGGCGAGTACACCCCGTAAATTTCTGCATGAAGCGCCGCATCCTCCTCCCAGGGCTCCTGCTCCTCGCAATACGCCGCAATCTGCCTCAGAATCCGGTCCAGCGGCTGATAGCGGTACACAAAATGTTCCTCGCCCCCTCCGCCACTCTGCTCGGACAGCACCAGCATCCGGCGGCTGGATGCTTCCAGCTGCCCGCGAAATTCTGGATCCATCCCCAGCATCGCCTCGCTGATCAGCAGGATATCCGCCGGTCTCGCCGCAAGCTGCTCTGACAGACATTCTTTTTCCGTAAATCCGCGGATCTCGAACCGACTTCCTTCCCATGCCTCCAGACACCGGATAAAGCGTTCCGTATACTCCCGGTTCGTATCGCTTACCACAAATATTTTTTTGTTCACAGGACACCTCCCCACCAGCAGCCGAGAAGCGCTCCCAGGAAAAGGAACGGAAGGAACGGAAGCTCCGCCTGTTCCCGCTCCGGCCCCTCATAGGGATGACCACGCCTCAGACCACCGGTTCTTATATACTCTGAAAAATATTGAATACGAATTCGAAATGTTCCCGACAGCAAGATCCGGAACAGACCTCCAGCTCCTGCCAGAATAAGAGAAAAAAAGAAGAAAGAAAACCAGAGCCGCAGCCCCGCGTACATTACTGTCACTGCAAGGATCTTCACATCCCCGCCGCCGATCATCTGCCTGCGCCAGAGAGGAATCAGAATCAGCAGAATGAAAAGCCCGTCCGCCGCACAGGACATACCGGATGGGACATCCCGACACAGCGGAAAGCGGCACAGCAGAAACAGCAGCACCAGCACATTCGGCACACGCCTCAGAAAAAAATCCCAGACAGCCGCCAGAAGAAGAAAGAACAGAAGTACCCAAACAACAGAACGCTCCGGAATCGTCCTCACCTCCTAAAAGGATAAATGCAATCAGCAATCCGCCATAACGGCACCATCACACAATCAGCAAAAATTTACATAATTCAAAAACTATATTCCATGACTTACTGGCTCGAAATAAGCCGAAAATCGAACACCTCCGACAGAGGCAAAGATAGAAAAGACCGACCGGTCTTTGGATGTCTCCTATTATCCACCCGCTGGCAGCGAATGTCAAGTACTTTTTCAAAAAGCTCAAAAGAACCAGGAATTCTTCAAAAGTCCTCGACAGCCGCGCAAATTTGTTGTAGGATAGTTCTTGCACAAAATTTACAAAGGAGTAAATATATATCATGCAGGGAACGAATCGATCCTGTTTTCTCCGCGGCATGCGAGACGGGATCCCGATTAATCTTGGTTACTTTGCCGTTGCCTTCACGCTCGGAATCGCCGCGCGACAGGCAGGGCTTACCGCTTTTCAGGCCGGACTTGCCAGCGCACTGACGAACGCTTCCGCCGGTGAATACGCTGCTTTTACCGTAATCGCCGAGAACGGCACATATCTTACGATGGCGATTATGATCCTGGTTGCGAACGCCCGCTACCTTCTCATGTCCTGCGCGCTGACGCAGAAGCTTCCGTCGGACACACCACTCTGGCAACGGATGATTGTCGGCTTCGACGTTACGGATGAGATTTTCGGCGTATCCATCGCCGTGGAAGGCAAGCTGAATCCGTTCTATACCTTCGGCGTCATCACAGTCGCTCTTCCCGGATGGTGCCTGGGTACTGTATTCGGCGTAATCATGGGAAATCTTCTCCCCGTCAACCTGGTATCCGCCTTAAGCGTCGGGCTCTACGGCATGTTCCTCGCAATCATCATCCCTCCGGCAAGGAAGAACCGGATTGTCGCTCTGCTTGTCGCCGTATCCATGGCATTAAGCTTCCTGACCAGCCGCCTGTTCGCCGGAATTTCTTCCGGCACGAAGGTCATCATCCTGACAGTCGCCATCTCAGCGGTTGCCGCCTGGCTCTGGCCGGTCAAAAAAGAAGACACGGACGGGGGTGAGAAGAAAGAATGAGAAATCCCTATATCTATATCGCGATCATGGCCGGCGTCAGCTACCTGATCCGCACACTGCCGCTGACATTGATCCGCAAAGAGATCAAAAGTCCCTTTATCCGGTCATTTCTCTATTACGTACCTTACGTAACGCTGGCTGTGATGACATTTCCTGCCATCACAGAAGCAACGAACAACCCGATCGCAGGAGTCCTGGCTCTCATTGTCGGAATCATCCTGTCCTGGTGCGGACGGAGCCTGTTCACCGTAGCCGTGCTCTCCTGCCTGACTGTATTCATCGCCGAGCTGATCCTGTGATCCGCCCGGCTTTTTCATTGCCTCCGCTGGGCAGATACAATCCGGCGGTATTGTCCTGCGAATCCGTTCGTCATTTCTTGACCCGGGGAATCTTATTTGTTATGATGTAATTATTCAGAACTATGTGAATTTGTAATAATTCAAGTCGAGCAGCCGCGAGACTTGGCGCGTGATTCTGGTCAGCGTAAGCTGACATATTCTTTACAGAATCACTGCGCATCCTCGCGGAGCGTTTATCTCAG
>JABLTM010089511.1_pt1 | contig 17152 bp, 6 predicted proteins | sample 7160121 | NCBI WGS metagenome assembly JABLTM01 (sample SAMN14651224, study PRJNA627086) | human gut metagenome | isolation source: feces | host: Homo sapiens
AGGGCGAGCCACTTCGTCACGCTCGCCTTGGAGTCGGCGACGATCAGATAGGGCATATCGCGCCCCGCGGTGGACTGGCCCATGGAGAATCTTTCAACATACAGGCCGTTCTTCGTACCGTTCGCCGCGATCGTGTCGAGCTCCTTGTAGATCTCCCACATAGTGTTGAAGTTCTCATACGGCGCGACCTTGACGCTTGCGGAGCCGATCGCCTTGCCGCTATTTTTGGCCGTCAGGTCAAAGTAGCCGCAAAGGTCGATGTAGTAGCTGCCGTTCACATGGGGCACGCTGTAGTCGGGTGTCGTCTCGCCGGTTCTGCGGTTGGTGGAATAGAAGTAGTTGTTCACATGGAAGGAGACATCGAGCACGGCCTTGCCGTTTTTCTCGTTCGCCGTCAGCTTGATGTCCGTGAACTGGTGTTCGTCCTTGCCCTCGATCATCCAGCTGTTAAGATCTCCGCCCGCATAGGCGTAGGGGAAGAGCTCTTCGTTGACATAGGGGCGGGAATCGTCGCGCTCGAGTGAGAGCGAGACGGTACCGGCACTGACGGCCGCGGCGAGCGCATCCTTCGTCATGCCGGACACGGGGATGGAGAGGGACACGTCCTTGCCGTTTTCATCGGTGACAAGGGTGATGGTCGCGTCGACCGGGAATTTCGTTCCCAGCAGCGCATCGTCCTTGGGGTTCATGTTCTGGTAGCTGACGGCAAACGCGGACGTGACCGCGAGCGAGAGCGTCATTACCAGGGCCATCAGCAGCGCGAGCGCTTTGCTGACAGAGTTTGGATAATGTTTCATGGTTTTCGTCCTCCAGAGTGGTCTTATGCCGCCACACACAGCGGCGGAAAGTTGATGAGTTTAGTGTAACTCAATAAAAATACATAGTCAAGAGAATATTCATACCTAATCATGCCAAATTTTAGCGTTGAATCTGTATTTTTGTTCATCATTTTTCACAAAGCAGTGCGTCAAGCCCCCGTCTTTCAACTCCTTTTGTGAATGTATTCGCAAATTTATACAGAACCGTGCTGCATAGGATATTCTTCTTCGTCGCGATTGCAAATGACGGCGGGGCGCATTATAATAAGAGGCAATCATCATTCAAACGCAGGAGGAACCGAATATGCGGCTGCAAAGCGCAATCTTTACACTGGGCGATACCCTTTTTACCCCCGACGGCGCGGCGCGCGAGGGACTCGACAAGGCGCTTTCACTTTTTAAGATGGAGGGCGTGTGGCTCGGCGCGGTGACGGCGCTCAGCGCGGAGGACGCGCAAAAAGCGCTCGAAAAGGCGGGGCTTCACTCGTATTTCCGCTTCGTGCTGACAGAATCCGTCGCGCTCTGCAAGGCGGACAGCGGCACGATGTTCGAGCGCGCGATGAAGCGCCTGCACTCGCAAAAGGACGATACGATCGTCTTTTCCGGCTCGCTTGCGGCGATCCAAAACGCGAAGGACGCGGGTTTTCGCACCGTGGCGGTGCAGGGAAGTGCGGGCGCGGCGGACTGGTCGACGATGCAGCAACTCGCCACGCAGAGCCTTGCGCAGTACAGCGAATTGTTGGCAGATTCTGTGTGAATTTTGGAATAGCGACAGGATTCGACGTTTTTTAGTTGCAGTTTTTCTCAACTGTGATATAGTAAGAATATAACTATCAGAAAGGAAGGTTCGCGCCATGTCGGATTTCTACTCGGCTACCATCTTCCTTTCGGTCTTTATTATGATTATCATGGACATGCTCGTGAGCGGCAATGATCTGATGGAGCATAACAAAAAGCAGACGGTTTACACGATCTCCGTACTGGTGATCGCATGCATGGTATCGGAATGGTTCGGCGTTTGGATGGACGGAGCCCATCCGTCGCTGCGGACGCTGCACATCCTCGTTAAGACCATCGAGTTATCCACAGCGCCGATCATCACGGTGCTCTGCAGCGACCTGATGACGCCGCTCAAGCATAAAAAGCTCATTTATACCCTCATCGGCGTCCACGCGGGGCTCGAGGTGCTGTCGGCTTTCTTCGGCTTCATCTTCTCGGTCGACGCACAAAACGTTTATCATCACGAAACGTTTTACTGGGTCTACGTGCTGGCCTATGCCAGCGGCGTTCTGCTGTTCATTGGTCAGCTGCTGAGCGAGAGTTCGCACCATTATGGCCTGTATCGGGCGCTCGTTATCATCCTGCCGGTCTTTTTCTTCTGTGGGCTGTTCCTCCAGTACGGCGCCGAAGTGCGCATCATGTGGGCGTGCTCAGCGGTCGATGTTCTGATGGTTTACATCCTGTATTCCGAGCTCACGCAGAAAATCGACACGCTGACTCATCTTCTGAACCGCCGCAGCTATGAGAGCCGTCTCGCCTCGTTGCGCGGGCACGCAGTCATCTACTATTTCGACGTGGACGAGTTCAAGTCCGTCAACGACACCTTTGGCCATGGCGTGGGCGACGCGGTGCTTGCCGAGGTCGGCAGCACGATCTACGCCGTGTTCTCCAAGGTCGGCTACTGCTACCGCATCGGCGGCGACGAATTCTGCGTCATCGCACAAATCTCCGACACGGCGGCGGAAAAGTATCTTTCGGAATTCCTGCGCGAGCTGACGGCACGGCGAGTGAAAAACGAGCACCTGCCGCACGTGTCGGTCGGCTATGCGTGCTTCAATCCGGCGCTCGGCAGCGTAGAGGATGCGATCAAACGCGCCGACCGGATGATGTACCACTACAAGCGCAAGCTCAAAAGCGAAGCGCTCACAAATGATGACACCGTAAAAAGCTGACGATCTTTTGACCGTCAGCTTTTTGTATCTGCTTTTATTTCGCCTCGATCTCCGCGTCTTTCTGCGGCTGGAGCTTGCTGCCAAAATACGCGAGCACCGCGCCGAGGATGGCGCACGCGACGCTCCAGACCATCTCCGCTGTCGAGGCAAAGTCCGTCGGAATGATGATGAGCGTGGAGGCCAGCACGATGCCGATGACAGCGTGACAGGCGATCGAGTAGTGCGTGTCGAAAAGCCTGCTCACGATACGGGCAAAGAGCGCCATCACGCCGACCATGCCAAGCCCCCATGGGATAAGCACGGTAAAATCAAGCTGCGCAATGCCGTCGATCAGCGGCGTGAGAAGGCCGACCGCCATCAGGATGGACGACGACGTCATCCCCGGGATGATGAAGCTGAAGCCCCACAGCACGCCGCAGAAGAGAAAGCCCCAGAAGTTTGCGGGCATCTCGGCAAATGAACTGAACTTGACGGCCATCAGCGCGCCGAACAGGGCGAGGAAGCTGACGATCAGCGAGATGTACGAGCCGTTGCCGCGCCCCTGCGTACCCGCCTCGTGCCAGAGGTCGGGCAGCGTGCCGAGGATGAGCCCGATGAAGAGGCACGTGGCGACGGTTTCCGACTGGTGAAACAGCGCAAGGATCACGCTGCCGCCGCCCAAAAAGCCGATCGCCCAGCCGATGCCGACGGCGAGCAGCATCCGCCAGTAGCATTGAAGCGCGCGCCTGGGGTGCGTGAGCAGCTCCATCGCGGGGCGGTAGATGCCGAATACGACTGCGAGCACGCCGCCGGAGATGCCCGGCAAAATCGCGCCCGCGCCGATGATGATACCCTGCACAATGCGCATGATACCGTTTTTGATGCGGGAATTTTTCATATTGCTGCCTTTTTATGTGCTGCGCCCACCGCAAAGCGGCGGAACGCGACGCGGTTTAATAGCCCTTTCTGCGGTCGACGAGGTGATGCATCGGGCGGCCCGCGGCGTAATTTTCCAGATTTTCGCAGAAGAGCTGCACGTTGCGCTCGCAGGTGTAGCCGAGCGTCATGTTGCCCGCGACGTGCGGCGTGAGCAGGAGGTTCTTGGCCTTGCGCAGCGGATGATCCGCAGGCAGCGGTTCGGGCACGACGACGTCGAGCGCCGCACCGGCGAGGTGCCCGGAATCCAGCGCTGCAATGAGCGCGTCCTGATCGATGGCCGTGCCGCGGCCGACGTTGACGACATAAGCGCCCTTCGGGAGCAGCGCCATGCGCTCGGCGTTCAGGATGTTCACCGTGTCGCTCACCGAGGGGAGAGACATGAAGAGAATGTCAGTCTCGGGCAGGAGCTGATCGAGCTCCGTGACGGGATGGACGGCGTCAAAGTCCGCGTTCGCGCGGCCGCTGCGGCTGACGCCGGTCAGGCTCGCGGGATGGAACGCGCGCACGCGGCGGGCAAATTCCGTGCCGATGTCGCCCGTGCCGAGGCACGTGACGCGCGCGCCGTGGAGCGAGTGGATGCCGCCTGGGAGCACGCGCCAATCGCCCTCGCGGATGATCTCGGTGTATTCAAGCTGGCGGCGCAGCAGCATCAGCGAGACCATGACGGAATGCTCGGCAATGGTCGTGCCGTAAGCGCCCGAGGCGTTCGTCAGCAGGCAGTCGGGATTCTGATACAGGTCGTCGCGGCAGAAGTGGTCCACGCCCGCCCAGCAGCTCGCGTACCACTTGAGATTGCGTGCGCCCGCGATAACGCGCTGGGACGGGTGGCCGTAGAGGATGGTGCAGTCGTCCACATTGCCCTCCGCCGCCCTGGACGAGGGGAAGAAGACGATGTCGTAGCCGCAGCGCGCGGCGGTGTCGCGCAGCGTCTTTTCGTATGCCGGAGTCAGGAAGTCGATGATGACGCCGATTTTTTCATTCATGGTTCAATTCCTCCAAAATCATTTCTGCGACGCGCAGGCCGTCGGCCGCGGCACTCATAATGCCGCCGGCGTAGCCCGCGCCCTCGCCGCAGGGATAGAGCCCGCGCAGGGCGGACTGGTAGCTTTCACTTTCGCGCACGATGCGCACAGGGGACGAAGAGCGCGTCTCCACCGCCGTCAGCACGGCGTCGGGCGCATCAAAGCCCCGGAGCTTTTTCCCGAGCATCGGGATGCCCTCCTCGAGCGCCTCGCAGACAAAGGGTGGGAGACAGTCGTGCAGGTCGCACCAGGTAACGTCGGGCCGATAGGTCGGCGCGACCTTTCCCGCGCCTGTAGACGCGCGGCGGGCAAGAAAATCCTCCACGCGCTGCGCGGGCGCGCGATAGCCGCCTCCGCCGAGGCGGTAGGCCGCCTCCTCTAGCGCGCGCTGGAAGGAAACGCCCGCAAGGGCATCGCCGGACGGGAAATCCTCCGGCGTAACGGAGACCAAAAGTCCGCCGTTGATATTCTCGCCGTCGCGCGCGAACTCGCTCATGCCGTTTGTCACGACGCGCTTTTCCTCCGACGCGGCGGCGACGACCTCGCCGCCGGGGCAGACGCAGAACGAGAACACGCCGCGCCCCTTTTCCGTGTGGCAGGAGAGCTTGTACGACGTGGGTGGGAGGCCGTAGCGGCCCGCCGCCTCCTTATATTGCGCTAAGTCCATGTCGCGCTGGCGGTGCTCGATGCGCACGCCGACGGCAAAGGGCTTGGGCTCCATCGGCACGCCGCGCTTTTGCAGCATTTCGAACGTATCGCGCGCGCTGTGGCCGGGCGCGAGCACGACGTGCTTTGTGGGCAGCGTGTACTCCCCCTCGGTGGCGCTCACGCGCAGCGCCGTGACGCTGCCGCTGTTCTGCTCGATATCCACAACCTTGTGGGAAAACCTCACCTCGCCGCCGCGGTCGATGATCTCACGGCGAAGATTTTGCAGCACCACATATAATTGATCGGTGCCGACATGAGGCTTGGCGTCGACTAAAATATCCTCGCTCGCGCCGAAGCGGACGAACTCCTCTAAAATATAGCCGTGGCGCAGGTCCTTTGTGCCGGTGTTGAGCTTGCCGTCGGAAAACGCGCCCGCGCCGCCTTCGCCAAATTGCACGTTCGAGGTCAGATCAAGCTCGCCCGTGCGCCAGAAGTGCTCGACGTCGCGCTTTCGCTGCTCGACCGCGCGCCCGCGCTCTAATAAAATGGGTCTTGCGCCGCAGCGGGCCAGCAGCAGCGCGCAGAAAAGGCCCGCAGGCCCCGCGCCGATAACGACAGGGGAGACCTCCGGCGCTGAAACAGGCGCGGGCGGCGTATATTTCTTCGGCGCGTAGGGCTGCACATTCTTGTTTTTGCAGCGCCGTAAAACGCCGGATTCGTTTTTGACCTCGACCGCGGCAGAGCAGACAAGCTTCACGCCCTCGCGCGCGTCGATAGAGCGGCGCAGGAGCTTGACAGAGACGAGCGCTTCCTCGCTCACGCGCAGCGCGTGCGCGCAGGCCGCGCGCAGCTTGTCTTCCTTTGCCCCCACGGGGAGCTTCAGATTGTCGATGCGAAGCATGTGCGCCGCCTCCTTTTTCTCAAGTTGCGTTTCATTTTATTATGACGGAAAGGAAAGCGCAAGGGGAATCGCGCGATTATCACAGATTCTTAAAAAAGTCATCGGGAATTTAAGAAATCGTCAAATAGCGTTCAAGAAATATACATAAATATGCCCTATGATAGCACCATCGAAAGTCAAGAGGCCGCAAACAAGGGGCTCATTCCATAGGAGGTCATCATTATGTACGAAGACGAAAACAACCTGTATCATTACAGCTATCGCAAGGGCGACGAGCAGAACCCCAACGCCCCGATCGACACGAAGAACTACGCCGAGGACCCGTGGGATAAGAATCCCGGCGGCAGCCCGAAGAAAAAGGGCGGCAGCGGTCTTTCCGGCAAGATCGTGGCGCTGGCGCTGGTGTGCGCGCTCGTCGGCGGCTTCATCGGCGCAGGCGTGAGCGGCGCGACGACCAAGGTGAACAAGACGAGCGTTCAGGTCAGCGACCGCGAGGTCGCGCAGGTGCAGACCGTCAAGGTCGACGGCAAGACGCAGATGTCGATGTCGGAGGTCTATGCCTCTAACGTCAACAGCGTGGTGTCCATCAACGTTTCCGCCACGACCAACTACTTCGGCCAGACCGTGGAGACCGCGGCGAGCGGCACGGGCTTTTTCATCACGCAGGACGGCTACATCCTGACGAACCACCACGTTATCTCCGGCGCGAGCAGCGTGAAGGTAACGCTTTACAACGGTGAGACCTACGACGCCAAGGTCATCGGCAGCGATGAGGACTACGACATCGCCGTTCTCAAGATCGACGTGACGGGCGCAACGCCCGTGGTGCTGGGCGATTCGAGCAAGGTCGCCATCGGCGAATCCGTCGCCGCCGTGGGCAATCCCCTCGGTGAGCTGACGTTCTCGATGAGCGAGGGCATCGTTTCCTGCGTCAACCGCGCGGTCAATGTGGACGGTACACCGTTCAACATGATCCAGGTCGACTGCTCCATCAACCCCGGCAACTCCGGCGGCCCGCTCTTCAACAGCTACGGTGAGGTCATCGGCATTGTGTCGGCCAAGTATTCGAGCTACTCGAACACCACCGTGGAGGGCATCGGCTTCGCCATCCCCATCAACGATGTGCTCTCCCTCGTCAAGGACATCATGACCAACGGCTATGTGACGAGCAAGGCCTACATGGGCATCACCCCGCAGACGATGAACGCGCAGATGGCGCAGCAGTATCGCTACGACGTGACCGAGGGCGTCTTCGTCTGCTCCGTTGACCCGGACAGCGCCGCCGACAAGGCGGGGCTCAAGCTCGGCGATGTCATCACGAAGATGGACGACAAGGATATTGCATCCTATGAAGACCTCGTCGCCGCCAAGAAGGCCTACACCGCTGGCGACACCGTGACGCTGACCGTGTACCGCGGCGGCGAAACGATCGAAGTCCCCCTCACCTTCGACGCTGTTCCCGAATCGGCGGAAACGAACAATTCCGACCAGAGCACCGACAACAGCTACAATGGTAACGGCGGGTACGGCAATGGCGGGTACGGCAACGGCGGCAACGGCTACTACTCCAATCCTTGGGATTTCTTCAATAATTTCTTTGGATATAATGGCTGATGCCATCTGAAAAGGAGCCTCGAAAGAGGCTCCTTTTTTTATTGCCGCGCGCAAGCGCGGCTTTTTTCGCGCCCAAAGGGCGCGGGGAGTTTTTGCAGCCCGAAGAGGCTGCTCCTTTTTGCGCCCATAGGGCGCAGGGGATTCAATCGCAGCGCGGCAGCGCTGCATCCTTTTTCCCGCGCTAGCGCGGGAGGGGGAGCGGCGTGCGCGCCGCGGCACCAAAGGGGGTATTCTCTTTTCGAAGAGAATACCCCCTTTGAATCCCCCAGAGAAAGACGAGGGGCGTCCCCCCTCGACCCCCGACATTGCCGGTCTGGGGCTTGAAGAACTGCTCAGCCTGCGGAATCGGGTGCGGTGTACATGGCTTCGCCATGAATCTTCTGCGAGTCGCTACGTCTTGCAACCTCGCCTTACTGTCGTGAGGCGCGTGTGACGTTTGTCCGGCGGCAGACTGCTTACCGAATGCGGCATTGCTGCGCTCGCCGCATTGATGAGTACTCCGGTAGGCGGAAATTAGTCTGTACTACTACGAGACAGGCAGAGCGGCAGCGGATAATAGAAGTAGGCCAAGTCGTATAGCAACGCTAACGCGGCAACGCCGCGCGCAGGCATTCCCACTCCGGAGGCATAAAGGTTATTCAACCCTGAGACTGCCAATCAAAAGCCTTTCTCTTGGGGTTCCAAAGGGGGCCATTCTCTTTCGCGAAAGAGAATGGCCCCCTTTGGAACCCCAAGAGAAAGGCTTTTGATTGGCAGTCTCAGGGTTGAATAACCTTTATGCCTCCGGAGTGGGAATGCCTGCGCGCGGCGTTGCCGCGTTAGCGTTGCTATACGACTTGGCCTACTTCTATTATCCGCTGCCGCTCTGCCTGTCTCGTAGTAGTACAGACTAATTTCCGCCTACCGGAGTACTCATCAATGCGGCGAGCGCAGCAATGCCGCATTCGGTAAGCAGTCTGCCGCCGGACAAACGTCACACGCGCCTCACGACAGTAAGGCGAGGTTGCAAGACGTAGCGACTCGCAGAAGATTCATGGCGAAGCCATGTACACCGCACCCGATTCCGCAGGCTGAGCAGTTCTTCAAGCCCCAGACCGGCAATGTCGGGGGTCGAGGGGGGACGCCCCTCGTCTTTCTCTGGGGGATTCAAAGGGGGTATTCTCTTCGAAAAGAGAATACCCCCTTTGGTGCCGCGGCGCGCACGCCGCTCCCCCTCCCGCGCTAGCGCGGGAAAAAGGATGCAGCGCTGCCGCGCTGCGATTGAATCCCCTGCGCCCTATGGGCGCAAAAAGGAGCAGCCTCTTCGGGCTGCAAAAACTCCCCGCGCCCTTTGGGCGCGAAAAAAGCCGCGCTTGCGCGCGGCAATAAAAAAAGGAGCCTCTTTCGAGGCTCCTTTTCAGATGGCATCAGCCATTATATCCAAAGAAATTATTGAAGAAATCCCAAGGATTGGAGTAGTAGCCGTTGCCGCCGTTGCCGTACCCGCCATTGCCGTACCCGCCGTTACCATTGTAGCTGTTGTCGGTGCTCTGGTCGGAATTGTTCGTTTCCGCCGATTCGGGAACAGCGTCGAAGGTGAGGGGGACTTCGATCGTTTCGCCGCCGCGGTACACGGTCAGCGTCACGGTGTCGCCAGCGGTGTAGGCCTTCTTGGCGGCGACGAGGTCTTCATAGGATGCAATATCCTTGTCGTCCATCTTCGTGATGACATCGCCGAGCTTGAGCCCCGCCTTGTCGGCGGCGCTGTCCGGGTCAACGGAGCAGACGAAGACGCCCTCGGTCACGTCGTAGCGATACTGCTGCGCCATCTGCGCGTTCATCGTCTGCGGGGTGATGCCCATGTAGGCCTTGCTCGTCACATAGCCGTTGGTCATGATGTCCTTGACGAGGGAGAGCACATCGTTGATGGGGATGGCGAAGCCGATGCCCTCCACGGTGGTGTTCGAGTAGCTCGAATACTTGGCCGACACAATGCCGATGACCTCACCGTAGCTGTTGAAGAGCGGGCCGCCGGAGTTGCCGGGGTTGATGGAGCAGTCGACCTGGATCATGTTGAACGGTGTACCGTCCACATTGACCGCGCGGTTGACGCAGGAAACGATGCCCTCGCTCATCGAGAACGTCAGCTCACCGAGGGGATTGCCCACGGCGGCGACGGATTCGCCGATGGCGACCTTGCTCGAATCGCCCAGCACCACGGGCGTTGCGCCCGTCACGTCGATCTTGAGAACGGCGATGTCGTAGTCCTCATCGCTGCCGATGACCTTGGCGTCGTAGGTCTCACCGTTGTAAAGCGTTACCTTCACGCTGCTCGCGCCGGAGATAACGTGGTGGTTCGTCAGGATGTAGCCGTCCTGCGTGATGAAAAAGCCCGTGCCGCTCGCCGCGGTCTCCACGGTCTGGCCGAAGTAGTTGGTCGTGGCGGAAACGTTGATGGACACCACGCTGTTGACGTTAGAGGCATAGACCTCCGACATCGACATCTGCGTCTTGCCGTCGACCTTGACGGTCTGCACCTGCGCGACCTCGCGGTCGCTGACCTGAACGCTCGTCTTGTTCACCTTGGTCGTCGCGCCGCTCACGCCTGCGCCGATGAAGCCGCCGACGAGCGCGCACACCAGCGCCAGCGCCACGATCTTGCCGGAAAGACCGCTGCCGCCCTTTTTCTTCGGGCTGCCGCCGGGATTCTTATCCCACGGGTCCTCGGCGTAGTTCTTCGTGTCGATCGGGGCGTTGGGGTTCTGCTCGTCGCCCTTGCGATAGCTGTAATGATACAGGTTGTTTTCGTCTTCGTACATAATGATGACCTCCTATGGAATGAGCCCCTTGTTTGCGGCCTCTTGACTTTCGATGGTGCTATCATAGGGCATATTTATGTATATTTCTTGAACGCTATTTGACGATTTCTTAAATTCCCGATGACTTTTTTAAGAATCTGTGATAATCGCGCGATTCCCCTTGCGCTTTCCTTTCCGTCATAATAAAATGAAACGCAACTTGAGAAAAAGGAGGCGGCGCACATGCTTCGCATCGACAATCTGAAGCTCCCCGTGGGGGCAAAGGAAGACAAGCTGCGCGCGGCCTGCGCGCACGCGCTGCGCGTGAGCGAGGAAGCGCTCGTCTCTGTCAAGCTCCTGCGCCGCTCTATCGACGCGCGCGAGGGCGTGAAGCTTGTCTGCTCTGCCGCGGTCGAGGTCAAAAACGAATCCGGCGTTTTACGGCGCTGCAAAAACAAGAATGTGCAGCCCTACGCGCCGAAGAAATATACGCCGCCCGCGCCTGTTTCAGCGCCGGAGGTCTCCCCTGTCGTTATCGGCGCGGGGCCTGCGGGCCTTTTCTGCGCGCTGCTGCTGGCCCGCTGCGGCGCAAGACCCATTTTATTAGAGCGCGGGCGCGCGGTCGAGCAGCGAAAGCGCGACGTCGAGCACTTCTGGCGCACGGGCGAGCTTGATCTGACCTCGAACGTGCAATTTGGCGAAGGCGGCGCGGGCGCGTTTTCCGACGGCAAGCTCAACACCGGCACAAAGGACCTGCGCCACGGCTATATTTTAGAGGAGTTCGTCCGCTTCGGCGCGAGCGAGGATATTTTAGTCGACGCCAAGCCTCATGTCGGCACCGATCAATTATATGTGGTGCTGCAAAATCTTCGCCGTGAGATCATCGACCGCGGCGGCGAGGTGAGGTTTTCCCACAAGGTTGTGGATATCGAGCAGAACAGCGGCAGCGTCACGGCGCTGCGCGTGAGCGCCACCGAGGGGGAGTACACGCTGCCCACAAAGCACGTCGTGCTCGCGCCCGGCCACAGCGCGCGCGATACGTTCGAAATGCTGCAAAAGCGCGGCGTGCCGATGGAGCCCAAGCCCTTTGCCGTCGGCGTGCGCATCGAGCACCGCCAGCGCGACATGGACTTAGCGCAATATAAGGAGGCGGCGGGCCGCTACGGCCTCCCACCCACGTCGTACAAGCTCTCCTGCCACACGGAAAAGGGGCGCGGCGTGTTCTCGTTCTGCGTCTGCCCCGGCGGCGAGGTCGTCGCCGCCGCGTCGGAGGAAAAGCGCGTCGTGACAAACGGCATGAGCGAGTTCGCGCGCGACGGCGAGAATATCAACGGCGGACTTTTGGTCTCCGTTACGCCGGAGGATTTCCCGTCCGGCGATGCCCTTGCGGGCGTTTCCTTCCAGCGCGCGCTAGAGGAGGCGGCCTACCGCCTCGGCGGAGGCGGCTATCGCGCGCCCGCGCAGCGCGTGGAGGATTTTCTTGCCCGCCGCGCGTCTACAGGCGCGGGAAAGGTCGCGCCGACCTATCGGCCCGACGTTACCTGGTGCGACCTGCACGACTGTCTCCCACCCTTTGTCTGCGAGGCGCTCGAGGAGGGCATCCCGATGCTCGGGAAAAAGCTCCGGGGCTTTGATGCGCCCGACGCCGTGCTGACGGCGGTGGAGACGCGCTCTTCGTCCCCTGTGCGCATCGTGCGCGAAAGTGAAAGCTACCAGTCCGCCCTGCGCGGGCTCTATCCCTGCGGCGAGGGCGCGGGCTACGCCGGCGGCATTATGAGTGCCGCGGCCGACGGCCTGCGCGTCGCAGAAATGATTTTGGAGGAATTGAACCATGAATGAAAAAATCGGCGTCATCATCGACTTCCTGACTCCGGCATACGAAAAGACGCTGCGCGACACCGCCGCGCGCTGCGGCTACGACATCGTCTTCTTCCCCTCGTCCAGGGCGGCGGAGGGCAATGTGGACGACTGCACCATCCTCTACGGCCACCCGTCCCAGCGCGTTATCGCGGGCGCACGCAATCTCAAGTGGTACGCGAGCTGCTGGGCGGGCGTGGACCACTTCTGCCGCGACGACCTGTATCAGAATCCCGACTGCCTGCTGACGAACGCCTCGGGCGCTTACGGCACGACCATTGCCGAGCATTCCGTCATGGTCTCGCTGATGCTGCTGCGCCGCCAGCTTGAATACACCGAGATCATCCGCGAGGGCGATTGGCGCGTGCTCCCAGGCGGCATCCACTCGCTCCACGGCGCGCGCGTCACGTGCCTCGGCACGGGCGACATCGGCACGGAATTTGCCCGCCGCGTGCGCGCGTTCCATCCCGCGAGCCTGACCGGCGTCAGCCGCAGCGGCCGCGCGAACGCGGACTTTGACGCCGTCCATCCCGTCACGGAGCTCGATCAGCTCCTGCCCGAGACTGACATTCTCTTCATGTCTCTCCCCTCGGTGAGCGACACGGTGAACATCCTGAACGCCGAGCGCATGGCGCTGCTCCCGAAGGGCGCTTATGTCGTCAACGTCGGCCGCGGCACGGCCATCGATCAGGACGCGCTCATTGCAGCGCTGGATTCCGGGCACCTCGCCGGTGCGGCGCTCGACGTCGTCGTGCCCGAACCGCTGCCTGCGGATCATCCGCTGCGCAAGGCCAAGAACCTCCTGCTCACGCCGCACGTCGCGGGCAACATGACGCTCGGCTACACCTGCGAGCGCAACGTGCAGCTCTTCTGCGAAAATCTGGAAAATTACGCCGCGGGCCGCCCGATGCATCACCTCGTCGACCGCAGAAAGGGCTATTAAACCGCGTCGCGTTCCGCCGCTTTGCGGTGGGCGCAGCACATAAAAAGGCAGCAATATGAAAAATTCCCGCATCAAAAACGGTATCATGCGCATTGTGCAGGGTATCATCATCGGCGCGGGCGCGATTTTGCCGGGCATCTCCGGCGGCGTGCTCGCAGTCGTATTCGGCATCTACCGCCCCGCGATGGAGCTGCTCACGCACCCCAGGCGCGCGCTTCAATGCTACTGGCGGATGCTGCTCGCCGTCGGCATCGGCTGGGCGATCGGCTTTTTGGGCGGCGGCAGCGTGATCCTTGCGCTGTTTCACCAGTCGGAAACCGTCGCCACGTGCCTCTTCATCGGGCTCATCCTCGGCACGCTGCCCGACCTCTGGCACGAGGCGGGTACGCAGGGGCGCGGCAACGGCTCGTACATCTCGCTGATCGTCAGCTTCCTCGCCCTGTTCGGCGCGCTGATGGCCGTCAAGTTCAGTTCATTTGCCGAGATGCCCGCAAACTTCTGGGGCTTTCTCTTCTGCGGCGTGCTGTGGGGCTTCAGCTTCATCATCCCGGGGATGACGTCGTCGTCCATCCTGATGGCGGTCGGCCTTCTCACGCCGCTGATCGACGGCATTGCGCAGCTTGATTTTACCGTGCTTATCCCATGGGGGCTTGGCATGGTCGGCGTGATGGCGCTCTTTGCCCGTATCGTGAGCAGGCTTTTCGACACGCACTACTCGATCGCCTGTCACGCTGTCATCGGCATCGTGCTGGCCTCCACGCTCATCATCATTCCGACGGACTTTGCCTCGACAGCGGAGATGGTCTGGAGCGTCGCGTGCGCCATCCTCGGCGCGGTGCTCGCGTATTTTGGCAGCAAGCTCCAGCCGCAGAAAGACGCGGAGATCGAGGCGAAATAAAAGCAGATACAAAAAGCTGACGGTCAAAAGATCGTCAGCTTTTTACGGTGTCATCATTTGTGAGCGCTTCGCTTTTGAGCTTGCGCTTGTAGTGGTACATCATCCGGTCGGCGCGTTTGATCGCATCCTCTACGCTGCCGAGCGCCGGATTGAAGCACGCATAGCCGACCGACACGTGCGGCAGGTGCTCGTTTTTCACTCGCCGTGCCGTCAGCTCGCGCAGGAATTCCGAAAGATACTTTTCCGCCGCCGTGTCGGAGATTTGTGCGATGACGCAGAATTCGTCGCCGCCGATGCGGTAGCAGTAGCCGACCTTGGAGAACACGGCGTAGATCGTGCTGCCGACCTCGGCAAGCACCGCGTCGCCCACGCCATGGCCAAAGGTGTCGTTGACGGACTTGAACTCGTCCACGTCGAAATAGTAGATGACTGCGTGCCCGCGCAACGAGGCGAGACGGCTCTCATAGCTGCGGCGGTTCAGAAGATGAGTCAGCGTGTCGATTTTCTGCGTGAGCTCGGAATACAGGATGTAAACCATCAGAACATCGACCGCTGAGCACGCCCACATGATGCGCACTTCGGCGCCGTACTGGAGGAACAGCCCACAGAAGAAAAAGACCGGCAGGATGATAACGAGCGCCCGATACAGGCCATAATGGTGCGAACTCTCGCTCAGCAGCTGACCAATGAACAGCAGAACGCCGCTGGCATAGGCCAGCACGTAGACCCAGTAAAACGTTTCGTGATGATAAACGTTTTGTGCGTCGACCGAGAAGATGAAGCCGAAGAAAGCCGACAGCACCTCGAGCCCCGCGTGGACGCCGATGAGGGTATAAATGAGCTTTTTATGCTTGAGCGGCGTCATCAGGTCGCTGCAGAGCACCGTGATGATCGGCGCTGTGGATAACTCGATGGTCTTAACGAGGATGTGCAGCGTCCGCAGCGACGGATGGGCTCCGTCCATCCAAACGCCGAACCATTCCGATACCATGCATGCGATCACCAGTACGGAGATCGTGTAAACCGTCTGCTTTTTGTTATGCTCCATCAGATCATTGCCGCTCACGAGCATGTCCATGATAATCATAATAAAGACCGAAAGGAAGATGGTAGCCGAGTAGAAATCCGACATGGCGCGAACCTTCCTTTCTGATAGTTATATTCTTACTATATCACAGTTGAGAAAAACTGCAACTAAAAAACGTCGAATCCTGTCGCTATTCCAAAATTCACACAGAATCTGCCAACAATTCGCTGTACTGCGCAAGGCTCTGCGTGGCGAGTTGCTGCATCGTCGACCAGTCCGCCGCGCCCGCACTTCCCTGCACCGCCACGGTGCGAAAACCCGCGTCCTTCGCGTTTTGGATCGCCGCAAGCGAGCCGGAAAAGACGATCGTATCGTCCTTTTGCGAGTGCAGGCGCTTCATCGCGCGCTCGAACATCGTGCCGCTGTCCGCCTTGCAGAGCGCGACGGATTCTGTCAGCACGAAGCGGAAATACGAGTGAAGCCCCGCCTTTTCGAGCGCTTTTTGCGCGTCCTCCGCGCTGAGCGCCGTCACCGCGCCGAGCCACACGCCCTCCATCTTAAAAAGTGAAAGCGCCTTGTCGAGTCCCTCGCGCGCCGCGCCGTCGGGGGTAAAAAGGGTATCGCCCAGTGTAAAGATTGCGCTTTGCAGCCGCATATTCGGTTCCTCCTGCGTTTGAATGATGATTGCCTCTTATTATAATGCGCCCCGCCGTCATTTGCAATCGCGACGAAGAAGAATATCCTATGCAGCACGGTTCTGTATAAATTTGCGAATACATTCACAAAAGGAGTTGAAAGACGGGGGCTTGACGCACTGCTTTGTGAAAAATGATGAACAAAAATACAGATTCAACGCTAAAATTTGGCATGATTAGGTATGAATATTCTCTTGACTATGTATTTTTATTGAGTTACACTAAACTCATCAACTTTCCGCCGCTGTGTGTGGCGGCATAAGACCACTCTGGAGGACGAAAACCATGAAACATTATCCAAACTCTGTCAGCAAAGCGCTCGCGCTGCTGATGGCCCTGGTAATGACGCTCTCGCTCGCGGTCACGTCCGCGTTTGCCGTCAGCTACCAGAACATGAACCCCAAGGACGATGCGCTGCTGGGAACGAAATTCCCGGTCGACGCGACCATCACCCTTGTCACCGATGAAAACGGCAAGGACGTGTCCCTCTCCATCCCCGTGTCCGGCATGACGAAGGATGCGCTCGCCGCGGCCGTCAGTGCCGGTACCGTCTCGCTCTCACTCGAGCGCGACGATTCCCGCCCCTATGTCAACGAAGAGCTCTTCCCCTACGCCTATGCGGGCGGAGATCTTAACAGCTGGATGATCGAGGGCAAGGACGAACACCAGTTCACGGACATCAAGCTGACGGCGAACGAGAAAAACGGCAAGGCCGTGCTCGATGTCTCCTTCCATGTGAACAACTACTTCTATTCCACCAACCGCAGAACCGGCGAGACGACACCCGACTACAGCGTGCCCCATGTGAACGGCAGCTACTACATCGACCTTTGCGGCTACTTTGACCTGACGGCCAAAAATAGCGGCAAGGCGATCGGCTCCGCAAGCGTCAAGGTCGCGCCGTATGAGAACTTCAACACTATGTGGGAGATCTACAAGGAGCTCGACACGATCGCGGCGAACGGTACGAAGAACGGCCTGTATGTTGAAAGATTCTCCATGGGCCAGTCCACCGCGGGGCGCGATATGCCCTATCTGATCGTCGCCGACTCCAAGGCGAGCGTGACGAAGTGGCTCGCCCT
>JABLTM010063844.1_pt1 | contig 17097 bp, 12 predicted proteins | sample 7160121 | NCBI WGS metagenome assembly JABLTM01 (sample SAMN14651224, study PRJNA627086) | human gut metagenome | isolation source: feces | host: Homo sapiens
CGGAAAAATCCATCATCAGTATCTTAATATTTTTATCTGTATTTTTCATGTGCACATCTTACCACGGAATGGCAGATGATGCAAGAGAATGGTCAGTCTTTCCACTCTTCCAGATCTTCATCCGAACCGTCCAGAAGATCTTTCAGACTGCCGGTTTCCACCTGGTCTTTACCCACATCCCAGAGTTTCATCTCCACATTCTCCGGTTCTTTTTCCCAGCGGGAATTCTCCTGTTTTGGTTTTTCTGCTGGTTCCGTGACTTCCTCTGTCACTTTTCTGTTTGTAGAACCTTCTGTATCCTGCGTTGGTTCCCCTGTGCTCTCTGTTGCATTTTCAGAACTAAAATCTGAAGCCGAACTGTCTTTCAATGCATTTTCCTGCTCATTCTGTTCTGTTATCGAATTACCGGTCCTCTCCTGAACTTTCTCTTTTTTTCGTAAGATCCCACGTCTGGATTTTTTCTCCGGTTCCGTTGTTGCCGTTTCGACAGCCATATTCTCTGCCGCAGTATTTGCTGAATATTTCGTCGCATTTCCGCTCTGCGGATCATTTCCATCCTGCGTCTTTGTATCATTCTGTGTATCCATATCTACCTTATCATCTACAGCATCTGAACTGTCCGCACCAGCCTCTTCCTTCTCTGCCTTTTTGGCGATCTTCCGAAGTCCCAGCTTCATGATAATAAAGAATACGATATCCGCAGCTCCGTCACACACCAGCACCCAGCCGGAAAAGATCAGCAGAGTCATGATCTTCGGAAATCTTCCAAACAGCATCACGATTCCCAGTGCAATAAAAACAAGACTGCCGATCAGAAGCACGCTCCATGCACCGTGTCCGCCTTTTTTCAGAAGAAAAGCACCTTTAAATTTCCACAGACTGTCAACCAGTACAAATGCGCTGAGCATCCATGGAAGCAGTTTGATCACGATGGAAGGTGTCATAAAAAGGAACACGCCCAGCACGAAAACAACCACACCGCTTAAAAGATCCATGATCGTAGCGGTTGCTTTTCCACGTATGTAAATATAAATGTGATAAATGCCAACTCCGATGAGGATCAGTCCGAATACCACTTTACAGATCACATCCACCGTCTGTGTGGGGATCAGGATCAGGCAAAGTCCCAACAGTATGTAAAATACTGAAGAGATGATCTCACCCTTCAGAACGTTATTGATTTTTTCACCCATGTTCATTCCTCCTCTTTTATTCCAACAGTATAGCTCTTTTCCACTGGTCAGTCCACCCTGAACCGTCAAAAAAAATTCTTTTTTTCAGAAAAATTTTCTTATAATTCAATACAGCCTGAAGGATTTTTCCGGCGGCATTTCACCCCGTTCCTTCAGGCTGCATTTTACTTTTTATGTTTCTTCTTTTTTGTCATAAGACCGCCGATCCGTCCGGTTTCTTTTGCAGAGAGGCTTTTCCCCCCGTCTTTGATCACTTTATCCAGAACTCCCATCTCATCGGCAATCTCGTATTTCAGTTTTTCTGCCTGGGAAAGTTTCCCCTCCAGGTATGCCTTTACTTCTTTCTCCCTGTTCATCTTCCACACTCCTCATCTTTTTTATGGAGTATGGACGTTTTCCGGAGAAATTATGCATTCTGAAAAATATGTCCGTTCTTTACGGATGCTGTCATTTTTAATCCGGGATAATGATGGCCGCAATGATATACGCCAGGATTCCGGCTCCGCCCATCAGCGTGATGATCACCCATACCAGCCGTACAAGAGTCGGGTCAATATCAAAATACTCTGCGATCCCGCCGCAGACACCACACAACATACGGTTTACTGATGATTTGTAAAGTTTTTTGTTGCTCATAATGCTTCCTCCTTTAATCTTCTTCAAATTCCACCTGAACGTTTCCCATTCCACAATCCAGTTTTATATTTTTCGTGGCACCTTCATTTGTGATCTGTTTATTTCCGGAAGTGATGGATGTTTCCTGAGAATCATCCACCTCCAGATTTCCAAGGCCACATTTCAGCTCATAATTATAATCCTCTGCTTTTCCTGCAAGTGTAAGATCCATATTTCCCATGCCACAGCTGCCATTTAATTTCTCTGTCTGAATTTCACTGATGTCAGCAGTTCCCACGCCAACTGTAAAATTTGCCTCTTTTACATCCAGACTGCCGGAATTCTCAAGGGTTCCTGCCCCCACATTCACTTCCATCTGATCCGCTTTAAAATCGCCATCCAGTTCGATGGTTCCGGCTCCCATCTGAAGTTTTATCTTCTGAAGGCTTAAGTTTTTCGGGCAAAAAATTTCTACGGAACGGTTTCTTACCTTCTGGCTGCTGGCGATTGTCAGACTGCCGTTGTCATTGCTGATCTTAACACGATTGTGATTCTTCCCTGTAACTTTCACCTGGACTTTAGCCTCATTCCATGTTTTCAGAACCAGTTCTTCGTATTTCAGATCACAGGAAAGATCTGATACACCGGAAGCTTCATATGCTTTCGTATAAGCAGAACCGTCTGCATTGTCTGTCAGAACACCTTTTTCATTTACTGCCTTCTCTGCATCTGACACAAGATCCTCATCCTGCCCATCCATAGCTGCTTCGGAATTCTCTTCATCCCAGCCGTCTTTATGATCCAGGATATGAAGTATCTGGGTGATTCCGTTATCCAGAGCACCTATATCTCCCATAGTCGCTCCCATGGCAGCTCCGCCTGCAGTAAGTCCCAAACCCGCCGCACCGAATACTGCCGCAAGGATCAGGATTACTTTCAGAAAACGTTTCATACTTTTTCCGCCTTTCTTCCATTCAGGAGATTACTGCAGAATCCTGTAAATTTCCGCAGGATCGCCGGCAGTATCTTACCTGTGAACCACACCGTCAGTGCCAGTAACAAAAGTCCAAGTGCCATCATCAGAAATCCGATACCGATAGTCAGGATCCCGGCCGACGGAAGAGATACCACCATGGCAATTCCAACAGCAATACACGCAACTGCACCGATTACAAGAATGATCGATCCCGCTCCTGCAAAAAATGTCAGCAGGAAAGGCAGCAATGCCAGTGTCACCAGAATCCCAAGTGCTCCGCCAAACAGTCCTTTAATCAGTGGAGCCGCAAAAACAAGAACGATCAGCGCAAGGATGATCCCTGCCTTATTCTGCTTCTTCTCTGCGTGATAGCCACGCTGGGCACGACTTTTCCTGCGGTCTTCGGCACTTCCTGTATCATGAGGATCTTCTTCCTGTCCATCTCCACGTACTGTTATTTCTGTGTACTGATCCGGCATCTCCCCGTTCTCTTTCACACGGGTGTCCTGATATCCGTTCTCTGTGTATTCCCCGTAATCTTCACTGTTCTCCTGAAGATCTGCCTTGATGATCGCGGCAACCTTCCCCGGATTTCCCAGTTCCCGGATCACTTCTCCTTCATTCTCCGGACCTGCATCATCAAAATATCCTTCATAATATTCCAGTGCCTCCTGTCTCTCCGCCTCTGAAATATCGGAAAGCAGCCGTTCAAGCTGTTCCATAAACTGCTTTCTGTTCATAATTATACTCCCTCCTCAAACATCCTGGTAATCTTGGATGAATAGATCTCCCATTCACTTCTGTAAAGATTCAGCTGCGCTGCGCCCTTATCTGTCAGCTTGTAATATTTCCGGTTTCTGCCTGCATATTCCATATTGTAGGCTTCCAGGCATTCATCCTTCTGAAGCCTTCGAAGAACCGGATACAGCGTGGATTCTGAAACTTCCAGAACACTTCGCACATCCTGGGTGATCTTATACCCGTAGGTACCGTCCTTCTCTCTGGAAATAACAGCCAGGACAATCGCATCCAGGAGGGCTGCTCCTGTATTAAATACCATCTGCTCACCTCTCTATAATATGTCAGGCGGACATTCGCAATCCGCCTGACTACATGCTCATGGAATGCGACTGCTTTCTGCATTCACATGATAATTCATGTAATATTGTTCTGTGAATAATACTATATATCGTATAATATAGTTTTGTCAATAGTATTTAGAAAAATCCTTTCATCCTTTATAATATTTTCAGCAGTTTGAGATTGATATTATGGAGGAAATTATGACAGATTCAGATAAAATACAGACATTACCGCTTCCTTTTCTGGAGCGTATGAAAGAAATGCTTGGAGATGATTATGACGCTTTCCTTGAAAGCTACGAAAATCCCCGCACCTACGGTCTCCGTGTAAACACCGCAAAGCTCTCCTGCCAGGACTTTCAGGAACTTTCCCCTTTCCCAATCCGGCCGATCCCGTGGATCAGCACCGGATACTTCTATGATGAGGAAAGCCGCCCCGCCCGATGTCCTTACTACCAGGCAGGACTTTATTATCTTCAGGAGCCAAGTGCCATGACACCGGCTTCCCGACTTGCCATCGAACCGGGAGACTTTGTCCTGGATCTCTGTGCGGCTCCCGGAGGAAAAGCAACGGCACTTGGAGCTGCCTTAAATGATACCGGATTCCTTCTTGCCAACGATATCAGTACTTCCAGGGCCAGAGCCCTTCTTCGGAACCTGGAACTTTTTGGCATGAAAAATATGCTCGTCACCGACGAAAAACCCGCCAAACTTGCCCAGCGTTTCCCGGCTTTCTTTAACAAGATACTTCTGGATGCCCCATGCTCCGGGGAAGGCATGTTCCGAAAAGAGGAGGCACTTGCCCGTGACTGGACACCGGAAAAATCCGCGGAACTTTCCGATATCCAGAAAGACCTGATCTTAAAAGCAGCCGATATGCTCCGTCCAGGCGGAATGATGCTTTACTCCACCTGCACCTTCTCCCCCTGCGAAGATGAAGAGGTTGTGGCTTATCTTCTCCGTGAGCGTCCGGATATGGAACTTATGGAAATGCAGGGATACGAAGGATTCTCTCAGGGCCGCCCGGAATATGCCGGTATAGCCGATGATTCCGATTCCGAAATCACATTAAGCTTAAATATATTTAATCCGGAAGAACTTCAAAAATGCGTTCGAATCTTTCCACACAAAATGGATGGCGAAGGTCATTTTCTCGCCCTGTTCCACAAAAAAGGCGATTCTCTTCCACCTGTTTTCCGTTTCTCCGCAAAAGGGCCGGACAAAAACACTCGGAAATGGCTGGAGGAATTTTTCTCGGAGATCGGCCTGAAAACCATTGGCGGCCAGGAATTTGACTGGAACCGTGTGGAAGTCCGCAAAGATAAAGTGTACTATCAGCTGCCTTTCCCGCTGGATCTCCGTGGGATCTCCTTCCTTCGAAACGGTCTCTATCTGGGTGATCTGAAGAAAAACCGATTTGAACCGTCTCAGCCACTGGCGCTGGCTCTTCATAAAGGAGATGTGGAAGCCGTTATCTCTCTGCCGGTTTCTGATGAGCGGCTTACCCGTTATCTGAAAGGCGAAACTCTTATGATCGAGCCGGAAGAGGCCGCTCACAAAAAAGGCTGGCATCTTCTCTGCGTGGACGGTTATCCTCTCGGCTTCGGAAAACTTGTAAACGGAATCCTTAAAAACAAATATCCTGCAGGCTGGAGAGTATAAGCGCTCCGCCGCAGGATATTTCCCCACATCAATATAATATCGCATTTGCCAGTCAGAGACCGAACCTTTCTGCAAAGTAAGTATTCGGTCTCTGACTTTTATTTTTCACAACAATATTTCTTACAACAGAATTTCTTTTCCCAGCGTAAACGAATAAATATACCGTTCCTTCACTTTCCGGCCTGTCATCCGCTCCAGCGCCTGGGCATAATCTTCCAGCTGAACACGATAACGATCGATCAGTTTCTGTTCTTCTCCACGTCTCACAAAGTCCGTTTTATAGTCCACCAGAACGATCTCTTCGTCCTCAATAAAATATCCGTCAATGATTCCCTGCACCAGAACATCTTCCTCGCACTGCCACTCCGGTTCCAGCTCCGAAGCTTTTCTTGCGATCACAAACGGCTGCTCCCTAAACAGCAGCTTCTTCTCTGAAGCCGCTTTCATCCTCTGGCCGAGAGATGATTCCACAAAGTTCCAGATGTCTCTTACCCGGACAGACTCAGCCTCTTTTCTTTCCATCTTCTTATTATCAACCCATTCTCTCAGCTGACTGCGGATTTCCTCCTGGCTTCCGGCATGTCCGTAATCCAGGCACTCCATCACCCGATGATAAGCCGTTCCGCGAAGTGCTCCTGTATAACCTTCCTCTTTTTTCTCCTCGATAAACCGAGGAACTATCGGCTGAATTTCTTCTTCCGTCTCATAATCCACCGTCTCTTCAAGATCCTGTTCACTGTGGTAACTTCTCTTTTTCAGTTCTGATACACTGACTTTCACAGGAAGATCTTCCAGATATTGATATGGATATATGAAAGAAAACCGTCTCTCGATCTCTTCCCGGATCTCACTGTCAAAAACTCTGCCCGGATTCCAGTTTTCCAGAGTTTCTTTCTTCATTTCCCGCTCTGCCTGTTCCACAATCTCATTTTCTGTAAGATCCTGTGCTGTGATCTTCGTCACCACAAATTCCGAAGGATCCCCATACAGTGGATTCATCCGGTTCATAAATATTCCATATTCATGGAAAAGTGACGACATACACCTGTGCCTTGCAAGAGATGGAAGTACATAATCCCAGTAAGTTTTTCCACGCATACGCAGTCCCAGAGAAAGCAGCTCTTCTTTACTGTCCCTTAATACGGACAGTGATGTCAATTTTTGTTCCAGATCTCCCACTGTTCCGCAGAGAATCAGTTTTTCTTTTGCTCTGGTAAGTGCTACATACAGCACACGGAGTTCCTCCCCCAGACTTTCTTTAAGAAGTTCCCGGCGGATGATCTGTTTGCACAGGGATGATGCGATGATCCTCTTTTCCGGCAGTATGGCATCCGCACCGATGCCAAGATCCGGATGGATCAGGATACTTGCATTCATATCCCGGAAATTAAACCGTTTCCCCATTCCTGCCGCAAACACGACAGGAAACTCCAGACCCTTGCTCTTATGAATGGTCATGATCTGCACAGCACTTTCTCCTGCTCCGGAAAGATTCACCTCTCCGTAATCCACCTGATACTGCTGCAGCTTCTGGATATACCGTACAAAATTAAACAGACCACGATAACTTGTCTTCTCGTATTCCATGGCTTTTTCCACCAGCATGTTCAGGTTTGCACTTCTCTGTGCGCCATCTGGCATAGCCTTTGCATGGTTTCCATATCCGGTACGTTCCAACACTTCCAGGATCAGCTGGTGGACCGGCGTATATGCAGCCATATCCCGGAGTCCGTTCATTGTGTCCCAAAAACGGGACAGTTTCTCTCCCAGAGTTTTTTTCTTCTCCTCAAAAATCCGGTGTTCCCGATAATCCTCCACAAATGCCCGCACACATTCACAGATCATTCCCTCCGGATATGCGATCCGAAGCTCTGCCAGCTCCTCTGTGGTGCATCCCACAATGGGAGAACGAAGCACACCGGTCAGAGGAATATCCTGAAGAGGATTATCCAGCACCCGGAGATAATTCAGAAGTGTAACAACCTCTGTTGTGGAAAAATATCCGGTTCGGGACGCCGTATAGGACGGAATCCCTCTTGCAGCCAGCACTTCCCCAAAAGTCTCTGCCCATCCGGTGGCAGAGCGGAGCAGGATCACAATATCTCCATACCGTACAGGACGGTACTCCCCGGTTTCCTTGTCAAGCACAAGGTCATGTCCCACCATGGAACGGATTTTTCCTGCAATGGCCAGAGCCTCCAGCTCCCTTTCATTTTCCGGTGCGTCCACATCGGAATCCTCTAGGATCTCCCCGTCTTTTTCCACAAGAAGAACCTCAGTTTTTACAAATTCCGCATCCTGTCCCTCCGGAAAAGAGGATCCCGGATACAGAGCAGCCGCCTCATCATAATCAATTCCACCCAGATCCGCTCCCATGATCTGTCGGAAAATAAAGTTGACACTTTCCAGAACTTCCTGTCTGCTTCGGAAATTTTTGTGAAGATCGATCCTCTGCTCCAGGCTGTCTGTCAGAGAATAGCTTTTGTACTTCTCCATAAACAGCTCCGGACGAGCCAGTCGGAACCGGTAAATACTTTGCTTCACATCTCCTACCATAAAGATATTTTTACGGTCATTCACCCAGCCGGAAACATTCTGCATCAGGATTTCCTGAACCAGGTTGCTGTCCTGATATTCATCCAGAAGAACCTCATCGTATTTCTCGGAAAGTTCCCTTGCTGCCTGGCTTGGCGTACAGATATCTCCTTCTTTTTTCAGAAGGATCTCCAGGGCAAAATGTTCCATGTCTGAGAAATCCAGGACATTTTTTTCCCTCTTCTTGTCACTGAAACGCTGTGCAAAATCTTTGGTGAGTTTTACCAGCATCTTTAATGGTCCTGCAGATGCCAGCGTCAGCTCCGTCAGTTCCTCAAGACTGCACTGAAAATACCGGCTTCCCAGATCTTTCAGGATATCCTTTGCATCTTCCCGGATATCTTTTACCAGACTTTTCAGCTGGCCGGATACCCCTTCCATCTTTTTTGTGGAAAGCCTTGCAAATGAAAGATTCTGCAGAGTCTGTACCATCTGATCATAGTCCTGTTTATCGGACAGTTCCTGCAACTGCCGGATCAGCACAAGATCTTTCTGCAGGGCATCCAGATACAGTTCCGGTCCCTCACTTTCTCCACAGATCTCCATGGCACTCCGGTTCAGTTCTTCTGCTTCCTTCAGCGCACTGTCCACAATTTCCCACAGAGACTGGTACCACTTTGTTTCCACAATTCCTTTTTCCGGGTCCAGGCAATAATTCTCCACACAGCCATCCAGCCACTCTTCGGGCCAGGGATTACTCATGGACGCATCATACAGATCCAGAACATGCTCTTTCAGGCTTTCATCGGATTTCCCTGCCGCATAGCATTCCACAAAAGTGGTAAAATCCTCATCGCCCTCTGCATAATAATCTTCAAAAAGCTCCTTGAGCACGTCTTCCTGCAAAAGCTTCAGTTCTCCTTCATCTGCTGTCCTGTAACCCGGGTCCAGTCCGATCAGATGAAAATAATTCCGGATCACATAGGAGCAGAATCCGTCAATGGTCGTGATCTGTGCAGTATGGATCAGTGTCATCTGTCTCTGTAGATGCTCATTATCCGGATCTTCGGCCAGTGCCTGATCCAGGGCACGTTCAATACGTTCTCTCATCTCTCCGGCTGCCGCCCTTGTAAATGTCATGATCAGAAGGCGGTCAATATCCACCGGTTTCACAGAATCCATGATCTTACTTAAGATCCTCTGTACCAGTACTGCGGTTTTACCGGAACCGGCTGCCGCACTGACCAGAATATTCCTGTCCCGGAGCGTGATGACTTTTTCCTGTTCTTCCGTCCATTTCACAGCCATTTATTCGTCCTCCTTCATGATTTTTTTCCACAGGTCACTTTCTGAGAACGATGGTAATCTGTGAAACTCATATCCCGGTATCTTTCTGTCAAATCCGCACACTGTAATATACGGACAATAGGTACAGGCGTTCTTTTTTCCAAGCTCATAAGGCGCCACTGCCGCGTTTCCGTCCAGAATAGACTCCCGGATGTCGCAGATCTTACGGCGCACATATTCCCCCAGTGCATTAAACTGCTGCCTGGATGCCACCGAAGACCGCCTGCTGAAACTTCCGTCCTTATTTCTGGACACCGGTATGGATGCAAGGGTTTCATCAATCTTTATGCTTACATCATCATCCGCCTGGACCAGACCGTTCATTTTCAGTTTTTTCATCACCTGGTCCTGAACCCGCTCTACATCCGCATGGATCTTCTCCTGGATCATGGGATCTTTCACATTATAATAAAAAATTCCTGCAGGAACGATCTCCCGTTCCGGATATTTTCTCTGTTCCACCTTCAGCGCACCATCCAGATAGATCATCAGCTGAAGCTGCAGTCCATGATACAGTGCAAGCATATCAAAGGAAGTATTTCCTGTCTTATAATCAATGACCTTTACATAGACCCGGTTCTTCTCCGGCTCCTCCATAATATCCACACGGTCGATCCGGCCACCCTCAAACTTCACCTCAAAGCCTTCCGGCCGGAATTCTCCATGTTTCAGCTGTTCCTGCAGTGCCCACACCGTACGCCTTAAGATCCGTCTGGTACGCTCGATCATATATTCATTCCTTGCACTGCTTTTGAGAACTGTATTTCCGTAATCTGCGGAAACCTGATCCAGACAGTCATCTATGATACGGTTTCTCTCTTCCTCTGTAAGATCCGCCCAGTCCAGTCCCTCTTTTCGGACTTCCGCCGCAAATTTTTCCAGTGCCATGTGCATCACATTTCCCATATCCATAGCACGGAATTCATATTCCGCCCGTTCTGTCACTTTCAGGCCATACTGCAGAAAATGTGCAAATGCACAGGCCGCAAACCGCTCCAGCCGGGTAGCACTGTATGGAGAAACTTCCCCGTAAAGAATCCCTGCCACAGTTTTTCCGATCATATCCGATGGACGTTCCGAAAAAGATACTTCTGTCAGCCGTTTCACAAGTGTCCTATATTCCGGACTCTGAAGGTACCAGCTGTACAATTCCTGGAACACTGCATCATCCCGATACTCTTCTCCCGTAAGACCTTTCAGCAGATAATCCAGACTGATTCCCGGAAGTTCCAGAAGCTCCATGGAGTCCTGCACTTCTCCACACTGCCGGATTTCCATTTCCGGAAACATTTCCCGGATATTATTAATAAGAAAGGCCGGGCTTAAAGCTTTTCCCTGACTGTCTGACTGACAGAAAGAAAGACAGAGCAGTTCTCTTGGCTTGGTCATGTTCAGATAGAGATAAAATCTCTGCGTATTCATCAGTTCTTTCGGACCAGGTGCCAGCTGTATCCCCTGATCCTGAAAAAACTCCCTGTCAAGCTCTGTTAAAATCCCCCCACCGGAAGTATTCTTGGGGATATTCCCCTCATTGACTCCAACAAAAAACAGTGCACGGATATCTTTCAGCCTGGTTCTCTCCATATCTCCCACAAGTACCTGATCCATGCTTGGCGGGATCAACGCCACCTTGGCCTGGTTAAGACCGGTCTCCAGAAGCTGCCGGAAATCCTGGCGGCTCACTGTCTCCTCACCCAGGATCTCCACCATGTTGTCCAGAAGTTCCATAACGATCCCGTATATCTGAGCATACTCCTTCTCCATGGCTTTGTCGCCCTGTTCTTTAAATTTCAGCTCCTGATGCTTCAGTTTCTGCTGTACCTGGCTCTTTACCGCAAACTCATAGAGAATGGTACAGTATTCCCGTACCGTCTTCTTTCCACCTTTAAAACTTAACGCCAGCTCCCTGGTCTCATCTGCAAACCGCTCCCGGATCTCATTAAGCCTCTGAATATTTTCCGGAGGCATCCCCCGATAGATGCGCACCCATACTTCATCCCATTTCTTAAATCCCCGGATTCCAAGTGCCAGCACATAATTCTCCAGAAGATCTGCTTCTTCCCTGGTCACACAGGACATTCCACATCGGAGATAACGAAATACACTTTCATAGGAAAAATCCTGTACTGCCATCTCAAGAGCTGCCCGGAAATATTCCACAAAAGGATTCATAAGAACCGTATGTTTCTCATCAATAAAATACGGGATCCCGGCTGCCGCAAATACCTGCTTTGCAAGATTTCCATACTCCTCCAGGTTACCGGTGATCACTGCGATCTCACCGTAGCGGCAGTCTTTTTCACGGATAAGTCTGGCGATCCGCCGGGCAGTTTCTTCCATCTCTTTCAGGGGACTTGTCGCGGAAAACATACAAATCTCATCCTGTTTCTTTTTATATACGTTTTTCCGGTAACGGAAGATATTTTTTTCCAGGAAATGTAGTGCAGGCGCCTGGGAAAACCGGGATTTTTTCACATCTTTCAAAAGGACCGGCTCCTCAATCTCCCTGGTCAGTTCCGAAAGTCTGTGAATCATCTGACGGCTCATGTAAAAAAGCTGATAGGGCTTCCCTCTGGTACTTAAATTCTCAGCCGCATCCATGGTCACCGTTACCATCACTTTTTCACAGACAGCAAGCAATTCTCCCACCACCCGCATCTGGATGGGAGTAAAACCGGTGTATCCATCCAGAAGAAGAACGCTGTTTTTCATCTTTCTGGAAAAAGGAAGAGCTTTTTCCAGAGCGTCCATCACTTCTTCTCCCGTCATATAATGATCCTTCAGATACCCGGTAAATGCCTGGTAAAGAACAGATACATCTTTCAGTTTCATCTGAAGTAATGCCCTGTCACTGGAATCCTCGATCATCTCCTGAATTTCACTGTCCCGGATATCGTACTGCATAAATTCTGACAAAATGGACTTCACTTCATCCAGATATCCCGCCTTACGCATCTGGCCTCCCAGGTAGGAAAGCTCCTTTCCATGCTGCTGGACCATCTTCTGGAGCACCATGCTCTTACCGGTTTCTTCCAGAAGCGTACGGCTGTCTCCGCCAACTTCCTCCAGCACGCGGTATGCCAGACGCTCAAAACTTAAAATATCAATATTCAGGATTCCTTTTCCCGGACTCATCTCCACCAGTGTCTTCTGGGTCTGCATGGTAAACTGTTCCGGCACGATCACAAAGAAAAGCTTCTCCGGATGCAGTCCGGCCTGTTCTATGATATTCTGATATGCATAACAGGACTTTCCACTTCCGGAACTTCCTATAATAAACTGTAGTGACATTCTTTTCCTCCTGATTTTCCTGCAGATTTTCGGTCGCTCTGGCGCATTTTACACCTGAAGTATCTCTATCATACCACAAATCCTGTTCCCATAGAACGGGCGCTCTGGCATAAATTCTCTTCTCTTTTAATAAACTATATAAAAAAGCTTCGGGAGGCGTGCGCCATGAGTTCCAAAACCAGGATCATCGTCCTACATATGAAAGAGATCATCTACACAGCCGTCTTTCTGGCTCTGGCTGTTGTTCTGGCTGTTATCCTTTTCTTCATGTTCGGTCCCGGAAAAGCTGCCAGCCATACAGCCGGCGAAAAATCCCGCTACAAACCGGGTGTATACACCTCTTCCATTACCCTGAATGATAATACCTTTGATGTGGAAGTCACCGTAAACGCTGACAAAATCAAAGCCATTCGTCTGGTAAACTTAAGCGAAACAACAAAAGCTTCCTACCCTCTCATGGAGCCGGTTCTGAATTCCCTGGCAAGCCAGATTTATTCCAGCCAGTCCCTGGAGGACATTCAGTATGCAGGAGACCGGAAATATACCTCCCAGGTACTCCTTTCGGCCATCACAGACGCAGTAAAAAAAGCGGAGAACACATAAGCTCTCCGCTTTTTTATCATGTCAGGTAAATCCGATCATAAATCGTACCTTTCCATTACACTCTGTGATCTATCTTCAGATTTCAATCTTCTCCAGCACATCCTGCCAGATCCTTGCACTTGCATCACTTGGCATTCTTAAATCTCCCCTTGGAGAAAGTGCCACACTACCTACCTTCGGTCCATCCGGCAGGCAGGAACGCTTGAACTGCTGGGCAAAAAATCTCCGGTAGAAGGTTTTCAGCCATTTCAGGATCGTCTCTTTATCATAAATTCCGTCAAAAGTCAGGCAGGCAAGCCGATAGATCTTATCCGGTGTAAATCCTGCACGCAGCATGTAATACAGATAGAAATCATGGAGTTCATAAGGTCCTACCAGATCTTCAGTCTTCTGGGCGATCTTGCCATCCTTCGGCGGCAGAAGCTCAGGGCTGACCGGCGTATCCAGGATATCCAGAAGAACTTCTTTCAACTCCTCATCCCCGCAGGTATCCGCATAATAACGTACCAGATGACGTACCAGTGTCTTCGGGACAGAAGCATTCACGCCATACATGGACATATGGTCACCATTGTAGGTTGCCCATCCAAGAGCCAGCTCGGAAAGATCTCCCGTTCCCACAAGAACTCCACCCTCCTTGTTTGCCGTATCCATCAGGATCTGGGTACGCTCACGTGCCTGACTGTTCTCATAAGTCACATCGTGGATGTCCGGATCATGTCCGATATCCCGGAAGTGTACATTTACCGCCTCTTTAATATTCACCTCAGTAAGTTTTGCACCAAGGCAGCGGCTTAACTTGCAGGCATTCTGATAGGTTCTGTCTGTGGTTCCAAAACACGGCATGGTCACACAGTGGATCTGATCTCTCGGCATTCCCATCCGGTCAAAAGCACGCGCCATTACAAGAAGCGCCAGTGTGGAATCCAGCCCGCCGGAAAGTCCTACCACCGCACTCCTGCTGTGGATATGTTCCATACGTTTCTTAAGTCCCATAGCCTGGATATTCAGGATCTCCTCACAGCGCTCATCACGTTCTTCCTTCACAGACGGAACGAACGGATACTGCGGATACTTTCTGGTAAGTCTGGTTTCTTCCTCTGCTACGGAAAAACCAACTCTTGTATGACTGCAGGTAGAAACTGCCGGATATGTGGACATCCTTCTTCTCTCATCTGTCAGTCTCTGTACATCGATCTCACTGTAGATGATACCATTCTCAAAACGTCTGCTTTCCGCAAGCATGGAGCCATTTTCCGCGATCATATTCTGTCCGCCGAACACAAGATCCTGAGTGGACTCGCCCTCTCCTGCGCTTGCGTAAATATATCCGCAGATCAGCCGTGCGGACTGCCCGCTTACCAGAGTTCTCCGGTAGGAATCCTTCCCTACCATCTCATCGCTGGCAGAAAGATTGACGATAATATGGGCGCCGTTGATGGCATGACGGATACTTGGCGGTGCCGGAACCCAGAGATCCTCACAGAGCTCTGCCGCAACAGTGAATTCCGGGAATTCCTCACACTCAAAGATCAGGTCTGTTCCAAAAGGAATCTCATCCCAGAACTCATCTTCCTCATTTTTCACGCCCTTCAGGAAGTCCACAAATTCCACATCTTCTTCCTCTGCACCGGCAAACTGTCTCTGTTCATAAAACTCGTTATAATTAGGAATATGAGTCTTCGGCACAAATCCCACGATGCGGCCATGATTCAGGGCAGCTGCCACATTATAGAGCTTGCCTCTGTGGCGCAGCGGAAGTCCCACAAAAATCAGGGCATCCGTCTCTTTTGTCTCATCTGCAATATGGAGAAGTTCATCCCACGCACTGTCCAGAAGGCATCTCTGAAGAAAAAGATCGTGACAGGTATATCCTGTGATACAGAATTCCGGAAATACCATCAGCTTGACATGCTCTTTTTCCATTTCATGAATGGCCTTCAGGATTTCCTCCCCGTTTGCCTTGCAGTCTGCAACGGTAACTCTCGGCGTTGCTGCTGCCACCTTGATAAAACCATGCTTCATTTTTTCTTCCTCCTGCGGCTTATCGCTTGCACTCTTTTATGATTCTCTTAAGATCTTCCACGCTGAATTTATAATTTTTATTGCAGAAATGGCAGTTCATCTCAATGTCCTTGCCTTCCTGGACCATCTCGTTGAGTTCTTTTCTTCCAATGCTGATCAGCGCTTTTTCCACACGTTCTCTGCAGCAGTTGCAGTGGAACTGTGTGGGCAGTGTATCATTGATCTCGATATCAAAACCTTCCAGTACTTTCTCAAGAAGGCTTTCCGGTGTATGGCCCTGCTCCAGAAGGCTGGTAACAGAATCGATCTTTGATACGTTTTCCTCAAGCTTTGCGATCACTTCTTCCTCTGCAAACGGCATCAGCTGCACAATAAAGCCGCCGGCCTGACGAACCGTATTATCCTTATTCATCAGCACACCCAGTCCTACTGCAGACGGAACCTGCTCACTGGTGGCAAAATAATAGGTAAGGTCTTCTGCAATCTCACTGGTCTGAAGTGCAACCTGACCCACATATGGCTCTTTCAAGCCCATATCCTTGATCACATCCATAAAACCTACACCCACAGCTCCCGCAACATCCAGTTTGCCTTTGCTGTTTGCCGGAATACATACATCCGGATTTCCTACATAACCTTTTACATTTCCGTGAGAATCCGCAGTTACCGTAATCCCCTGCAGCGGTCCGCCTGCGTGGATACGAAGTGTAAGAAGATCTTTTTCCCCTTTCATCATCGCTCCCATCATGGCACCACCGGTAAGGAGACGTCCCAGTGCCGCTGTTGCCACCGGGCTGGTATTATGATTCTGTCTCGCTGTCTCCACCATATCTGTTGTCACAGCCGCAAACGCACGGATCTGGCTGTTTGCCGCTGTTGCTCTTACAATATAATCACTCATATAAAAAAATTTCCTCCTTTATTTCTCTTCTGCCGAAATTCCTTTGCCATGTTCTCTTGCCACAAAGGTCAGTCTTCCGCTGTCCGGTTTCGGTGCATCCTTGGTGTATGCATCATAAACTGCCAGAGGGATAAGGCCTGCCTTTTCAAGCAATTCCCGGATTTTCTCCGGCTCATAGGCCTTCTGGTAATGGATTTCTTCATCTCTCTCATAAAGTCCGTCTTCTCTTGGAAGGAACAGAGTCAGATCATAAACGTTAATTCCTGTCTCTTCGTCAAATTCATTTTCCCAGATAAAACTGCCCTCTTCCCGATTCTCCGCAATAGTCGTATTTCCAAGTATTTCCCGGTATTTATACGGCGTATTCATATCAAATATAAAAATTCCATCCGGATCAAGATAATTATTCACCAGTTTAAATACAGTAAGAAGATCTTCTTCCTCTGTAATATAATTCATACAGTCACAGACGCTGACGATAGCCCGCACTGTTCCGTAAAGTTCAAACTCCCGCATATCCTGCTCCAGATAAAGGATCTCATGACCGGACTCTGCCCGTTTTTCCATGGCCTCGCCCAGCATTTCCTCGGAATTATCCACACCGATCATATCATAACCGGACTCTGCCAGAAGTTCCGTCATCACTCCGGTCCCGCAGCCAAGTTCCAGCACGATCCCGTCTTCAATTCCGTATTCCTTAAGGCTTCCGATCAGATATTCCGCCCATTTTTCATATTCCACATTGTCCATGAAGATATCATAAACTCTGGCAAAATCGCTGTATGCTTCCATAAAAACCTCCAAATATTTTCCGGGCGTTCCATCGCCCGCAGCGTTCACATTATACCATGTCTTCCTGTATAAGTA
>JABLTM010018075.1_pt1 | contig 17094 bp, 18 predicted proteins | sample 7160121 | NCBI WGS metagenome assembly JABLTM01 (sample SAMN14651224, study PRJNA627086) | human gut metagenome | isolation source: feces | host: Homo sapiens
ATTGCGTCCAGTAGTGTCAGCAACCAGCGGGTAAGCTGGATCGCTCCTGCCACGGTTATAACGGTTTCCATCATGCGATGCAGAACCGGGGCGGCCGCACCGTGGGCGACCAGCTCTGCCGCTGCGCCCGGTCAAACTGCCAGATGAGCCAGATGTGTGAAAAGCCCTCCAGGCCCCGCACCGCATCCACGTCCCGGAAGGGCTTTTCGAACACGATGCGTCCGGGGCTGTCGGCAATGCCGCTCTGCCGCGGCACGCCGAACTTCTCCGCAAAGGGCGTCTCTATCCGCGCGATGATGTCCAGCCCGGAGCCGTTCACAGCGGGGCCTCCTCCGGCGCTGGCTGCTCCTTCTCCTCGGGATCGGCCAGAGCCAGCGAGATGACCCGGTCGCCCTCCTCCTTGAAGCGCATGACGATGACGCCCTGGGTGGCACGTCCCGCCACGCGGATATTTTCCACAGGTGTGCGGATCAGGATGCCCGCTGCCGTCACCAGCAGCAGGTCCTCCGTGCCATCCACCACCTTCATGCCCACCACCGGGCCGGTCTTGTCCGTGACCATATAGTTGCGGATACCCATGCCGCCGCGGTTGGTAATGCGGTACTCCTCAATAGGCGTCCGCTTGCCGTAGCCGTTTTCGGTGATGGACAGCACGGTCTTGTCCGCGTCGGCGCGGGCGGCGCCAATGACATAGTCGCCCTCCCGCAGGCGAATGCCCCGGACGCCCACGGCCGTGCGGCCCATGGCGCGCACATCCGTCTCGTCGAAGCACACCGCCTGTCCGTCGTGGGTGGCGATAAGCATACGGTCATGCCCACGCGTCTCCGTCACGGAGATCAGCTGGTCGCCCTCGTCCAGCGTCAGGGCGCGGATACCGTTGTTCCGCAGGTTCTTCAGGGCACTGACCTCCAGACGCTTCACCGTGCCGTTCCGGGTGGTCATGAACAGGTACAGCTCCTCGTCTCCCGTCTCGCGGAAGTGGAGCATGGCCTGTACGCGCTCGCCCGTCTCCACCTGAATGATGTTGACGATGTTCACACCCTTGGCGGCCTTGCCGCTTTCCGGGATCTGATAGCCCTTCTTGCGGTAGACCTTGCCGGTGTCGGTAAAGAACAGAATATAGTCGTGGGTAGACGCGGTGAACACGTCCACCACCGTGTCCTCCTCACGGGTGGTGATGCCCTTCTTGCCCATGCCGCCCTTACTCTGAGCGGCGTATTCGCTGACCGGCGTACGCTTGATGTAGCCGTTCTCCGTCAGGGTGAAGACGCACTGCTCCTCCTCGATCAGGTCCTCGATGTCCAGCTCGTCCTCCACGTCCTGGATCTCGGTCTTGCGGTCGTCGCCGAACTTGTCGGCAATGGCGGTCAGCTCCTCCTTGAGGATGGACTTCACCAATCCCTCGTCGCTGAGGATACGCAGGAAGTAGGCGATCTTCTCCTCCAGCTCCTTGTACTCGGTCTGGAGCTTCTCCCGGTCAAGACCCTGCAGCGCCTTCAGGCGCATATCCAGAATGGCCTGGGCCTGCACGTCGTCCAGCCCGAAGCGCTGCATCAGGTTCTCCTTGGCGTTGTCGTAGCTGCTGCGGATGATCTTGATGACCTCGTCGATGTTGTCCTGGGCGATCAGCAGGCCCTCCAGCAGGTGGGCGCGCTCCTGGGCCTTTTTCAGGTCGAAGCGGGTCCGGCGGATGATGATCTCCTCCTGGAATTTCAGGTACTCGTCGATGATGTGCCGCAGGGACAGTATTTTCGGCTGCCGCTGGTTTTCCACAAGCGCCAGCATATTGATGGCAAAGGTGGTCTGGAGCTGGGTCTGGGCGAACAGGCGGTTCAGCACTACCTGGGGATTGGCGTCGCGCTTGAGCTCGATCACGATACGCATACCGTTGCGGTCGGACTCGTCCCGGATCTCGGAGATACCCTCCAGCCGCTTGTCCTCTACCTGGTCGGCAATGACCTTGATGAGCATCCGCTTGTTCACCTGATAGGGCAGCTCCGTGATGATGATACGGGTGCGGCCGTTGTTGAACTCCTCAAACTCATGCCGGGCACGGACTATGAGCCTGCCCCGGCCCGTGGCGTAGGCGGCGCGGATGCCGCTGCGTCCCATGATGATACCCTTCGTGGGGAAGTCGGGGCCCTTGACGTGCTCCATCAGGTCGTCGAGGGTGGCGTCCGGGTTATCCAGCACGCAGATGCAGGCGCCGATGACCTCCCGCAGGTTGTGGGGTGGGATATTGGTGGCCATGCCCACGGCGATACCGCTGGAGCCGTTGACCAGCAGATTGGGGAACCGGCAGGGCAGCACACGGGGCTCCTTGCGGCTCTCATCGAAGTTGGGGTCCCAGTCCACCGTGTCCTTTTCGATGTCGCGGAGCATCTCGTTGGAGATCTTGCTCAGACGCGCTTCGGTGTAACGGTAGGCGGCCGGGGGGTCGCCATCCACGGAGCCGAAGTTGCCGTGGCCGTCCACCAGCATATAGCGCATGGAGAAATCCTGCGCCAGACGCACCAGCGCGTCGTACACGGAGGCGTCGCCGTGGGGGTGATAGCGGCCCAGCACATCGCCCACGCAGGTGGCGGATTTCTTGAAGGGCTTGTCGCTGGTCAGGTTATCCTCATACATGGCGTACAGGATACGCCGGTGCACGGGCTTCAGGCCGTCCCGCACATCGGGCAGAGCACGGCCCACGATGACGGACATGGCGTATTCGATATAGGAGTTCTCCATCTCCGGCACCAGCGGGGACTCTACGATATGCTGGTTGGGAAAACGTATTTCTTCCGGGTCGTATTGGGGCTTTTTGCTCATACTGACACGACCTCCTTAATAATCCAGATTTACCGCGTATTTGGCGCGCTGCTCGATGAACTCCTTACGCGGCTCCACCTTCTCGCCCATGAGGACGGTGAACGTGGCATCGGCCTTTACCGCATCGTCCAGCGTAATGCGCCGCAGCGTCCGGGTGTTGGGATCCATAGTCGTCTCCCACAGCTCATGGGCATCCATCTCGCCCAGACCCTTAAACCGGCTGATGCCGATTTTCACGTTGGGGTCGCCGTTCCGCATCTCGTTGGACACCCGGTCACGCTCCTCGTCGGAGTACGCCACCCGCTGCTGCTTGCCGCGGGTCAGCTTGTAAAGCGGCGGCACGGCGGAATAGACGTAGCCCTCCTCGATGAGGGGCCGCATATACCGGAAGAAGAAGGTCAGCAGCAGCGTGCGGATATGGGCGCCGTCCACATCGGCATCGGCCATGATGATGATCTTGTGATAGCGCAGCTTGTTCTCGTCGAACTCCTCGCCGATACCGGCGCCCAGCGCGATGATGACGGGCTGGAGCTTGTCGTTGCCGTAGACCTTGTCCACCCGGGCCTTCTCCACGTTGAGCATCTTGCCCCACAGCGGCAGGATGGCCTGGAACCGGCTGTCCCGTCCCGCCGTGGCGGAGCCGCCTGCGGAGTCGCCCTCCACGATGTACAGCTCGGTCAGCTCGGGGTTATTTTCATTGCAGTCCCGCAGCTTGTCCGGCATAGCCGCGCCGCCCAGCACCGTCTTGCGGCGGATGGACTCCCGCGCCTTGCGGGCCGCCTCCCGGGCGCGGTTGGCGGTCATGGCCTTATCCAGAATGGTGCGGGCCACCACGGGGTGTTCCTCCAGATACACCGCCAGCTGGTCGTTGACGATGCTGTCCACCAGCGTGCGGATATGGGCGTTGCCCAGCTTGGCCTTGGTCTGGCCCTCGAACTGAGCCTCCGTCAGCTTCACGGATATCACCGCCGTGATGCCCTCGCGCACGTCCTCGCCGGAGACCTTGTCGCCCTCCTTGATCATGCCGTATTTCAGGCCGTAGGCATTCAGTACGCGGGTCAGGGCCGCCTTGAAGCCCGTCTCGTGCATGCCGCCTTCCGGCGTATGGATATCGTTGGCGAAGGACACCAGCGTCTCGTTGTAGCCGTCGTTATACTGGATGGCGATCTCCGCCGTGCTGTCGCCCTTGGCGCCGGAGAGATAGATGACCTCCTCGTGGAGCGGGGTCTTGTTCCGGTTGATGAAGGTGACGAACTCCCGGATGCCGCCCTCATAGCACATGGCCTCGGACTTCTCTCTGCCCGGCCGGGCGTCGCTGATAGTGATCCGCAGACCAGCGTTCAGGAACGCCTGCTCCCGCATACGGGTGTGCAGCGTCTCGTAGTCATACTCCAGCGTGTCGAACATCTCCGGGTCCGGCTTAAAGGTCACGGTGGTACCGGTATGGTCCGTCTCGCCGATGATCTTCATCTCCTGGGTGATATTGCCCCGGGAGAATTTCATCTCATAGATTTTGCCGTCCTTGTGTACCTGCACCGTCAGCCACTCGCTCAGAGCGTTCACCACGGACGCGCCCACGCCGTGCAGGCCGCCGGAGACCTTATAGCCACCACCGCCAAACTTGCCGCCGGCGTGCAGCACGGTGAACACCACCTCCAGGGCGGGCCGGCCCGTCTGGGCCTGGATATCCACGGGAATACCACGGCCGTTATCGGTGACGGTGATGGTGTCACCCTCGTTGATGGTCACGGTAATGTCCGTGCAGTAGCCGGCCAGCGCCTCGTCGATGGCGTTGTCCACGATCTCATATACCAGGTGGTGCAGACCGCTGGCGCTGGTAGAACCGATATACATACCCGGCCGCTTCCGCACAGCCTCCAGCCCCTCCAGCACCTGTATTTCTGATGCGTTATATTCCGTATCCACCACGGTCTTTTCCAGTTCTGCCATGTACTACTCTCCTTTTCCTTGGACCCGCTTGCCCAGCGTCCGGGAATTGATCTGCGACAGATATACGATCTGCCGGTGATAGGGATGATCACACACCACGAAAGACCGCGGTATGTCCTCGCAGGCGCTCTGTACCACGCCCTCCTGCTCGGCTCCCTGTAAAAACTCTCTCGTTTTTTTTGAGGTAGAGGTGTTATCCAGGTCAAAGATACCGATGACCCGCCGGTCCTCTACCATCACGTTCATACCGATGTGCAGATACGCCATCACAGTACCTCCCCGCCCCGCACATGGAACACCCTGCCGCTGAGCAGCGTGTCCAGCCGGTCGTTTTCGCAGCAGGTGATAAACACCTGTCCGCCGCTGATGCGATTCAGTACGTATTCCTGCCGCCGGGGGTCCAGCTCGCTGAGCACATCGTCCAGCAGCATTACCGGATACTCCCCCATGGCGTTTTTGTGTATCTCGCGCTCCGCCAGCTTCAGGCTCAGTGCCGCCGTCCGTACCTGCCCCTGCGAGCAGAACTGCCGCGCGCTGCGCTCGTTGACCAGCACCTCGATATCGTCCTTGTGGGCGCCGGAGAGACACAGCTTCGACGCACGCTCCGCCGCCTGATGGCTCTCCATATGCGCCGCCAGCGCCGCGTAGATATCTGCCTGACTGCCCAGCGGGTCGGCGACGGTCCTGACGGTCTGGTACGTCAGGGTCAGTTCCTCCCTCTCGCCGCTGCACTCATAGTGTGCCTGTCGGGCATATTCCGCCAGCGCCGCACAGAACCGCGCCCGATAGCCTACCAGCACTGCGCCGCTGCGGCACAGGCCTTCGTTGAATTCCGGCAGCAGGTCCAAAAGCTCCGGCTTGTCCTCGCTGTCCCGCAGGATGCGGGTCTTGTGCTCATACAGCCGGCTGTACTGGCTCAGCGCCTCGGCGTACCGCGGCCGCAGCTGGCACAGCGACAGGTCCATGAACCGCCGCCGTTCCGCCGCACCGGCCCGGATCAAAAACAGATCCTCCGGCGCAAAAAACACCGTATGCAGCACGTCGGACAGGGCGGCGCTGTTTTTGGCGGGCACACCGTTAACGGTCATTTTCCGACGCTTTCCGCGGGAAAGCCGTATGTCCGTCACAAACTCCCGCTGCCTGGAAAAGATATTTCCCAACAGTGCGGCCTCCTGCATATCAAAGCCGATCAGCTCCTTATCCCCGTGGGCACGGGGACTTTTTCCACAGCTAAGATATACGATGGCCTCCAGCAGATTTGTTTTTCCTTGGGCGTTCTCTCCGTAAATAACGTTGCAGCTGGGGTCGAACGTCAGCGCCTGCGTGCCGTAGTTCCGCCAGCCCTGCAGGTGCAGGGCGTCAACTCTCATACGTCACCGTCAGCGTCTGCCCGTTGAAGGCCACCACGTCGCCGGGCCGGATCTTCTTGCCACGCATGGTGCACACCTCGCCATTGACCGTCACGTCACCCTCCTGGATGACGAGTTTGGCCTCGCCGCCGGTCTCTACCGCCGCGGCAAACTTCAGCAGATCCTGCAATTTGATATATTCCGTTGTGATGGTGATAGTCTCCATAATAATGAACCTCGTTCATAGATATAATATGCCGTTTTTTTCTTCAATAAAAAGCGCACACAGTTCGATAAAGGTGCAGCTCCTGCGTTCTGCCGATGGCAAACCAACGACGGCGTACCGGGTGTGTGTCGAGGAGGTGTAACGATGGCAGGGCACAAGAGATGTGCCTTTATTGCGCCTTCAGGCGCACCGGCAGCACCATATAAAGAAAGTTGTCACTGTCATCTACGGGCGTGATAATACAGGGCGAAATACCGGTGTTCAGCTGCATTTTCACCGTGTCCGCCGGGGCATAGCGCAGGGCGTCCATGAGATAGCGGTTGTTGAAGCCGATCTCCAGCTCCTGTCCGTCGCCGCGGACGGGGCAGATATCCCGGGCTTCGCCGTTTCCGGTCCGGGCGGACATATACACCCGGTCCTGGCTGAACAGGCAGCGTACCGGACTTTTCAGCTTCTCGCTGATGACCACGCTGACGCGGTCCAGGCTTTCGATCATCGTCTTGTTGTCCACCTCGATGCAGATGGGGTTGGTGGTAGGTATGGCATTCTTGTAGTCCAGGAATTCACCCTCCAACCGGCGGCATATCAGCTGGGTAGCCCCGGCCTCGAACATCAGATGGCGCTTACCCTGGGTCACCGTCACCATGTCGTCGGTGTCGGCGCATATTTTCTCCACCTCATTCAGGGCGGCGCCGGGGGCCACGAACTTGAAGGCCCCTCCGTCGATGTGCTCCAACGGCTCGCGGCGCAGCGCCAGACGGAAGCCGTCCACCGCCACCATGGTCAGTCCTTTGTCGCTGATCTCAAACAGAGCGCCGGTGTGGATGGGACGGGCCTCATTGACGGAAACAGCAAAGCTGGTCTGGTTGATCATAGCCTTCAGCGTCCGCTGCTCCAATGTGACGGAGAACTGGTCGTCCACCTCCGGCAGCTCCGGATAGTCGTCGGCGCTGAGGCCGGGAAGCTCGAAGCTGGCATCGCCGCAGTTCAGCTTCACGTTGAACTTGTCGTCTGCCTCAAAGGTCACCATATCATCCGGCAGGCGGCGGATCATCTCGCCGAACAGTCTGGCGTTCAGCACGATGTGCCCTGCCTCGGACACTGCGGCCTCTACCGTGGTGCGTATGCCGGTCTGCATATTATAGCCGGACAGCCGCAGTCCCTCGCCGCACTCCAGCAGGATACCCTCCAGCGCCGGGATGGAGCTTTTAGCCGCCACCGCCCGGGACACCGCGGCCACCGCCTGTTGTACCAGTGCCTTTTCACAGGAAAATCTCACCATATCCGTCGTTCCTCGCTTTCCGAAAGTCATTGCCGCCTGCGCTGTCTGAAAGATCAGCCCTATGCAAAAAAGCGGTTCTATTTTTCTAACTCAAATCATAAACTAATCTTTTATTTCAGTAGTCTTATTAGTAGGAAAATTTTATGTGGACATCCATGTTTATCCCGCGCTGTTATCGGCTTTTTTATAGACATACCGTTATGGAAAACACGCCGGGTTTCCCACAGTTGTATGTGTGATGCGGATGTTACACAGATTTTCCACGTGGATTACACAGGAAATGGGGAAAACCCTCCCCTTTCGCTCTGTCTCGCCAGCACATGCGATTTCTCACTTTTTGCTGTTGATGTTGGTGGTGATCTCCTTCACCTTTTCAGCAAAAGCGGGGTTGGAGCGCATCGTGCTCTCCACCTTGTCCAGAGAGTGCAGAATAGTGGAGTGGTCCCTGTCGCCGAACTCCTTGCCGATGTCGTTCAGGCTCATGGAGGTCATACGGCGGATGAGGTACATGGCGATCTGCCGCGCGGCCACCACATCTCGGCTGCGGCTCTGTCCCCGCAGCGTCTCCTCGTCCACATGGAAGTAGCTGCATATGTATCCCACGATGATGCTGGGGGTGGGGGCAAAGTCGTTGCTCTTCTTCAGCATATCACGGATGGCCCGGCTGACGGTCTCTTCGTTGACCTGGTCGTCCAGCAGATCCCGATAGGCCAGGATCTTATTCAGCGTGCCCTCGATCTGCCGCACGTTGGAGGTGATGTTCTCCGCGATGTAGTCCGTCACCTCGTTGGGCAGCTTCACGCCCAGCATGGCAGCCTTATTCTGCACGATGGCGAACCGTGTTTCAAAGTCCGGCGGCGCCACATCCACCATCAGGCCCCACTCGAACCGGGTCCGCAGGCGGTCCTCCAGCTGAGTGATCTCCTTGGGCGGCCGGTCTGACGTCAGCACAATCTGCCGCCCCGACTCGTACAGGGTGTTGAAGGTGTGAAAGAACTCCTCCTGGGTCTGTATCTTGCCGGCGATGAATTGGATATCGTCCATCAGCAGGATATCCGTCTGCCGGTACTTTTCCCGGAACTCCGCATTGCGGTTCTCCCGGATGGAGGCGATCAGCTCATTGGTGAAGTCATCGCCCTTCACATAGACGATCCGTGCCTCCGGCCGCTTTTTACGCAGGGCGTTGGCGATAGCGTACAGCAGGTGCGTCTTGCCCAGACCGGAGTCGCCGTAGATAAACAGCGGGTTGTAGTTCTCTCCGGGCTTCTCGGTCACCGCCTTGGCGGCGGCAAAGGCCAGCTTGTTCTGGGGTCCCACCACATACGTCTCAAAGGTGAAGGCCTCCGACTCTGACAGATCGCCCGGTCTGTCCGGCGCCACGCCGTGATAAGCCGCCAGCTGCTGATCGTCCAGAATTTTTACCTCCAGGTCCGTGGAGAACAGGTCCCGCAGCGCCGCCTTGATGTGTGGCAGGAACCGGGCCTCGATGGTGCTCTTTTTAAAGGTATTGCTGCAATGGAGCACGAAGGCCGAGTCCTCCATTGTCACCACCGTTACCTCGTCGAACCAGGTGTTGATGGTGGTTTCGGACAGCTCATGGCTCAGCCGCTTGAGCACGCTGTCCCACAGGTCTTTCATGGAATTCAAGCAAAAGCTCCCCTTTCGGCGGAGGCTGTCTGTTTTCCTCCGCGGTAAAATGGCGGGGGGTGTACCGCCGCAAAATATCCCACTACATTATAGCAGAAAACACGCCGGAAGTCTACACCTATTCTAAATATAAACTGCCGGCTTTTTCCCTGTTTTTCCCGCAAAAACGGGCGCTTGTGGGTAAATTTTTGTTGACAGTGCCCCCCTGTATCTGTATAATATACTCCGCGTGGTTGCACGCAGATGTGCAACAGGCGTGGAAATGTTTACTGCGGCGGTGAATATCTCACCGCTGTCGAGTAAGCGCGGGGCCTTGTTGTCCCGCCGGATAATCTTAAAAATGGAGGTGTCATGCAATGTTCCGTACCTATCAGCCCAAGAAGCGTCAGCGCTCCAAGGAGCACGGCTTCCGCAAGAGAATGGCCACCCGCAACGGCCGCAAGGTTCTGGCCCGTCGTCGTGCCAAGGGTCGTGCCCGTCTGACCCATTGAGGTCACGGAAGGTGCATCGCACATACAGATAAGCCCTGAGGGACGGAGGATCGAGATCCCCGTCCCTATCGGTGTATCTGGCGAGGCAAAACCAGTATAGCGAGGGAACACATGGACGCAAGAGTAACGGTGAAGCAAAACAGCGACTTCCGCCGCATTTACCGCAGGGGCCGGTCTGCCGTCTCCGGCGGCGTGGTGGTCTACTGCCTGAAGAACAGACAGGGAATGAGCCGCCTGGGCGTCACCGTCTCCACCAAGCTGGGTCACGCCGTGGTCCGCAACCGTGTCCGCCGCCGGTTTCGTGAGCTCTATCGCCTGCACAGGGCCGATATGCTCCCCGGCTGGGATATTATCATGGTGGGCCGTGTCCGTGCCGCCGAGCTGCCCTATCACAAGCTGGAAAAGCAATACCTCCGCTGCCTTGCAGAGCTGGGATTGCTGCGGGAGGATGTATGAAAAGACTTCTTCTCTCCGCCATCCGCTTTTATCGCCGGGCCGTCTCGCCCCTGTTCCCACCCCGCTGCCGCTATATCCCCACCTGCTCGCAGTACGCCCTTGAGGCGGTCGAGAAATACGGTGCGGCCAAGGGCGGCTGGCTGGCCTTCAAGCGTCTTATGCGGTGCCATCCCTTCCACCATCACAAGGGCGGCTGGTATGATCCGGTGCCCTGAACCAACCCCCTCAAAAAACTACGGAGGAATAAAAGCCTATGTTCGCACAACTCGGCTACTACATCTGTGTGCCGTTCGCGTGGCTCACCCGCCTGTTCTATACCTGGACGGGCTCTTACGGCGTCGCTCTGATCCTCTTCACCCTGATCGTCAAGCTGGTGCTGCTTCCCTTCCAGCTCAAGAGCAAGAAGAGTATGCTCCGCATGGGCCGCATGAACAGCAAGGTGCAGGAGATCCAGAAGAAATACGCCAATAACAAAGAAAAGCAGCAGCAGGAGATCGCGGACCTCTATGCCCGCGAGGGTGTCAACCCCATGTCCGGGTGCCTGTGGTCCTTCCTGCCCTTCCCCATCCTGATCGCCCTGTACTACATCATCCGCACACCTCTGCGCTACTTCATGTCCCTGTCCAACGAGGTCATCGCTAAGATCACCGAGCTGGCGGTGTCCCTGGGATATGTGTCCGGCGCCAGTGGTCAGGCCTCTGCTTATGACCAGATCTATCTGGCCAAGTTCATCCACGATAACTGGTCCAGCTTCGAGGGCAAATTCGACGGCCTCATCGACCTGAACTACAATTTCCTCAGCATGGATCTGTCCGCCGTGCCCAAGGATCTGTTCAGCCAGTTCCCCTCCGGCGGCTGGCCCGTCATCGGTATCATGCTCATGCCGCTGATCTCCGCCGCGCTGCAGTTCCTGATGACCCGCATCTCCATGAAGACCAACGGCAACAGCAACATGAACGGCTCCTCCAAGGCGATGCTCTACATGATGCCCCTGATGACGGTGTGGATGGGCTACATCCTCCCCGCCGCCCTGTGCGTCTACTGGATCGCCAACGCCGCCTTCTCCTGCATCCAGGAGCAGGTGCTGAACAAGCACTTCTCTAAGGTGCTGGACCGCGAGGAGACCGACAAGGAGCGCCAGAAGCGCGAGGCCCGCTACGCTAAAATGCAGGCTGCCCGCGAGAATTACAACCGTCAGCTGGAGCAGCAGGCCCAGTCCAAGGGAGGCAAGAAGCCCCAGCCCCAGCCCAAAAAGAAAAAGACCGGCGAGAGCACCACGGAAGCCGGCAAGGTGGGCAACCGTCCCTACGCACGGGGCCGCGCCTACCGCGAGGAACACTACGACGAATAAGGAGTTTTGTCTATGAGTTATATCGACGTAACGGGCAAGACTGAGGACGAGGCGCTGCGTAAAGGCCTTGAGCAGCTGGGCATGGACCGCGATGACGTGTCTGTCTCCATTCTGGAGCGTGCCAAGACCGGCTTCCTGGGCATCGGCGCCACCCCCGCCCGTATCCGTATCACCTATGGTCCCGAGGAAGCAGACGTTGCCGCCCCCGCCGAGGTGAAGATCATCCCCGAGACCCCTGCCGCCCCCAAGGCGGAGCCCAAGCCCGCCGTCCCCGCTAAGCCGGCGGCGCCAAAGGCTGACAAGCCCCGTCAGGACCGTCAGAGCCGTCCCGACCGCAGCGACCGTCCCCGTCCCGAGAAGAAGGAGCGTCCTGCCCCTGTGGCCCCGGCCATCGACCTGCCCGAGTGTGATGACGATAATGCCAAGCGTATCATCGCCTTCGTCTCCGGTCTGCTCCAGCATATGGACAGTGCCGCCGAGGTCAAGGTCTACGAGGTGGAGAAGGGCCGCTACAAGGTCATTCTGGTGGGCGAGCGTCTGGGTCAGCTGATCGGCCATCGCGGCGAGACGCTGGATGCCATCCAGCAGCTGACCAACTATGCCATCAACACCGGCAGCGACAGCAAGCGTGTTCGCGTCCAGATGGATGCCGAGAACTACCGTGCCCGCCGTGAGCAGAGTCTGGAGAGCCTGGCCCGCAAGGTGGCGACCAAGGTACAGAAGTACCGCCGTAGCGTGACCCTGGAGCCCATGAACGCCTACGAGCGCCATGTGATCCACGCCGCCCTGCAGGATGTCCCCGGTGTCACCACTTACTCCGTGGGCACTGAGCCAAACCGCCGCGTGGTGGTCTCCTATGACCGCGCCCAGGCCCGATAACAGCAAAAAAAGAAAGCCCGAAGGGCTTTCTTTTTTTGCTGTTATACGCCTGTTCCGTCAAAGGCCGGCGTGTAGGCCTCCTCGGCGGAGGTCCGTTCCTGCACGAAGCCGTCCTCAATGCCGCAGTTCCGCATATAGGTCACTGCCGCCCGGTACTCCGCCGCCGTCACCCGCCGCGCCAGCCGACCCGTCATGCCAGACGGCGGCGTATACTGGCTCATCAGGGACATCGCCACGTCGCCGGGTGCGAAGGTCTCCGCGATCCAGTCCAGCACTTGCCGGGTGTTGTTCAGATACCCCGGCAGTACCAGGTGCCGCAGGATCACACCCTGTTTCATCAGCCCGTTCTCGTCGTACACCGGCGGTCCCACCTGGCGAAACATCTCTCGTATGGCTCCGCAGGCCGCGGGAAAGTAGTCCTCCGCCCCGGAGAGTGCCTTAGCCAGCGCGCCGTCGGCATATTTCAGGTCCGGTAGATATATGTCTACCTTTCCTTCCAGCTGCCGCAGCGTATCGACCTTTTCATACCCACCGCAGTTGTACACTACCGGTACCGGAAGCTTTGGCTCCAGGGCCGGCAGTATCCACGGCAGGAAATGAGTGGGCGTCACCAACTCGATGTTGTGTGCGCCCCGGGAGATCAGCTCGTCGAAAATCTCCCGCAGCCGCGCCGTGGAGATATCCTTTCCCTGACCACCGGCGGAAATACTGCCATTCTGGCAGAAGCAGCACCGCAGGGTACAGCCGGAGAAAAACACCGTTCCTGCGCCATTCGTGCCGGAGATGGGCGGCTCCTCCCACCGGTGCAGCATGGCCCGTGCCACCCGCAGTCCGGCGGGCATACCGCAGAATCCGCTGCCGTGCTCCGCAGTGCGCTCTGCCCCGCAGTTACGGGGACATAAGGTGCAGATCATATCTTGTGGATGTCAAAATCCGGGCCCAGGTCGCCAGCCATCCAGTGGCGGCGGCACAGGCCGATATACTTGTCGTTGGCGCCCAGCACCACCTGTGCGCCCTCCTTTACCACATGGCCGTTTTCGTCGAAACGGGCGTTAAAGGCCGCTTTTTTGCCGCACCAGCAGATAGTTTTGACCTCCTCCAGCTTGTCCGCCAGCACCAGCAGATGGTAGCTGCCCGGGAACAAGTCGCCCTTGAAGTCGGCGCGGAGACCGTAGCAGATGACGGGGATGCTGCAGTCATCGACGAGGTGGACGAGGTAATAGACCTCATCTTTTGTCAGGAACTGGGCCTCGTCGATGATAATGCAGGCATAGGTCTGCAGTTCGGTTTCCGACATTTCGCGCATCTCATCGAAGTAGATGCAGGGGTGTTTCAGGCCGATGCGGGAATAGACCATGTGGTCGCCGTCGCGGGTGTCCAGACGGGGCTTTACCAGCAGCGTCTCCTGGCCGCGCTCCTCGTAGTTGAACCGCGCCATCAGCGCGTTGGCCGTCTTGCTGGAGCCCATGGCGCCGAACTTAAAATACAACTGTGCCATCCCTGTTTCTCCTTTATTTGCATACGATTTTATTTATTTTCCAACTTTTTGAAGGCAGTGGGCATGGGGTAAAGGTCCCGGTCATCAGATGCCCAGACCCAGTCCGGAGGGCCGTCGCCAGCGACGGTTAAGCGAAATACCGTCATATTCCAGCGGAGATGGGTAAAGATATGCCTGTCCGAAAAACGCTTTTCCCAGGAAAGCGGCGTGAGTCCCCAGTCCAGAAGCTGTTGTGCCGCAAGGGCTTCCGTCAGCATCCCCTCGGTGTTGGGAAACTCCCACAGGCCGGAGAGCAGGCCCGTTTCCGGGCGGCGGCGCAGGGCTGTGCGGCCATCGGGGGTGGTCAGCAGAAAGACCGTCAGGTCCTTTTCCGGCTTGGCGGTATTTTTTTCCCGCACCGGCAGCCGGGACTGAAGCCCCGCAGCCCTTGCGGCACAAAGGCTTGCGGCGGGACAGCTTTCGCAGTTGGGATTTTTTGGCAAGCATACTGCGGCACCCAGGTCCATCATGGCCTGGTTAAAATCGCCGGGGCGGTCGGTGGGCATGACGGCCGCCAGCGCATCGCGGACGTGCTGGCGTGTCCGCGGGTCAAGGACGTTATCGCCGCAGGAGGTCAGCCGCGCCGCGATACGCAGTACGTTGCCGTCAACGGCAGGAACGGCTTTATTAAAGGCGATGGAGAGTATCGCGCCTGCCGTATAGTCGCCGATGCCGGGGAGCTGTATCAGGTCGCTGTACGTGTCGGGGAGACAGCCGCCGTATTGGTCCACCATGACACGGGCGGATCGCTGCAGGCTGCGGGCGCGGCTGTAATAGCCCAGGCCCTGCCACAGGGAGAGCAAGCGGTCTTCCGCTAATTCCGCCAGGGCGGGCACGTCCGGCGCGGCGGCCATAAACCGCTCAAAATAGGGAAGCACCGCCTGTACCCGCGTCTGCTGGAGCATGATCTCCGACACCCAGGTGCGGTAAGGCGTGACGATATCTCGCCAAGGGAGAGAACGTTTTTCCCGGTCGTACCAGGGCAGCAGGACTGCCGGCAGAGAGGCCAGCGGGACCGGTATTTTTTGGGAGCTTTGGTTGCTGTTTTTGTTACTCTTGTTTGCCATTTATTTTCAAATGCTGTTGTCTGATCGTTACTTTTTGTTGCTCTGTGGTAAAGGTATATTAAAGCGGGAGGCGTAGTGGCAGCGGCGGCAGAGGGCCTCGGCGGGCTTACGGCAGTCAAAGCCGCGGCGGATGCGCTGGGCCCGGGGCGTGTTGAGAATGTAGTCCAGGCTCTGGTGGAAAATGTTGCCCAGGGCCAGCCGGCCCTCGCTGTCCAGACAGCAGGGGATCACGGTGCCGTCGCACAGCACGCCCAGCTGGCGGCGCAGGCCGTAGCAGTACTGGGTGTCGTCGGGGCAGTCGTTGTTCTCGTCGCCGGGCCAGTAGAAGTGCTCGTCCTTCTGTATGTAGATGCGGGGGGCCAAGCGGCGGTTGTGGAGCATATCCTCGGGGAGATGGGCGGTATTCTGCCCGGTGAGCTCGCCCAGGATGCGCTCGATCTCCGGGTTCAGGGCCTGGGGCATGCCGCTGTTCCACAGGCGCAGGGTGCAGTTGACCCCAGCGGCGGCCAGCTTCTGGCAGCTGCGGAGACAGCCGGTGACGTAGTCCTCCAGGGGCACGTTCAGGTGGTTGCCCTCGAAGGAATGGAGAGAGACGGCTACCTTATGCAGGGCGGGGCAGGCAAGCAGGATATCCAACTTTTTGGGCAGGAGCGTGCCGTTGGTGGTGATGCAGACACGGAAGTCCAGCTGGGCGCAGGTATCCAAAATTTTCCCCAGCTCCGGGTGGAGCAGCGGCTCGCCCATAACGTGGAGGTAAATATACTGCGTGACGGCACGCAGCTTTTTGGCCGCCACCGCAAAGTCGTCGGTACGCATGGCCATCAGCGGCCGGTGGTGGCCGGCGCAGAAGTCGCAGTGGAGGTTGCAGAGGTTGGTGATCTCCACATAGGCGCGCTGGATGTTCATGGCAGAGCCCCCTTGTCCTTATCGTGTCGGGCAGGCGTGCCCGCCCGCACTGTGCTATGGCAACATTGTATCACATCGCGGGGCGTTTGAATAGGGAAAGTTTGCCGGGACGGCAGGAGGCGCGTATAAAATGTTTGGTACGTTTGGGATGATGAAAACCATGTATTTTTGAGAAAAATACCGTGTTTTTATCATATAATAGTTGCAATTTCTTATAGAATGTGGTACGGTATACGCAGAACGAAGCCACGCCCGCGAGGCGAATAAAACGGAACATCAGGAGGTACGTCCATGAAATACCCGAAGACCGGCAGTGAGGTCTATGTGAGCCTGAACCTGTCCAACACCATGCTCACCGGCATCGGCAAGGGCACCATTACCCGGGAGGAGGTCTCCGCCAGCTATCTGAAGCGGCTGTTTGCCGAGCACGGCGTCATCGTGTCCGCCAAGCCGGAGCAGCGCCGTCTGCTGGAGATCGTCAACGAGCGCTGCGATCTGGAGCTGGAGATCCCCGAGCAGCTGAAGCTGTTTCAGCTGTCCGAGGAGCACCGCCGGCTGGTGGTGATCGAGGTCACCGGTCTGCGCCGGAAGAACGGCTCCCTGCTGCCGGAGTACACGGAGGAGGAGTTCAACGAGGCCACGTTTGCGTTCGTGAAGTACTACGTGCAGGGCACCCACTACGACACGCTGGTGGAGGAGAACAAGAAGCTGAAATTCGAGCTGGAGCAGGAGCTGGAGTGGCGGAACCGCACGGACAACTGATGAGATACAAAAAGAGACGGCGAAGGCCGTCTCTTTTTTTGCGCCTGCGGGCGCGGGATGGGGAGTTTCGTGCCCCGGCACGAGTAACTTTCTTTTTTTGTAAAAAGAAAGTTACCAAAGAAAACCACTTAGACCTACGGTTTAAGGATCCCTTGGCGCGGGGCGGGTTTCGCCGCTGCGGCGGCGAGTTGGCTTTCCCCTGACGGGGAGGCGGCCTCCGGCGGCCACATTTCTTTCTGCGAAGAAAGAAATGTGGGAAAGAAAGTCGCTTAGACCTACGGTCTAAGGGCCCCTTGGCGCGGGGCGGGCAAGTGCAAATTTGGCGGTGCTGATCTCGCGGAATTGGTGCGGTGGGTGACATTGTTGTCGGTTCAGGG
>JABLTM010036931.1_pt1 | contig 17013 bp, 14 predicted proteins | sample 7160121 | NCBI WGS metagenome assembly JABLTM01 (sample SAMN14651224, study PRJNA627086) | human gut metagenome | isolation source: feces | host: Homo sapiens
AATTTCAGCCATCGTTTCCTTAGGAACCCCTATACCATAGAATTGTGTGGCCTTGGGCTTGCCGTCTTTTCCAAGATAGTGTTCCTCTATTACGCGTCCTTCGTCATCAAGGACATATCTGCGGCCGAAGATGCCTTGTCCGTCGGGCACCCTGACATTGCCGAATCCGGCGTATTCAACCTTCACGAGATGTCCTTCGTCATCATATTCGAGAATGTACTTTGATATCTTCCCCTTTCCGTCGAGAGAAACATCGAATGCGCTTTGAAAGAGCTTCACCTGTGCGTTGAGCGTCATCTCGGTGCCGAGTTCGTCGTCCAGCTTGAAGGTGCAGGTCTTCATGTTGCTGTCGTAGTCTTTTACGTACAGCACCTTGCCGCTGCGGTCCATGAATTTCTCAGAGTCAACCTTTCCGCTTCCTTCGGTGTAGAGCAGCGTCATGTCAACTATGCGGTCTTTGTCTTCAGAGTCGTGATGGTCAACCAGCTTGCCCTTGCTGTTCACGTACGACACGCGGCGGAGCTTGTGTCTTGAATACTCGAAGCGGTACGACGCCTCGCGGTGAGACATTTCGCTGCTGCTCAGCCGGCCCACTCCTTCGGGTATGCCGTAGACTTCAACATAATCGCGATAGTATTTTACCTTTGTGCGGTAGTAGTCCCATGTGAAGAAGCCCACGAGCATCAGTATCACCGCTACGGCTGCTCCTCCGTAGATCAGCGGGCGCGGTATAGGGTCGGGGGCGATGGCTTTCTTCACGGCGGCCTTCATCTCCATGCACGACTGATAGCGTGCTTCGGGAATCTTTTGTGTGGCTTTGTCTACAACCTCCTGTATCTTGTTTGATATATAAGGATAATATTCTGCCATGCGCGGCATGTCTTCTCTCACCACCTTCTGCCTTATTTCCTGCGCCGTAAGCATGGTTGAGTCATACGGCGCGCGGCCTGTCAGCATGTGGTAAATCAGCACTCCGATTGAATATATGTCCGAACGGGTGTCTACGTTCCTGCCGTAAATCTGCTCGGGGCTCATGTATGTCGGTGTGCCCATTATGTATCTGCTGTCAGCCATATTAGCCTCAGACACAATCTGCGCTATACCGAAGTCCATTATCTTAATATGCCCGTCTTCCTGTATGATTATGTTCGAGGGCTTGATGTCGCGGTGAACAATGCCTTTGGAGTGGGCATATTCAAACGCATCAAGTATCTCACATATCATGGGATAGGCTTTCTTTTCGACAATCAGGCCGTTTTTCTTGTTGATGAAGTCTTCGAGCGTTATTCCTTTGACATATTCCATTATAAGGAACACGCCTTCAGGCGTTTCAACATAGTTGAGGAACTTCACAATGCCCTGATGGTCGAGCGAGCAGAGCAGTTCGGCCTCTTGCTTGAATCGTGCGCGGAGCGCAGGGTTACGGGCTATTTCAGGCTTCAAGGCCTTTATTGCCACCTGTTGGTCAATGTTCGTGTTTACTGCAAGATAAACACTGCCCATGCCGCCTGAGCCCAGGTGGCGCACAATTCTATAATTAAGTATGTCTGTCGGTATCATGTTGCTTCAATGAATGATTTTCAAGGTAGACGTCAGGTTCTTTTATGCCATTGCGCCGGAACTTACGGTCTGTCGCATTTCTGCGGCTTTTTCTTACGGTTTTCTCTTGATCCCGGCAGGTTTCCAAAAGGTGTCCTTTTATGTTGTGAAAGGTTATCTTTCAGAAGACGAAAGCCCATGTTCCGCAGGCTGAAATGATATCTTTTGAAACTATAACTGTCAGCTGCCAGTCAGGATAATTCCGCCGGCGGGTAATGTCTCCAAGAGTCTTATATATCAGTAATGGAAGGTTATCACACAAGGATTACGAATTTCCACACGACCATGGATATGATGGACAATATTGCCGCACCCCATCCGAGCCTGCGGTGGTCAGACTTGTATTTGTATATTTTTTCGCCGCTCACCATCTCCACCTTTCCTGTGGCTACCACCGTGCCAAGTATTATTCCTAAGAATCCGCCGAGAATGGCAAATATGTAGGCTGCTATCAGCCATCCCGTGGCATCCTTCTCTACATATTTAGCGTTTTCTTCATTGGGCTTGGATATGGTTGTCGTTTCCGACACGGTGTTGTCATCTTCCGTCGGCGTGTCTTCCGCGTCCTGTATGGCACGTGCACGCTTGTCGAGTTCTTCCACCACTTTGTTCCAGTCGAGATGTCCCTCAATCACTCCTGCGAGATAAATCTCCGGGGCAGGCCCGCTCGCGGGGATGTTTACCGAGGTCTTGCATACAGACTTGCGGTTTACGATAGTGCCGTTTGAGCTGCAGTCTGTGAACACATAATATTTTCCTCCGGTAAACTCCTTCAGCTCTATGTCAGCGTGGTGGCGGCTTATCTTTCGTGCCGAGTCGTTCACTATGATGTCGCACATCTCGCGGCCTACTGATATCTTCACCGGCATGTTGCGCGATGATATGTTGCTTACGTTGGTGCCGTTGCTCAGTGCCGACATAAACTCGTAGCAGCTTTGGTAGCGCTGCATCATGTTCTTGGCCGTAGCCTTGTCGAGCACCTTCTGCAGCACGTCGGATATGCCCTTCTTGTATTTGGAGAGCTTCGGAAATTCGTCGTTTATTATCGAGTCTTTCGTCTCAAACTCGTTGGAGAGCGTGTTGAAGGCATGGTGTCCTGTGAGCATATAGAAGAACACGCAGCCTACGGCATATATGTCCGAACGGTAGTTTATGGAGTAGCCGGCAGCCTGCTCCGGACTCATATATCCGTTTGTGCCGAGTATAGAGCCCGGTATGGTGTTGCCGTTATTGTTGTCAAGATCCTTGGCTATGCCGAAGTCCAGCAGGCAGATGCTGCCGTCAGGGCGCACCATGATGTTCGACGGCTTGATGTCGCGGTGCACGATGTGTGAGTCGTGTACGCACTGCAGCGCGTCGAGTATTTTCATCATCATCTCCACAGCCTGCTGTTCTGGTATTGGGCCATGCCTTGTTACATACTGTTCGATGTTCAGTCCTTCAACAAGTTCCATGACGATATAGTAGCACTGTGTGTGCTCGTCGCGGAAGGCCGAATAGAGCTTTACGATAGAGGGGTGGTCTATTCTTACAAGGAACTTCACCTCCTTTTCTATTCTGTCTATTATCGACCAGTCGGTGGCAAATTCCGGGAGAATCTCCTTTATCGCCACTATGTTGCCCTTGGTGTCGCGTGCACGGAATATTCTCCCCATGCCTCCACGGGCAATAGGCTCGTCGTCAATGATATAGTTAGCAATTTGTCTCATCGAGATAATTATTTTTCGCCTTTTAGATTTTCATACACAATGCCATCTTTCTCTTTCCTGCCGGTGTCTCCGCTCTTTTCCTCGACAATCTTTTTCTTTATCTCTTCTGTCTTTGAGCTTCCTTTCTTGTCAGTTGCTTTTTGAGCTTCTTTCGTGATGGCTTTCTTTGTAGATATTTTGTTGTCTGTAACCTTTGGCTTTACGGTCTTGACGGGCTCGCTTTCCTTTACGGTTATCACCTTCTTCACCTCCTTTGTGCTATTCGTAGTCTCGGGTGCTGAAGGTTCAGCGTTCTCAGCTTTCGGCTGCGGCTTTGCCTGTGTCTGTGTCTTCTTCATTATTACCTCGGGCTTTGTCTGCGGCTTGCTGTCCTTGTTCAGGTACCAGTAGATGCCTCCGCCGGCTATTGCCACCATCAGCAGGCCTATTATGGAGTAAAGCAGCGTGTGGCTTTTCTTTGCGCGTGTTGAGGTGTAGCCGTTGGGCTGCATGCTGCCGCGCTTGCCTCCTCCGCCTGGAAACTCCACGAGCTGCACCGTTATGTTGTCTACTCCTCCTGCATCGTTGGCTTGGCTCACCAGCATGTCTGCACGCTCCTTCAGCGGCAGGTCATAGCGCGTTACGGTGTTGAGTATGGCATTGTTGCTGACCATGCCGCTGAGGCCGTCGGAACACAGCACAAACACACCGCCCGGTTCTGGCGTTATAGGCATCTGTCCTATCACGGGAGGTGTCATGTTCTCAAGTCCGAGGGCATTGGTTATCTGGTTCTTGTCCTGATGATGCTCGGCGTCTTCCTTGCTTATCTGCCCTGAGTCGACGAGCGCCTGGACATACGACTGGTCTTTGGTTATCTGATGTATGTTGCGGTTGGCAACGTAGTATATGCGGCTGTCTCCCACAGAGCCGTAGTACACCTGTCCGTCCCTGATGATGATCATCACGCATGTAGCCCCCATGCCGCTTAGTCCGTCGTTCTGCGAAGCCCTGCGTAGTATTGCCTGGTTGGCGGCAATGATAGAGCTGTTGATAGCCTCTTCGGCTGTGGCGAATGTGTTGTCGGTCAGGATGTCCTGTATCACGGCCACGGCGAGCTGCGATGCCACGTCGCCGGCCTTCTGTCCGCCCATGCCGTCGCATACTACAACGACTCTTCCGTTTGGAGAGTCGAACGTGGTCATGCTGTCTTCATTAACGCTGCGCACCCTGCCCGTGTCGGTGCAGTTGGCTATTATATAGTTTTCCATGATTTTATCCTATTTGTGGTATTGCTATGAAAATGAACACGGTGCTGCCCAGGCGTATTATGTCGTAGTTCTTCAGTTCGCCTTCGTCAGAAAGCTCCTTGTTGACGAAGGTTCCGTTGCTCGACTGCTCGTCGCGGTATTTGAACTTGTTGTCCACGTTTCTGTAAAGGAGCGACATGTGGCGGCCCGACATCTGCTTGTCTTCCGGCACGCAGATGTCGCACGAGCGGTCGCGTCCGATAAAGTTCTTGCCCTCATAAATGTTGTATGACTTGCCCAGCGGATCGCGGTTGTAGGTTACCAGAAATCCTACCAGCTTGCGTCCCTGTGCCGTGGGCACGCCTTTGGGCTGTCTGATTATGGTGCCGTTCACGGGTCTTTGTGCCGACTGCTGCTGTCCGGGGAAGCGTGTCTCGCCGGCAGCGTCCATTCCGCCCATCACAGGCGAACCCATTGCCCCCTGCTGCGGCATTCCTGCAGGAGGGGCAACGCGTGTTCTGTATGCTGAGTCAGGAGCCTGGTCGAACGGAGGCATTCCGAAATCTTGTTTTGAGTTAAACTGTGTGCTGTTGCCGTCTTTAGGGCACAACGGACATTCGTCACCATAGATGTTAGAGTCGTATATATGTCCGTTTGGACAAGTTTTCTTAGGCATATTCTTAATTGTTTTTATTGTTTGACTATCTGTGTTATTTCTCTATTTATCCAAGAAACTCCTCATTCTCCATCATGGAGTCGAGCGATTCGCTGTTCTCGTCGGCCTCGGCATCAGCATTGTTTTCGGCCAGGTCGCTGTCGTATTCAATGTTGTCAGACTCGTCGTATGTTTCGGCTTGTGCCATTGCAGGATCGTCCACTTCGGGAGTGTATGTGCTGTCGTCAGTATAAGTATCGTTCTCGGCTATATATTCTTCAGGCTGTCCGTCGGCAGCATATATGTCGTTTTCGGCTATGTCTTCGTTGAATCCGTCGTCTATACGGCTTTCAGGGTTGGGCAAACCTTCCATTTCGGCTGAATACCTGTCGTTTTCTGCCAGATACTGGTTAGAGTTATATCCGTCTACCAGTCCGTTAGGGTTGTAGTCAGGATTGTTCTCTGCGAAGTCGCCGTGGTATGCCTCGCCGGTCTTCTCGTCTTCAAAGTTGTTGTATATAGGCTCCTGGTTCTGTGCTATATAGTTTTCATTTGCTTGATGCTGTTCATCGTATCCGTTTATCTCCTGTGGGGTGAATCGCTCGTTGGTTACCTGAGCCGTTTCGTGTCCCATGTGTATGTTGTCCGACTCGCTGAGCTGCATGAACTCGTCCTGGTCGAAACGGTTGTTTCCGTTAGAGTCTACGGCGAGCAGGTCAGCCACGCCGTCGCCATCGCCGTCGGCTATTGCGAATTTATGGCCGTTGATGGTGCCTTCCTCGATAGAGCCTATCTTTGTGTCGCCTACATAGAAGTTTGTGGTTTCGTCCCATGTTACGTTCGGCTCTTCTGCCGCCTGTGCCTCCTCATGATACACTTCTGCCGTCGGTTTCTCCACTATCACCACGTGTTCTGTCGTTGTGTGCGTAGCGGTGTGAGTCTCCTGGGTTTCTTGTGTTTCAGCTTCCTTATATTCGCTTCCTGCCTCGGCTCCGCCTATTATGTCTTCAGTTGTCAGCGTCTCGTCTGCCGTCTGTCCTTCAGGCTGTCCTGCCGCATAGGCTGCTCCGCCGGCCACTGCCGCTCCTCCTAAGAAGGCTGCTCCGCCAACAGCTATTCTTTTTGCTGCATTGCTCTTCTGGATGGCTTTATCCTCATAATCCTCAACGTTCATTCCTGGGTTAGTTCCGTTAGTATTCATAATCTTACAGTTTAATGGTTATTTTTTTTCGTTTTCTGTTCTCAGAGGCTTCAGCCCTTAGCCGGCCTTGCCTTTATATTAGTATAGATTTGTTTAGGATGACTTTCTTACGGTTAACTCAAATTTTTTTTTCAGGCGGGCGTCGTTCATTATAGGAGATATAGCCTGAAAGCCTGCGCATATATTTATTTTTATGTATGCCTATTTAGTTATTTTTATCACGTAGGTTTCAGGGCTGTCGTCGCATACGAGGGCATAGAAGCCGGGTGAGAGATAGGTGAACGATATGCTGCTAATGCCGCCCGACATGTCGGTTGTCGACGGGTCAATGCAGTTGGTCTTTCTTGTCTTGGTGGTGTAGCCCTGGCTCTTTGTGCCGTTTTTCAGTTCCACGTTGTCGAGGGCTATCAGGTGCCAGCTGCCCTGAAACTTGGCGCCGGCAGCCTTGAAGGTGGTAACGATGCCTTCGGGAAAGGGATACACCTTCTTGTCCACATAGGCCGTGACGCCGTCTTCGGTCATTGTCCTTGCCCTTGATATGGCAAACTCGTTTACGTAGACTCTGCCGGGCTTGTATGTCTCGCCGTCTTCACCGTTGTATGCTGTCCTGTATTCCGTTACGTCGGCTGCCAGTATCTTCTCTTTCGAGCCGTCCTCGTGCAGCAAGGTCAGTCTTAGCGCTGCGGGCACTTCCGATCCCGACGGCGACAGCCTCACCTTCAGCTGGTGGCAGTATGCCGAGGCCGGCACATATCCGGGTTCTGTTGATATATCAGACAGCGGGTCTGTCAATGCAATGCTGACAGTTCCTGCCGACGCAAAGTCCGGGCAGACCATACACGTGGTGTGTGAGGTTACCGACAACGGCACGCCGCGCCTTACGCGCTACGCCCGTGTGGTTGTTACAGTGAAATAAAAAAACATTAAATACAACTTAATATTATATGCAGAAATTTTCAATATTGTTATGCTCCTTGTTGCTTGCGGCTTCGGCATGGGCAGGCAGCAAGGCCGATCCGGGCAAGCAGGCCATAGTGCTCGAGGAGTTTGTGTTCATGAAGTCGCCCACGCGCGACTGTCACGCATCGTCTATAATGGAACTGTCTGACGGCACTCTGCTATGCACATGGTTCGGCGGCACACGCGAGCGCGCCAAGGACGTAAAGATATGGCTGGCACGCAAGCCCAAGGGCGGCACGTGGCAGGAGCCTGTGGCCATAGCCGACGGCGAAGGCGGCACGGTGTTCAATCCGGTGCTGGTGCAGCTCAAGGGAGGCGACATACAGATATATTATCTCTGTCCGACGATAGACGAGGGCCGCGTGATAACCTCTTCTGACAACGGCCTCACGTGGAGCCGTCCCGTGGCCCTGCCCAAAGGCTTCGTAGGTCCTGTGGTCAACAAGCCCGTGTATCTCGACGACGGCACCATCGTGGCAGGAGCCAGCCTGCAGGACGCACCCGGCAAGCGCATACACGTGGAGCGCAGCACCGACAACGGCCGCACATGGACCAAGACGCCGGCGCTGAGCGATCCTGCCGGAACAAAGTATAAGCTCATTCAGCCCACCTTCCTCGTACACTCGCAGAAGCGCCTGCAGCTGCTGGCACGCCCCAACGGCAGCGGACCCGACACGAGGATAGCGCAGACATGGTCGGACGACGGCGGACTGACATGGGGCCCGATAACTGACACCACGCTGCCCAACAACAACTCGGCCATAGACGCCGTTACGCTGAAGGACGGCCGCCATCTGCTTGTCTACAACCACTCTACGCGCAACGACACCACAGGCGGGCGCAAGGGCAGGGGCATACTGACCGTGGCCATGACGCGCAACGGCATCGACTGGGAGGCTGCCGCCGTGCTTGAATACCGCACCGGCGCAGTGCAGTATTCGTATCCGGCAGTGATACAGACGAGCGACGGACTGGTGCATATCACCTACTCATGGCACCGCAAGCGCATAAAGCACGTGGTGATAGACCCATCAAAGCTCGTTACCTATCCCATCGTAGACGGCGTGTGGCCCAAGGACAAGATGCCGTGGACAAAGAGCACCGAGACCGAGAGCGTGGCACAAGGCACAGAGGTGCTGCAGTGATGCGCAGAGCCTGCACTGTAGCTTCTATATAATGTTAAAACAAGTCTTACTGAACCATGAAAAAACTTATATTTTCTGTTGCAGCCGCCCTCGTGCCGGCTCTGTGCATGGCCGACGGCCTTAAGGCTTTCCCCACGGCCGAGGGCTATGGCAAGTTTACCGTAGGCGGCCGCGGAGGCGACGTCTACGAAGTTACCAACCTCAACGACTCGGGCGAGGGCAGCCTGCGCCATGCCGTTGAGGCCGAGGGGCCGCGCACGGTGGTGTTCCGCGTGTCGGGCACCATCGACCTGAAGAAAAAGCTCACAATACGCAACCCCTACATAACCATAGCCGGACAGACCGCTCCCGGCGACGGCATCTGCATAAAGCGCTATCCGCTGAGCATAGCCGCCGACGAGGTGATAATACGCTATATACGTGTGCGCCTGGGCAACGAGAGCGGCGGCAACGACGATGCCTTAAGCTGCCGCGGCCGCAAGAACATCATACTCGACCACGTGTCGGCAAGCTGGAGCATCGACGAGACCATGTCGGTGTATCACTGCAAGAACGTAACCATACAGTGGTGCATGATCACCGAGAGCCTCTTCGGCTCCAACCACGTTAAGGGCAGCCACGGCTTCGGCGGCATATGGGGCTCCGACCTCAGCACATATCATCACAACCTGATAGCCCATCACTCGAGCCGCAACCCGCGCTGGGCGTCGGGAGGCGGGCGCAACGACTATCGCAACAATATTGTCTACAACTGGGGCTACAACAGCAGCTACGGCGGCGAGAGGCAGCAGAAGGGCAACCCCGAGTTCAGCTCGATAATGGTGAACATGGTGGGCAACTACTATAAGCCCGGTCCGGCCACGTGCGGCGGCAAGAGCTACAGCAGCAGGAAAGACGCGGGCGATGACCATGTGCCCACGGGCATAATAGACTCGCAGCATGATGTGGGCGGATGGCCCGAGCTTAAGAGCGCCGCCGCCCCTGCCGACTCCGACCATGACGGCATGCCCGACGCATGGGAGCGTGAGCACGGCCTCGACCCAGCCAATCCTGCCGACCGCAACGGCCTTGGCAGCAACGGATACACCAATCTGGAGAACTATCTCAACAGCATTGCGCCCTGACGTTCATGCCTGTGGCAAGCCTGCGCGCTGCCGTGGGCCATTGCTCAGGCACGATGCACTGTGTAAATAAAAGCCTGGCGGCAATGCCTGTCGTGTGGTTTGATGACGGCCTGAAGTGTATGCACATCTGATAAAGAAAAACTTTTCCGGCCAAATCATAATCACTTATCTTGGCTTAAAACTAATGTTCGCATCTTTTAGACATACGTTTTTTTGATTCTTCTCAGCCGTCATGGCGCCTTGCATCAGCCTGCGAATCAAAAACACGCCGAAAATCGTAACCATTTTATACGTTTTTCCTTTCAGTCTAAATATTTCGTGTGCTTTGTATGACTGTACATTAAGCAAATCATACTTATTTGCTTTCATACTGTTAGTGGCCCGTTTACGACCCGTAAGTGGGCCACTTTTTATGCAAAACCGGCCCACTTTTTAGTCGTAAGTCATAGGCTTTTTGTTGTCAACTAAAGCGGAGATATAATACAAAGAATTGTCAAGCCGAAAAAACTGTCAATACAGACAATTTTGAACCTCTGAAAGACAAGCACTTCACCCGAAAGCTGTCAGTAAAGATATTAGCATGCAGAGCCTGCACAAGCTTGGAACTTTTCGTGATTCTTTTGCTTGTGACATACACTTTAGCGCAAATATCAGGAATGATATGAATAATTTGTTTATGGGTCTGTATGGCAAGATACGGCTAATGAAAATGGCACTCGTTGAAAACTGTCAACGAGTGCCATTTGAGTATGGATATTTAGTAGGCCATGATAACATGGCTATTATTTTTCGGGCACGTAGAAGGCATCCATCAGCGGAAGCACCATTGTAGGATCATTGCAGAACTGTTGTCCTGTTATCTCTTTTTTCTCCACCATTTCGACCAGTTTAGGGAACTCCCTGAAATATAGTTTCATGGCAGCTTTCATGCCTACATTGATTCCGCCTATTCCGAGCCAATAGGCTTTGGCTATCTCATCTCCTTTCTTTAGATAGTAATATCGCCAAACATAATTGATTATGGTCTCCTTCTTGTTCACTGTATAATCCGTTGTGGGCGTTATATATCCGTTGACATTCTTTCCTTCGTAAATCAGCCGTAGAAATACTGGCTTCTTAAAAGGCTTTGGATTTTTCTTAAATAGATTGGGCACGCTCTTCTGGGCCTTTACCGATTCGTAAATTAAGGGTAAGGAGTCATTGAGAGTTGACGTGTAAACTATTCTTTTCACTTCTTCTGATGTGTAGGTGCGGGCTTTACCTTTGTAGGTGTCGCTTATATCCAATTCGTATAACTGTGAAGTTATGATTTTTGTGAGCGGAATCGAGGTGTAACCTTCTATTACCGTGCCGTCAGTCAGCGTGCAGGTTACTTTGTAGTCGTCAGGATTGTTGCGTGCTGTCGTTGGCAGCGCCATGAATAGTAGTGAAAGTATTAAGATAAGTTTATTCATTGTGTTTTATTTTAAGGTTGTTTACAATAAGGTTGTTGAACACAGATAAACAAATTTTGCAAGTTATAGTTGTTAGACCATGTTTGTAAAATTTGGCTTGTAGATTACTGCTGATCAGTATAAAAGTTCGTCGCTTGCCAAATGTGCGTTGCACTATGCATGCCGAATGCATAGATAGTATTTTCTTTCAATACTTAACGGATGGTTTTCTCTTAATTCTGCCAATTTGAACCTGTAATGTAAGACATGGCTATTTTATCAATGTAATATTTGTTCGTCGCTCCGTTTGCATCTATAGAGCGAGACAAAATTCCTATATCAGTTTAAATATTACTCACAACCGGTTCCGTTTGTTCATTGTCGTTACATAAACATTTTGCAAATGCAGAAAAAAGCCTCAATACAATTTAGACGTAGTTTTTTCGTGCACCTCCTTTTTTAGTTAAGAAATTATATCCATAGCCAAAAATACGATTTTTTTTCTAATTTTGTATATAAATATCAATATTTTATAGAAAATGAAACGAAAATAATATGAATATAATTATTTTCATTTTTCTTATTTGTTGCATTGAAAGAAGTTGCTATTGTTCTGACGGAGAGGAAATGGCTATTGCGCTTGCGTTATTGAGCACATTTGTGGCAAAAGAATGAAGGTGCGTCAGAATGTATTTTAGCATACATATTCTGATGCACCTTCCTTTATTGTTTATGTCGTAAAGATGTTCCTGCCGTATGTCGTCGTTGGCGTTTATGCCTGCGCCGTGCGCTCATGTAGGCAGGATAAAGAGTTATTTCTCTTTCAGCACTTTGTCAAACTGCTTAGCGAAGAATTAGAAATATAAGCCAGATGAGAATAAAAGTTAGGACTTATAATACATCATAATAAGTTAAATAGCTTATTTTTTACTTTTATAAGCTAATTAACTTATAATATTTTGCCGATATAGATATTATTCATACCTTTGCATTAAATAATAGTTAACGTATTAAATCTATGTATGCAGCCATCTCTGCCGATATAGTTTCTTCCACATCTTTATGTATCGAAGAAACCATTGCCTTGAAGCAAAGGATAGAAAATTTATTTTCTGTCCTCGAAAACAGATTTCCGGGATTTTGGGGAAGGATAATAAAAGGAGATTACATAGAGTGCCTTTTGCCTTCGGCCAAGGACAGCTTTAGGGTAGCTCTAATTATCAAGAGTTGCATAAAGTCTTTTCCTGTTGCAGAATCAAAAAAGAAAAAATTGTTCCAAACATACGGAATACGTATAGCTGTGGGAATAGGTGATATGCGTATTGTAGATAAGGAACACGGCATCATGGATGGAGAGGCAATTTATTTATCAGGCCGGACATTAAGCGGAATGGGCGCTCCAAACAAAAATGGTACATTCATTATTGAACCTGCTGACAAGCAACTTAAACCAGCGTTACAAACGGTCGGAATGCTGACCGATGCCTTGCTCAATAATACTACAAGACGGCAGAGTGAGGTTGTTTATTATAAACTTTTGTCTAAAAGTGAGCAGGAAATAGCAGATATATTAGGTGTAAAGCAGTCAGGAATAAATCAGCATTCAACTTCAGCCAAATGGTATTGCATAGAAGAGGCATTGAATTATTTTGAACAACTAAATTTTGAAAATATATGAACAGCTGGTTGTTGTTAAGTCTATTGACGGCTCATGTAATTGGAGATTTCTATCTGCAAAGCGACAAATATTGTAAGAGGAAAGAAGTATCAAAACTTAAAAGCTCCTTTCTATATATTCATGCAATAATCATGGGGCTACTTTCATGGGTGTTTGTTCCAACCATTGGTTTTTGGCTTTATGCGTTGCTCATAGTTGTAACACATTTTTTGATTGATGCAGTGAAATCATATATGGGCAAAGGACTGTGGCAATTTTTAATAGACCAGATTGTACATATCTTAGTTTTGTGTTTTATTGCACACCAATATGTATTGCAGTGCCATTTGCCAATTCAATGTTTAAACTTTCGTGACAATATATCCATTCCGGTATTTATATTTGCCATATTATGTTGTCTGAAACCGACAAATATTTTGATAAAGCTTATATTGGAACGGTATAAAATAGGAGAAACCGAATCTTGCGAAAATATGAAAAATGCAGGGGCACTCATTGGAAATTTAGAAAGAATCTTGACATTGGTATTTGTTCTAATCGGCCAATATGAAGCTGTTGGATTTATCATAGCTGCAAAATCTTTACTTCGATTTAAGGACACAGATACAGCCAAGACAGAATATGTGTTAGCCGGAACCTTGTTGAGTTTTGGCATTGCCACATTGTTAGGCTTAATGGTGAAACAATTATCGTTAGTATTCTAATTCTGTATAATGAGAGAATTAACCGAGAAGGAGAAATATGTTGTAAAAGGATTGTTTGACAGAAAAACAAATCCAATTTAGGCGAATTGCGTAAATAAGACTGTTACGAGATAATCTTGATTGTTTTGCATTGCGCTATGAATTAGCTACAAGGAAATCATCAGGATTTATATAAAAAAAGAAGGTGCGTCAGAATGTATTTTAGCATACATATTCTGATGCACCTTTCTTTATATCTTATATCGTAAAGATGTTCCTGCCGTGTGTTGTCGTTGGCGTTTATGCCTGCGCCGTGCGCTCATGTAGGCAGAACAAAAAGTTATTTCTCGTTCAGCACTTTGTCAAACTGCTTGGCGAAGAACATTATCTGATAGTCTATCGAGTTGTGCCAGTAGTCGCCCGTGTGGCCGCCGGGGCGCACGTAGAAGTCATGCTTCACGTTGAGCTCGCGCAGGCGCTTGTGCGTCTGAAGGTTCACGGGATAGAAGAAGTCGCTGTAGCCGCAGTCGATGATGATGTTCTGGCGCGAGCCGAGCAGGCGGTCGAGCGAATAGTATACGGAGTGAGACTTCCACACTGTCTCGTTCTGAAACTTGTTGCCCAGCACCTTCTCTATCTGCCAGCAGTTGGGATACTGGCAGATGTCCATGCATCCGCTCGTGGTGCCTATGTTGCCGAACACGTCGGGATGCTGCAGTCCGTTCCACATGGCTCCGTGTCCGCCCATGCTCAGGCCTGTTATGGCTCTCAGCTCGCGGCGCGCGTAGGTGGGGTAGTGGGCGTCGATATACTCGGGCAGCTCCTTTGATATGAACGTCTCAAACTGCATCGACGGATCAACGGGCGAGTCGACATACCAGCTGTTCTGTCCGTCGGGGCAGACGATGATGGTGCGGTAGGTGTCGGCCAGGCGTGCCACGTCGGTTATTCCAGGCCATGTGGTGCTGTTGCCGCTGTAGCCGTGCAGCAGGTAAATCACGGGATATTTGGCCTCGCCTGCGGCGTCGGGCGTGTATACTATGGTGCTGAGGCTGCGCTTCATCTTCTGGCTGTACACGCTCAGCGTGTCAACTTTTGCAGCGCGTGTTGCCGTTGCGGCCAGCATTATTATCAGCGCCGTCAGTATTGTTCTTGTAATGTTTGTCATGTTGTTATGCTTATTTTTCATTGTCTTTTTCGTCAAGCCGCCTTACAGCCTCCTCAAAGGCAGTTCTGAAGAAGTGGCCTTGGGCTATGAGGTTGCCTATGCGCTCGGCGTTCATCTTCATGCAGGCATACTGTCCCTGTGTGATGTTGGGCAGAATGGTGTCGAGCTCTTTCAGCGAGTCGACGCACAGACCTATGCCGTGCTTGCTTACAAACGGCGCCAGGGCGGCCTGCTTCCATATTATCACGGGCAGCGAGCAGCGCAGATAGAGCGACGTCTTGTGCGGATTGTTTATCTTGAGATATTCGCCCCAATCGCCCGTGCATCCGTCTTCAGAGGCACCGTCCCACACAAGTCCGAAGTGCCCACGCGCGGTGGCTATAAGCTCGTCAGACTTTACGAAGCCCATCAGTTCGAACTTGTCTGCTCCCTTTGCTTTGCCTATCTCGAATCCGTTGCCGTAGAGACGCACCTTGAACGAGTTAATGTGCTCGCCCCAGCTGTAGAGGAATGTATTCTTGCGGTGGTTAAGCGCTCCTGCGTACACTATGGTGCGTGTGTCCTCGCTGCTGTTGCCTTTTGCCGGGCACGTGTCCGACAGATAGTCGAATATGCCCAATGTGCCCACCATGGCTTTGCAGCCGTGGCTTTCGAGCCACTGCTTCATGCTGTCATTGTGTGCTATTATGTAGTCGGCATGGTTAAGCCGCTTTATCTCTTTCTCGGGGGTGAGCGCCTTGCGGCGGAAGCTGCCTAGGTCGTGTATTATCACAACTACGCGCGCTCCTCTCATGTGGGCCATGCGGCATACCAGCGTGAAGTATTTTTTCAGAGGATACTGCAGCAGCAGCGTGTCGCCGCGTTTCAGGCTGAAGGGCGACTTTATGACTCCGGCCAGCGTGAGAAAAAAATGTGCCAGCTTGTTGTTATACGTTGTCTGCCTGAGTCCGGCGTTGCCGAAACCCATGCCGTCCATTATCTTTTCTATGTCGGTCTTGGCCTTGTTGCCTGCGCTGCCCAGACCTTTGTAGTTGCGCGAAAGATATTTACAGTTATTTAATTCATAATTCATAATTCACAATTCATAATTGGCTGATGCCGAACTTCGTTTCACAATTCTGAATTCATAATATGGGGCAGAGAAATTTTCTTAAGTCTTAATTATTAATTCTTACTTCTTAATTTCCCATTTCCTTTTCTGCCAGCTTGAGAGCCTCGTCCACGGTGTCGTCCATGTCGAAGTAGGCATACTGCCCGAGTCGTCCTCCAAATATCACGTTGCCCATGCTGCGCGCCATCTGGCGGTACTCGGCCGCTATGGCGTTGTTGCGCTCGTTGTTGACGGGATAATACGGCTCGAGGCCCTCGCTCCATGTGGCGGGATACTCGTAGGTTATCACGGTCTTGGGCTGAGTGCCGTATTCAAAGTGCTTATGCTCAATGATGCGGGTGTAGGGCACGTCGGCCGAGGTGTAGTTCACCACGGCGTTGCCCTGGAAGTTGGGCGTGTCTATCACCTTGGTGTCGAACCTCAGGCTGCGGTATTCGAGCCTTCCGGCGCGGTAGTCGAAGTATTTGTCAATGCGTCCGGTGAACACTATCTTGTCTGCCAGTGAGCAAAGTTCGTCGCGGCGGCTGAAGAAGTCGAGCTGCAGTATGGTCTCCGTGCCCTCCAGCAGGGCGTCGATGAGCCTGTTGTATCCGCCCTCTGGAATGCCCTGATACGGGTCGTTGAAGTAGTTGTTGTCGAAAGTCATGCGCACCGGCACACGCTTTATTATCTCCGCCGGCAGCTCGCGTGCGGGCCGTCCCCACTGTTTCTCGGTGTATCCCTTTATCAGCGTCTCGTAGATGTCGCGTCCGCAGAGCTTCAGCGCCTGCTCCTCAAAGTTGGCAGGACACTCTATCGAGGCATACTCGGCGCGCTGCTTCTTGAGCATCTCCTCGGCCTCGGCAGGCGTGCGCGTGCCCCACAGCTGATAAAAAGTGTTCATGTTGAAGGGCAGGTTGTACAGCCTGCCGTTGAAGTTGGCCACGGGCGAGTTGGTGAAGCGGTTCATCTCAACCAGCCGTGTAACATATTTCCACACCTCCTTCTTGTCCGTGTGGAATATGTGAGCGCCGTATTTATGCACGTTGATGCCCTCAATGCTCTCGCAGCGGATGTTGCCTCCGGTGCTGTCGCGCCTGTCTATCACGAGGCACTTGCGTCCTGCCTTGCGCGCCTCGTGGGCAAACACAGCCCCGAAAAGGCCGGCTCCGACAATAAGGTAATCGTATTTTTTCATAGTAACAAGTGTTTTTTATGTGCCAGCATGCTGCCGCCAGTGCTGCGGCGTGCGCCTTTCAGCGCTTTTTCTGCTTGCCGGTTATCTTTCTGAAAGCTTTCTTGAATTCTATGAGGCTTTTTATGCAGGCTTATATGAATGAGA
>JABLTM010050373.1_pt1 | contig 16951 bp, 19 predicted proteins | sample 7160121 | NCBI WGS metagenome assembly JABLTM01 (sample SAMN14651224, study PRJNA627086) | human gut metagenome | isolation source: feces | host: Homo sapiens
ATCACCTTTGAACAAGCGTATCGGGCAACGGAAGAAATTCAGTTTGTCGGGAGGAGAAACTGGATTCTCCGCTTCGTTTTTCCGCTTCAGCAGAACTTTTATGCGGGCATTCAGTTCCCTGAAATCGAAAGGTTTGACCATATAATCGTCTGCTCCGGCATCGAATCCGTCCAGCTTGTCATCCGTGGAGCCGAGGGCCGTCAGCATGAGGATGGGAATCTGTGCGTTGAGTTTGCGTATTTCCTTGCAAAGCTCAAATCCGTCCAATTTGGGGAGAATGATATCCGAAATGACCAGTTGGAAAGTATGTGACTGAAAAAGTCGGAGTCCCATGGCACCGTCGTATGCCACAAAAGTAGTATAACCGTTTTCTTCCAATCCGGTTTTCAGGAGGTCGGCCACCCTTTTATCGTCTTCTATGATTAAAATGCTGTACATAATAAGTGTGGATGAATAAGGAGGCAAGGTTTGTTTATGGATTATCAGGGGAAAACTCCCACGGGGGTGGGAAAGGAAATGTGGAGCATACAGGACTCGAACCTGCCACCTTTTGACTGCCAGTCAAACGCTCTAGCCAGATGAGCTAATGCCCCATTATTGCTTGAAAACGTGACAAAGGTACAATAATATTTTAAAAAATCAAGCATATTCGTCCGGAAAACGAAAGAAAACCATTAGTTTTGTGTCGGTTTTCGTAAAAAGGAGATTTATGAATTTACAGATACGCAAGGCCTCATTGGCAGATTTGGACCGTTTGATGGAAATATTTGAAGAAGCCCGTCGTTTTATGTGTCGTACGGGAAACCCGAATCAGTGGATTAACGGCTATCCACAGCGTGAACTGATACAGAAAGAAATAGAGGCTTCTCATTGTTATGTGTGTGTGACTGAAGAAGGAAAGGCAGTGGCCACCTTCTGTTTCATTCAAGGTCCCGACCCCACGTATGCCTATATCGAGGACGGGGAGTGGAAGGATGATTCTCCTTATTATGTGATTCATCGTCTGGCTTCCGACGGCTCTTGTCACGGAATCGGAAAACTGTGTATCGACTGGTGTTTCCGTCAATGGCCTTGCTTGCGGATTGATACGCATGCCGATAACAAGGTGATGCAGAACTTGGTGCAATCTATGGGCTTTGTATATTGTGGCATTATTTATATCAGCAACGGTACCCCTCGCTTGGCTTATCAGAAATTGGCGTAAGAATTTCCGGCAACGTCTTAATAATCCTTAATTGTAAAATATTTTCCACTGGAAATTTATTCTTTTCTCGATTATTTCTTTTCTTTGCAAATAGTTTCCAATAGAAAATAATAACAAAGAAAAGAAATAGCTATGAAGTACGTCATTGTAGGTGGGGTAGCAGGTGGAGCCACTGCAGCTGCCCGTATTCGGAGAAACACGGAAAAGGCCGAAATCATTTTGTTTGAACGCGGGGAATACATCTCTTATGCCAATTGTGGTTTGCCTTATTATATAGGTGGGGTGATTCAGGATCGTAACCGTTTGTTTGTGCAGACTCCTGAAGCTTTTTCCACCCGTTTTCGTATTGATGTGCGGGTACGTTCGGAAGTGACGGCTATCGATACGGCCCGTAAGGAAGTGAAAGTACGCACTTCAGACGGAAAGGAGTACACCGAAACTTACGACAAACTGTTGCTTTCTCCGGGGGCTTCTCCGGTTCGTCCCCCTCTGCCCGGAATTGATAGTGAAGGAATCTTTACTCTGCGGAATGTGGCGGATACTGACCGTATCAAGAATTACATGCAGGGTCATGAGGTGAAGAAAGCCGTCATCGTAGGAGGTGGTTTCATCGGACTGGAGATGGCCGAGAACTTGCATCATGCAGGGATAGAGGTAGCCGTGGTGGAAATGGCCGACCAGGTGATGGGACCGGTAGATTTCTCCATGGCGGCTTTGGTACACAGTCATCTGCAGCAGAAAGGTGTCAAACTGTACTTGAAGCAGGCGGTAGAAGCCTTTGAAAAAACAGCGTCCGGGTTGAAGGTGAAGTTCCAGTCGGGCTTGCAGGCTGAGGCACAGCTGGTGATTCTTTCCATCGGTGTACGGGCAGAGACTCGTCTGGCCGTGGAAGCCGGATTGAAGTTGGGCGAAATGAAGGGTATCTACGTGAATGAATACTTGCAGACTTCCGATGAGTCTGTCTATGCCGTAGGCGATGCCATTGAATATCCGCATCCGATTACGGGCAAGCCTTGGCTGAATTTCCTGGCAGGGCCGGCCAACCGTCAGGCACGTATCGTAGCCGATAATATGACGTTTGGCAATAAAGTGAAATATGAAGGTTCCATTGGTACGGCCATTGCCAAGGTGTTCGATTTGACCGTGGCTTCTACCGGACTTCCCGCCAAACGTTTGAAGGCGTTCGGCATTCCGTACTTGTCGGCTACCATCCACTCCGGTTCCCATGCCGGATACTATCCGGGAGCTTTGCAGATGGACATCAAGATCACCTTCTCTCCGGAAGACGGTCGGTTGTACGGCGCACAGATTGTGGGATACAATGGGGTGGACAAACGCATTGATGAATATGCATTGGTCATCAAGCAGAAAGGTACGGTCTACGATTTGATGCAGCTGGAACATGCCTATGCACCTCCTTTCTCTTCAGCCAAAGATCCAGTAGCCGTGTCGGGCTATGTGGCCGGAAATATCTTGAGCGGCAAGATGACTCCGCTTTACTGGAGAGAATTGCAACAGGCCGATTTGACGAAGGTTACACTGGTTGATGTTCGTACGAAAGATGAGTATGAACTGGGCCACATTGCCGGAGCGGTCAATGTACCTTTGGATGAAATGCGTGAGCGGATGAAGGAAATCCCGTCGGACAAGCCGGTGTTCCTGTATTGTGGCGTGGGACTGCGGGGGTATCTGGCATCCAATATTCTGAAAGACAATGGCTACAAGGATGTGCGTAACCTGATTGGCGGTATCAAGACCTACAATGCGGCAGTTACTCCGGTTTGCCAGCCGGATGAGGCATGTGAGGTGGTTTGCTCTTGTGACACGGCCGAAGGAACCACGGACTGCAAGAAGGTACACGTGGTTGATGCTTGCGGCATCCAGTGTCCGGGTCCGATTTTGCGGTTGAAGAAAGGGATGGAGGAACTGAAAGCAGGGGAACAGATGGAAATTCATGCCACGGATGCGGGTTTTCCGCGCGATGCCGAGGCGTGGTGCCGTACCACCGGGAATCGTTTCCTGTCTTCGAAATCGGAAGGGGGAATCTATAAAGTGCGGGTAGAGAAGGCCACGGCCTGCGCCATGGAGGCTGTCCGCCGGGCACCGGAAGAGAAGGGAAAAACTTTCATTCTTTTCAGCGATGACCTTGACAAAACTTTGGCTACCTTTGTGCTGGCTAACGGCGCGGCGGCTACCGGAAAGAAAGTGACCATTTTCTTTACCTTCTGGGGACTGAATGCCATCAAGAAGGAACGGAAGCCGGCAGTGCAGAAAGACATTTTTGGAAAAATGTTCGGCATGATGCTTCCTTCCAGTTCACGGAAACTGAAGCTTTCGAAGATGAACATGGGCGGCATGGGTTCGAAGATGATGCGTTACATCATGCAGAAGAAAGGCATCGATTCCTTGGAATCGCTTCGTCAGCAGGCCATTGACAACGGAGTAGAGTTTATTGCCTGCCAGATGTCGATGGACGTGATGGGCGTCAAGAAAGAAGAGCTGCTGGACAACGTGACCATTGGTGGGGTAGCCACTTATATGGACCGTGCCGAAGAAGCCAATGTCAATCTGTTTATTTAACGTATGGAAAAAATAAAATGTATCTGTGTGATGAGAGAGCTCTTCCGGGCTCTCTCTGATCTTGAATCGCACTTGCTGCAGGCGCATGGGGTGTCTTTGAACGAGGCCATGGTGCTGTGTGCCATCGGTAAGGAGCAGGTGGCAGCCCGCACGATTGTAGAACGTACCGGACTGACCCCTTCGCACGCTTCAAAGGTAATTCGGGCGGTGGAAGAACGTAACCTGCTGGTGCGTACCCTGGGTGAGAAGGACAAGCGGGAGATGTATTTTTCGTTGACCGACGAGGCGTACCGTTGCCTGAAAGGCATACGTGACGAAGGAGTGGAGGTGCCGGAAATCCTGCAACCGTTGTTTGCGGCCTATACGGATGAATCGTCTGAATCGTGTGCATAAAAAGGGAGGAAGCGATGAAAAAGAAAAAATTTGAACTGGAGGTGCCCGGTGGGGCAGACAAAGTGTTGCTACACACTTGCTGTGCACCTTGTTCATCGGCCATTATTGAATGCCTGATGCAGCATGGGGTGCGTCCTACCATTTATTATTGCAATCCGAACATCTATCCGCTGGAGGAATATACCATCCGCAAGGACGAATGTACCCGTTATGCCCAGTCGCTGGGGTTGGAAATTGTGGATGCGGACTATGACCACGAAGCCTGGCGATGTACGGTGGCCGGACTGGAAAATGAGCCAGAGCGTGGAGGTCGCTGTCTGAAATGTTTCAAGATGCGTTTGGCCGATACGGCCCGCTATGCTCATGAACACGGCTTTTCGGTGATAACCACTACGCTGGCTTCCTCGCGCTGGAAAAGTCTGGACCAGATAAACGAAGCCGGACGTTGGGCTGTGGCTTCCTATCCGGATGTCACATGGTGGGAACAGAACTGGCGCAAGGGAGGACTCAGTGAGCGCCGCATCGCCATTATCAAGGAATATAATTTCTACAACCAGCAGTATTGCGGTTGTGAGTTCAGCATGCGCAAGTCGGATGGAGAACCTTCTACTCCTTCTTCTCCGCTTCCGTCTCCTTCTTCGTCTCGATAGGCATGGTGTTTTCCTTGTAGGCGGAGAAGCCTTTCACTTTTACGCGCTCCTTCTTTTCTTCCTCATTGATGGCAGCCTGTCCCAGCTGGTTCATGTTGTCCTTGATTACATTGTGCATGTCGAAGAAATAGTCGAGCAGCATTTTCATGTGTTCTTCCAGTTCTCCTTCATTGGGAGAGAAGAAAGTGTGGCAACGGGAATGCAGACCGATGGTCTTTTCGTCCTCGTCGGCCATATAGACCGTAGTGACCAGTGAGTTCACGTTGGCCAGGTTGATGATTTCCTTCAGATAGGGAAGAGCTTCATTGTCGGCATTGATGGAGCCCCACCAAGGGTTCCATATCATGATGAAGCGGTTTTCTTCTTCGGCGGCAATGTAGAAATCGTCTCCTTGGTATTGGAAGGTGATGTGATTTTCCTCATTTACTTTCGGCTGGCAGCCAATTTTCTTCAATACGCTGATGACGAGGTCTTTTGTGGTGATTTCGTCCAGTTCGTCCTTCGTCATTCTCTCAATATGTTCCAGCTGTTTGCGGCGTTCGTGCCAGAAACGCAGGATGAACAGCACGACCGGCCAGAGGGCCAATGCAATGACGGCAATTAATAGGGTAATTTCGCTGAGGTGTGTCATAGTTCGTATTTTTAAGGTTGGCTGATATATTATTTCTTTATATATTCTAAAGATAATAATTTTATTTGAAAACAAGGGAATACGTTATACTTTTTTAAATAGGATGCGTGCAGCAAAAGGGCGATATGTTTGTTTATTTGGTGTAAACTTTTAAAGTAGCAGACTTATGAAAAAAATGGTATCTATTTTGATATGTGCGCTGGCCTTAATGGCTGGACATATCCAGGCTCAGGAAGTAGAGTTGACGAAAGCGGAAAAGAAGGCACTTCAGGAGAAGATTGACAGTATCCAGTATGTGGAAGCTGTGGAAGCCATCAATGCGAAAAAGTTCACTCTTGAAGCTGATCAGGTGGTATTCAAATATGGTCAGACAGCTTATGTGACGTCGAATACCAATTTTGTATCGGTCAATGGAGAAGATGCGGGTGTACAGGTGGCCTTCAATATTCCAGCTGCAGGTCCTAACGGACTGGGAGGTGTAACTGTGGATGGAAAGGTGTCTTCCTATGAAGTGAAGACCGATAAGAAAGGCACGATTTATCTGTCTATGAATGTGATGGGAACCGGCATTTCGGCCCGTTTGGACATCAGTATGCCGAAGGGTACAAACAATGCGACGGTAACTATCTTGCCAAACTTTAATTCGAATCGTCTGACCTTGAACGGGGTGATTTTACCTGCCTGCAAGAGTTCAATATTTAAAGGACGTTCACTTTAATCAATGAGATGTATTATGAAAAAGATGTTTCTTTTTGCGTGTCTGTTATTGGGGTTATCGGCATGTGAGAAAGACCCTGATATGAACAAACTGGACGCGGACTTGGTGGTGTACACCGATTATGATAAGGATGCCGATTTTGGTAGCTACAAGACTTATTTCTTGCCCGACAGTATTTTGGAAGCGGGAGGATACCGTGCCACTTACTGGAAGGATGAGAATGCAAAGGCTATCCTCAATAAAGTGGCTGAAGAAATGGAGGACAGAGGATATACCCGTATCCTTGATCCGGAGAAGAAGGATGAGGCCAGTGTGGGAGTACAGCTTTCCTACGTGGCACAGACTACTCAAGTGATTACTGGCGGCTACTGGGGTGGCTGGTGGGACTATGGGTTCTGGGGACCTTGGTCGGGCTGGTATTATCCGTATCCGGTGTCGTATTCCTATAATACGAATACACTGGTAATGGAAATGGTGGATCTTTCGGCTGGATCCGATGGTACCACAAAGAATCTTCCGGTAGTGTGGTATGCCAGTGCTTCCGGATTCCAGTATAGCGGACAGTTCAATCAGAAGATGTTGCAGAATGCGGTGGTTCAGGCTTTTGAACAGTCACCTTATATTAAATCGGTCAACTAACTACTAGAGGAGGAATTTCAAATGAAGATGAATGCATTGAAAAGAATAGTAATGGTGGCTTTCATGTGTCTGGGAGTTGCTGTAAAAGGATTTTCGCAATACGATGTCAGTAAGACAACCTTGAAGATAGACTGGCAGATGAACGCTCCTTTTTCTACCGATTTTGCGGATAAACTGAGCGGATGGGGCATGAATTTTGAGTTGGGCTATGAACTGACTCCACGTTGGGAAGTGGGAGTTTTTGCTTCTTATCACACCAACCACCAGTATGTGGAGCGTCAGACCTTGTCGTTGTCTCCTACGGAATCATTGACCACCGACCAGCAACGTTCGGCTTTCCAGTTGCCGTTTGGTGTCATGGGAGCCTATAATCTTTCCACCAACCGGTATATCAAGCCATATATAGGTGTCAAGGCCGGTGCCATGTTTGCCCGTTACACCACTTATTTCGGCAGTGGGGGTGTGTACGACAAGTCGTGGGGATTCTATGTATCTCCGGAAATTGGTTTGAAGATTTATCCGACAGGAAAGAAGTGGGGATTCCATGTAGCCGGTTACTACAGCTATGCTACGAACAAGACTCAGACGTTGACTTGTGACATAGAAGGTCAGAATCATGCGGGTTTCCGCTTGGGTGTTATTTTTTGACGGAACTCGTAACGGATAAAGCATGAAGAATGCTTTTATGATAAGGATGAGAGGTATCTGAAATGTATATACTTTTCGGATACCTCTTTTTTTGTGCAACTACCTCTCTTGGTAGGCTGAAACAAAAAAGCCGTTTCAAATTTCTTTGAAACAGCTTTCTGAGAGTAGCCCGTGGGGGAATCGAACCCCCCTTTCAAGAATGAAAATCTTGCGTCCTAACCGATAGACGAACGGGCCATCCTGGCTTTGTGTTGAGGCGTTTCTCAATCACGGGTGCAAAGGTACGCATTATTTTTGAATTTGCAAGAGTTTTATGAAAAAAAGATGCATATTGGGTCAATTTTATGTATAACGGAAAACGTCTAAGCGTTTTACTTCAAACGCCGAAACGTTTTCTACAAAACGCTTAGACGTTTAGTATGAAACGCTTAGACGTTTTACACAAAACGCAAGGGCGTTTTATTGCAAACGTCCTTGCGTTTTTTAAGGGGTATCTTAACGACTGAAAAATCGATAGAGAATTTTCAAATTAAATACCTTTTTCCTTGATAATACCATTCTGATAAGCCACCAGCAATTTTTTCAGGTCTTCAATCTGGACCATCAGTTCTCGTCCCTTGTCGGTGTCTTTCACCATCATTCGTTTGCTGCTCAGCTCTACGATTTGGGTGGTCGACTTGATATCGAGTCCTTCTTCGATTGCTTTCTGGGTGGAAGTGAACGGTTCATGTTGTACGAGTTGGAAACCGCGGGAGTGATATACCAGTGTATAGCCTGCAATACCTGTTTCCGGCTGGTAAGCTTTGGAGAATCCTCCGTCGATGACCATCAGTTTTCCGTTGGCTTTGATGGGTTTTTCTCCCTTTACGGCTTTCACGGGTACATGTCCGTTGATGATGTGACGGTGTTCGCCTTCCACTCCAAACTCATCCATAATCATGTCACAGATATCTTCCCGGTCGCGTAGGGTATAATAGTATCCTTTCACCTCCTTGTGTGTCTCCTTGTCGGTCAGGAAGTATCGTTCAAAAGTAGCCATTTTGCTCTTGTCGAAAGCGGGAGAATCTTTTCCGCACCACAGGTACCAGATGAAATCTTTGGCAAAAGCTTTCTCCGGATGGTCGTCTTCTGCGAAATAGGCCGTACGAATGAGTTGTCCTACCCGTTTCAGCAGGGCTTCACCTTTGTATTTGTTACCCAGTATTTCCACTTCTTTCAAGGTTCCGTCGGCGTTCATCGGCATGGAAGCATGGAAAAGCAGGTTGGAATTTCTTCCAACACTGAAGCACGATAAGCATACAGTCCGATATGCTTGTAGTAAGTGTGTCCGGAAAGCCATTCCTGTGTATCGCGGTTCCGCTGATAAGGAATAATAGAACGGCTAAAATAAAGTGCGTGCATGTCTTTATCGACAACTACCTTTGGAGAGTTGACATTTTCCAATGCCTCAAATCCATCAGCCGGCGTAAACGGCTTCACAAGCGTAGCAATCTGAGTAGACTCATCGTCAAAGCAAGCCTTTACAGCCTCCAGCTGTGACCGCTGAATAAAGGGTTCATCACCCTGAATATTCACTATCACGTCGTAACCGCTACCCACTTTACAATAAGCCTCATAACAACGGTCTGTCCCACTTTTATGGTTTACGGAAGTCATGACCACCTTACCACCAAATGCTTTTACAGCAGCCTCAATGCGTTCATCATCAGTAGCTACATAAGCCTCATCCAACACACCGACCACTTGTTCATATACTCTCTGTATCACCGGTTTGCCTCCCAATAAAGCCAATGGTTTGGCAGGGAAACGAGTAGATGCATATCTAGCAGGAATAATTCCTATAAATTTCATAGTTATTGTTTTTGGAGTTTATGCAGCAAATGTACGAAGATTTTCCGTAAATTGACAAAGCGATTTAAATAAAAAAGACACCTCATGACGTCCTCCCTGGAACACCTAATATTTTAAACAAAACGCCTTTACGTTTGACTCAAATACCCTTGCATTCCTTGAAATGCAGAGTTTTTTTGAGCCCAAACGTAAAGGCGCTCGTTTCATGGGACTAAAAACCCGAGTTCTTATTCCTTTTTATCTCCTTAAATACGACGGATAACCCAGTAGCCTCCCAGCACTTGCAGCAGCATGCCGGGAATGCCGATACGGAAATCCTGCAAGGCGGTGAACAGGCTGCCGGAGAGCATCCACTCGCCCAGCGTACCTGCCATCTGATAGAACAGCACCACGCCCAGCAGCAACGGCAGGGTGACTTTCCGGAAGCGGGCAGCCACCAGTCCGGCTCCCACAGCCAGCAGGACGGATTTCAGCAGGATGGCCGGCAATACGGCAGGCGCAGGCATACCGAACCACCACGAGTTAAGCAGCGGCGAGAGCACCGCCGTCAACAGTCCGGCCTTCCAGCCATATTTATATGCCCCTACCAGGGTGAAGAAATAAATGGGCAGCCAGGTCACTCCTCCCTGCGGCACCAGGTGAAAAAGCTGGGGCAGGACGATGTTTCCGGCCACAAACAGCAGGGCGGTGACGTAGGTCTTCACGCGACTGTAGCCCAATGTGTAAAGTTTTACGGTTGTTTCCATGTGTATGTTTCTTTTCTATTTTACAATTGTTTTTTCTTTTTCTGCGGCTTCCCGCATGCGATTCACAAAGCCCTCAATCACCGGATAAAGTCCCGTGGGATTGTCCGACACATCGCAGAGAGTCTCCAGCGGACAACGCCCCGTGCGGGTGCGGTTGATGATGCAGGGCACTTCTTCCACAAAGTCCACTTCCACACCCCCGTTCCGGAGCAGGCTCAGGGCCGGGGTACTGATGACACGGGTCCACACGCGGGCCACGCCTCCCAGCACCATCAGGGCGGCAGCTCCTTTTCCGATAACCTTGTCGGCCAGCCAGGCTCCCTTCAGGAAATCCCGGTCGGTACGGTATAAGTCATACAGGTCGGCTACTCCCCGGCGGGAAAAGGTTCGGGTTTCCTCCCCGTGGCGCACCACGCAGGAATACCCTCCCTCGTTCAGCAAGCGTATCAGTTCCTCCATATTACAGCGTCTCCTGTTTCAGTTTCTCCACATACGCATCAATGCGGTGCAGTTCCTTGGGGATGTCGATGGACTGCGGGCAATGCGGGCTGCACTGGTTGCAACCGATGCAATGGCTGGCCTGACGGAGTTTCGGCACGCTGCGGTCGTAGCCCACCAAGAAGGCCCGACGGGCTTGCACGTAGTTCTCGTCCATGCGGTCTTTCGGCATGTTGCCCTCGTTCACGCACTTGTTGTAGTGTACCAGGATGCCGGGGATGTCGATGCCGTAAGGACAAGGCATACAGTATTTGCAGTCGTTACAGGGCACGGTGGGATATTGCAGCATCAGTTCCGCCGTGTCGAGCAGGAACTGGTTTTCCTCCTGGGTAAGCGGTACTAGCGGCGAATAGGTGCGGATGTTGTCTTGCAGGTGTTCCATGTAGGTCATGCCGCTGAGCACGGTCAGCACCTTGGCCGGCGTACCGGCAAAACGGAAAGCCCACGAAGCCACACTGCCTTCAGGGTTGCGTTCCTTCAGGCGGGTAAACACGTGTTCGGGGATATTCGACAAGCGTCCGCCCAGCAACGGTTCCATCACCACCACCGGAATGTTCCGGCTGCTCACCTGCTCATACAGGTAGTCGGCGTTGACATTATTGCCCGAGGCATGCAGCCAGTCGGAATAGTTCAACTGAATCTGAATGAAATCCCAGTGCACCTGGTCGTGCATGACCAGCGCCCGGTCGAATTCCTCCTTCGTACCGTGAAACGACCAGCCCAGATGACGGATACGTCCGGCCTCGCGCTCCTTGAGCAAAAAGTCAAGCAGGCCGTTGTCCAGGAAACGTCCCTGCAACCCCCGCTTGCCGGGAGCCCCCAGCATGTGAAGCAGGTAATAGTCGATGTAGTCCACCTGCAGTTTCTTCATCGAATTGTGATACATCTTCACCCCGAAATCATAATCGGAATTGGAGAAGTTCGACATCTTGGTGGCCACGAAGAACTTCTCGCGCGGATGCCGTTTCAAGGCAATACCTGTGGAAGTCTCCGACCAGCCCTGCACATAGACCGGGGCCGTATCGAAATAATTCACGCCATGCTCGATGGCATAGTCCACCAGCCGGTTCACCTCCTCCTGGTCGATGACGTTGCCGTCGCCTCCCGGAGCCGGAAGGGTGGGCCAGCGCATACAGCCGTAACCCAGCAGCGACACCTTGTCCTCGTTGGGAGGAAACTGGCGGTAGGTCATCTTGCCCACGGGCACCTCGCCTACCCCCTGGCTGGTTTCTTTCTTATCGGGTGCACAGCCGGAGAGCGCCGCCGTGGCTCCCACCGTACTGATGCCTACTATCTTCAGGAAATCTCTTCGATTCATCTGTTTTTTCTCGTCCATTCTCTTTGCATATATAAAAGGTAAGACAATTCAGTTAAAGCGTACGGTGACGTTCGTGGCCTTCCACGTAGATGGCACTCAACGGACGGGCCGGACACAGGTTCTCACAGGCTCCGCAACCGATACAACGGGCTTCGTTCACAGCCGGAATCTTCAGCGAGTCGGGGTTGGACGGGTCGGAAGGCACCATCGAAATGGCGTTCACCGGACAATGGCGGGCACAGTTGCCGCACTCCTGCTTGTCGGTGAGCGGGATGCACAAGTCTTTCACCCACACGGCATGGCCAATCTGGATGGAAGACTTCTCGGCCTTGTCGATTTTCAGGATGGCCCCTGCGGGACACACCTCGGAACAGCGTGTACACTCCGGACGGCAATAGCCGCGTTCGTACGACATGTAGGGTTGCATGAAGGAATCCAAGGAGCTGGAGGGCCGCAGCACCTCGTTCGGACAAGCCGACACGCACAGCTGGCAAGCTGTACAGTGCGACTGCAGGTGACGGAGTCCCTGTGCTCCCGGCGGTACAATCGGCGTGTGGCGCACCGGCTCTTTCTTGTCGATGATGTCGGCCAGTCCGCCGTCCATCTTGATGGCTTCCGCCTTCTTGGCCACCTGTGCCTTCAGCACCGACCCTGCCAGCAACAAAGAGCCGGCCAGGAACTCCCGGCGTCCGGCAGTGGAATCCGGTTTTCCGGCCACCGGAGCCTCAGCCTTTTCCGCCTTCTTTCCATACGCGAAACGGTAACCGATGGCACCTTTATGACATTTGTCCAGACAGTCCATGCAAGCCACGCAACGGCTTCCGTCCACCGCGTGGTTCTTCACGTCGATGCAAGCCGCCTTGCAGTTGCGGGCACAAAGGGTACAGCCGTTGCATTTCTCCTTGTCGATGGCGATGCGGAACAAGGCAAAGCGGGAGAAGAATCCCAGCAAGGTACCCACCGGACAGATGGTATTACAATAGGTACGGCCGTTGCGTGCCGCCAGCACGATGACCAGCACCAGCATCACCGCCGCCACAATCAATACAGGCAGACTCTTGAGCCAGACCTCCACCGAATAGAACGCATAGCTGTCCATGCGTTCGGCCAGCGAAGCCAGCAGGTTGTTGCCCCACATCCACAAGGGTTGCAGGAAACTGTGGGCTGCACGGCCATACACCGCATACGGGTCGAGCAAGGCCACCAGGGCATGCACCCCCAGCAGCACGGCCAGCACATAAATGACCAGCACCCCGTAGCGCAGCCAACTCTTCGGCTTGGAATACGTGTACGGCATTTTCTTGCGGCCTCTGGCCAAACGGGCCACCACATCCTGAAACACGCCCAGCGGACAAATCACCGAACAATACACACGTCCGGCTACCAGCGTGAGCAAAATCAAACACACGATTACTCCGGCATTCAAGGCAAAAAGCGCCGGAAGGAACTGAATCTTCGCCATCCATCCCAGCCATGCATGCAGCACGCCCGTAAAGTCGACGAACAACAGCGTCACAAATACCAGACACAACACCCCCAGCGTGCGCCTGACTTTTCTTAGCATATTCACAGTAAAAGCATTTTTAGTTAGTTACTCTCATCTTTCTATCACAATTCCGTGATAATTCCTCACAAAAATAAAAGGAAATCCGTTTGAACGTATCATTCTGATTCGCTTTTTGATGAAAAAGCATAAATATAAGTTTATTTTGCGTGAATCAGATAACTTTCGGGACTAAAACCGGAAAAGATGTCAGAAAGATTGGTTATCTGAATTACAAATTCTAACTTTGTCTGACTATTTTGTAGCAAAAGACCAAAAAACACATCATGACATACGCATTTATTACGGCAGCCGAAGCCGCTGCCACGATTCATCATGGGGACACCGTCGGCATCGGCGGATTTTCATCAGTAGGTACACCAAAAGCTGTGCCAGAAGCACTGGCCGCCTACGCAGAAGCACAACATGCTCAAGGTAAAGAATTCAAGGTCGGCCTCATCACGGGAGGCGCCACAGGCAATCAGGTAGACAGTGCCCTGGTCAAAGCCCATGCCGTATCGTTCCGTACGCCCTTCCAGTCGAACAAGGACATGCGCACGGCCATCAACCAGCACGAAGTGCAATATTTCGACCTCCACCTCTCGCAAATCGGACAGGACGTGCGCTACGGTTTTCTAGGGAAAATCCATGTGGCCATCGTGGAAGCTTCCGACCTCACTGATGACGGGGAGATTATCCTGAGTACCTCAGTCGGTATCTCGCCCACCCTGCTCCAGCAAGCCGAACGGGTCATCATCGAACTAAATGAAGCGCATACGGGCAAGCTCACCGGCATGCACGACATCTATATACTGGACAACCCGCCCTACCGGACGGAGATTCCTCTCTACCACGTGAACGACCGGGCCGGACGCACCAGCGTGAAAATTGACCCGAAGAAGATTACGGGAGTGGTCCGCACGAATGCCCGCGACCACATCGCCGCCTTCACGCCGCAGAACGAAGCCACCCTGCAAATCGGGCACAACGTGGCCTCCTTCCTGCTGCGCGAATGGAAGAACGGCTCCATCCCCAAGGAGTTCCTGCCCCTGCAGTCGGGCGTGGGAAACATCGCCAACGCCGTATTGGGTGCCTTGGGCGACGACCCGAACCTCCCCGCCTTCTCCATGTTCACGGAAGTGATACAGAACTCGGTCATCGACCTGATGCTGAAAGACCGTATCCGGTTTGCCACCGGCAGCTCGCTCACCCTGTCGGAAGACCATCTAGACACGATGTACGACCACATCGGCACCTTCCGCGACCGCATCCTGCTGCGTCCGCAGGAAATCACCAACCACCCGGAGATGATCCGCCGCCTGGGCATCATCGCCATCAACACGGCCCTCGAAGCCGACATCTTCGGCAACGTGAACAGCACGCACGTGTCGGGCAGCCAGATTATGAACGGCATCGGAGGCTCGGGCGATTTTGCTAGAAACGCCTTTCTGTCTATCTTTACCACCCCGTCGGTGGCCAAAGGCGGACTGATTTCGTCCATCGTGCCCCAAGTATCGCACGTGGACAGCACGGAACACGACGTGCGCATCCTCGTGACGGAACAGGGCGTGGCCGACCTGCGCGGGAAATCGCCCTCGCAACGTGCCCGCTGCATCATTGAAAACTGTGCGCACCCCGACTACAAACAGCTGTTGTGGGATTACCTGAAACTTTCGGAAGGTCACTCCTGCCACACGCCGATGTCGCTGCGCCATGCCTTCCAGATGCACCTGGCCTATGCCGAGACGGGCGACATGCGAAACACCAAGTTTGACTAAAAAGAATGGAAAAATTTGACCTACACATCCTGGGATGCGGTTCGGCCCTGCCCACTACCCGCCATCAGGCCACCTCGCAGGTGCTCAACATCCGCGAGAAACTGTTCATGATTGACTGCGGCGAAGGCACACAGGTGCAGCTCCGCCACGCCAAGCTGAAGTTCAGCCGGCTGAACCACATCTTCATCTCCCACCTCCACGGCGACCATTGCTTCGGGCTCATGGGACTGATTTCCACGTTCGGCATGCTGGAACGCACGGCCGACCTCCACATCCATGCCCATGCCGACCTGCAGCGTCTGCTGGAACCACAACTGGAGTTTTTCTGCAAGGGGATGCCCTATCAGGTGGTGTTCCACCCCTTTAACCCGGGCGAACGTGCCGTGATTTACGATGACCGCTCCGTCAGCGTGGAAACCATCCCCCTGCGCCATCGCCTGCCTACCTGCGGCTTCCTCTTCCGCGAGAAACCGATGCCCAACCATATCCGGCGCGACATGATTGATTTCTACGGCATCCCCATCTACATGATGAACCGCATCAAGAACGGCGAGGACTATGTGCTGGACGACGGGACGGTGGTTCCCAACGACCGGCTCACCACTCCTTCCGACCCGCCGCGGGCGTATGCCTACTGTTCGGACACGGTGTACCTGCCTCGTCTAGCAGAACAGGTGGCGGGCGTGGACCTGCTTTTTCATGAAGCCACCTTCACAGAAAGCGAGTCCGTCCGGGCCAAGCAGACCCTCCACTCCACCGCCGCACAGGCCGCCCGCATTGCCAGGGAAGCTGGAGTGAAACGCCTGCTCATCGGCCATTTCTCCGCGCGCTACGAAGACGAGAATACCTTGCTGGAAGAGGCCCGCGCCGTCTTCCCCGACACCCTGGCCGCCGACGAGGGGCTGAAAATCTCGCTCTGAGACGTTAAAGAAAACTAACCTCATTAAACCGATTCCCCGGGAGATTGTTTTACCAGACAATGACGAACCCGCACACGCCATGAACAATTATAACGAAAAAGAAACCATACTGATGCTTCAGGACCCGTCGATGCAACGAAAAGGCTTCGAACGGATAGTGAAGGCCTACAGCGAACAGCTGTACTGGCAGATACGGCGCATGGTGGTTTCACACGACGACGCCAACGACCTGTTGCAGAATACGTTCATCAAGGCATGGACCAACCTGGACTATTTCCGCGGCGACGCCAAGATTTCCACCTGGCTCTACCGCATCGCCCTCAATGAGTGTCTGAACTTCCTGAACAAGCAGCGGGCCGAAAACCGCCTGTCGCTCGACGATGCCGACGCGGCCCTGGCCAACAAACTGGAGAGTGACCCTTACTTCAACGGCGACGAAACGCAGAAGCTCTTCCAGAAGGCCATCCTGCAACTGCCCGAAAAGCAACGCATCATCTTCAACCTGAAATATTTCCAAGAAATGAAATACGAAGAGATGTCGGAGATTCTAGGCACCAGCGTAGGGGCGCTGAAGGCGTCCTATCACCATGCCGTGAAAAAAATAGAAGATTTTTTTCATCAACATGATTAAACCTTTTTTACAAATTCGAATCTAACTTCCAAAGGAGGCAAAAATATGAAAAAGGAAGAAACTGACTTACTGAAGAGATGTGGAACCGAGAATCCTTTCACGGTGCCGGAAGGTTACTTTGAATGCTTCACGGAACAGCTGATAGAAAAGCTTCCGGAACGAATATGCCCCTTTCTGGCGCAACTTTCGAGGTAAAGGCACCG